>Ga0136634_10001048_pt1 | contig 10866 bp, 11 predicted proteins | sample AntDrymUQ8332106_2_FD_104654 | JGI IMG/M metagenome (GOLD analysis project Ga0136634, IMG submission 104654) | Polar desert sand microbial communities from Dry Valleys, Antarctica - metaG UQ833 (21.06) | ecosystem: Environmental > Terrestrial > Soil > Desert | place: Antarctica: Dry Valley... | reverse complement strand
GCGCGCACGACAATTTCCTCATTGAAGCCCCACAGGTCCTCCAGACTGCCGCCGCCGCGCGCGACGATCAGCACATCCGGGCGCGGCAAAGCGCTCCCAGGCCCCATGCGGTTGAACCCGTGAATGGCGGCCGCAACCTCGGCGCCGCAGGTTTCGCCCTGCACACGCACGGGCCATAGGAGCACGCAGGCCGGAAAACGCTCCTCGAAGCCATGCAGCATGTCGCGGATCACGGCGCCCGTCGGCGAGGTGATGACCCCGACCACACGCGGCAGGAAGGGCAGCGGGCGTTTGCGTTCGGCGTCGAACAAGCCTTCGGCTGCGAGTTTCTTCTTGCGCTCATCGAGCAGCGCCATGAGTGCGCCGATGCCGGCAGGCTCGATCGCCTCGACAATGATTTGATAGCTGGATTTGCCGGGAAAAGTCGTGACGCGCCCGGTGGCGATCACCTCCAACCCATCTTCCGGCTTGAAGCGCAGCCCGGAAAATGTGCCTTTCCAAATGACCGCGTCGATTTTGGCGCGCTCATCCTTGATGGTGAAATAGGCGTGGCCCGAGGAATGCGCACCGCGAAAGCCGGAGATCTCACCGCGCAGCCGCACCAGGCCGAAGGCTTCCTCGACCGTCCGCTTGATCGCCTGGGACAGTTCGGAGACGGTTAGTTCGAGAACATTACCTTGAGGTTTGTCGTTCATTCCTGCCAACTTAGCCGTACTGCCACAAGCGGTTCAACCTTAAGCCGATTCGTGCTAGGGGAGCTGGGCTGAAATGTCTGGCGGCCTCGTGCACAAACAAAACGTCTTGCTCATAGGGTCCGGGGGGCGCGAACACGCGCTCGCCTGGGCGCTTGCCGCCAGCCCGTTGCTGGGCAAGCTGTATTGCGCACCTGGCAATGCCGGCATCGCCGAGCTTGCTGAATGCGTGAGCCTTGAGCCCGGCGACCACGCCGGCGTCATCGCCTTTTGCCAGGAGCGCGGCATCGGCCTTGCCATAATCGGGCCTGAGGGGCCGCTCGTGGCCGGCCTTGGCGACGACCTGCGCGCAGCGGGAGTCAAGACCTTCGGGCCAAGCAAGGCCGCCGCCCAACTCGAAGGCTCAAAGCATTTCACCAAAGCCCTCTGCGAAGAATATAACATTCCCACAGCGGCTTTTGCAGTGTTCGCCGACAAGGACGCGGCGCTTGCCTATGTCCGCGCGAAAGGCGCGCCGCTCGTCATCAAAGCGGATGGGCTGGCGGCGGGCAAAGGTGTGATACTGGCGCAGGACCTGGCGCAAGCGGAAGAGGCCGTGCGTGCCTGTTTCAGCGGGCAGTTCGGAGCGGCTGGGGCGGCAGTCGTGATCGAGGAGCTGCTGCTCGGCGAGGAAGCCAGCTTTTTCGCGCTCTGCGACGGCCGCAACGTGCTGCCGCTTGCCAGCGCCCAGGATCACAAGCGCGCCTTCGATGGTGACACCGGCCCCAATACGGGCGGCATGGGCGCTTATTCTCCCGCCCCCGTGATGACGCCGGACATGACCCGCCGCACCATGGAAGCGATCATCCTGCCTACGGTCCAGGCGATGCGCGCGCGCGGCACCCCTTTCCAGGGCGTCCTCTATGCCGGGCTGATGATCACCGCGGATGGACCGAAGCTGATCGAATACAATATCCGCTTCGGCGATCCCGAATGCCAGGTTCTGATGATGCGGCTGCAATCCGATCTCCTCGCCGCCCTGCTCGCCACCGCCGACGGCGTGCTCGGCACAATCAGCCTACGCTGGCGCGACAACGTGGCGCTGACTGTTGTAATGGCGGCCGACGGCTATCCAGGCAACTATGCCAAGGGATCGCAAATCGGCGGTTTGGAGCGCGCCGGGGCGCATGACGGCGTTGTGGTTTTTCACGCCGGCACGAAACGCGAGGGCGCGCGGGTTCTCGCCAATGGCGGCCGCGTGTTGAATATCACGGCAACGGGCAAGACCGCCGCCGAGGCGCGAGACCGCGCCTATGCCGCCGTCGCCGAGATCGATTGGCCGCAAGGGTTCTACCGCAGCGACATAGGTTGGCGCGCAATCGAGAGGAGCTGACATGACACACGATCTGCCTGATCTGTTCCCCGGCTTCGAAAGCCGCCGCTTCACCACGCAGGGCGCGGAAATCTTCGCGCGGGTTGGCGGCAACGGGCCGCCGCTCTTCCTGCTGCACGGCTATCCGCAAACGCATGTGATCTGGCACCAGGTCGCGCCGAAACTGGCGCAGCGCTTTCGCCTTATTCTATGCGATCTGCGGGGGTACGGCGCCAGCTCGATCCCGCCGACCGTGCCGGATCATGCCACCTACTCCAAGCGCGCTATGGCGCAGGACGTGATCGACATCGCCGATCAGCTTGGTTTGGCGCGCGTTCTGCTTTGCGGCCATGACCGGGGCGGGCGCGTAGCGTACCGGCTTGCGCTCGATCACCCTGACCGGGTCGAAAAGCTCGTCACGCTCGACATCGTGCCGACCTACGATATGTGGCACAGGCTGACCCGCGATCTGGCGCTGAAAATCTTCCATTGGCCGTTCTTGGCTCAGCCGCGGCCCTGGCCGGAAGAGATGATCGGCCGCGATCCCACCGGCTGGCTCGACCACAAGCTTGCGCTGTGGGGCGGCAGTGGCGACCTTTCCATCTTCGCGCCCGAAGCGCTCGCCCATTACCGCGCGTTTTTCACCGAACCCAAGCGGTTGCATGCGACGTGCGAGGATTACCGGGCGGGCGCCACCTGCGATCTTGCCGCCGATGAGGCCGATCGGGCGGCTGGCCGTCGGATCGCCTGCCCCACGGCGGTTCTCTGGGGCGCAAAGGGCATTCCCAGCAGCACCACGGGGCCGCTGGCGATCTGGCGGGAATGGTGCGAACAGGTGGAAGGCCACGCCATCGTTTCGGGCCATTTCCTCCCCGAGGAAGCGCCGGACGATACAGCTAAAGCGATAGGCGATTTCTTAGGATCGTAAAAAGCAAACCGTTAATAATGCCCGATTCCACAAACGCTTCGCCTTTACCCGCGGTCCCGCAGGCTCAGCATGGCACGGCCTCGCTTGCTCTCGCCCTGGGCGGCGGCGGCGCGCGCGGCCTGGCGCATATTCTGGTGCTCGAAGCGCTCGACGAACTCGGCATCAAGCCTCGTGTCATCGCGGGCACGAGTATCGGCGCGCTGATCGGCGCCGCTTACGCCGCCGGCATGTCAGGCGCGGAAATTCGCGCTCATTGCCAGGATTTGTTCCAAAAGCGCACCGAGATCTTGAAGCGGTTTTTCACACGCTGGGACGGCAATCTCGCCGAACTCTGGGGGTCGGTCACTCCGCCGGTTTCCGCTGGGGACCGGCTACTGAAGGCGCTGCTGCCGCCTGCCCTGCCGGCCACATTCGAAGCGTTGACTATCCCGCTCATCGTGGTGGCCACGGATTTTTACGCGCAGGATCAGCAAGTGATCAGCGAGGGACCGCTCATCGAAGCGCTAACGGCCAGTTCCGCCCTGCCCACGATCATCAGGCCCATCGAGATCGACGGACGCGTGCTCATCGACGGCGGCTTCGTGAACCCCCTGCCCTTCGATCTGCTCAGCGGACGCGCGGACATTATCGCCGCCATCGACGTGAGCGCGGGGGCACAGGAAAGCCGAGGCAAAAGCCCCTCCTTCATCGAATCGATCATCGGCGCGACGCAGATCACCTTACGCTCCATCATTCGCGAGAAGCTCCGCGCCGGGGCGCCGGACATTCTTATTCGCCCGAATGTCGGGCCTTACCGCGTGCTCGACTTTTACAAGTTCGAAGATATTTTCGCGGCCTGCGCCGGTTGCAAGGACGAATTCAAGCGGGCCCTCGAAGCGCGGATGCTTTACCGGCCAGGGGGCGACTAGAAGCCGTGCTCAGCAGCCAACCGGGGATAGCATGAGGCAAAATACCAAACATCTGCCGTCCTTCCTTGCCTGCCTTTTTGTGCTTTTTTCGCAAGCGCCCGCGGCAGCTCAGGACTGCAGTCCGGCGCAGCTTCACGCAGCCTTACTGGAACACGATAAATCGCGGATCGAGTTCCAATACAAAATGGAAAAAGGCTTCATCAAAAAAGCCGGGCGCGGCGATCTCGCGATTGCCATGCAGCGCAACGCCGTCTTGTACGGTGGACCTGACTCCACAATTCGCGCGATGCAATCGCATTTGCGTGCACTCGACGCCAGCGGCACGACCTATGTCCTGGTCTACGAGCCCAAGCCGAACGCGTGCGTATGGCTCGTTGACGCCGCCGGAAACGTTAGCTCGGCGGCCACCTAGTGGACCGTTGCCATTGCCGGTCGCATTCGCGATAGACTCGGCGTTTCGCGCAGATCTGTCGCGCGATTGCCGAAAGCACGCAATGGGCGCGAAACCACAGCAGAAACCGAAGCAGGAGTTGAAGCGGAAGAAGCCACGACATTGGCCGCCGTCAGCGAAGGGCTGATCCCTCATGAGATTATCGAAAAGCTCGGCCCCTCGGGGGGAACGCTTCTGATCTTGCCCGCGGGAGATCTGAGCTCGGTGCCTTTCGCGGCGCTGCCGCTGAGAGACGGGAGAAACCTGATCGATATTGCCACGCCGATCGTTTTGCCCAGCGTCGATGCGCTTTTCTTCTGGGTCAAGGCGCCGGTCACCTGGAAGGCCTCGGTCATCGTCGGCGATCCCGACCTCTCCAAGGACAAGGACTGGGACTTCATCCCGCTTCCGGGCGCACGCCGGGAAGCCGAGCAGGTGGCCGCGATGCTTGGCGGCCGCGCGTTAACTGGCGCGAGCGCAACCTATGACGCGGTCCGGGGGAGCTTCAGCGGCACGCACCCTTCGCTCATCTACTTCGCGACACACGGAATTTCCGACAGCGTCAACCCGATGGACGGCAGTTTTCTGGCTCTGAACGAGCAGCATCTCAGGGGCGCACAGATCAAGCAATTCAGCTTTCCCTCCGTGCATCCGCTTGTGGTGATGAGCGCGTGCCAATCGGGCTTGGGAAAAGCGTTCCAAGGCGGCGTTTTCGGGCTGGCTCGCGCTTGGATATTTGCCGGTGCGTCTCAGGTTTTGGCCAGTCAGTGGAATGTGGACGACGACGCGACGGCTGATTTCATGCTGGCGTTCATGGGCGATCTGAGCCGGGGCGCGAGCTCCGCCGAGGCCTACCGGCTGGCGGTGCTGCAAACACGGCAGATCCACAAGGATCCGGCCTTGTGGGGGAGTTTCAACTTTTTCGGCTATCCGCAGCCGATCACCGAGCGGCGTTAAGGCCGGATGGCCGCGGCAACGCGGATTAGCGCCGAGTTTTGAAAAAATCTCTGAGCAGCGCGGAGGCGGCGGTTTCGCCGATGCCGCCATACACTTCCGGTGCGTGATGGCAAGTCGCCTGCCCAAAAAAGCGCGGCCCATGTTCGACCGCCCCACCCTTGGCGTCACTCGCCCCGAAGTAAAGCCGCGCAATGCGTGCAAAGGAAATCGCCGCGGCGCACATGGCGCACGGTTCCAGCGTCACATAGAGCTGGCAACCAATCAGCCTCTCGCTGCCCAGGCGCTGTGCCGCTTGCCGGATCACCAGGATTTCGGCATGGGCGGTCGGGTCGCGCAGTGCCAGCGTGCGATTGCCGTCGCGGGCGAGCAAAACGCCATCGGCTGCGGTGATGACCGCGCCGACCGGAACCTCCCCGCGCCGCGATGCCGCCTCGGCCTCCTCCAGCGCAATCGCCATGGAGAGTTGCGGTTTCATCAGGCCGGGAAACGGCGGGCCGTCCGCCTCGACCTACAGGGGCGAGGAGGAACCGCCGTCGGAGTGATCCTTGACGTCCTGCAAACGCGCGAGCCCATCGCTCTTATCGCCAAGATCGAGCCCGTCGCGCATCTCGACGCCCTTGAACTCGACACGGCTTTCCTCGCGGCGATATTCGATGAGCTGCGTTTTCGGCACAAGGAACTGACTGGCGCGGACTTCGCGAACCTCATCCATGTCCTCGGTGTAGGCGCCGGCGCGGAACAGCGTTTCGATGGCTTTCGCCACGGACCGGGTGATGCGCTGGCCCTGCTCCTCGTTGATGAGCGCGCTGCTTTGCGCTTCCTTCACCCGGCCGATGAAACCGGCCGCCATCATCGCGACCTCGATCTGGTAGCGAAAGTTTTCTTCCGGCGAATATTTGATGCGGTCCCAAACCGCGATCAGCAGAGCCGAGATCTCGCCCATGATGGTGGAAGCGCCGAAAAAGTCGAACGATTTTATGCTGCCGCTGTCGATGGAGCCGACCGTCAGGCCAGCATTGCTGCCGCCATGCAGGGACACCATGCCTTCGTAAAATTCATCAATGGAACGCAGTATGTTGATGATCACATGAGGATCGGTCAGCGAGCGCGCCCGTTCCGCCACCAAAAGCCGCAGCCGCTTGATCTCGGTCTCATTGCCGGAGGCGTCCGCCACGATGAGCTGCTCGCGGTCGTTCTCGCGGGTGAGAAGCTCGCGCAGCTTGGGCATGACGAATATGACGTTGTAGGCGCCGACGTCGACATCCGACATGAGCTTGCGTGAAACGGACTGCTCACCATCGACCAGAGCGGACCAGAAAGCGATGTCGAGCAGCGGCGTGAGCCCGAAAAAGGTCATCATCTCCTTCTCGCTCTCGCCGAAATCCTGGTAATGGCGCATGAACACATTATAAGCGAGCAGGATCTTCTGCGTGCGATTGACGCCTTCCATCTGCTGGCCGTTGCGCGCCGCACGAAGCAGTTCACGGATTTGGGCCGCCTGGAGCGCGTCGCGCAGCGTGTTTACGGCCCGTATAATGCGGTCTCGACGCATGTTATCTCCCCGTCAAGTCACGAATCGTTTCCAAATCATAACAGGCAAACTGAGTCGAATATGAGATTAGCGCGAGATACGCACATGAGCGATGCCGCCAGCGGGGAACGGATCGCGAAGGTTATTGCCCGGGCTGGCATATGCTCGCGGCGTGACGCCGAACGCCTCATCGCGGACGGCCGCGTGACCTTGAACGGCAAGCGGCTCGACAGCCCTGCCGTAAATGTGACGCCGCGCGACAAGATCGTCGTCGACGGCGCCGCCCTACCGAGCGCCGAGGCACCGCGGCTCTGGCGCTATTGCAAGCCGAAGGGGCGCGTGACCACGCACCGCGATCCGCAAGGACGCCCGACGGTGTTCGAGGCGCTGCCGGACAATCTCCCGCGCGTGATCTCGGTGGGCCGGCTCGATTTCAGCACAGAAGGCTTGCTGCTGCTCACCAATGACGGCGGGCTAGCGCGGCATTTGGAAAGTCCGGCGACGGGCTGGCTGCGCCGCTACCGGGTGCGCGCCAACGGCAAGATTACGCAACCTGAATTGGATGCGCTGGGCAAAGGCGTGGAGATCGACGGCGTTCGCTATGCCGCCATCGAGGCGAAGCTCGACCGCGTGCAAGGCGCCAATTGCTGGATCACCCTGGGAATCCGCGAGGGCAAGAACCGCGAAGTGCGGCGCATCATGGAGCATCTGCAGCTCGCCGTGAATCGGCTGATCCGCGTTTCCTTCGGGCCGTTCGCGCTTGGCGAGCTTGAGCCTGGCCAGATCGAGGAGGTCAAGCGCCGTGTGCTCGCGGAACAGCTCGGCCCGGACATGGCCCGGACACTTGGCCTTTCGGAAAAGCGCCAGGACCGGCACAAAACGACAGCGCCCGTCGAAGGGCAAGCCAAGGCGGAAGCCTCAGCAAAACCGCGGCCCGCTAGGCCGCAACGCAAGGGGCGCGGCCCGTGAGGATCGTCGCGGGGCGGTTTCGCGGCGCGGCCCTGGCCACGCCCAAGGGCCACGCTATCCGCCCGACCAGCGACCGCGTGCGCGAAGCCTTGTTCAACATCCTTTCCCACGGGATTGGAGCCGAGATCGAAGGCGCGCGCGTGCTCGATCTGTTTGCGGGAACTGGCGCGCTCGGCTTCGAAGCGCTTTCGCGCGGCGCGGCTTTCGCACTCTTTGTGGAGGACAACGCCGAAGCGCGCGCTCTCATCCGCCGCAATAGCGACGCCCTCGGTGTGATGGGCGACACCCGGATTTACCGGCGCGACGCCACCAAACTGGGCGATGCCGGCACGCTTGCGCCGTTCGGCCTGGTCTTTGCCGATCCGCCTTACGGCAAAGGGCTGGGGGAAAAGGCCCTTGCCGCGGCAGCGGCGGGAGGCTGGCTTAGGCCGCACGCTCTTGCCGTGCTCGAAGAGCGGACGCAAGCCGTTTTCGCGCCGCCCTCCAGCTTTGACCTTCTTGACCGGCGGACCTACGGCGGCACCGCGATTTACTTCATGCGGGCGCATGGCGAGCTTTGAACGCCAAGCCCTGCCGAACGTTACTGCGCATAGCGAATTGGCTGAGCCGAAGGAGGGCCGGGTGGGTTACATCGAACAAAGCCTCGGAGACAAAGAGACGCTTCATTACCGGGCGCATTTTCCCTGGTTCTATAAGGCGTCGGCCTGGGCGGCGCTGATCGTCTCGGCCGTAATAGCGCTGTTGACCTTCGAACCGAATTACATATGGGCGTCCTTGATTGCCCTGATTGTCGGGATTTCGATCTTCGCGGCGATCATGGTTCCGATCTGGTCGACGGAAATCGGCATAACAAATCAGCGGGTGATTTACAAAACCGGGCTCGTCCAGAGGGACACCAGAGACCTCCAGCTTCGCAACGTCGAGGAAGTGCGTTTCAACCAGAATTTCTGGGGCCGTATCCTCGGCTTCGGCAGGCTGGATATCCACGGCACCGGTGACGATTCCATTTTGCTGCCCAATCTTGCCGATCCGCTCGGCCTGCGCGCCGCGCTGCAGGAAGGCATCGGCAATAGCCAGGGCGACCCGCCCCCCGTCGACGGCGTGGAACGCGACCCCGGAATGCCGGAATTGCGAGGCGACCGCGTATAGTTCAAGCGTAACTCCTTTGGATTTAAAGGTGTGCCGCGGTCCGTGAACGAGCATCATCCAAGCGGGGATGCGCATGGCGGGGCGCATGCGTTCAGCCTAGGCGTGGAGCGCCTTGGACTGGTGCCGCTGCATTTTCGCTGGCTGGTTCTCTCCTTCGTTCTCCTCATATCGGTTTTGGCGGCCTTGGGCATTGGCCGGATCAAGGTCGACGACTCGCTCTCCGAGCTGTTCCGCGCCGATACGCCGGAATTCAAGCAATATGCGACCCTCTCCAGCCGCTTTCCATCGAGCGAATATGACGTGCTTATCGTCGTCGAAGGCAAAAGCTTGCTCGAACGCGGCAGCGTGGACGCGCTGCGCAACACCGTCATCGAACTGCAATTCGTGGACGGGATGCAGGGCCTTATTTCACTGTTTTCGGCGCGCGAGCCGCCCGAGCCCGGCAAGCTTCCCGCTCCACTGTTTCCGGAAACCCTGCCCGAAGGCGCCGAATACGATCAGCTCATTCAGACCGTTACTTCCAACCGCATCATCGCGGGGAAGCTCTTGTCCCAGGACGGCGAGCTCGCCCTCGTCGTGCTCGCGCTAGATAAGGCCGTCATGCAGGGCGACAAGCTGCAGACCACCGTGACCTAGATCCAGGAGACGCTGGCACGCGGCCTGGAAGGAACCGGGCTTGCCGCGCAGCTCTCGGGAGCGCCGGTGATGCAGCTGGAAATCCGCAACGCCGTGCAGCGGGACCGTGTCGTCTATAACGGCCTCGGCTTTCTTGTCGGCGTCATCGTCGCCATGATCTTCTTCCGTCATTACTCGTTTATGCTGATCGCCGCGGTGCCGCCGGCGCTCGCCATTTTGTGGTCGCTCGGCCTGCTCGGCTGGATGGATTTCCGGCTCAATCTATTCCTCAACGTGATTTCGCCGCTGACCATGGTCATGGGCTTTGCCGATAGCATGCAGATGACGTTCGCCTTGCGCGACAGGATACTGGCGGGCGACAGCCGGCTTGAGGCGATCCGCTACGCCGTCCTGGTCGTTGGGCCGGCTTGTATGCTGAACGGCGCGACGGCCGCTTTATCCTTCGTGGCGCTTACTTTCTCCGATTCCGCGCTGATCCAGACGTTTGGCATCGCCGGGGCGCTGTGTATGGTCGTGACGTTTCTCGCGGTGATCCTTTGTCTGCCCCTGCTTGCCGTTCTGTTCCTCAGCAAAGATGCGGCGCTTGCCGCGCGTTTGTCCGAGCAGGATCGGGCGATGAACAGCCTGCGGCGCATTTGCGCCTGGATCGCCGCCCGGGTTGTGAGGCGGCCTTTGGTGTTCGCCGCGCTCGGGCTCGGCCTGGTCATCGGGTTCGGCGTTGCGCATGTTTCGCTGGAGCCGCGCTACCGTCTGGCCGATCAGGTGCCGGACCGCGAACAAGCCGTGAATGCGTCCAGCCGGCTCGATACCAAGCTGACCGGCGCCAATCCCGTCGACGTCCTGGTGGAACTGCCGCAAGGGGTGACCATCTTTAACGCGCCCGCCCTCGCCGTGACCGGTGAGATCCATCGCATCGTCGAGCAGCAGGCAGGTGTCGGCAACGTCTGGTCGGTGGAGACGCTGGTGCGCTGGCTTGCCGAATCCGGACAGAGAGACGTTGCCACGCTGAAGCTCTATGTCGGCCTGCTCCCGGAGCATTTGACCCGGCGGTTCGTTGCCGCCGAGCAGGACGCCGCGGTCGTCACCGGCCGCATACCCGATGTGGACGCCAGCGACATGCTGCCCATGGTCAACAAGCTTGATGACGCGCTGAACGTGGTGCGCCGCGCGCATCCGGAGTACAGAATTTCTGTCAGCGGTCTGGCGGTCATCGCCGCGCGCAACAGCGCCGCCATGATTCAGAAAATCAATCTCAGCCTCACGGCGGAGATGATCTTCGTGTCTGGGCTGATCGGCCTTGCCTTCCGTTCGCTCT
>Ga0136634_10001047_pt1 | contig 10867 bp, 7 predicted proteins | sample AntDrymUQ8332106_2_FD_104654 | JGI IMG/M metagenome (GOLD analysis project Ga0136634, IMG submission 104654) | Polar desert sand microbial communities from Dry Valleys, Antarctica - metaG UQ833 (21.06) | ecosystem: Environmental > Terrestrial > Soil > Desert | place: Antarctica: Dry Valley... | reverse complement strand
TTCCTCCACCTGAGCCACCTTCTTGCTGAAAGGCATCGAGATAAATTTTTTGCTGGTTGAAAACTGTAGCAACGGAATTAGAAGTTGCAGTTAATACTTCTGCATCCTGCAGGTGCAAATTAAAATCTTCATCATCTGCAATAAAATTTAAACTATTTCGCCAGGGCCCGAATGAAGCAGTTGAATAGTAGGCTTCTACTTTGTCAACAAAATTTTTTGCTTCACCCCCAGATTTTGCCGGCACTCTTCCAATGCCAATATCAAGAGTATTGACGATCAATCCCGAATTGATGTCCTCATTATCATCTAAAAATCCAAAATAATCATCCGAAGTATAGGTAGATAAAGGATCTAATGAACTGATACTTTCGTAAGAAGGAACAAAATTAGTGTTGTTAGTGATCCTGTCTTTATAATCAAAAGATGCTTTCCCCAAAAGCAACAGGTATTTTCCGGATTGCGGCCAGGTGGTTCTGTACCTGTCATAATACATTTTTACAAAATCTCTTATCGCTGTCGGGTCTGGAATGCCTCCTGAAAATTCATTGAATACCTGGTCTGTTGTAACCAAAACTGTTCTTAAATTATTTCGCTGCTGGTGAAATGCAGCAAGGCGGCTGGCTTGTTGTAAAAATTGAGGATGCGTAATGATGAAGTAATCTTTCTCTGTGGTGTTGTGAAGGCTTTGATTTAGCACCTTGCCTTCCGCTTTTGGAATAAGAAAATTTGCGGAAAAGGCAACATACTCACGCAATCTTAAAGCATCATTGGTAAATCGTAATTGCGTGCCTGCCAAACTGCTGTTCATTCTGACAGTATTCCATGGATCGGTAACATCCCAAACCTGCGTGGAAGCAGTGGTATTAGCAATTACAAATTCTGCATTTGTCTGACCAACACTGTTCCAGTCCCTGAAGAGTAAATGCTGGTTTGCCGGCAGAACTAAATTTCTGCGACAAAAAAATTGAAACCAATTTAACCAACCCTGGCTGTTAAAACTTCCGGGAGTATATATATAATTAACTGATGGATTTCCATTCAATGTAAAACTGTTTGCCTGCTGTAATTCCTGCGCAAACAGATCAAGCGATCCTGTACCTACAGGTAAAATATTTAGTTGCTGTACATTTTGATTATTGACGGATACATTAAACCGGCTTGGCACATTTACAGAACGGGCTGCTGTATTACTGATGATTGTTGCAGTTGAACCAGCCACTGCATCGGTAATGGGAAAATTAAATGATCTTGAAAGTGTTCTGCCTGGGGCATTGGTAAATTCCTCACCAAACCATTCCCTGCCGCTGGATAAAAAATTCAGCGTATCCAGTTCATGGAAAAAACGTTCATCAAAACTTGTTATAGTTACCGAAGCAGGAGGTGAAGATGCCTGCGTGGCTATTCTTTTACCATTTCCCCCCATGCTTAAGTAGTAAAATGCTTTGTCAGAATAAATATTTTTTTTATGGATGAATCTTTTATTTAATGAATCTTTTAGCCATTGCTGAGGCCCTGGCGCAAAAAAAAGAATATGGTCAGAACCGTTCAGTGTACCATCTCCGCCATCAACTATCATAATTGCTACTTCCTCCAGGTCATCAATCCTTTTATCCCCGTTTGCTTCCGGTAGCATTCCACCCCCATTGCCAAATAACCTGATACCTGAGGAAGGAAGATTGCCCGATATACCCAGGCCATTGAGAAAAGCAGCATCCATCCTGTAAACTCCTTCAACTGATACACTTATCTTATACCAGGCACCAGTTGCCAGTACTGAATTAGGTTTATATGTTCTCTGTCCCACAACCCGTTGGGAAAAAAGGACTAAACTGCTAAACATCAGAAGCTTTTTCCAGAATGTCATGTCACAGGTATCGTAAAACTCACAGTTAAAAAATGGGGTTTTCACGTATTTAATTATTGGCAATCTCTCTATATTCGCAAACTGTCGTGAAAACTAATCCAGGGATACAATAATTGCCATTCAGCGCCGTTAAAGTTATTCCAAACATAGGTTTCATCAAGACAGGCACGTGAAAAAATCCATGTGTCCTATTAGAAAGACAAAAAAAGCAACCATGCAAGTGAAAAATCTTTTAATCCTTTTATCCTTTGCCGCAGTATTAGCATCCTGTAAAAACGGCCTCTTCGGCAAAAACAAAAAAGAAAAATCCGAAGTTACCGGATGGAACTACAATGACAAGAACATGGGTGGTTACCAGGTGTCCAAATCCAGAGACCAGGCAAGTGGCCCCGGGCTGGTATTTGTGGAAGGCGGTACGTTTACCATGGGCCAGACTGAAGAAGATGTAATGGGCGATTGGAATAATATCCCCCGCCGTGTTACAGTTCCTTCCTTCTATATTGACCGCACCGAGGTTTCCAATCTTCACTACCGTGAATACATTCACTGGTTAAGCAGGATTTTTGATCCTTCTGCGGATCCCGGCAACCAAAGAATTATGGATGGCGCATTGCCCGATACGCTTGTTTGGCGCAGTGAGTTAAGTTATAATGAGCCTTTGGTGGAATATTATTTCCGTCATCCCGGCTTTAATAATTACCCTGTAGTGGGTGTTAGCTGGAGACAGGCTCATGATTTTTGTGTTTGGAGAAGTGACCGTGTGAATGAAGGCATCCTGATGGATAAAGGTTATGTGGCCAAACAAGGGATTCAGGGACAACAGCAGGAAAATAATTTTACTACAAAATCATATTTATTAGGTCTTTATCAGGCACAGCCGGGTAAACCAGGCAAAGGCAATAAACTAATGTCTCCGCAGGGTACTCCCCGCATGAATGTAACTATGGAAGATGGTATTTTACAGCCTAACTATCGCCTGCCATTTGAAGCTGAGTGGGAATATGCGGCTTACGGTTATATCAATCAAAACCCACGTCCTTCACCAAAAGAAGGAAAAAGAGGGGAAGAATTACATTCGAATAAACAAGTTTATCCCTGGTCAAATAATTATAACGGATTAAGAGAAACGAAGCATGGTAGCTGGCAAGGTCAGTTCATGGCAAACTTTAAAAGAGGTTCAGGCGATAATGCCGGTGTTGCCGGAGGCTTGAATGACCGTGCCATTTATACGGCTGATGTAAAATCTTTTTATCCAAACGGATTTGGTATCTATAACATGGCCGGTAATGTAAGCGAGTGGGTGTATGATGTATATCGTCCTCTCTCTTTAATGGATATGGATGATGTTGCTCCCGTTCGCGGTAATCAATTCATGAAGCTGTATAAAGATTCTACTACCGGCGAAGCTGAAATAGACAGCACTGGTAAAGTTAAAATGGTTCCGGTAACTGATGCAGAAAGCCGCAACCGCCGTAACTATCAAAGAGGTAATGTTATCAACTTCCTTGATGGTGACAGTTTATCCCAGGCAGAATATGGTTATGGAAAAACAACTTTGGTTTCTGATAAATCAAGGGTGTATAAAGGTGGAAGCTGGAACGACCGTGCTTATTGGTTAAGCCCCGGTGGACGTCGCTTCCTTGAAGAAGAGCAGGCCCTAAGCACCATTGGTTTCCGTTGTGCAATGGATCGTATGGGAAGCCCTGAAGGAAATAAAAGAAGGACCGGTAATTTCTGGAAAGCAAGAAAACAGAAAAAATAATCTTTAAATAAAATAGTATTCAGTTCCCCCGCATTTACGGGGGAATTTTTTTTATGCAGAGTATGCAGGATTAGAAAGATTTCACGTAGAGACACAGAGAAAGACGGGATATCTCTGCGTTCTCCTTTTCTCTGCGTGATCTATAATAGCTTGCAGCTTCCACTTATTTTTGTCAAATGAAAATAGACGAACTGTACGAAATCTATTTGCAATATCCATCCATTGAAACCGATACAAGGAAGTTAAAAAAAGGAGACCTTTTTGTTGCTTTGAAAGGACTAAATTTCAATGGAAATGAGTTCGCCCAAAAAGCCATTGATGCCGGCGCCGCCTACGCTGTGATTGATGAGCAGAAATATGCCAGCGACAAAACCATTTTAGTTGAAGATGCGCTGCTTGCATTACAACAATTAGCACATCATCATCGCAGGCTATTCCCAATCCCTTTTATTGCTATCACCGGCAGCAATGGCAAAACCACTACAAAAGAATTGATCCGTGCTGTTCTTTCCTCTTCCTACAAAACATATACTACTGAAGGCAACCTGAATAATCACATTGGCGTCCCGCTTACTATTTTAAAAATAAAAAGAGATGCGCAAATGGCTGTAATAGAAATGGGAGCGAATCATCAAAAAGAAATTGCCTCTTACTGCAAGATTGCAGAACCAACACATGGCCTCATTACAAACTGCGGCAAAGCACACCTCGAAGGATTTGGCAGCGAAGAAGGAGTAAAAAAAGCAAAAGGCGAATTATATGATCATTTACGGGAGAACGATGGAATTGCTTTTATAATGTGGGACTACGATTACCTTAGACAAATGAGTAAGGAAATTCCAACTGTTTTTAAATACGGAACAGCTGGCGCAGATATTATTGGAGAAACAATTGAAAACGACCCATATTTAAGTGTAAAATTTATTTCAGGCTATCAGGGAAATATCAATACACAATTAGTAGGCAGTTATAATTTACCAAATGTGTTGGCGGCAGTGGCGACAGGAAAATATTTTGATGTTGAAGAAGAAAAGATCAGAAAGGCCATTGAAAACTATGTTCCCTCCAACAGCCGCTCACAACTGATTCAAAAAGGAACGAATACAATTATACTGGATGCTTATAATGCAAATCCAAGCAGCATGCAATTAGCTATAGAAAATTTTGCAAATGCAAAAAATGAAAATAAAATTCTGGCACTTGGTTCTATGGCAGAATTAGGAGAAAGTTCATTGCAGGAACATGCGAATATTATACAGCTAATAGGCAAACACACATGGAAGCATGTAATATTGGTTGGAAAGAATTTTAATGCCATTCAACATTCTTATATGCATTTTAGTTTTCCTGAAGAGGCGTGTGCTTGGTTAAAAAAACAAAATCTTACAAATACTTATTTTCTTATTAAAGGATCAAGGAGCACAGAAATGGAAAAAGTGCTGGAAGCATTTTGATTATGAAAAATACACAACCGCATCGAAGTTATGTAAGCAGTATTATAGGATGCAGGTGTCCGAGATGCAGGCAGGGAAAACTTTTTAAATATCCCGTCAGTTTGCGTTTAACCCCAAACATGGAGATGAATGAGCATTGTCCTGTTTGCGGACAAATTACCGATATAGAGGTTGGCTTTTATTATGGCACCGGTTATGTAAGTTATGTGATTGCCTTGCTGTTAACTATCCTAAGTTTTATACTTTGGTTTTTAATTATTGGATTTTCTTTTCAGGACAAGCGTTTTTTCTGGTGGCTGGGCATCAATGCTTTTCTGCTGATTGCACTGCAGCCCTGGCTAATGCGTTTTTCAAGAAGCTTATGGATCTCCTGGTTTGTAAAATACGATCCTGAAGGAGAAAAACATCTACCGGTTGACACTGAAAGACAAAATAGAGATCAGATGAGCAACTGGTAAGTCTGCGTAAATTGTTCTACAGGAGAGCTTGTTTATACATAGAAGATATAAGGCACAACTTTAGTGTATTCTTTATAACATTAAAATTATTACCATGAAGCTGATCAAAGAACAATCGAGCAAGTTCGTTGCATTTATTGCAGCCTTATTTATTAGTTTCTGTGCTGTTGCTCAGGAAAAAACAAATGTTGATATTGATGTAAACAAAGGTGATGGCGGCAGCAATTGGTATAGTCAGCCCTGGGTTTGGATTGTAGGTGTTGCTGTTTTTATTCTGCTGCTTGTAGCCCTGTTGAGAGGCAATAGTAACAGGTCAAGAGATTAAAATTGCTTTTAAAAGCAGCTGGTTTCGGCGAACACAGTTTGCTGAAACCAGCTATCAAATTAAATCGTCCCAGCAAAAATCTTTTCTGTCTTATAATAGCTTTATTATTATTTTATTACTCCAATAGCATCACCTTTCCACCCCGGAAATAAAGTGCCGTCATTTTTAATTTTCAAATGATCTGATGCTACTTCATTGAAAACTGCGCGGAAATCGGTCGTTACAGGCACATCCCTGTTATCCTCCAGATTTTCCAAAGCCAGTTCAGGCAATTTACCATGAACAATCCCGCCATTTATATTGTTCCCTAAAATAAACATGCAAGATCCCCTTCCATGATCAGTACCATTTGTTCCGTTCTGATGTACCGTCCTTCCAAATTCAGTCATAGTCATAACTTCCACATCATCCTGGTACTTTTCCAAATCAAGCCAAAAAGCAGCAATTGCGTTGCTAAGGTCAGCAACATTTCTTGAAAAAGTTCCTGGTTCCGTGCCCTGGTTGTAATGTGTGTCCCAACCGCCGCTCTCTGCAAATCCAATTTCCAGCCCCACATCCATTTTAATAAGTTGGGCAATTTGCTTTAAGGAATTGCCCAAAGGAGAAGCCGGATATTGAGCACCGTTAGAGGGTTGATAGTTTTTCACATCAGCACTCTTAAGCATTTTCAGTGCTTCAAAACTTTCTTTACCAGTTTTGTTTAAAAGGTCTGATGTTGTTTTGTCGTACAATTCTTCAAAACTTTTGGCAGCCTTATTAGCGCCAAGTGGATTTCCCCTCATTTGAATGGCAAAATCTTCCAGGTTACTAACTGCTACTGCCGAATTATCGCCGTAAAAGGAACGGGGTAAGGATGAAGTAATGCTTACTGCCTGAAAAGGTGTTGCCGCTTCATGGCCCAGCAAACCTACAGCACGGTTCAGCCACCCGCTGTCTGTACTCTTAGAAAAAGGTGTACCGCTTTCCATATAGTCCTGCGCATCAAAATGCGACCGGGTATTATTTGGAGATCCAACACCGTGTACAATAGCCAACCTTTTTTCATCGAACAAAATTTCAAAAGAACTCATCGAAGGATGAAGGCCAAAACGACCATCCAGATCTATCAACGGTTTATGGGAAGATTTGGCAGGCGACATAAATAAAGTGGGCCGTGCTTTTTTAAGATGAACATCTGTAAAAGGTGTAACAGCCATCAGCCCATCCATTGCACCACGCTGAAAGATACAAATAAGGATTTTATTTTTTTTATAAAGCATCCCTATTTTTCTGCTGTTGGCTGCTTTGGCAATAAAGGTGGGTACGCCACCCAATCCAGCAGCAAATAATGTTAAGGCGCCGTTTTTTATAAAAGCTCTTCTTGATGACATAGAATAATTTTTTTTTATCTGCTTTGAAATTCAGGTGATCCGAGGATAATGCCTACTACTTGTGAAAGCAGGGTGTTGTTACCGGCTGCATACTGCATTTGGTTCTTGTTATTTTTGCCTCTCTTTTTATCCCCTTCATTTTTATTTTTTTTCGATTCCTTTTTTTCTTTAATCATATCTTCATTATCTATCATCATTTCTTCATTCTCTTCCCGTGCTGCTTTAGCAGTTTCAGTTTTTTGTGCCGCATCATCTACTTTCTTTTGCAATTCAGGATCTGTAATCAATGGGGTTAGCCGCTTAATTGTTTCATCGGCATTTCGTTGAGGAAGTAATAAGTTTACGTATGTTTTTAAAGCTGCTTCTGCACTCTCCGGTTCACGGTTATTGTTTAATGCAAGGAGGTTCAATTTTATACCTGGTATGCGCTGTGAGGCGAAAGCAAGGCCAAAGTTCATTCGGTTTAAAAGAGAACCTGTATTGATCCAATATTGCCCCCTGTCCGGAAAACCCGTTGGCGCCTGGTAGTAATAAACCTTCTCACCCATTTTATTCATCCATTGAAATAATAAATATGGATTATTTACCTGGGCGTTCGTGTTGCGGACGGCACTGATTATAACTTCAAAAGGCGATTTCGTTTTTTTGCTTATCACTTCTTTTGACCAAAACTCCGGCGCATTTACCATTGTAATTAAAACCTGCTTTATATCTCCTTCTTTTTCAAGAAAGGTTTTTGTCATTTTATCTACAAGGCTTTGCGGGGGATTATCGCTTACAAAACGAACAGCTAGTTTTTTAGCAATAAACTTTGCAGTAGATGGATGAGCCGCTAACAAGTGAATCAGTTTCTTGCCTTCGTCATAACCTCCGCCAGCAGGAAATTCTGTTCCTAAAACTATTTTTTTCTTTTTATCGTGACGGTTTTCTGCAAACATAAAATCTTCCTGCTCCTTGTTTGATCCTTTGCTTTCTTTATTATATGCAATTGATGGATGAATGGTCCAACCGGTAAATACCCGGGCTGCCTGCGTTACGTCGCTCTGCGTATAACCTCCGTCTACTCCCAATGTATGCAGCTCCATAATCTCCCGTGCATAATTTTCATTCAGGCCTTTTTGATTTGTTTTTTTGATCTTGCCTTTTTTATTTTTCATCAGGGAATCAGGTAATTGCATCTGATTTTTTTTTCGTGACCCTTTTTTGCCTGGAGCATTATCATCTGCAACGCTTTTAAAATTATCGAGGTACATAAGCATGGCAGGAGATTTTGCCGTTTCTAATACCAATGTTTCAAATTTCCCGAGGGCATTGGGGCGAATCACGTCTCTTTCATAAGAAGTAACAAAAGGTCTTACATCGCCTTTACCTACTGACACATTAAAATGATTAAACCAAAAAGATGTCATTACTTCCTGCAATTGATTTTGGGAATAAGCTGCCCGTAATATTTTTTGACTGATTAACTCTCGAAACAGTTCTGACTGATCTTTGTAACCATTTTCGCCCATGTATTTCTTCAGATCTTTTTTGTAATTTTTATCGCCGTCTTTGCGTGCTGCATTTTTATCAATTACTCCATCATTGATAGCTTTTTTTAATACCTGGCCACCCCTTGGATAGGTTTCAACAATTTGGCTGTTACTCATTGTTAAAGATTCGTAGTCAGCCAATCGGGTTTTTTGAGACGAGTCGTTAAAAGCTGCATCCAACTGCTGTTGAAACCATTTTTCCAGTCCTTGTTTAATTACTTCATCTGTTTGACCGGGAGTTGCGCCATAGCTAAAACGGTTGAGCAGATGTACTGCTGCTTCCTCACTGCTTAAGCCTGCCTTTTTATAAGGAAAGAAAATGGCGGATGAGTCATTTTTGTTTTGAAATGAAGAAACAAAACTACTGCCGGTAGCAAGAAACAGCAGAAGAGATAAATAGGTGAATGTCTTTTTCATAATCTGTTTTAAAACTAAAATATTAATGCGTTGAATAGACTAACATACACTACCCCTGTTTAATATGTAATGTTAATTACTGTTAACAATTTTAAATGTGCAATAGCAATTAAGTAATAGGTATGTTTCATTAGCGTAATATAGTAATGAGAATAGGCATTGCCTATTTCTCATTACCTTCTGCAACATTATTTTCTTTCTATACCAACTTGCGTGACGAGTTACTTCTTTACACACCTAAATCCAATATGATTTGTGCCACTGTCATAGGATGAATACATGCGGCGACTGCGGCGATAGCCTTCGCAATAAGATGGATTGCACAAATAAGAACCGCCTCTGATTACTTTCAGGAACAGCCCTTCTTTTGTTGCGGGACCACTAGGATTGGAACTGTTTTTACCAACAGCCTGGCCATAATAAGTATCATCATACCAATCAGCGCACCACTCCCACACATTGCCGCTTATTTCATATAATGCAAAAGCATTGGCTGCAAATGATTTTACCGGGGCAATGCCTTTAAAGCCATCTTCACTTATATTTTGATAAGGAAATATTCCCTGCCAGGTATTAGCTGCAGTATTGTATTTTTCTTCGTTGCCCCAGGCATATAGATTTTTTCCACCGCTACTTGCAGCCCATTCCCATTCGGCTTCTGTAGGCAAACGTTTACCTGCCCATTTGCAATAAGCCATTGCATCCTCCCAGCTTACCTGCACAACAGGCAAATTCTCTTGTCCTTTAATGCTACTTGAAGGTCCCTTAGGATGCCGCCATCTGGCACCCGGTACCCACTTCCACCATTGCGAAATATCATCCATCAATACCGGTGTTGAAGTGGGTGTAAATACCATAGAGCCTGGTAATAGTTCACTGTCAGCAGGCTTAGGTGTGCCCGGTGATAATTGCTGTTTTAAGACTTCCCAATCAATGGGTTTTTCTGCTGTAGTTACATATCCTGTTGCGGTAACAAACGCTGCAAATTGCGCATTCGTTACTTCCGTAGCATCCATCCAAAAACCATCTACGGCTACGCTATGTTTTGGATATTCATTCGGCATTCCTTTCGCATCAGGCGCACCCATTTCAAAAGTTCCACCTTCAATCCAAACCATTCCTGTATATAAAGTGTCGCTACCTGACTGAATGTTTTCAGAAGTTTTTGGCAGAAAGTGTGCTGCTCTTGCAGAAGGAACATAACAATGTGCAGCGCTATCCGGTTGCGTATGATTGCTGGAAGCGAGTTTTGTATCATCATCGCAACTAAATAAAACCACTGACAGCAGTAAAGTTAAACATCGAAGTAGTCGGAAGAAATGATTCATAACGTGATAATGGCTGTCAATTTATCTAGAATGCCTGGCCTAAAAATCTACTTTTTATCAGATATACCCTCCATGATTACATTGGTTTGCCCGTTCAGATACCATTGCAGTTTTAGTTTGTCGTCTTTTTGCGGCGGCACTTCAAGTACCCATTCATCTAAAGTGCCTGTGAGCAAATACTTTCCATTGCTTAATGGCATCAATGAGCTTTTACTTTTACCTCTTTCGTACATCAGTTGCCCCTTTTCTAAATAAATTTTTCGTAAAGTATTTCCAACCATATAAGATCCTTCCAATGCTTTTAATTTTTCACTGTCACCTTTAACCACTTTAGCACCAGAAGCTGTTATATGTTTA
>Ga0136634_10001046_pt1 | contig 10877 bp, 8 predicted proteins | sample AntDrymUQ8332106_2_FD_104654 | JGI IMG/M metagenome (GOLD analysis project Ga0136634, IMG submission 104654) | Polar desert sand microbial communities from Dry Valleys, Antarctica - metaG UQ833 (21.06) | ecosystem: Environmental > Terrestrial > Soil > Desert | place: Antarctica: Dry Valley... | reverse complement strand
CGCCGTTCTCCATCGATGAGAAGCCCAACTACGGTTCGCCGGACTACGCCCGCGACGTCGCCTTCGAGAAGATCAAGGCCAGGGTCGAGGGCAGCCGCCTCGCCGCGGAGAAGCTCGGAGTCTAAGCCAGACATCCCCACGAACAGGGCCCGGTCCGACGCCACACGGTCGGACCGGGCCCTTTCCACTGGGGGCGGATCGGTAGCCGGACTCAGTAGCGATAGTGGTCCGGCTTGTAGGGTCCCTCGACGTGCACGCCGATGTAGTCGGCCTGCTCCTTGGTGAGCGTGGTCAGCCGGATGCCCAGCGCGTCCAGGTGCAGGCGCGCGACCTTCTCATCGAGATGCTTGGGCAGCACGTAGACCTGCTTGTCGTACTCCTCCGGCTTCGTCCAGAGCTCGATCTGGGCGATCACCTGGTTGGTGAAGGAGTTCGACATGACGAAGCTCGGGTGCCCGGTGGCGTTGCCGAGGTTCATCAACCTGCCCTCGCTGAGCAGGATGATCGAGTGCGCCTCCCGGTCGCCCGCGGCCGGGAACATCCACTCGTGCACCTGGGGCTTCACCTCGGTCTTGACGACCCTCGGGTACCGCTGCAGGCCGACGACGTCGATCTCGTTGTCGAAATGGCCGATGTTGGCCACGATCGCCTGATGCTTCATGGCCGCCATGTGCTCGGCCATGATGACGTCCTTGTTGCCCGTCGTCGTCACGAAGATGTCGGCAGTGGCGACCACGTCCTCCAACCGCAGAACCTGGAAGCCTTCCATCGTCGCCTGCAGCGCGCAGATCGGGTCGATCTCGGTGATGACCACGCGCGCGCCCTGCCCGCGCAATGACTCCGCGCAGCCCTTGCCGACGTCGCCGAAACCGCAGACGACCGCGAGCTTGCCACCGATCAGGACGTCGGTGGCCCGGTTGATGCCGTCGATCAGGGAGTGCCGACAACCGTACTTGTTGTCGAACTTGGACTTCGTCACCGAGTCGTTGACGTTGATCGCCGGGAACAGGAGCTCGCCTGCCTTCGCGAACTCGTAGAGCCGGTGCACGCCGGTGGTGGTCTCCTCCGAGACCCCGACGATGCCCTTCGCCATCTCGGTGAAGCGGGTCGGGTCCGCAGCCAGGCTGCGGCGGAGCACGTCGAGGATCACCGTGTACTCGTGTGGGTCGTTCTCCGACGCCTCCGGTACGGCGCCGGCCCGCTCGAACTGCACGCCCTTGTGCACGAGCAGGGTGGCGTCACCGCCGTCATCGAGGATCATGTTCGGGCCGACCCGGGAGCCGGTGTCATCGGTGAACTCGAAGAGCCGCTCGGTGCACCACCAGTACTCCTCGAGCGTCTCCCCCTTCCAGGCGAAGACCGGGGTGCCCTGCGGGTGCGTCGGCGTGCCGTCCGGCCCGACGACGACCGCGGCGGCGGCGGGGTCCTGGGTGGAGAAGATGTTGCAGCTCACCCAGCGGACGTCGGCACCGAGCGCGGTAAGAGTCTCGATCAGTACCGCGGTCTGCGTGGTCATGTGCAGCGAGCCGGCGATCCGGGCCCCGGTCAGCGGCTTGGCGGCCTCGAACTCGGCGCGAGTGGTCATCAGGCCGGGCATCTCGTGCTCCGCGAGCTGGATCTCCTTGCGACCGTAGGCGGCGAGACCGAGATCGGCGACCTTGTGTTCGACGGCGGAGACGGTGGTCGTCATGACTCTCCTCGAGCGGTGGTGGTGGCCGGCGCCGAGAACAGCGCGGACTCGATCTCTGCCGATGCGGTGGTGCCGTAGACGTCGCCCAGGCGGGTGAAGAACGTCGACGGTTCGAAGGTGTACTGCTGGGTGCCGACCGTCTCGACCACGAGCGTGGCCAGCCCGGCACCCAGCTGGGTCGACCGTTCCAGGTCGAGTCCGCGGGTCAGGCCCGCCAGGAAACCGGCTCGGAAGGCGTCGCCGACGCCGGTCGGGTCCGCGACCCCGGTGGCCAGCACGGCGTCCACGTGCAGCTGGTCGCGGTGCCGCGAGGTGATCGTCACGCCGTCGGCGCCGCTGGTGGTGATCCACATCCCGACCCGGTCCAGGACGTCCTCGACCGACCAGCCCGCCTTCTGGCGCAGCAGGTCGGCCTCGTAGGCGTTGGTGAACAGGTAGGACGCGCCCTCGACGAGCTCGGAGATGTCGGCGCCGTCCATCCGGGCCAGCTGCTGCGACGGGTCGGCGGCGAACCGCACCCCGTTCTCCCGGCAGTACCGGGTGTGGCGCAGCATCGCGGCCGGGTCGTCCGGGCTGATCACGACGACGTCCACGTCGTCGAGCGCCGCGATGACCTCGCCGAGATCGATCTCCCGAGCCTCGCTCATGGCACCCGCGTAGAACGTGGCGATCTGGTTCTGGTCGGCGTCGGTGGTGCACACGAAGCGGGCGGTGTGGTGGGTGCTCGAGACGTGCACGTGGGAGGTGTCCACGCCGTGGTCCTCGAGCCACGCACCGTACTCGGCGAAGTCGGTGCCGACAGCACCGACCAGCACCGGCCGTAGCCCCAGTATCCCGAGCCCGAACGAGACGTTCGCACCGATCCCGCCACGGCGCACCTGCAGGTCGTCGACCAGGAACGACAACGAGATCTGATGCAGCTCTCCCTCGACCAGCTGCTCGACGAAGCGGCCGGGGAAGACCATGAGGTGGTCGGTGGCGATCGAACCCGCAGCGATGATCGTCATGCGGGGAGCCCGGCGGCGGCGCGGAGCACGGCGGCCTTGTCGGTGGCCTCCCAGGTGAAGTCCGGCTCGTCGCGTCCGAAGTGGCCGTACGCCGCGGTCTTGACATAGCCCGGCCGGTGCAGCTTGAGGTAGTCGCGGAACGCGCCCGGCCGCAGGTCGAAGTGCTCGTCGACCAGATCGAGCAGGACGCTGCGGGCGACGTGTTCGGTGCCGAACGTGTCCACCATCAGCGACAGCGGGCGGGCGACCCCGATGGCGTAGGCGACCTGCACCTCGACGCGGTCGGCGAGCCCGGCGGCGACGAGGTTCTTCGCGACGTAGCGGGCGGCGTAGGCGGCCGAGCGGTCCACCTTGGACGGATCCTTGCCGGAGAACGCGCCGCCGCCGTGCCGGGCGAACCCGCCGTAGGTGTCGACGATGATCTTGCGACCGGTCACGCCCGCGTCCCCCACCGGCCCGCCGATGACGAAGCGGCCCGTCGGGTTGACGTAGTAGTTGCGGCGCAGCTCCGCGGCGTCGTACAGCTCCGCCGGCAGCACCGTGGTGACGACCTCCTCCCAGAGGTCGTCCGGAATGCGGTCCTCGATGCCCTCGTCATGTTGGGTGGAGATGAGCACCTTCTCGATGGCGACCGGCTTGCCGTCCCGGTAGCGCACGCTGACCTGCGTCTTGCCGTCCGGGCGCAGGTAGGGCAGCGTGCCGTCCTTGCGCACGTCGGTGAGCCGGCGCGCCAGCCGGTGCGCGAGCGCGATCGGTGCCGGCATCAGCTCCGAGGTCTCGTTCGACGCGTAGCCGAACATCATCCCCTGGTCGCCGGCGCCGATCTTGTCGAGCGCGTCCTCGCTGGAGTCGACCCGGCTCTCCTTCGCGGTGTCCACGCCTTGGGCGATGTCGGGGGACTGCCGGTCCAGGGCGCTCACCACGGCGATGTGGTCGGCGTCGAAGCCGTGCGCGGCGGTGTAGCCGATGTTGCGGACCGTGTCCCGCACGATGTCGGTGATCGGCAGGTTGATCGGCGTCGTGATCTCGCCTGCGACCACCACCAGCCCGGTGGTCACCAGCGTCTCGCAGGCCACCCGCGAGTACGGGTCCACCTCCAGCGCGGCGTCGAGGACGGCATCGGAGATCTGGTCGGCGACCTTGTCTGGATGCCCCTCGTTCACCGACTCGGAGGTGAAGAGGAACTCGTTCTCAGGGTGTCGCAATGCCATGGCCGGTGACTCCTTCTGTGGGGGCTGGCTGGCGGTGGGGCGGGCGAGGGGTCGATCTCATCCAGCGGCCTGCACCGAGGGGCGATGGCTCGAGGACTCGCGCGCACGTTCGCTCATCGGGGCTCGGTCGGTGCGCGGCGACGGTTCGGTGCCGGTTGCCGGGTCGGCACTCCAGAACCGCGACACCACGAGCCGCAGGTACGCGACCTCACGGGTCAGGGAGTCGATGAGCGCGACGCTGGAGTCGCTGTAGGGTGTCGACGGAACTGCGATCCGGTACCCGCAACAGGGGCACCTGCTGTCACCGATCATGGTTCGCCGCCTCCTCAGACCGCCGTCGCCAAGCGCTGTCGGTGTCCATCGTGGTACGAATCACGCTCGCCGAACAGCCGCTTCCCAGCACATATTCTCCCGCCCGGTCTTTATGCCGCGGCCACAACCTACCCTGGCGGTGGGCTGTGCACAGCCGCCGGTGGGGCGCTGACGCCGCCTGCTCCGACCCGGTCGTTGTGTCCCAGACACTACAGCCGGCCACCATAATTTGTGTCCCGGAGCGGCTGTGCCCCGCGCCGACCGCAGAGGACCATGACGGCTGACGGCCAGCGTCCCGGCGCCTGCCCACTCCACGAGAGCGGCCGAGGTGCTCGGTGCGAATCGCGGACATTCACCCCGAACAGGCCGCGCCGGTACGCGATGTGGAAGCGGAGAATCGCATGACCAGGACCTCTCTCAGCACCGTCCCGCGGCTCGACGACGCGGACGACGACGTGTGGCCCTCCGGGTTCGAGCGCATCCCCGACGCACCGTGGGCCCAGCAACCGGTGGACCCCTTCGGCCTGGGCTACGACCAGGTCGGCAGCCACGGCTGGTACAAGAACCTCGAGCCGACGATCTCGCAGGTGCTCGCCGCGCTAGGCGAGGACAGGGTGCTGATCGACTTCTCGGCGGGTACCGGAATCCTGGCCAAGCGCCTGCTGGCGGCGACGACGCAGCGCCTCGGCATCCTCAACGTCGACGCCTCCGCGAAGTTCCTGCGGGTCGCGATCGAGAACCTCGGCAAGGACGAGCGGGCCGCGTTCCGCCTCCTGTCCTACCTCAAGCCGGACAAGCGGCTGCAACTCATCGACGAGGTGCTCGAGCAGCCGATGCTCGACCGCGGCGCCGACATCATCACCGCGACCAACGCGATCCACCTCTACTACGACCTGCCCGACACCCTCGCGTCGTGGAGTCGCGTGCTCAACCGCGGCGGCCTCGCGCTCGTCTGCTCGGCGAACATGCACAACCCGAACTGCCGACCGGGCGACTGGATCATCGACGAGACCGTGTCGAAGGTGAACGAGATCGTCGCCGACCTGGTGTTGCACGAGCCGGTCTTCGAGCAGTACCGGGCCACCCTGGAGGACTCGGCCTCGCTCACCGCGCACACGAGGCTGCGCGAGAAGGTCTTCGTCCCGGTGCGGCCGCTGGAGTACTACACCGATACGTTCACCGACGCCGGGTTCGACGTGCTGCACGTCTTCGACTCGACGATCTTCGCCCGGGTGGACGAATGGTGCCAGCTGCTCGAGACCTACCACGACGGGGTGCTGAGCTGGGTCGGCGGATCACCGAAGGTGGAGGGTGTGGAGCCCACTCCCGAGGCGCTGCGCGACCGCAAGTTCCTCATCCGGTACGCCATGGAGAAGCTCTTCCCCGCCCAGGAGTCCTTCCCCGCGACCTGGACCTACCTCGCCACCCGAGTACGCTGACACGCACATGAGAGACGTCTACGTGGCCGGAATCGCGATGACGCGGTTCGCCAAACAGCCCGACCGCACGCTCAAGGACCTGACCGCCGAGGCCGTGAGCGGGGCGTTGAAGGACGCCGGCCGCACCACCTCCGACGTGCAGGCCGCCTACGTCGGCAACGCCGTCGCAGGCACGATCACCGGGCAGGAGATGGTGCTGGGTCAGGTCGGCCTGCGCCCCCTCGGCATCGGCGAGATCCCGATCATCAATGTGGAGAACGCCTGCGCCTCGGCCTCCACCGCGTTCCACCTCGCGTGGCAGGCGATCGCCAGCGGCGTGCACGACGCGGTCCTCGCCGTCGGGGTCGAGAAGATGACCCACCCCGACAAGGCCCGGTCGTTCGCCGCGATCGGCGGGTCGGTGGACATGGACACGGTACCGCCGGACCTCCCCGCGGGCCGCTCGTTCCTGATGGACCTCTACGCCGCCTCCGCGCTGGACTACATGGGCCGCAGCGGGGCCACGGTCGAAGACTTCGCCCGCGTCGTGGTGAAGAACCAGCACAACGGCGGGCTCAACCCGTATGCCCAGTACGGGGCGAGGGTGACGATCCGCGACGTCCTCGACGCCCGGCTGATCGTGCACCCGTTCACGCTGCCGATGTGTTCCCCGATCTCCGACGGCGCGGGCGCCGCGCTGCTCGTGAGCGCGGATCTCCGACCGGACGGGATCCCACCGGTTCGCGTGCTGGCCTCCACGGTGCGCTCGGCCCCCGCCGACGGCTCCGCGAGCGTGACGAGCCTGGCCGGTGCGGCGGCCTACGAGATGGCCGGGATCGGCCCGGACGACGTGGCCTGCGTCGAGGTGCACGACGCGGCGGCGTCGGCCGAACTGGTGCTCTGCGAGCAGCTCGGGCTCGCCCCCGACGGCGGGGTCGCGCTGATCCGCAGCGGCGACACCGAGCTCGGCGGCCGGATCCCGGTGAACCCCAGCGGTGGCCTGCTCGCCCGCGGCCACCCCATCGGTGCCACCGGCCTCGGCCAGATCGTGGAGATCGTGCTCCAGCTCCGCGGCGGGGCCGGGCCTCGGCAGGTGCCCGATGCGCACCTCGGAATGACCCAGAACTCCGGCGCATGGCACGACAAGGACAACTTGGTCAGCGTGGTACACATCTTCACCAAGGAGTAGTGCACGCGGGCTGGAGTGGGGCATGCATTCTGAGGGCTCTGACGGGGTACGGAACCACATGACCCCGAGGACAGAATCCGCTGGCGGGGGCTCGTTGGCCACGCGCTTCGACGCGTTCTGCGCGCTCGCCCAGGCCAGGGGCCGTGGCGAGATGGTGCCCTCACCGCGGTATCTCACCGGCAACGACCGCCGGATGCACGTGCGCCAGACCCTGCGGGAGGATCACCAGACCCGTATCGCGCACCGCTCGGAGGATGCGCAAGCCAAGTTCGACAAGCTCGCGGGCTCGCTGTTCACGTTCTTCCGCGGCACCTGCCTGTTGTTCTATCGGGATCTGGCCGGCGACGACGGGTGGATGCCGACGGTGTTGACCCTGGGTGACGTGCACCCGGAGAACTTCGGCGTGATGCCGAACGCGGACAACGTCCCGATCTTCGGTGTCAACGACTTCGACGAGGCCTACTACGCGCCCTTCACCTGGGATCTCAAGCGGGGCGCGGTCGGGTTCATGCTAGCGGCCGAGGAGGAGGGTGGGCACGGCGGCAAGCGCCGACGCACGATCGCCCGCCGTTTCGTCGAGGGCTACGTCGAGGGCATCACGGCCTTCGCGGACAACGGAACCGAGCAGGACCACCAGCTACGCCGCGACAACGCGCCGAAGCTGATCCGCAAGCTGTTCGCCGACGCCGAGGAGGATCGACGCGAGTGGCTCGCTGACGACTACCACGATGAGCACGGCCGGGGGTTCCGAGCGGACGACGAGCTGGTGCCGATCACCGGGCGCCGCACGGAGTTCCAGCAGCTCATCGACCGGCTCGTGGAGGATAACGAGGTCAACGTCCCGCCCCGGGCCGGCAGCATGCGGGTCAAGGACGTCGCGATCCGCAAGGGACAGGGAACCGCGTCACTCGGACTCGTGCGCTACTACGTGCTGATCGAGGGACCGCGGGCCGACGCCAGCGACGACCTGATCATCGAGTTCAAGCAGGCCCGCCGATCCGCCCTGGCCGGTCTGGTGCCGCCGTCGGACTTCGGTGTGCACGGTGCGGGCGACCGTATCGCCCATGCCCACGGCGTCCAGCTGGTGCGCGGCGACGTGTTCTACGGCGCCATCGAGTTCGAGGGCCTGAGCTTCGTGACCAGCGAGCGTGCGCCGTTCCGCGACGACATCGACCTCGACGACCTGTCGAAGAAGGAGTGGAAGCAGTACGCAGGCATCTGCGGCCGGACGCTGGCGCACGCCCACGCGCTGTCGGACGAGACCGGCGATCTGGACCATGACGTCGAACCCAGGATCGTCGAGGCGATCGCCCCACGTGCCCTGTTCATCGACGACATCATCCGCTTCGCCGAAGAGGCCGTCGACCGGCTACGTCGTGACCACGAGTACTTCACCGCCGACCACGCGCTGGGCGCGTTCCGCAGCGTGGACGTCGCCTACCGCTGATCGGGACTGGGTTCGTGCTCGCCGTCACGACGAGCTGTACACGACGTCGATGACGTCTGGCCTGAGCTTGGACGCTCGGAAGTGCGCGCTGACCTGACGAGGAGCGACGATCGTGGTGGTGCGGACTGGCGCCGACCCCACCTCGCACAGCTTCGGACGTCCTCGCAGCGTGCCGGCGCTATGCGAGGACCCGAGTAGGTGTGCGAGGTCGTCGGCAGCGACCGCCCCCGCCTGAGCGCAACTCGATCAACAATCATCCATGGCGACAGCACCGACCCGCTATGGGAGTGGACCTCCCATAGCGAACCGACCTCAAAAAGACCCGTATACAGTAAGCTGGCGTAAAGGGGGTCTCCCGTGTTGGATGATATTGATCACCTTGCTGGACGGCGACACGCCATCGCCCTGGTGCGGGAGCTCATGGCGCGACCCGAACAGCACGGTATGCCACGCAGCCAGGACCACCCCGTGCTCGTCTTCGAGGGTGGACGCGGGAGCGGCAAGTCAGCCCTGCTGACCGGGCTGGGCACCTTGTTGGACCAACGTGTCCCCTATGCATACGTCAACTTCGAGAAGAACCGACACGCCACTGTCCCGGAGGTGCTCTCAGCCCTCGCGTTCGAACTCAGCAAGAGATGTCGGCGCTACGGTGTGCTGCGCTTCCCTCGGTTCGCCGTCGGGCGGGTGGTGATGCGTCAGGATCTCGATCTGGACGACCATTCTCGTGCCTGCCAGCAGGTCCGGACGGCACTGGAGAAAGAGCGCAACCTCGACACCCTGCGGCAGATCCTCGGGGAGACGGCAGGCGATGCGTTGGCGGTCCTGCCGGTGCCCGTACCACCCGTGGTCACCCAGAACGTTCTTCGGCTGACCCTGAACCGGCTGACCGAATGGGCACCCGGCCGACGAATCGCGCTCGGGTCGTTTCACGACTGGTACGGCCACCGGGGACGCGAACGCACCAACGACGCCCTCGACGTGCTGGTGGACCTGAACCGCTGGACCCGAAACACCGACGACGAGGACAACCGTCAACGGATCGACGAACTGCTGTGGGACGCGTTCCTGGCCGACCTGTGCGACCAGTTCACCAGTGGTCGCAAGGCCGGCGAGCTGTCGCTGAACTGCGTGGTCCTGCTCGATAACGCCGACACCCGGCTCGGTCAGATGTTCGTGAACGGGTTGGTCCAGGCGCGTCGGCAACGCGCTGCAACTGACCGCGGCACCGTCGATCCGCTCACCGCGGTGGTGGCCAGCCGAGGGGCATTACTGGCTGACGTACCGGGCGAGAACGTCGAGCTCGCCCCGACGAACGGTCAGGTCCGCCGCGGCACTCGGCGCGACGGCGGCACCGGGAGCTGGTGGTACCGGTGCCGTTTGGCGGACCTCACCCAGGATGAGATCGGCAGTATGGTGTCCGCGCTGGCGCTGCGCGAGGGCAACAACCAACGGTTGACGCTGCTGGCCCTCCAGCTGACCGGTGGGCACCCGGCGTCTGTTCGGCTGCTCCTGGACGCCATCGCCGAACACCCGGAGAACCGGGACGAGCTGTCCGTGATACTTGACCAGCTCGAACCTGCAACTCCATCTCAGCTGGCCCGAATGACGGTCGCCGAGCGGATGCGACTGCGCCTGCTCGGCGAGTTCCCCGACGAGGTGCTCGACGATCTGGTCACCTGCGCTGCGGCCCGCGAGCGACACCATGCAGTACAGCTGGCCATGAGCAGCGCACTGCTGGCGGGTAGCCAGGTGACCTACGTGGAGATCATTGATCCGGTGCTGTGGCCGGCAGCCGCAGGGGCAGGCGCGACGATGCGGCGACGGCTCCTGCTGCGCACGCTCGCCAGTCGGGACGGCAGCCACTCCCCCGCATGGTCGACGGTGTTCGGCTGGCTCCGCGCCCACTGCACGACAACAGGCGACGCGGCGTAAACATTCAGTACGTCGTGTGACCTGCGGTTGAGCGCTCGGTGAGGTGGGCTGGCGCTCGGTGGCGGTGGTCGGTGGTGTGGTGGTCGGGGTGGCGGTTGATGTTGTGGGGGTGTCGGTCGTAACAGTGATCGTCTGGTGTGGTGGGATCTTCGGGTGTCCGAGCCGGAGGAGATGTCGCGCGAGGAGCTGATCGCGGTCGTGCGTCGTCAGGCCGGGCAGATCAGCGCGCAGGCGGGGCAGCTCGCGGAGTTGATGGAGACCAACGAGACGTTGGCGGCGAAGCTGGCTCGGTTGGAGCATCTGCTGTCGCGTAACTCGGGGAACTCCTCGAACCCGTCGTCGAAAGACGACGAGCCCGGTAAGACCCCGCAGCCGGAGAAGAAGCGTCGGGCCGCCGGGGTGCGGCGGGGCAAGGGTAAGCAGCGTGGGGCGCCGGGGTCGCGGCTGGAGTGGACCTCAGATCCTGACCAGGTGCGGGACCGGTTCCCCGAGGGCGGCTGTGGCTGTGGGCAGGATCTGGCCGGGGCCCGGGACCTGGGTGTGGTCGACCGCTATCAGCAGCATGAGATCCCGCAGGTCGGTGTGGCGGTCACCCAGTACGACCAGCACCGGGTCCAGTGCGGCTGCGGGACGGTGCACACCGCCGACCGGCCCGAGGGTGCCCGGTCGGG
>Ga0136634_10001045_pt1 | contig 10879 bp, 8 predicted proteins | sample AntDrymUQ8332106_2_FD_104654 | JGI IMG/M metagenome (GOLD analysis project Ga0136634, IMG submission 104654) | Polar desert sand microbial communities from Dry Valleys, Antarctica - metaG UQ833 (21.06) | ecosystem: Environmental > Terrestrial > Soil > Desert | place: Antarctica: Dry Valley... | reverse complement strand
GCCTGCATCAACGCGACATCGCCCAGCGCCTTCACTGCGTTCGCCTCCCCCAACCGGTTGCCGATCTCGCGGTAGACCGCCAGCGCCTCCTCGTAGCGCTGCCCGGCCTCCGGGTAGCGGGCCTGCATCCGCGCGACATCGCCCAGCGCCTGCACTGCGTTCGCCGCACCGAACCGGTTGCCGATCTCGCGGTAGACCGCCAGCGCCTCCTCGTAGCGCTGCCCGGCCTCCGGGTAGCGGGCCTGCATCCGCGCGACCTCGCCCAGCGCCTGCACTGCGTTCGCCTCCCCCAACCGGTTGCCGATCTCGCGGTAGACCGCCAGCGCCTCCTCGTAGCGCTGCCCGGCCTCCGGGTAGCGGGCCTGCATCCGCGCGACCTCGCCCAGCGCCTGCACCGCGTTCGCCGCACCGAACCGGTTGCCGATCTCGCGGTAGACCGCCAGCGCCTCCTCGTAGCGCTGCCCGGCCTCCGGGTAGCGGGCCTGCATCAACGCGACCTCGCCCAGCGCCTGCACCGCGTTCGCCTCCCCCAACCAGTCGCCGATCTCGCGGTAGACCGCCAGTGCCTGTTCCAGGAGGTGCCGCTGGGTGGCCCGGTCGTCGTCGAAGCCCGCGGCGTGTGCGAGAAGGGACAGTGTCTCGGCGTAGAGCGCGGGATCGACCTCGTCGCGCTGCTCGTCGATCTCGGTTCGCAGGTGCTCCAGTACTTCGCGACGGGCCAGGCGGGAGCCGGGGTCGAGCGACCAGTCGAAGCCTACGCCGAGCCCGGCGACGGTCTCGGAGATGTCGTCGCGGCTGCCGACGAGCCGGTACACCCCAGTACGCCCGGACCAGAAGTCGGTGGCCTGGCGGGCGAACTCGCGCACCGCGAACAACGGCGCGAGGAACACCACCGGCCACGGAAAGCGCCGCCAGCAGTAGTCGCGGTTGAGGTTGAGCAGGTCGAGCGCCGGGGACTGGCGGACCCGCAGGTCGAGCATCGACTCCAGCCCGTGCACGAACAACGCCTCGGGTGTTGCGTCGCCGACCACGCACTCGAGCTGGGCGACGATGCCCGCAGGGTCCTGAGGGTCCAGCGTCGTCTCGGTGACCGTCACCCCGCACCGTTGGGCCACCTCCGTGGCCACCCGGGCCCGCGTCGACGGGTGGTTCGCGACGACGAAGCCGAGCCGGAAGCCGGCCGCGCGGCCGAGCATGCGACACAGCGCCGCCAGCTCGTCGCGGTTCTCGGCCTCGGGCCCGGCCGCGGTCACGAGGTGCGCGCCCGATCGGGGTCCACCAACTCCAGCAGTGGGTTGCGGTCGTACCAGTGGCCCTCCTCGTCCTCGTAGGCCAGCACGAAGCGGTCACGCAGCAGCTCGTTCCAGGCGTTGTTGTCCTCGCCGACCTGCCCGCGACAGGCGTGCACCTGCGCGAGTACCTCCCAGTCCGGCGCCCGCAGCGGCAGCGCGAGGTCGGCCGCGGCCCGGCGCAGCCCGCGGGTGACGATCGCCTGGGTGATCGGCAGCTCGGCGGTGCGGTCCAGGATGGACCCGAGCATGACGAACAACCCGCGGACGTGGCCGCCGGAACGGCGCAGCACCTCGTCGAGCAGGTCGTCCTCGGCGAAGATCTCTCCGAGCGGCACCCCGGCCTTGTCGGCGCGCCGCCGGACGATCTCGCGCAGCATCTCCAACCCCGGGGCGAACTCCGCGTCACCGTGCCGGGTGGTGACCGGGACGGCGGGCAGCGTCAGGATCGTGCTGCCGTAGGCGTCCTGCAGGCGGGCGTGCGCGCGGCTGTAGGCGAGCTCGATCGGGATCGTGTAGAGCACGTCGCAGTTGAGGGCGCGCAGCGGGCCGTTGTGGTCGAGGAACAGGTTCTCGTGGTTGGTGTAGCCGTTGATCTGCTTGCGCGGGATGCGGTCGAGCTGGTCGACGATGATCGCGACGTCGGCGTAGCCGCCGTTCTCCGGCTTCGCCAGCCAGGTGCGCGCCCGGCACAGGACCTCGGTGTTGATGAGGTCGTAGATCCGCGGCAGCAGGCCCTGGAGCAGGGTGCGGAACTCCTTGCGGGCCGACGGGAACGCCTCGAACCGCAGGCTCACCGTGAGGGGATCGACGCCGATCTCGGCGCCTTCGACGGCGAACCGGCCGCGCAGGAAGTCCCGCACGCCGGCCAGGGTGTCCTGGAACCTCGTGCGGGCGAAGGAGAAGCCGGCCTGGTCCAGGTCGCTGACGAGCTGGCGCACGATCTGGAACACGAGGTCCTCGGGCTGCACGTCATCCAGGTGCACCCACTCCTCGGCGAACAGCATCGAGACGAACACCTTGCGCCCGCCGATGCCATCCTGCAGCCGCTGCCGGACCCGGTTCAGCTCGGTCGTCTTGCCCGCGCCCCGGTGCCCGGTGAACAGGCGGGTGGTCGGGGCGGGGCTGCGGGCGATCGAGTTCGCCAGCCGCAGCTTGACGTCGTCGGCGATGTCGAGCCGGCTCTGCCAGTCCACGTAGAGGTCGGTCTCCGCGGCCGCCAGCGGGCGCAGCGGGTCGAACTGGGCCGACAGGGCGGTCAGCGGATCCACGCGATGATGTTACGTCGCAGGTCGCGCACCCCCGCCCGGCAGATGGTCGGTGTGTCGCACCGCTCCGCGTCGAGATGAGCGTTATGGTCGTCAACCTACGATCCTGCGACCATAACGCTCATCTCGACGACCCCGGCTGGAGGACGCACGTGGCACTGCAGCAGGCGAGCTGTGCGGGGTGAGTTGAGCTGCGGTTGCTGCTGATCTCCGACACCCATCTTCCGGTGCGGGCGAAGGATCTGCCCGCGCCGGTGTGGGACGCGGTGGACGCCGCCGACGTCGTCGTGCACGCGGGCGACTGGGTGTCGGTGGACCTGCTCGACGCCCTGTCGACCCGAGCAAAACAGCTGGTCGGGGTGTTCGGCAACAACGACGGTGAGGCGCTGCGGGCCCGGCTGCCCGAGGTCGCCCGGGTCGAGCTCGACGGCGTCCGGCTGGCGGTGGTGCACGAGACGGGCGCCGCAACCGGGCGGGAGAAGCGCTGCGCGCGGACCTACCCCGACGTCGACGTGCTGGTGTTCGGGCACAGCCACATCCCGTGGGACACCACGGCCGACACCGGGCTGCGGCTGCTCAACCCCGGCTCCCCCACCGACCGGCGCCGGCAGCCGACCCACACCTGGATGACCGCGGAGATCACCGATGGCGCCCTGGCCGCGGTGACCCTGCACCACCTGCCCCCGCACTGAGTATCGGCGTGGGAGGATAGTGACCATGGTGCTCGAGATCGCTGACTTCACCGTGCAGCCCGGGACCGAGGACGACTTCGCCGACGCCATGCGTGAGGGCATCAAGTTCGTCTCCGACACGCCGGGGTTCCACTCCGTCCGGCTCACCCGCAGCGTCGAGACGCCCCACCGCTTCGTGCTGCTCATCGAGTGGGACAGCATCGAGGCGCGCACGGTCGGGTTTCGGGAGTCAGAGAACTTCACCCGCTGGCGGGCGCTCGTCGGCCCGTACTTCGACGTCACCCCGCGCGTGGAGCACTTCGACGACGTGCAGCTGTGACACCCCCGCCGGCCGGACGCTGAGCAGTTGCCCGATCCGCTCGCTGATCTCGCGCCGCAGACCGCTCCCCCACGGCCCGAGCTGGGAGCCGACCGCCGCAACCAGCAGCACCACCAGGATCAGCCGGACGAGCTGGGTCCGGACCGAGAGCGCGACGTCGTAGCCGGCTGCGCTCCCGCCGTTGGCCGCCCGCAGCGCCTGCCCGAAGCGTCGGCGCGCTGCCAGCTCGCTCCACCAGGGCGCGAGCTGCGGCGATCCGAGCGAAGGTTCCGCCGGGGGCGGTCGGACGCTCGACCCGCAGCGGCAGAAATGCCGGTCACCCGGGACCGGTCGGCGACAGCTGCGGCAGAACATCTCGCCGGCGGCGGGCAGGTCGGGCGGGCGCGGCGCAGGGTCCTGGGCTGGCGCAGCGATGACGATGGGGTGCGGCGGGGCGCGGACGACCGGGGCGACGCGCACCGGGATCGATCGGCGCGGCACTTCCGGTGCTGAGCGGCCGGGCCGCGAGTCGGTCGACGGCGGCCGAGGAGGAACCGGTGGAGCGGGGGTGGCGGTGACCGGCGGGGCGGGGGGCGGGGACGTCGCCGGTGCGGGATCGCCTTCCCCGCCCTCCCCGCCGATGTAGGCGCGGCAGCCGGCGCAGTGCTCGGCGTCGGCCTCGTTCTCCCACGCGCAGTTCCAGCACACGTTCACCGGCCGGAACCCCCGTTCGCGACGATCTCACGGTCCAGCTCGTCGGGGTCGATGCCCAGCCCGGAGCCGGACGCGGCGTAGCCGAGCTCGTTCGGGTCGGGCAGCCCGAGCAACGCCTCGACCGCGTCCGCCGGAGTTCCGTCCGGGTGGGTGAGCCGCAGCTGCACGCCGCCGGGCCCGACCGCACCGAGGATGTCCCCGGCCCGCACCGCCGCGCCGGGAGCGACGGTGACGGACTCGGGGTCCAGCCCGGCGTAGTCGTACCCCTGGCCGTCCTGGCCGCGCAGCGCCACGTCACCCGCGGCGACAGACGCGTTCACGTCAAGCACCATCCCGGCGGCCACCGCGTGCACGGGCGTGCCCGGCGACGCCGGGATCCGGGCCACGCCGTCCCCGCCCTCGACCCGCACCAGCTGCGCGCCGGGAACGGGCTGGAACCGCTGCCCGATGCCGATCGGCGGCACGGCCCCGGGCACCGTCGGATCCGTCACCGGACACCTCCCTGCGCCACACACCGCCCGCACCCCGATTGTCACATCGGCACCCGGGATCGGGCAGCCTTGTCGAGGGCAGCGTTCCCGGCCCGACGGGGCATTCTCCCTGCAAAATCAGTGTCCGGACGGGTCGTGGAGTCATACTCTGGAGACATGTCCGTGCTCAGGGCGCACGATATCTACGGCTTCGCGCGCCTGGCCGGGTTCAGCCCGGATCAGGCCACCACCATGACGGCGATCGCGCTCGCCGAGTCCGGCGGCAAAAGCGACGCGCTCAACCCGCGCGGCGAGATGTCCCGTGGCCTGTGGCAGATCAACGGGGCCGCCCACGCCGGCTTCAACAGCGATGCCCTGTTCGACCCGCTGGAGAATGCCAAGGCGGCCTACCGCGTCTCCCGAGGCGGCAGCGACGTCTCCCCGTGGACGACCACGCACAACCGCCCATCAGCCAAGTACCTGAGCTATCGGACGGAGGCCGAGGCGGCGGCCCGAGCCAATGGCGAGAGCAGCGGGCTGGGCAACTGGTCGGGCACCTCCGGCTACGGGAACCCGCTCTCCGCCGGCTCCGGTGGCGGGCCCGCCTACGACGCAGCCGGTGCCGGCTTCACCGGCGGCACCGCCAACGACGCGTTCGTGCAGGCCGCGCTCAACCAGACCGGCGACCGTTACGTCTTCGGCGCCGAGACCGCGCTGGAGAACCCGGATCCGACGGTCTTCGACTGCTGCCTGACCGGCGAGACGACCATCCACACCGCGAACCGCGGACCGGTGCAGCTCGTCGAGGTCGCACCCGGGGACAGCGTGTGGTGCTGGGACGACGGCTCGCTGGGGCAGCGCAAGGTGGTGACGGTCGCCGAGCAGCCGGTGCAGTCGGTCTACGCGGTGCGCACCCACGGTCGTCAGGTACGGGCCAGCGCGAACCACCCGTTCCTGGTGCTCCGCCGCACCTCGGCTGTCTGGCGCACCGAGTGGGTCCGCGTGGACGCCCTGACCAGGGGCGATCTCGTGGTCGCGATCGATCGCCTGCCGGGCGGCGTCGAACCGGTGGCGTTGCCGGACGGGACGCCCGTCACCGGCGACCGCGCCCGGGTGCTCGGGCGGTCCCTCGGCGACGCACGCGACGGGCGCGTGCCGGAGCTGCTGCGCCGGTTACGGCCCCGTGAGCTGCGGGCGCTGCTCGCCGGCTACGCCGAGACGGCCGGACACCGCGACCGCAGCGGCCACCAGCGCTACGCCTCGTCCTCGCGCGCGCTGGTGGCCGACGTCCGAGCGTTGCACCTCGCGCTGGGCGACCGGGTCTCGACCATCACCACGACCGGCTCGCTGCACGCGTTCACGGTCCGTCCCGATGACGACCACCGGTCGCGTCCACAGCTCGACGACCACGACGTCCGGCGCGCGCTGCCCGACCGCACGTTCACCGTCGAGCCGATCTGCTCGATCGAGCCGGACGGCGTGGAACCCACGTTCGACCTGGAGATCGAGGGTGCGCGGTGCTACCTCGCCGACGGGCTGGTCGTGCACAACTCCGAGCTCACCCACCAGGCCGGCGTCGAGCTGCCCGACGGCGCGATGTACCAGTACCTGAGCCTGAAGGACAAGGGTGCCACGATCAGCGTCGAGGAGGCGCTGCGCACCAAGGGCGCCCTGCTGTTCAACTTCTCCACCGAACCGACGCCGGGCGGCGGGCGGCCCAGTAGCGCGCACGTCGCGATCAGTCTCGGTGACGGGCGCACCATCGAGGCCCGCGGCACCCAGTACGGCGTCGGCAGCTTCTCGGCCGACACCAAGCGGTTCAACTACGCCGCGGTGGTCCCCGGCCTGGCCGGGTCGGCATCCGGTCCGGCGCTCGACGGTCTCGCGCCGGCCGTCATCGCCGCGCCGCAGGACTTCGGCCCGTCGATCGACACCGACCAGGACGGCCTGATCGACGGCCGGGAAGTGGCGCTCGGCACCGACATCCACGCCACCGACACCGATAAAGACGGCGCCTCCGACGGCTACGAGCTCGCCCGCATGAAGACCGACCCCACGAAGGCGGACACCGACTCCGACGGGCTGGGCGACTCCATGGAGCTGGCGATGGGCTCGGACCCGAACGACCCCGACAGCGACCGGGACGGGCGCCTCGACGGCTCGGACACCTCCGCCGACAGCGATTCCGACGGGCTCTCCGACGCGCTGGAACGGCTGCTGGGCAGCGACCCGTTCGTCATCGACTCCGACGCGGACGGTTTCACCGACGCGCTGGAGTACCAGAGCTACCTCGACCCGGTGGACCCGATGAGCAACCCGCTGGCCGGTCCGGCGGCGGTGCCCGGCGCGTCGCTGCCCGGGGCGTCGCCGCCGAGCTCGGGCCTACCGACCGCGTCACCGTCCGGGCCCGCCTCGGTCGGCAGCCCGTTCGCGGGCCCGCTCGACGGGGCCGGTCAGGAGCTGGGCGATCTCGGTGCCGGCTGAGCACGATCCCGTCCGATCCGCAGTTGACGCGCTGCTCGACGACGCCCTGGCCGAAGTGCGCGCGGCCACCCGCGAGGACCTGGTGAGCCGGCTGACCGCCGAGCGCGACCGGCTGGCCGGCCCGACGTGCGCGGTACTGGTGATCGGCGAGTTCAACAAGGGCAAGAGCTCGCTGGTGAACGCGCTGCTCAACGCCCGGGTCTGCGCGACGGACGCGGACGTCGCGACCGCGGTCCCGACGTTCGTCCGCTACGGCGACCAGCTGCTCGCCGGCACCCGCAACGGGCAGCACCCCGACGCCTCCCCGGTGGACCCGACGACGGTCGAGGCGCTCGTGACGGCCGGCCCGGAACGCGGCACCGGCACCGAACGCGGCACGGCCGTCGCGGCGGCGGTCGAGATCGCGCTGCCCCGCGCGCTCCTGCGCGACGGTCTGGTGCTGGTGGACACCCCCGGTGTGGGCGGCGGATTGCACTCCGCGCACGCGGCCGCCACGCTGCGCGCGCTGGCCAGTGCGGACGCGGTGGTGTTCGTCAGCGACGCCAGCCAGGAGCTGACCGCGGCCGAGCTGGACCTGCTACGCCGGGCCGCGCAGCTGTGCCCGAAGCTGGTGCTGGCCCTGACGAAGATCGACTTCTATCCGGAGTGGCGCCTCATCCGCGACATCGACGCCGGTCACCTCGGCCGGGCCGGGTTGAGCTGCGAGATCCTCCCGCTCTCCGCGCCGCTGCGCCACCACGCGCTGCGGGTCGGCGACCGCGGCCTGGTCGCCGACTCCGGCTTCCCGGCGCTCGCGGCGTTCCTGCGCGACGCCGTCGCGACGACCGCCCGGTCCGCGGCCGCCGGTGCCGCGGCCGCGGCGCACAGCGCGCTGCACCAGCTGGTCTCCGAGCTCGCCACCGAGCACGGCGCGCTCGCCGATCCGGACGGCCAGCGGCAGCGGCTGGCCCAGTGGACCGAGGCCAAGCGGCGCGCCGAGGAGCTGCGCGGGGCCGCGTCGCGCTGGCAGCAGACCCTCGTGGACCGGATCGGCGACATGTCCTCCGCGGTGGACTTCGACATCACCACCCGGCTGCGGACCGTCCGCCGCGACGCTTCCGGTCGGCTCGCCACCACCGAACCGGGCCGCGGCTGGGTCGAGCTCGAGCCGTGGATCCACCAGAGCACCAACGAGGCGCTCGCCGACCACCTGCGGCTGATCAAGGAGCAGGCCGATCTCGTCACCGACGAGGTCGCCGAGCAGTTCGGCGTCGCGGCGTGGGAGCTGCGCGTCGAGGCCGACGTCGGCGCCGTCGGGCTGAACGAGACGATCGTCGGCGACGAGACCGGGCTGGCCGCGCTGGCCGCGACCCGGGCGTCCATCCTCGAGCTGGGTATCGGCGCGATGCGCGGCGGGTCGGCCGGGGTGCTCGTCACCCACGCCGCCGGTCTCGTCATCGGGCTCGCCCTGCCGGTCACGCTGCCGGTCGCCGCACTGCTGGCCGCGGTGCTCGGCCGGTTCACCTGGCGCAGCGCCAAGGCCGCGCAGGCGCGGATGCTGCGGGCCGAGGCCGAGCGCGCGGTGGCGGGCTACCTGGACGAGGTGGAGGTGCGGGCCCGCAAGGACTCCCGCGACGCGGTGCGCCGGGTCAACCAGCACCTGCGCACGGTCTTCGCCGGGCACGCCGCCGAGCTGCACGCCTCTACGGTGCGCAACCTGGAGGTGCTGACCCGCTCGGTGCGCGCGGACCAGAAGGGGAGCCAGCAGCAGCTGGGCCGGACCTCCGACGAGCTGGCCCGGCTGCGGGCGCTGGCGGCGCGCGCCGGTGCGCTGGTGGACGAGCTGCTGGGCGAGCCGGTCGGACAGCCCCGATGACCGGCCCGCTGGCCGAGCGGCTGCGCGCCCTGCTCGCCGCCGCCACGGCGGCGTACGCGGGCACGCCCGAGCAGGAGACGCTGCGCGCGATGAGCCGTCGCCTCGACGACCCGTTGCGGGTCGCGATCGCCGGACGGGTCAAGGCCGGCAAGTCCACGCTGCTCAACGCGCTGCTCGGGGAACGGCTGGCCGCCACCGACGCGGGCGAGTGCACGCGGGTGGTCACCTGGTACACCCACGGGGTCGCCTCCCGGGCCTGGGCGCACCCCCGCGGCGCCCCGCCCCGCCAGCTTCCGTTCGACGTGCGCGACGGGCAGACCGAGCTGGAGCTGGGCGGGCTGCGCGCCGAGGACCTGGACCGGCTGGTCGTGGAGGTGCCCAGCGCGCGGCTGGAGCGGCTCGTCCTGATCGACACCCCCGGCGTCGGGTCGCTGTCGGCCGAGGTGTCCGCGCGCACCACCGCCGCGATGGGGGCGAGCGGGACGGCCGCGGCGGCCGAAGGCGCGCCGGTCGCGGACGCGGTGCTGTACCTGATGCGGCACCTGCACGCCACCGACGTGTCGTTCCTGGAGTCCTTCCACGATTCCCAGTTCGCCGGGGTGACGCCGGTCAACGCGATCGGCGTGCTCTCCCGCGCCGACGAGGTGGGCGCCGGCCGGGCCGACGCGATCGACCTCGCCGGGCGGGTGGCCGCCGACTACCGCCGCGACCCGCGGGTGCGCGGCCTGGTGCAGACCGTGCTGCCGGTGGCCGGGCTGCTCGCCCAGGCCGCCGCCGGGCTGCGCGAACGCGACTACGCGGCGCTGTCGGCGCTGGCCGGGGCCGGCGCGGTGGGCGAGGCGCTGGTGCTCTCGGCGGACCGGTTCGTCGCGCCCGTCCCCGACTCCCCCGTCGAGCTGGGCGTCCGGCATGAGCTGCTGGCCGCGTTCGGACTGTCGGGGGTGCGGCTGTCGCTGGCGCTCATCCGCGGTGGGCTGGTGGCGGACTCCGGCGCGCTGGCCCGCGAGCTGCGCCGGCGCAGCGGGCTGGACGCGCTGCGCGGGGCGCTGCTGACCCAGTTCACCGAGCGCCGCGACCTGCTCAAGGCGCAGGCGGCCCTCGGTGCGGTGGAGCGGGTGCTGGCCGCGCGGTCGGTGCCGGGCTCGGACCGGCTGCGGTCCCAGGTGGAGTCCGTGCTGGTCGGCGCGCACGAGCTCACCGAGCTACGGTTGCTCAACGACCTGCGCACCGGCGTGGTCGAGCTGGCCGCCCCCGACCTCTCCGAGCAGGCCGAGGCACTGCTCGGCATCACCGGCGTCGACGCGCGGTCCCGGCTCCGGCTACCCGCCGACGCCCCGGAGGAGGACCTCCGCCCAGCGGTGATCGCGGCGCTCCGCCGGTGGCAGCGCCGCGGCGAGAGCCCGATCGCCGACGCCGCCACCCGCCGCGTGGCCGCCGTCCTCCGCCGCACCTGCGAAGGCCTCCTCACCGCCACGGCGCCCTCTCCAACCTCGACGCCCGCGAGGCCGACGGTCAACCTGCGATGATCAACCCCTCGCCGAGCGTCGGCGATGTCCCGCGCGCTCATTGTGGTCCTCGCAGAGCCCGTGGACTCTGCGAGGCCCCTGCTGGCCAGGTCCGGTGGGGTGTGGGTGACTCGCTTGGGTGGAGGGGTGTCGTGGGTGATCGCACCGTGGCGGGAGCCTGGATGTCGGGGGTTCTGGCGCGAGGCGGCTGCGCGGGATGGTATCGCGCGTCGGTGCTGCGGCCATCGCGTGGCGGTGTCGCCGGGATTGTCGGTGGTCGTCCGTAGCGTCCGTCGTATGCCGT
>Ga0136634_10001044_pt1 | contig 10885 bp, 10 predicted proteins | sample AntDrymUQ8332106_2_FD_104654 | JGI IMG/M metagenome (GOLD analysis project Ga0136634, IMG submission 104654) | Polar desert sand microbial communities from Dry Valleys, Antarctica - metaG UQ833 (21.06) | ecosystem: Environmental > Terrestrial > Soil > Desert | place: Antarctica: Dry Valley... | reverse complement strand
TTTCGTAGTCGGTCGGGTTTAGCTTCTCGGCCCGAATTTCCTGAATCTTCTGTAAGACATCGTTTGAAAATGCGGAAAGGTGTCCGACGACAACCGGATGTTCGGCCGCGACAATAATCGCATTTGCTCCATAAATTGTGTCGATACGAGTGGTAAATACGCGTATGTGACCCGACCCGTCGTCCGATCCTCCCTGCGTCCGAACCTCAAAATCGACATACGCGCCTTCGGAGCGGCCGATCCAATCTCGTTGACGTTTGATAACATTTGCGGGCCATCCCGATTCTACCTCGGCCATGTCATCCAGCAGAGCGTCAGCATATGCCGTTGTTTTCAAAAACCATTGTTCCAGATCTTTCTTGGTTACCGGATTTCCGCAGCGCCAGCACAGCCCGCCGCTTGCCTGTTCATTCGATAGTGTCGCCTGGTCCGTCTCGCACCAGTTGACCTGTGTTAGACGCTTGTACGCCAGGCCCATCTCATACATTTTCAGGAAAAACCACTGGTCGAATTTGTAATATTCGGGGCGGTGAGCAGCCATTTGCCGCCGCCAGTCATAGCTGATTCCGAGGCGTTCCAGCTGGCCGCGCATAGCTTTTATATTGTCTTCGGTCCAGGAAAACGGATTTACACCGCGTTTGATCGCCGCGTCTTCCGCGGGCTGGCCGAATGAATCCCAGCCGATCGGGTGCAAAACATTAAAGCCTTTCAATCGCTTATACCACGCGACCGCATCGCCGGCGGAATAATTCCGGACATGCCCCATATGCAGATTGCCGGAAGGATACGGCAGCATCTCGAGCTGGTAAAATTTAGGTTTGCCGTCGTCGATTTCAGTCTCAAATGTGCCGCCCGACGCCCATTTCGCCTGCCATTTGGCCTCGATCTTTTTTGCAAAATATTTCTCGTCCATAAATCCTTGAGTCAAAAGTCTAAAGTCCAATGTCCAAAGTGCATCGGAGCCTTTTTAGAAACGTAAGTTTAGCGAATAAAGGAAGTTCTATCCACTAAACCTTAATCATCGTAATTCTTATATAGTATTTACAAAGGCTCGCCACGTCGTCAAAGCATTGACGAGTGGCTAAATAAGGGCGAGGCTGCAGCAACCGAAGATCATATTCCGATACTAATATTTTTTTGGGGAATTGTCTACTTTGAATTGCAGCGGCATTAAAAAATATGATAATATTCTAAAGCCTTTTTTATTAAGGGAGTAATTTAAGAATTAAAAGCTTGATGATAATAAAAACAATTTGCAGGCAGTTAAGACTTGAGACGTAGAGTTGGGGTTTGACTGTCAGCCCATTGGAGGCAAGAAGATGGTCGACCAAATGAATACGAACGTCGTTAACGAAACTGAGCCCTCACGTGAAAAAGACGCGGCAGCTGCCGCATCTTACCGTACGGAAACACGCCGCCCCAGAAAATCCCGATCCAAAGATAACGTAAATGACGAGTTGATCGTGTCGCTTTCCGACGCTTACGAAAACCAGCGTGCCCGGCAGGTGAGCGAATGGGAATATATGCGGCGTCAGAATGTTCACGCGGCGGCATGAAAAAATTTACCCGCAGATGGTCGCAGATAAACGCGGATTTTCCCAATTCGCCTTTCGTATTGACACGCTTTTTTCGCATTTTCATCTTACTTTTCGTTCTCAGTGTCTTTGCCTGCGATTTCTTTGCGCAAAACTCCGTCAGCATGCCCGATAATAATGAGTGGCCTGTTATTTCGGCCTCTTTATCCAGCAAAATTGCGTCCGGCAGCATCGAACAAAAACGCGAAGCACTTTTTCAAATACGAAATCTTCAAACCGAACAAGCTTCGCGTCTGGCCGTTCCGGCGTTGACTGATTCCAATGAAATCGTCCGGGCGACCGCTGCTTCATCCGTTATTTTTCTGCCGGAAGTGGAAGCTGCGGCTGTTTTGATATCGCTCTTACGCGATAAGGCGGAGTTTGTCCGCCGTGAGGCCGCATATGCGCTCGGTAAAGTCGGGAATGCAAATGCTATAAGTTCCCTACTTCAAACATTGCAAAAAGACAAGATTTTGGAAGTGCGAACCGCCTCTGCCGTGGCCCTCGGCATGATAGGCGACGCTTCGGCTGTGCCTGCGTTGACAACGATTCTCCAAGCAAGGCCACGCGAAGAGGACGAATTCCTTCGTCGCTCAGCCGCGCGTTCGATTGGGCAGATTGCGCAGATTATTCGTACCGGAAAACGGAGGGTGCTCACGCCGCAAAACTTTCTAGCTGAGAAATTTAAGAATATAGAATCGCCAATAACCGGGAATTTGATTGAAAAATATCCGGTGTTCCGGGCATCGATTAACGTTTTGGTTTCGACTTTACAAAACAAGGCAGAGGCTGACGATACGCGCCGCGAGGCCGCATTTTCGCTTGGAGCAATTGGCGATGATTCAGCAATATCGGTTCTTAGGGCAAATCTAACAAGCGACGATCCATATCTTGTAGAAATTTCTAAGGAAGCATTGGCTAAACTCAGTCCGTCAGAACCGCCTGCGTGAGCGGGCGGGTTTCTGGAGTCCGGTTACGAAGCGCCCGCTCACGCAGGCGGTTCTGACTTCTTTGTAATTATCGGAGTTTTTGCTTTAATAGAGGTTATGCAAGGCATTCATCCGCAAAAGAGTTTCAACGAGGAGTCCGGGCAATTATATACAAGTGTCCGAGCTTACACTCAGGAGCTTTGTGAGCCGCTTGAGATCGAGGATTACATCCCGCAGCCTTCCGCTGAAGTTTCTCCGCCAAAATGGAATATAGCCCACACGACATGGTTTTACGAGGAGATGATCCTTAAAAAATTCGTTCCCGACTACAAGATTTTCAACGAGAATTTCGGATTTCTTTTTAACAGCTATTACAACACGATCGGGGAGCGGACGTCGCGGGACAATCGCGGTGATCTGAGCAGGCCGACGGTTAAAGATGTGTTTGCATACAGAAAATATGTTGATGAGAAAATGAACGAATTTCTTAAAGGCGATTTATCTGAAGATGCCCGTGAACTCGTCACTCTAGGCCTTAATCACGAACAGCAGCATCAGGAACTTTTGCTCACCGACCTGAAATATACGCTGAGCACCAATCCGTTGTTCCCTGTTTACAAAGATAATTTCCTGCCCGAAGAAGCGTGCGAAACTAAAGTGGACGGTTTTGTCGAATTCGAAGGCGGGATCTATGAAATCGGTTATTCAGGAGACGGCTTTTGCTTCGACAACGAGTTGGGCAGGCACAAGGTTTATCTGCATGATTTTGCGCTTCGAAAACAGCTAATTACGAACGGTGAATATCTTGAATTCGTTGCCGACGGTGGTTACAGCGATTTTCGGTTCTGGCATTCTGAAGGTTGGGACTGGGTGAATCAAAATAACATCGCTGCTCCGCTTTACTGGCACAAAAACGATGATTCGTGGTTCCATTACACGCTTGGCGGGATGCGAAAGCTTTCTCCGGAAGCGCCCGTCTGTCACATTTCGTTTTACGAAGCGGCGGCTTTTGCCGAGTGGAAAGGAATGCGTCTGCCGACCGAGTTCGAGTGGGAAGCGGCAAGCGGCAAATTTAAATGGGGAAAGCGGTGGGAATGGACACAGAGTGCTTATCTGCCATACCCGAATTTCAAAAAAGCCGCCGGAGCGGTCGGAGAATATAATGGTAAATTCATGATCAACCAGATGGTTCTGCGTGGAGCTTCGCTCGCAACCCCGGCGAATCACAGCCGTTCGACATATCGCAATTTTTTCCATCCGCATCTGCGGTGGCAGTTTACGGGATTAAGGCTTTGTCAGAACCGCCTGTTATAACGGGTGATTTTTAACTGGTCAATCGATATGCGAAACGGCACCCACACTAAAATTCAACCACCTGCTATTGCCGGCGTTACTGATATAAAAGCAAACACCTTCGCCAAAGATGTCCTGAAAGGCCTGACTTCGATTCCCAAATCCCTGTCCTCCAAATATTTTTACGACGACGAAGGGACGCGGCTTTTTATCGAAATAATGCAGCTGCCGGAATATTATTTGACAGCGGCCGAAATGGATATTTTTACTAACCAGACGGAAGGGATTTTCAATGCATTTAGTGACGGCATACGTGAGTTTGACCTGATTGAGCTCGGTGCCGGAGATGGCACAAAAACGGCTGTCCTGATCGAACATTTTCTAAATCGGGGCGCAGATCTGACTTATTCGCCGATCGATATTTCAAAGGAAGCGTGCGACGCTCTTTCGGCAAAATTCAATGCGATGTTTCCGGGTCTTTCGATTCATCCGCATGTCGGTGACTATTTCCGCATTCTTCAAAATCTCCAAAATGGTTCGGGCAGAAGGAAAATTCTGCTTTTTCTCGGATCGAACATCGGCAATTTCAGCCGCGTGCAGACTATCGATTTTTTCAAGCAGTTACGTGCGGTTATGAACAGAAACGATCTGCTTTTTGTGGGCTTCGATCTGCAGAAAGACCCGCACGTTATCCGCAAAGCCTACGACGATTCAACCGGCGTAACCGCCGCATTTAATTTGAATCTGCTTACGCGAATAAACCGCGAACTCGGTGGAAATTTTGATTTGAATAAATTCTCGCATTATGCCTCTTATCGTCCGATAGAATGCGCGGCACGCTCGTATCTGTTCAGCCACGAAAAGCAAAGCATTTACATCGAAGCCTTGAACCGGAGCTTTCAATTCGAGCCATGGGAAGCGATATTTACGGAGATTTCTCAGAAATACAGTCTTTCGATGATCGAAACACTCGCCTCGGAAAGCGGCTTTGAAATATCGAAGAATTTTTTCGACAGCAAGAATTACTATTGTGACTCGCTTTGGCGCCCGGGTCAGAGCCACCTGTGATAGCGGGTGGTTGAAGTCGACAGATGTGTCAGCGCGTTAGTCTCTCCGGGTCAAACCGCCCGCTACCGCAGGCGGTTCTTTCTGACATGATCAGCACGACGAATCTTTGAACCCAGATGAACTTCAACATCCTCCGCTTTGACACAATCGGCTCGACCAATACCGAAGCGATCAATCAAGCCAGGCTCGGAGCGGAGGAAGGCCTTTGCATTATTGCGCGTCAGCAGAACGCCGGACGCGGACGTCAAGGGCGAGCGTGGATTTCCGAAAAAGATGCAGGATTGTATTTCAGCGTCGTTCTCCGGCCAGGGATCGAGATCCGGTTTCTGCCTTTGATAACTTTGATGGCCGGCGTTGCCGTTTTCGACACACTTCAGGAATATGATCTGAAGCCTGACATTAAATGGGTCAATGATGTTCTAATCGGCGAAAAAAAGATTTCGGGAATTCTCGCGGAAACGGTTGAGACGCCCAAAGGGTTAGCCGTGATCGTCGGCATCGGAATAAATCTGAAATCCTCAAACTTCCCGCCTGAAATAGAACAGATCGCAACTTCTATCGAATCGGAAACACAGAGATTGTTAAACGCCGAAGAGGTCGCCGCCACACTTACAAAATTTTTTTCGTATTTTTATGGAATTTTAAATGACGTAAACGGCCCGAAAAATATTCTTGGCGAATGGCGGCGGAGGTCGTCATATTTTAGCGGCAAAAGCGTCCGTGTAGTGCTGGAAAATGAAACGGTTACCGGCACGACCGACGGCCTGGAAGATAACGGAGCGTTGCGTATAAAAACAAGCAGTGGCTTGATAAAGATCATACAGGCCGGAGATGTCGAGAATCTTCGCACTTCAGGAGCGGGAATTGCTGCTCACGACTCATGACTCTCGACTTTTGTCGCTCCAGGGTGTAACTTCTAATTCAAGAGTTTACTTATGAATAACGAATTTGATTTTCCGCCCGATTTCGATTTTGAAGATACCGACCAGGAATTTGAAGACTTCGATGACGAAGCCGGGTTGGACGAGCTTCTTGTACGAACGGCCGTGCTGCAAAAGAACGATATGGTCGCACTTCTCTGCATAAAGTCAGCAACCGAAGGTGCGGCAATCTGCCGCGTCGATCCGCGAGAAAACCATCCGTCCGTACAGCTTTACGACGATCCTGATAAAGCCCTCGAATGGTATACAAAAAGCCTTAGAACGAGCCGCAGAAACGGCTGGAACATCATCTACGATGGCCTACCGCTTCAGGGATAGGGTAAGTTCCGATTTCAAAGTTCAGAGTTTCGAGTTTGTATGCTGATTTAACTCGGACTCGAAACTCCGAACTCGAAACTTGACGCATGCTTCTCGCTATTGACATCGGCAATTCCGCTATCAAGTTTGGTGTATTTGACGGCAAAAATCTTGTTTCCCGTTTTACAATTCCCACCGAGCGCAGTCAAACTGCCGACGAGCTGCACAAGGCGATAAAGTTCGAACTACAACACACCTTCACTTCCGTTATAGTCTCATCGGTCGTTCCTGAAACAGATACTGCAATCAGGGAATTTTCTCTCAAATATCTAGGGTTAAACGCCGTTTTCGTTACCAACGAATTCGATTTCGGTTTTTCCCGGATCAGATACCATCCCGTTGCAAGCCTCGGGACAGATCGCCTTATTGCTGCATTTGCCACCGTGCATAAATACGGTAAACCCTGTATTGTCTGTGACTTTGGGACTGCCACAACAATCGATGCGGTCAATTCGAACGGCGAATATCTCGGCGGCGTAATCGCACCCGGCATTAAAACGCTCGCCGAAGCTCTTCACCTGAAAACATCGAAACTTCCCAAAGTGGAGATAGTTAAACCGCAAAGTATCATGGGCACAACGACCTTAGGCTGCATACAGTCTGGTATTTTTTTCGGTTATATAGGCTTGGCGGAAGGAATTTTGAACCGAATTAGCATCGAACTTGGCGAAACTCCAAAAATCATTTCAACCGGCGGATTTGCGGGGCTTATTGCATCGGAATGTGCCCTGATCGATGTCGTTGACGAAAATCTTATTCTGAACGGATTACGATTGCTTCAGGAATTACAAGCACAGCCCCGATAGTCTATAATTCGAGAAATGAACGCAAGGCCGCCAGAAATTCCGCCGCATAAGCTGCTCTCAACTCTGCGCGGCTATAATTTGCTTCCCGCTATCATTTTTACGCCGACCCGCCGGAAATGTGACGAGGCAGCGTCCGAGGTTGCCTCCGATAAATCACAAAAGACCGATGCCGGAAAACTGCAGAAAAGGCACGAGATATTTGAGGAATTCATACTGCAGAATCCGGAGATCAAAAACCATAAACATCGCCGTATACTGCTCAATTCGGGTGTTGCATCGCATCATGCGGGGCATATACCGGCTTGGAAGCTGCTTATCGAAAAGATGATGTCGGGCGGTTTGCTGAATGCGATTTTTGCCACATCGACCGTTGCCGCCGGTGTCGATTTCCCTGCCAGGACGGTTGTTATTAGCAACGCCGATACCCGCGGAAACGACGGTTGGCGCCCATTGCGGGCAAGCGAGCTGCAACAAATGACGGGACGGGCAGGCAGACGCGGTAAGGATAACGTCGGTTTTGTCATACTTGCTCCCGGACAATTTCAAAACCCGAAAAAGATCGCCGAGCTGCTAAAAGCTCCGCCCGATCCGCTTCTTAGCCAGTTTCGCTCTACATACACAAGCCTTCTCAATTTGCTCGACGCCTTTGGAAATTTTCCGCAGGTACGCGAGATAGCCGAAAAAAGCTATGCCTTTCAGGACACCGCCCGACAGATCGATAAGCTGAAAAAAGAGTCTGAAAGACGAATGTGGAATCTTTCGGAAAAGCTTACGAATAATGATTTTGGATTTTCCATTGACGACGTTCGCGGTTTTGAGCGGCTGATCAGTGCACGCAACCGGCTGCAGGAAGTGATCCCCGCAACCCGAGCTGAACATCGGGGAACATGGCTTGGCGAAAACGTCATCTCCGGGCGGATCGTCAGCCAGGGCCGAAGCGGCAAGCGGTTTTTTATGGTACTGGGCGTAAACGGAGAAAAAGTTACCGCCATGCGCGATGACGGACAAGGAGCAAGCTTCGCAACAGATCGAGTCAACCGCATTTACCGCGACGTTTTTCCGATAAATGAAAAGAGCATCGAGCGGGCGTTTATGGAAACGTATGACGGCAAGAATCCTCAGCTTGCGGAGCCCAAACTGTCTTTTAAAATGAATGGCGAAGATGATGCGGTAGCCTTGATCGATTCGCTGATCGCTGCCTTGTCAGAACCACTTGCGATAGCGGGTGGTTTAACACGATCATCAAACATTCCAAAAGGTACTAATACCAAACTTCAGCCACCCGCTAACGCAGGTGGTTCTGACGCCCATCGAGTGCTTTGGGACTCATGGGAAGACGCCGAATATTTGGAAAAACACTCTCGTGACATCGACTATCTCCGCAGCGATATCTGGCTGCCTTTCGAGCGGCGTGCGAAAGTGCTCGATCATTTCGGGTATCTCGATTTTCACGCCGAAAAGGTGACAGAAAGCGGAAAATGGCTGGCGGACGTTCGCGTCGACCGGACGCTGCTGGTCGGTGAAGCCCTGCGTCGCGGCATTTTTGACGACCTCAGCCCGCAAACGCTCGCCGGGCTTATGGCATCGCTTGCTGCCGATTCGGATCGCAATTACGGCGATTTATATTTATCGGATGAACTGCTCGATGTCGTTGGAGCCTTTGAAGATGTGATTTACGACGTGTCGAATGTTGAATGGAAGTTCGGCATCGAGCCTTCCGAGGAGATAAATCTATCGGCTGCGGCTGCCGCCGAGCGCTGGGCAGGCGGCATGGCCTGGGAAGATCTGGTCAGCCGGACGAGAGCCGAAGAAGGCGATCTTTTTCGGTTGCTCGCCCGAACCGGCGAAGCTTTGATGCAGGTCGCTAATCTCAAAAATTCAAATCAAAGGGCGGCAGAAATCGCCGGAGCCACGGCCGGGATAATGCTGCGGGAACCGGTTAGATAATGACTCAATTCTGAGTTCACGCTTCAGCGTGATTCTTTCGCTGTCCAGGAGTAACCTATTATAATTCGGCAATTAATGAGAAAATGGCTTTTGCTAATTGGAGTGTTTATTTTTCTGGCTGCAGCCGGCCTCGGTGTTTTAATTATTCGGAATGAGGGCGACACGACTGTGGTTTTATTGTCCTACGCCTGCGGTAGAACGCTGCTCGCATAAATGCTGGTCGGCGTTTACAAAGATTGCGTTAAGCCACCCGCTAACGCAGGTGGTTCTGACACGGTTGAACTATGAAATTTCCCAGAGCTTCCGGAATTCTGCTGCACATTACCTCGCTGCCTTCTCCATTCGGCATTGGTGATTTTGGTCCTGAGGCGTTTAAATTTGTCGATTTTCTTGTGAGGGCAAAGCAGGCGTATTGGCAGATACTTCCGCTAGGACAGACGGGTTACGGGAATTCACCTTACGGCTGCTATTCAGCTTTTGCTGGGAATATTTATTTAATATCGCCCGAGAAATTCGGTTTCTTGCCAGAACCGCCGGCGTTAGCGGGCGACTTAACGTGGTCATTAGAAAAGCCAGATAGCATGTATGCCGATCTTCAGCCACCCGCTAACGCAGGTGGTTCTGACAAGCATGCCACTGACACGGTTGACTACGGACGGGCCATCGATCTCAAGCTGCGCATATTAAAAAAGGCGTTTGAAGCATTTCGGAACACAAACGACGAAACGCTCATCAGGAAATTTCACGAGTTCTGCGACGCAAACGCTTTCTGGCTGGAAGATTATTCGCTGTTTCAGGCTATCAGGCTGCAAAATAACTATGCGGCGTGGACGGATTGGGAAAAGGGCTTGAAATTCCGCGATCCGCAAGCACTCGAAAATGCTCGAAAAGAGTTGGACGACGAGGTTTTTGCGCAAAAATTCTATCAGTTCGTATTTTTAAAACAATGGTACGAACTGAAGGATTATGCCAACGCGAAAGGCGTGAAGATGGTCGGCGATATACCTATATACTTAACGACCGATTCCTGCGACGTGTGGTGCAATCAGGATCAGTTCAAATTGAACGCCGACGGGAGGCCAACGGTGGTCGCTGGTGTTCCGCCTGACGCTTTTAGCAGCACGGGGCAGCTTTGGGGAAGCCCGATCTATGATTGGGACAAGATGCGAAATAGCGGTTTCAAATGGTGGATCGAGCGGGTGAGATTTAATTTACAGATGTTCGATATCGCACGGATAGACCATTTTATCGGCTTTGCAAAAGCCTGGGAAGTTCCCGGCGGCGATGCGACGGCCGAAAACGGCCAATGGATCTCCGTACCCGGACACGATCTTTTTTCGACACTGCGTTACGCTCTGGGCGATTTGCCGCTGATCGCGGAAGACCTCGGCTCTGTAACTTCGGAAGTGGAAAGTCTTCGTGATTCGTTCGAGATACCCGGAATGCGGGTTCTGCAATTCGCATTCGGCGGAGATACGCGAAATCTGCATATGCCGCATAATTACATTCAAAATTCGGTCGTCTATACAGGAACTCACGACAGCGACACTGTTGTCGGATGGTACAAGTTAAGAACGAAAAAACGCAAGGATCAGAGCGGCGAAGCGGATTTTTGCAGAAGATATTTTCAGACAAGCGGAAAGGAAATCCATTGGGCTTTTATACGGGCAGCACTCGCATCCGTTTCCGATATTGCCATTATACCGATGCAGGATTTGCTTGGAATGGACAATTCGGCACGTATGAACCTTCCTGCTTCAATGGGCGAAAACTGGATTTGGCGTGCTGCGGAAGGTGATTTTTCGGATGAGATCGTAGATAGGTTGTCACGGATGTGCGGAATGTTCGGAAGGAGTTTTTGAATCGCTCGAAGTGTTTGTTCTTTTGTTAGTGCCTCGGCGATCAAACCGATAAGTCAGCCAATCACTCCGGCCTGCGGCCAGGCACATTCATAAGTTAAAACAGAACCT
>Ga0136634_10001043_pt1 | contig 10899 bp, 11 predicted proteins | sample AntDrymUQ8332106_2_FD_104654 | JGI IMG/M metagenome (GOLD analysis project Ga0136634, IMG submission 104654) | Polar desert sand microbial communities from Dry Valleys, Antarctica - metaG UQ833 (21.06) | ecosystem: Environmental > Terrestrial > Soil > Desert | place: Antarctica: Dry Valley... | reverse complement strand
TTCCGCCCTACCGGTGAGCGGTCGGGTCACGTCAAATTTCGGGTTTCGCACGCACCCGATCCTCGGGTTTCGTCGGTTCCATCGCGGAGTCGACATCGGCGCGGCTTGGGGAAGTCCGATCCACGCGTCCGATGACGGATGGGTTGCGCACGCCGGTTGGAATGGTGGCTACGGCATCCAGGTCCGCCTTGCGCATGGCGGTGGTCGCGCGACAAGTTATTCGCACATGAGCCGAGCGATCGCGATCCCGGGCCGCGCGGTTCGACGCGGCGATTTGATCGGCTATGTCGGTTCCTCGGGTTTCTCAACCGGCGCGCATCTTCACTTCGAACTGTTGGTCGACGGGCAATTGGTCAATCCCCTGAATCAGAGACTTGAACCCGCGCTGATCGGGCCGGCGGATCGAGCCGCGCTCGCGGTCCGGCTTCGCCAGTTGCTGTCAGTGCCAACCGCTTAGGGGAGACCAAGATTGAACGTCGGTACAAGTAGCGCGACCGCCGACCATAAGGTGGCGGCCGCGGCGAGGAACGTGCCGAATGGAAGGGCGGTGAATCGTCCCTGCCTTCCAACCAGCGCAATCGACAGGCCGATGGCGGCGGCGATCAGGACGACCACAGGCAGTGCCATCCATCCAAGCCAAGCCCCGATCGCGCCAAGCAGCTTCGCATCCCCACCTCCAAGTCCGTCGCGACCGCGCGCAAGACGATAGCCCGTAGCGACCAGCCATAAAGCGGCATATCCTCCCGCCATGCCGACCAAGCGATGCTCGAATCCAAGACCCCACAGCAGGCCACCCAGGGCAAGTCCGGCAACGGCCAGCAAGATCGTCAGTCGGTCAGGCAGCCAGAAGTGGCGCGCATCGAGGACGGCAAGGGTAAGCAGGACCCACCAAAACAACGCCAGCGCAAGTCCCGCTACGCCAGGCGCAGTCAACTGAGCAGCGCCGCCGAGCACAGCGGCGGCCATTTCCATCCTTCCGTGGAGCGAGGAAATCCGGATGCCACAATGCCGGCATCCGCCGCTTAATCTAAATGAGGACAGGATCGGCACAAGGTCGCGCGCCTCGATCTGTCGGCCGCAGCCATCACATGTCGACCGCCCGCGCATCACCGATCGACCTTCGGGCCAGCGGATGCATAATGTTGAGAGAAAGCTTCCGATGATCGCGCCGGCAATTGCGCCGCACAGCGCCAGCCAAATCGTCACAATCGGCCGTCAACCGATAAGGTCATCCCTTGGGCGGTTGGCTTGAACCCCAAAAGCGACAGGCTGACCGCGGCCGATGGCGACGCGCCGCGAACGCTGATCCAGCCGCGATAGGCACCCGAGCTGTGAACGTAGAATTCGACCCGCTCTCCGCCGCCCGAACCAGTCATCGTCACCCGCGCTCGCTCACCATCGCACCGCAAAATGCCACGCAGCCCGGCGCCGAAATTCGCCTCGGCGACCGGCATTGCGATGATTGGCACGACCTCGCCGCCAGCTTCGATGCAGCGGCCACGGCGGAACAGCACGGTCACGTCCCTGAGCTCAAGCCCGCCGATCGGAAGCGGCGCGAACATGTCGCCGACCGCCACGCGGCCGGTGACCCCGACAACGCCCCGCCTGGCGCCGTTGACCAGCCGCCCGTCGAGCGGACCATCGAGCCCGTCAAGGCGGTGAAAACGCATACTCGCCCTGCCAATCAACAGCGCGGGCGGGCTGAGCGCGACCTCAAACGTTCCAAGCCTGCGTTCACCGAGATTGAGTTCGCCGAGCCGGCCATACCAGATGGTCCCGGCCACCTGCCGCGCGGACAGGCCAATCCTCGATATGTCGGTAAGGTCAAGCGCGACGCGCAGGGGGAACAGCGCGACCGCGGCCAGCAGCGCAATCCCCAATGTCCAGGCGGTCCAGCGCGCCCTCAAGGGACCCGCCTCACCAGTCGCGCGGTAACCGCGACCTTGTTGTCGGCAGCGGGAGTCATTGCCACGTCACGAACCTCGAAACCGTCCTGCTCCAGCCGCGCCAGCCATTGGCTCGCGGCGATCGCGCTCGCCGTGGCGATCGAGATGGACGCGTCGTTCGGCCCGGTCGCATTATTGCTCGCGAGTACCAAGCCGGATTGCGCGGCACGCTCGGCCAGCATTAGCGTGATGTCCGCTCCACCGACATTTGCCGTCGGCGCGGCGCGGCCCGTGTTCGCTTCGGCCATCGCCTTGACCTGACCGTTCCGATCAATCGCCGCGAGGTGCCGTTCCAACGCCGCGGCATAGGCCAGGTTGAGCGGACGGACGACGACCAGCCAGAGCAACAATAGCGAGGCGATTACGGTCATTGCGATCAGCAGCCGCTGCTCACGCAGCGACCGGGAGGAAAACCATTTGCGAACGACGACGATCACGGGCCACTCCTGATTGTCACTTCGACCATTGACCGACCGTCCGCCGCCTGCCGTGGCACGGCGGTGACGCGATATCCGTCTCGCTGCAGTGCGAGCAGCAGGCGGTTGATTTCAGGCATCGTCGGCGCCGCCAGCGTCCCGGCCAGCGTGCCGTCGCCGCGATAAGCGATCTGGGTCGAGCTGATCCCCCGTTCGGCTTGCAGTCCGTTGAGCAAGGCGGTCAGCACCGGCGTCATTCCTCCGTTCGCCGCGCTGCCCAGTGACTGGGCCATGTCGATCGCCGCCGCCTCGATGGTCGACGGGCGGCCGGTCGTCGTGGCGGCGATCCGCTGGGTCTCGGCATCGAGCCGGTCGCTCGACTGGTTGAGTTTGGCAATGCCGACCAGCACCCACAGCAAGGCAAGCAGGGGGATTGAAGCAGCCAGCAAGGCCAGTTCGCGAACCCGGTCGCGATCAATCACCACGCGCCGCCGCTTGGCGAAGCGACCGGTGCGGAGATCGATCATCGAGGACGCCGCGGCGAGAACCAGCGCAGCGTCAATCGCGTCAGGCGCCAATGTCTCGACCGGCGAGTCGCCGACCATGGCTTCGACCAAGTCTGGCTCGTCGGGCAATATCAGATGGTGCCGCCCGACCAGCGTCTCGCTCCCGATTAGTGCCTTGACCCAGTTTTCGTCGCCAGGAAGCAAGGTGGCGATTGGCACGATATGGTCGGGGTCTACTCCCAGCGAATTCGACCAGTCGAGCCAGTCCAGCATTGCGCCGTTGGCGACAGTGGCCGTTGCGACCTGCTGGTCCCGATCGGGCAAGGCGCTGACGATGTGGAGGGTGGCGGGATCGCCAATGCTTTGTTCAACCGCCGCAACCCGCGCGATCGCCGCCGCCTGCCGCGGCGAGACGGCGGTCGTACTGGCTTCGGTAAAGTCCAGACGGACCGCGGCGACAGGCGCCAGTGCAATAATCCGGAGCGGGCCTTCGGCGGTCAGCGCCGCCTGAGTCGGCCAGTCCGGGTCGCTGCCCGACGCAACCACCGCGCCGTTGGCGATTCGCCACCAGTGGGCCGCCGGCTGCTCGGCCAGCGGCACTTCGGGAAGCGCGTAGATCAGGGTTTCGGTCATTTCTAGCTGGCCTCGCCCCATTGTCGCCTGACGATTCTGGCGGGAGTGGTGGTGGCGTCGATCAAGGCGCTTTCGACCACCGTCACCTGGCCAAACTCGACCGCGGCTTCGAGCGTGAAGTAGCGACTTTTCACCTGCACCTGTCGCGTCGCTTCTTCTGGCAAGGAGAGACCCGCGAACGGTGCAGTGTCCCAGAATTCCAGCACGCTTCCATAACCGTCCGCCGGTCGGCCGGCGAGCTGGGCCCGCGCGAGGGCGATGTCGAGCGCGCCGGGGCCGAGCATCGCCAGCAACGGAGCTTGTTCCGGCAGCAAGGTATTGACGTTGAGCGGCGACAGGTCCGAGGTCGGCAAGGCGCAGATCCAGCGGCGGAGAAGCTGGTAATCCCGCCCATCGACATTGCGCACCGAGCGGAGCTCGCTTGAATCGGCCATCATCTGATTGGCTGGAACGGTCGATCCGCCGCCAGACGCACCGCCATCCTCTGCGCCACCCGGCGCGGGGACCGAATCGCTGTCGACGTAATCGGCGGCCGAATTGGCGATCCGGTCTGCCTTGCCAGAATCGATTCCGAGCAACGTCATCAACGCGACGAACTGCTTTACCGCTTGCGGACGCGCGAACGACGATCCATCGGGTCGTTTCTCCGCCAGGCTGTTCAGGTTGAAGCAGTTGGCGCCATCCCGCACAGTGACGCGCGCCATTCCTCCGGTTGGCAAGGCGATGCTGCGTTCCACCCCCATCCAGTTTCCAGCAAGTGTGGTCTGCGCCGAATTGCTTCCGAGCAGATCCTCGATCCGGGTCAGCGCGAGCAATTCGGCGGTTGCGAGCCAAGCGCGCCCTTGCGCGACACCCGACACGTTGACCGCAAGCCGGGTCGCGATCCCGATACGGTCGAGCGCGGTTGCCGAGATGGTCGCAATCACCGCGACCAGAAGCAAGACCGTCAGCAGCGCGGTGCCGCGCTCGGCGCGTTCGACCTTCATGCCACCAATCCTTGTCCCGGTGGCGCTGCGGGCGCCGGGCGCTCGATCGCGGGCAGCGCGACGACGATTACAACCGAACTTCCGCGATTATATGTGATGGTCAGCTCGACCGCCGCCGGAAGCGGTCGCTGAGCATTCGACAAATAGGTCGGTGCCCAGCTTCCGTCGGCATTGCGAAACCGGAATGAGGCGGTCGACTCGCGCGCCAATAGTGCAACCGGCGGAGACAGCGCGCTGCCACCGTCGAGATGCTGGTGACCAATCCGCGCCAGTCCGCCCTCGTCCAGACGCCATTCGACACGCTGAAGAGTCGAGCGCGGCTCATTATCGATGTTGGACCAACCGGCGCGGACGAACTCAACCTTTCCTTGAGCGCCGACGAAGGCTGGGCGGACCGATTGTCCGTCGCGGGTCGACCGTTCGACCGCCTGCCCCAGATCGCTGGTAATCAACGCCTGAAGGCGCCCGATTTCGCCGATTTCGGTCAGTCGACGATCGACCGCCGCCTGCGCATCGACGCTGGACCGCAGGATTCCGACGCCGGCCGCAGCAAGGATCGCAAAGATGGTCAGTGCGACGAGCATTTCGACCAGGGTAAAGCCGCGCTCCGCCGGCGTGTCGGGAACTCGCACCGTCATTGGACGCGCTTGATGAGCGTAAGCGCGCTTCGAGTCGCACCGCTGCTTTCGACGGCCACAAGATCGACCCGCAGCAGCCGCGCATCCGCGGTCGGCGTGATCGTGCGCCGCACCGTAAATTTTCGTCCGGCGTTGGTCACAATGCTGCTGGTTGCGCCGCGGACGATCGGGCCCGGATCGGTGGAAATCAGCGCCGCTTCATTCTGGAGCACAATCTGCGCCACCATGCGCGAATCGAGATTGACGGTGGTTGCCACGGCGAAGCCGTCGAGCCGGAGCAGTGCCAATGCCGCCAGCGAGAAGACCGACAGCGCGACCAGCATTTCGATCAGCGTGAAACCTTCCTCGTTTCGTGATTCGGCCATCCCGCTCACTCGACATTGACGTCGCCATTGGCGACAACCATTACATTGCTGCTGCGCCCGTTGCGCTCGAGCCGGACATTGAGCGGAGCATCGGGCAGGCCGAGATTGTCGAACCGCACTCGGGCTCGGGCCGCGCTATTGCTCACCACGACGACCCGAGTCCCCGAATTCCAATTCGCGCCAGCGAATGGTTTGTCCGTGAGCGGCTCCCAGCGTCCGCCGCGATAGCGCTCGAAGCCGTAGCCGGAGGCGGTTATCCAGCCGCTAACCGGCGCTCCGCTGACGATCGCTTCGTCGCGCGCGGCGGCGAGCCGGGCAGCGAAGGGTCCGGCGACCTCCGCCGCGCCGCCGCGGAGGTCGCCGAAACTCAACATCACCGCGCCCGCGAGCAGCGCCATGAGCGTGATCACGACCATCAATTCGACCAAGGTGAATCCGTTGCGCCGCATGGCCTTCTATTGCTGCCCACCTGAAATGTCCGCATTCTCGGCCTCGCCGCCCGGCGCTCCGTCGGCCCCCAGCGACGTTATGTCGAACGGGCCGCTCTTGCCTGGCACGGCCAACTGATACGGTCGGCCCCACGGATCCTTGGGAAGGTTACGAATATAACCGCCTGGCCGATAGCGTTCGGACTGGGTCAGCCCTGGTGGTGCCGCAACCAATGCGTTGAGCCCGTCGCCTCCCGCCGGGTAGGTGAGATTGTCCAGCCGATACATTTCCATTGCCTGTTCGAGCGTCGCGATATCGGCCCTGGCCTTGGTCACCATCGCCTTGTCCTGGCTCGGCAGGACATTGATCATGACGACCGTGGCGAGCAGCCCGATGATCACGATTACGACCATGAGTTCGACAAGCGTGAAGCCACGTTCTTCGCGTTGGCCCGGAGCAACGTCCTTCGGATCTGGGCGAAGTTGGCGACAAGTGTCGGTGAACAAAAGGAAAAGAAGTCGGCTCAGCAAGGTCAGCCTCCGATCAGGGATTGCAATTGCAGGATGGGCAGAAGGATCGCCAGCACGATGGTAGCGACGACCGCGCCCATCACGACAATGATCGCCGGTTCCAGCATCGAAAGCGCGGTGGCGGTAAAATTGTCGAACTCGCGCTCGAGATAGTCGGCGGCGCGGGCAAGCATCGAGTCGAGTTGACCGGCACTCTCGCCGCTTGCCGCCAGATAAATCAGCAGCGGCGGAAATACGCCCGCCCTGGCAAGCGCGCCCGAAATGCTCCCGCCTGCGCGGATCGAATCGACCGCATCAAGTGTCGCACGGCGAAGCGCGTGATTCGAAATCGTGCTCGCTGTCAGTGTCAGCCCCTCGACCGCGGGAAGACGGCTTTCGAGCATGGTCGACAATGTTCGTGCCATCCGCGCGGCGTGAAGGTCGCGGATCAGCCGACCAATCAACGGCAGGCGGAGCAACAGACGATCGGCCGCAAGACGCACCTTGGGATTCTGAATTGCCCGCCAGAAGATGAGACCGCCTACCGCGAACAGTATCAAGATCACATACCAGTAGCTCGCGAGAAAGGCGCTAAGGGCGATGATCACCCGGGTAAGGAGCGGTAGTTGCTGACCGACGTCCTGGAATTGCTCGACAACGCGCGGTACCACGGCAATCATCAGCGCTGCGACTACCAGGGTCGCGACGATGGTCAGCACAACGGGGTAAGCCAGAGCAGAAAGTACCTTGCCGCGCATCTCGGATTGGCGTTCCAGCAGTGCCGCGAGCCGCTCGAGCAAATCGGGCAAGGTGCCGGAGCTTTCACCTGCTGAAACCATCGCACAATAGAGCGGCGAAAAGCTGCGCCGCTCGCGCGCCATCGCATCCGCCAGACGCCGACCTTCGACCACGCCATCAGCGATGTTGGCGACGATCGCGCGGACATGGGGTTGCTCGCTCTGCCGGGAAATGGTGCGCAACGCCTCTTCCAGGGGGCTGACTTGGCTGATTGTCGCCAGCTGCCGGGTGAATAAGGTTAGCTGCTTGCTCGACAGCCGTTTGCCGCCCAGCAGCGGGAGTCGCAGGCCGCGTTCAGCCGATCGAACCGCGACCGGGTTGGAATCCAGTCGCACTACGTGAAAACGGCGGCTTTCGAGACGCGTGCGCGCTGCGGAATCGCTCTGCGCGCTTACCCTTCCACGCCGTTCTCGACCATGCGGATCGACCGCGAAATAGGCGTAATCAGGCATCGCTTGACGAATCCTCGCTGCGCGATATTCGAACGGCTTCTTCGGGTGTGGTTAGACCCGCGGTTACCATTTTGCGAACTGCGGTTTCGAGATTTGGCGAGCGCGTAAATACGTGCCGCGCCAGGTCCGATTCATCCGCCCCCTGATTGATCATCTGGCGCACGGTGGAATCGATCCTGACCGCCTCGAAGACGCCGATGCGCCCTTTGAACCCGGTTTGACCACACTGGTCGCAACCGACCGGTCGATAGACAATGGCCTCGCGGTCGAAACCGAGTAATGCGGCGATCCCCTCATTGGCGTCCGCCGGCTGTTTGCACTCCCCGCATAGGCGACGGACGAGCCGCTGCGCGATCACCGCGCGCAAGGTCGACGCGAGCAGGAACGGTTCGACCTTCATGTCGCGCATTCGCGTGATCGCGCCAATTGCGTCGTTGGTATGGACCGTCGACAGTACCAAGTGGCCGGTAAGCGAGGCCTGGACAGCGATATCTGCAGTTTCACGGTCACGGATTTCGCCGACCATGACGACGTCTGGATCCTGGCGAAGAATGGCGCGGAGGCCGGCGGCGAAGCTCATTCCGACCTTTGAGTTTACCTGTGTTTGGCCGACACCGTCGACCGCATACTCGACAGGATCCTCGACGGTGATAATATTCCGGCTGCCGTCGTTGAGCTGGTGAAGGCAGGCGTAGAGCGTGGTCGTCTTGCCCGACCCGGTCGGTCCGGTGACGAGGATGATTCCGTTCGGTTCGTCGAGCGCCTCGCGCAGGATTTTTTCGGTCGGGCCGCTGATGCCCAGCAGTTCGAGAGTCATTCCGGCCGCATCCTTGTCGAGAATACGCAACACAACGCGTTCACCGGCGCGGCTCGGAAGCGTCGATACGCGAACGTCCAGCACCTTGCCGCCCAGCGTCAAGCTGATCCGTCCATCCTGGGGAATCCGGCGCTCGGCAATGTCGAGCCGGGCCATGACCTTGATCCTGCTCACGACCACCGGAGCGACCCGCGCCGGCATCCTCAGGCTCTCGCGAAGAACGCCATCGATGCGCATCCTCACGAGCAGCCCCGACTCATAGGGTTCGACATGGATGTCGCTCACCCCCAGACGGACAGCTTCGGCGATAATACCATTGATCAGCCGGATCACCGGTGCGTCATCGGCGCTGTCGAGCAAATCCTCGGCGGTCGGGATTCCGCTGGCCAGCGCGTTCAGCTCATCGTCGCCCTCGATGGCCCCGGCGAGCCCCGCGGCGCTTTCATCAATCGCATAGCGCGACTGGAGGTAGCGATCGAACTCGGACGCTTCGACCCGTGATATTGTAAACCTTTGGCCGAGATGACGACGAACCTCGATCAGGGTCGCGGGATCGGCGCCGTCGCGCAGTTTGACTTCCAGACTGCCGTCCTCGGCGGGGATCGCGACGACTCCCTTGGCCTTGGCAAAGGCATAGGGAATGTCGACGATTGCGGTGACGGGGATCGACTCGCGTTCGACGATTCGGGTCTCGAGCAATGACAGTTCCGGTAACTCGATGTCTCCATCGAGAACTAGAACATCGGGAGTGGCGGCCATGACCGTTGTCGCGACCGGCGCCAAGGCTTCCGCCCGCGCCGAGCTATCGAAACTGCGGCGAATGATCATTGAGGCGTGCCGGTCGGTGTCGGCGGATAGGTGAGATCGCCGGGGCGCGGTGTAGCGACCGGTGGGACGGCGCCCATATAGTCGCGCACCAGACTGTCGATCGACGGCTCGACGTCGGGATTACGCCGCAGCTGCTCCTGTCGGATGTAGCCGTAACGTTGCGCGGTGAGCGCGCGAGCTTCTTCCCGGGTGCGGACGATGGTCGGCCGGATGAACACCATCAGATTGGTCTTCGATTTGCTCCGCGAACGCGACTTGAACAACTCGCCGACCACCGGAATGTCGCCAAGCAGCGGAATCTTCTCGATCGTCCGCCGCTCATTCTCGTCGAGCAGCCCGCCGATCGCCAACACGTCGCCATCGTCGACGGTCAGCACCGTTTTGAACTCACGCTTGTTAATGACCAGGTCGCTCGACCGGCTCGACACCGGCCCGGCGACGCTCGAAACTTCCTGTCGCAGGAACAATTTGATCGAGCCCGACGAGTTGACCTGCGGCTTCACATCGAGCTGGATGCCGACGTTCTGGCGTTGGACGGTGCGGAAGGCATTCTCGAAGTTGGACGACAATTTCTCGCCCGTCGTGACCGGCACTTCCTGACCGACGAGCAATTTAGCTTCCTGATTGTCGAGCGTCATGATCGACGGCGTGGAGAGCAGGTTGGACGAGGTGTCGGATTTCACGGCGTTGATGATCGCGCCAAACAAAACGTCCTTGGCGACGTTGATCACGCCGCCGCCGAAGCCCCCGGTTGCGCCAAGGATCGACTGCACGGCAGCATCGGTGATGCCTTGTCCGAGCGGGCTGTCGAAGGTGGTGGTAATCGTCCCGTCGTTGTTGGTCGTCGACTGGCGGCCGAGCTCGTAATTGGCGATTGCCCCGGCAACCGTGGCGATGTTCGGCGCGGCGTTGGAATAGTTGGTGGCCAAAAACGGGGCATTCTTGCCAGCCAGCAGGAACTGGACCCCGAGCCGCCGCGCCGCTTCGTCGCCGATTTCGACAATGATCGCCTCGACCAGCACTTGCTCGCGGCGCGTATCGAGCTGACGAATGACTTCGCCGAGCTGCCGCTGCACATCCTTATTGGCGGCGACGATGATCGCATTGGTCCCGGTGTAGCGGGTAACCACCGCAGGCCCGCGCCGGACGATCCCGGTGCCATTGCTCTGGGCCGGTGCCGTGCTCTGGGTTTGCGTTTCGGATGGTCCAGCTCCGGTTCCCTCGCCCGACTGGCTACGGATGAAGCCCGGTGCCTCGCTCGATTGGGTGACCGGCTGGCCGACGAGCTGCTGGAGTACCGGCAGCAGTTGCTCGGCATCGGCATGATCGAGCCAGTAAACACGGATTTCAGTCCCATCGATCGCCCGAGCATCGAGCTCGCGCGCCATTGCGGCGAAACGCGCAACCGCAGCGCTTTCCCCGCGAATGGCGACTGCATTCGAAGAATCGATCGCGCTGACCGTCACCCCGCGGGCACCGCTTTGGCCGCCGGCGGCAAGGGACTGGAGCGAGGTCGCGATCTCGCGCGGGCCGACATTGCGCAAATAGACGATTTGGCTGGCATCGGTGTCAGCAT
>Ga0136634_10001041_pt1 | contig 10906 bp, 6 predicted proteins | sample AntDrymUQ8332106_2_FD_104654 | JGI IMG/M metagenome (GOLD analysis project Ga0136634, IMG submission 104654) | Polar desert sand microbial communities from Dry Valleys, Antarctica - metaG UQ833 (21.06) | ecosystem: Environmental > Terrestrial > Soil > Desert | place: Antarctica: Dry Valley... | reverse complement strand
TCACCTTTCTTTTTGCTATAGCCTCCAAAGGCATACAGCTCACCATGCTGTCCAACCGGATATCCGAAATTATAAAAACCGGCGCCACCTTTCATTGCAGAATTACCAACACGGAAATCAAATGAATTGCGTGTTTGCCCTCTTGCTGCCATAATAGAATCGTCCCTGTTAACACCACCAACATTCGGATACACAGCTCCGGTAAAAGTACCAGTCCGGTTTGTCTGAAGCCTATTAATAAATTCGCCGGTTACACTCAGATATCCTTTGCCAATATCAAATCCATACCCAACCGATCCCTGTAATGTATTGCCATCCGTTACACTCACAGAAGGATCATCGGTTTTGTTAGTGGTTTTGAATAAAGCGTAATTCTTATCATAATTGGTTACATAACCACCATAGCTAATGCCTGCCTCTAACAATCCGGTTTTTTTCTTCAATACGATATTGATCACTCCTGCTATCGCATCAGAACCGTACTGAGCCGCAGCACCATCGCGTAAAATCTCAATTCTTTCGATGGAAGTGGCGGGTATGGCGCTCATGTCAGTTCCTACTTGTCCCCGGTTCACCGTGCCGTTTACATTCACCAATGCAGATTGATGGCGTCGTTTTCCATTGATCAGCACCAACACCTGGTCGGTACCCAGGCCGCGTAACTGGGCAGGATCCACATGATCGGTTCCATCAGAAATGGTCTGGCGGGCAGACTGAAAAGAAGGTGCTATAAAATTCAAAATCTGGTTAAGATCCACCTGTCCGATATCATTGATGACCTGGGCGATGGGGATCACATCAACAGGTACAGGAGTTTCTACCCTGGTTCGTGATGCATTCCTGGATCCTATCACCGTTACATTGGTGAGATCGCCCACATCTGCCAATGCTATATCCTGTTGTATTGTTCCTCCCTCCTGCACCGTCACATCGATCCTTTGTGTAGCAAATCCTACAAAAGAAATAATCAATACCCGTTTCCCGGTGGGTGCTGCTAACGAATAATTTCCGTTGTTGTCTGTAGTTGTTCCTCCTCTTGAACCTTGAACCTGCACGGACGCACCTTGAAGAGCCTGTCCGCTGGCATCCTTCACCGAACCACTGATATTACCGGTTGATTGTGCCAGGCATTCGATGCCCGAAATTAGAAGCATCGAAAAAAACACCGTACTCAAAAAAGCATCTTTACGTTTTATCATCTTTATGGTTTTTTCATTTTTGAATGGCAAGCCGTTACAATACCCTACATTTAAATGGACAATCTATTGAAGCAAAACGCTGGCTCTGATTTTGATTTCTACTATTTTTATTTAAATGAAAAGGCAATGACAAGATTGATAATTAGTGCATTTGCAGCAGTTTTTCTATTGATTGGATGCGCGGGAGGGGAGAAGGAAATAGCTCCTATTGAATTGAATGCCTACCAATATACCATTCAAAAAAAGGTGGAATGCGCCAATGGGGCCGTTGTTTCCGCTCACCCGCTTGCCAGTGAAGTGGGCGTTGCTGTTTTAAAAACCGGTGGCAATGCGTTCGATGCGGCTATCGCCACTCAACTTGTGCTGGCGGTTGTATATCCCGGAGCCGGAAATATTGGTGGCGGCGGCTTTTTGGTTGCTCAGTTAACAAATGGTAAACCGATCAGTATCGATTACCGGGAAAAAGCTTCTCACCTTGCAACCCGCAACATGTACCTGGATTCAAATGGGAATGCTCAAACGACCCTAAGCCAGAACGGGCATTTATCAGCAGGTGTTCCGGGTACGGTCGCCGGATTGTTTGCTGCGCACAAATATGCACAACTCTCTTTTATTTCTCTTATTCAACCTGCTATTGATCTGGCTGAGAAAGGATTTGTGATTACCGAAGCAGAGGCAAGAAGCCTCAATAACAGGCAAACCGATTTCCTTACTTACAATACCGTGATCCCAGCCTTTGTGAATGCGCAAAAATGGAAAGGCGGTGATACCCTGGTGCAAAAAGATCTTGCCAATACCTTAAAACGCATCAGGGATCATGGACAAAAAGGATTCTATGAAGGCGAAACTGCGCGGTTGTTCGTTGAGGAAATGCAAAGAGGAAAAGGAATTATCGATTATACTGATTTAAAGAACTATGCAGCAAAAAAAAGAAAACCAGTGATTTTTGACTATAAAGGTTATAAAATCATGACAATGCCTTTACCCAGCAGCGGTGGAATTTTACTGCCGCAAATGATGCACATGATCGAAGACAAGCCCATAAAGAAATACGGCTTCCTGGATTGGCAAACGGTACAACTGATGACGGAAATTGAACGCAGGGCCTTTGCAGACCGTGCAGAATATTTGGGTGATGTTGATTTTTACAAAGTACCCGTTCAAAAATTAATCAGTAAAGAGTATGCCCGGGAGAGAATGAAAGATTATGATGCAGACAAAGCCGGAAGCAGTAAAGTAGTACAGGCTGGCATGATGGAGGAAAGCAAGGAAACCACTCATCTAAGTATTTATGATAAGGAAGGAAATGCGGTAGCAGTAACTACTACTTTGAATGGAGGATATGGAAGTAAGACCGTAGTAGGGGGCGCTGGATTTTTATTGAACAACGAAATGGATGATTTTAGTGTCAAGCCGGGTGTACCCAATATGTATGGTGCCGTTGGAGCAGATGCCAACGCTATCGTTCCCGGCAAGCGGATGCTTAGTTCTATGACACCAACGATCGTTTTACAAAACAACAAACCTTATATCGTTGTAGGAACACCGGGTGGCACCACCATCCCTACTTCTGTATTTCAAACTTTGATCAATTTACTGGACTTTAATATGACGGCCGAAGATGCAGTCAATAAACCAAAATTTCATCACCAATGGCTACCCGACGAGATCCTGGTTGAAACTTCTTTTCCAAAAAATGTACTTGATAAATTGCGGCAACTGGGTTATAAGATAAACCAGACCAACCAAATTGGCCGTACAGAACTCATCCTCATTTCACCGGATGGAAAAATAGTGGCCGTGGGAGATAAACGGGGAGATGATCATGCGGCTGGCTATTAGCAGTTTTCAGTTTGCAACGGGCAGTTCTTCAGCTTTAGTTTTTACGAGACGAGGATTGGAATGTTTTTTAAACTCAGCAACAACTACAAACGTATGTTTTATGTGAAAAAAAAGGATGTTGAAATTATCTGGCAATTAAGCAAGCCGGTCTTTCATTTTCTCGACCATTTTATAAGTCGCCGGGCAAAATTCAATATTTTGTTTAAACACATGCATATAATCGATCATCCTTTTTTTGGTGTGGTGCGGAAAACCAGCGCAATCTCTCGGCCGTATTTCGTAAATAGAACATTTATTATCTTCCATATTTAAAAACTGGCAAGGTTGCTTTTTATTGATCCAGTCTCCATTACGGTCTTTGTACAACCATTTCTTTTTGAATTCTTCGGTAGTCATTTCAAAGTGGGCAGAAATTCTTACAAGATCTGATTTGGTAAATGTGGGGGACATTGTTTTACAACAGTTGGCACAAGACAGGCAATCGGTCTCCTTCCACATAGCCAGGTCCATTTCCACAGCCAATTTATCCAGGCCACGCGGAGGTTTTTTTTCTATCCGGGTGAGAAATTTCTTGAACCCCGATTTATTTTTCTTCAAATTTTTCCGGAACAAACGTAAATTGATCTTCTCCATAGATATTCGTATGGTATCATCCTTCGACAAGCTCAGGATGCAATGCAATCTAATCAAAAACAAAACTCAAAAACCCGATCATCATACGGTATTGAACAATGTGGGAAAATTATAAAAAAGGATACAAGGCATACTTGCAGTTAGAGAGATCATTATCCGACAATTCAGTACAGGCTTATCTCTACGACATAGAAAAGCTGACGGAATTTCTGCAACTTACTAACAACCTGAAAACACCTGCTGATCTTGAATTGAAAGATCTGCAACAGTTTGTCAAATTTATCAATGAGCTTGGAATGACCGCAACTTCCCAGGCACGTATCATTTCGGGTATCCGTTCATTCTATAAGTATTGTTTTATTGAGGATATAGCAAAAAAAGATCCAGGCCTTTTATTGGAAGCACCTCGCACAAAAAGATCCTTACCGGATGTATTGAGTTTTGAAGAAATTGAAAGCATTATCAACGCGATTGATCTCAGCACGCCAGAAGGTGGCCGCAATAAAGCAATACTCGAAGTTTTGTATAGTTGTGGCCTGCGCGTGACGGAGCTGGTCAACCTGCAACTCTCACATCTTTATCTTGATGTAGGCTTTATCCGGGTTATTGGCAAAGGAGATAAAGAACGGCTGATACCAATCGGCCAATCAGCTATTAAATACATTGACATTTATAAAAAAAATATTCGGGTGCATGTGCCCCCGAAACCCGGCCAGGAAGATATTTTATTTTTAAACCGCCGCGGTGCCAGGCTTTCTCGCGTGATGATATTCTTAATATTAAAAGACCTGGTTAAGAAAGCAGGAATCACTAAAAACATTTCCCCTCATACTTTCCGCCATTCATTTGCGACGCACCTGGTGGAAGGTGGTGCAGATCTGCGCGCTGTGCAAGAAATGCTGGGGCATGAAAGTATTACCACCACCGAAATTTACACTCATATAGACCGGGAATATCTTCGGGATACATTGCAAAGATTTCATCCTGCTTTTACGTAATCCCTGCAGTAAGTAAACCATAAAACCTATACGGTCTAATTGCATGTAGCAGAAACTGGTTTATTAAGACCTTATAGGTTTACGGAGAGCTGAATTATTATCAATTCCATCCGCCGCCCAGCGATCGGTACAATTCAACCATGGCATTTAACTGCCGGCGCCGGATAGCGGCAAGGTTCAGCTCCGATTCCAGTGAATTGGTTTGGGCTGTGATCACTTCGAGATAATTCGCCATATCACTTTTAAATAACAATTGAGCATTCAATACTGCGCGGTTTAATGTATCCACCTGCGCGCTGGCGATTTCCTGTTGCAGTTTTAGTTTTTCTACCTGCACCAAAACGTCTGACACTTCCCCGACAGCTTGTAAAATGGATTGCCTGAATTGAATGACGGACTGCTCCCTTTCTATTTTGGCTATTTCAAAATTTGTTTTTAATTCACGTCTTCTAAAGACTGGTTGCACTATAGAACCTGCTGCCAATCCAAACAATGAAGATGGAACATTAAACCAGTTGCTTGACTTAAATGATTCGAGACCTCCGCCGGCACTTATATTCAGTGCGGGATACATATTTGCCTGCGCAATACCTATCTGTGTATTAGCAATTATCAATGCCAATTCGGCTGAACGAACATCTGGTCTGCGGCTAACCATGGCAACAGGCAAGCCCGCAGAAAGATAATCAGCAATAGAAAATTCATTCAATAAAGTGTTGCGAGTAATTGGACCGGGAAGTTGACCTGTTAATACCTGTAAAGCATTTTCCTGCAAAGCAATGCTTTGTTCAAGTTGCGGTATCAATAAAGCAGTTGCCTGTTTTTGTGATTCGGCTTGTTGTACAGCCAATGCATTTCCAACGCCTGCATCTTTCAGCAAGCGGGTGGCTACCACGAAACTATCACTCAATAAAAGATTTTTACGGGCAATATCTAATTGCTTGTCCAGCATCATGAGGTTAAAAAATCCTTGTGCAATGTCTGCTACCAGTTGCGTCTGCACGGCTTTTGCAGCTTCAGTAGTTCGCAAATATTCCGTCAATGCAATCTCTTTCCGACCGCGAATCCTTCCCCATATATCTGCTTCCCAGGACAGGTTGACACCGGCTGAATAATTTTCAACATAACTCTTTCCAATAAAATTTTTAAGACTAATACCATTAAGACTGTTGTTGGAGGGACGACTGATCTGTCCGGTTAACGCCAGATCAACTTGTGGAAGCTGTAAAGTTTTGCTTTGGTATACCCGAAGTTGTGCAATATCAATCCTCTTGATGGCTATCAGCAGGTCGTGATTATAATTAATCCCTTTTTCTATTAATTCCTGCAACTCTGGATTCGAAAAAAACTTTTTCCATTCTATATCAGCGATGCTGCTGGTATCAGAAAAACTGATTGAATTAAATTGTTTTGGTAATTCAAGTTGCGGCCGCTGGTATTCTTTTCCCAACCTGCAGGCTGAAAGAAAAACGATCAGCAGCAGTAATATTATATAGGACCTTCTGTTTAAACTAAGTATCATGATCTCTTTAATTTATTTATTACAAAAAGCTATTATGCCACCTGGGGTGATTCAACCTCCCTGGATTTTCTCGAAACTTTTTCGTGCAGGTATTGAAAGATTACAAACAGTACCGGAATGATAAACACGCCAAGCAGCACACCGGTAAGCATGCCGCCTACGGCTCCGGTACCGATAGAGCGATTACCCAATGCAGAACCACCACTTGCCCAGGTTAAGGGGAGCAATCCTACGATAAATGCAAATGATGTCATTAAAATAGGGCGAAGCCTCAATTGCGATGCTTCCAATGCGGACGCAATCAATGACATGCCAGCCCTCCGTCTTTGCACCGCATACTCAACAATCAAAATGGCATTTTTAGATAATAACCCTATTAGCATTATCAATCCTATCTGCACATATATATTGTTTTCAATGCCGGCAAAGCCAATAAAGGTAAATACACCCAATACGCCTGTGGGCACTGTTAGTATCACAGCAAACGGCAGAATATAACTTTCATACTGTGCAGCCAGAAGGAAGAACACGAATAGTATGCTTAGCAAAAAAATAAATGTCGTCTGGTTACCTGTTTTTATCTCTTCTCTTGTTACACCGGTCCATTCGAAAGCATACCCTCGTGGCAATACCTGTTTTGCCGTTTCTTCAATTGCTTTAATGGCATCACCTGTACTATAACCGGGCTTGGGTTGCCCATTAATGGTGACAGCATTATAGAGATTATTATGCGTAACCGTTTCTGGCCCATATACCCGCTTTAGTGTAACCAATGTACTGGCAGGAACCATTTCTGAAAGATTGTTCTTTACATAAATTCCATTTAATGAAGCCGCATCGGTACGATAAGGTATGTCGGCCTGCGCCATAACACGGTAATATTTTCCAAAGCGGTTAAAGTCCGAAACGAAGCTGCTGCCATAATAAATCTGCATTGTTTGCATTAGTTCACTGATAGATACTCCTAATTGTTTTGCTTTCAAATTATCTATCTCAATCATGTACTGCGGATTACCTGCAGCAAAAGTTGTAAAAGCAAAAGCAATTTCTTTTCGCTGCATCAAAGCGCCGATGAATGCAGACGTTGTATTGCCGAGCTTATCAAAAGGGCCATTGGTTCTGTCCTGCAGCATTAATTCAAAACCACTCACATTACCAAAACCCTGTACGGTAGGGAAATTAAAAAAGAAAGTATTGGCTCCTTTTACCTCACCTACTTTTTGTGTTAACATAGCGGCAATTTCATCAGGGTTTTTTACGGACCCTCTTTCATCAATATCTTTTAGCCGGATAAAACCGGCAGCATAAGGTGAGGCATTGGCATTGCTGATAAAATTCAATCCGTCTACCACGTACAGATGATTAGCAGCAGGCTCTTTTTTAATAATGCTGTCTATTGCTTTGGTAACCTGGTGGGTTCTGTCCAATGAACTTCCAGGAGGGGTATTAACAGCATACAATACAAAGCCCTGGTCTTCGGTAGGAATAAAACCTGTTGGCGTTTTTTGAACCAGCCAAAAGCTTATAGCAGTTATAAGTACCAGCCCTGTTATTGCGATCCATTTGTGCCGGATAAGAATTTGCAGACTTTTAATATACCTGTTTGTTATGGATGTAAAGCCTGCATTAAAACCATTGAAAAAACGGGAGGCAAAACCTTTTTTCTTTTCCTGTTCTCCATCTTCTTCGCTATGCGGATTTTTTAAAAACAAAGCGCATAATGCGGGGCTTAGGGTTAATGCATTTACTGCTGAAATTAAGATGGCGATTGCTAGTGTAAATGCAAACTGTTTGTAAAAAACACCGGCGGGTCCTTCCATAAATCCCACGGGAATAAATACAGCCGCCATGACCAAGGTGATGGATATAATGGCGCCGGAAATTTCATTCATGGACTCTATCGTTGCTTTTTTTGCTGACAATTTTGTTCGTTCCATTTTCGAATGCACGGCTTCCACCACCACTATCGCATCATCTACCACAATACCAATAGCCAGCACCAAGGCAAATAAAGTAAGCAAGTTGAGGGTAAAACCAAATAACTGTAGAAAGAAAAATGTTCCGATAATGGCAACAGGTACTGCAATAGCAGGTATAAGCGTAGAACGGAAATCCTGCAGGAATAAAAATACCATCAAAAATACCAGTATGAATGCAATGACAAGTGTTTCCCTCACCTGTTCAATGGAGGTATCCAAAAACTCTTTTGAATTGTACATCACAGTCGTAGTAACACCTTTGGGAAGGTTGGCAGAAAATTCATCAATTAGCTTCTCAACCTGTGTTAGTATATCATTTGCATTGGATCCGGCTGTTTGCAGAACGCCAAAACCCGACACGGGCTTACCATCCATCCTGCTATTGGAAGAATAGGTGTAAGACCCAAACTCGACACGGGCCACATCCCTCAGCCGAAGCATGGAGCCATCGCTGTTGGCTTTTATCACAAAGTTTTCGTAGTCTTCACCCTGGGTTAATTTCCCTTTGTATTTTAGAACATACTCAAACGTTTCGCTGCTGTTTTGTCCAAGCCGTCCGGGAGCAGCCTCCAGGTTTTGGTCCCTGATGGCATCCAATACATCCTGCGGAGAGAGATTGTTGGCAACTAGCCGGTCTGGTTTTAACCAGATACGCATAGAATAATCTTTTGCACCAAATACCAGTGCCTGGGCAACACCGGGCACGCGCTGCACCTGGGGAATGAGACTTATTTTGATATAGTTTTCCAGGAAAAGCTCATCGTATTGAGCACTGTCTTCGCTGGAGACCGCCACGAACATGATAAAACTGTTTTGCACCTTTTGCGTGGAAATTCCTGCCTGCACCACTTCCTGCGGCACCTGGCTTACGGCTTTTGATACACGGTTCTGAACATTCACCGAGGCAATATCCGGGTCAGTTCCCTGCTCAAAAAAAACGGTTATCGTCATACTTCCATCGTTATTTGAATTGGAAGTCATATAGCTCATGTTCTCTACACCATTAATGGCTTCTTCAATAGGAGTAGCAACGGAACGTGCCACAACTTCGGCATTGGCCCCCGGATAAAAAGCAGTCACCTGTACGCTTGGTGGCGCAATATCCGGAAATAGCGTAACAGGCAATGTGTATAAGGACAGGCCACCTAACAAAAGCAAAATGATAGATATAACAGTTGATAAAACCGGTTTTTCAATAAATCTTTTAAACATGAGATCGTATTTTCTGCTGATAAATATTAGAATGGTACAGTCAGAGGCATGAGGATATTTTTTGTGTTCCTCCTGCTCTACTACTATCATTTGTATTGCGCCACATTCTTCGTGGATCTGTCGGCTAATAACAAAATATAAGCAGTCGCAAAACCCAGGTAATAATATCTGTAAACGTTTCTTTTAAATTACTTCTCTGACTTCTTCTAGTCTTTGCGTTATAACGGTTTTATTTTGAGTAAACTGTCCATAGACATTGGCTGAGGCACAATTGCCATTCCATCTTTCAGGTTACCGGTACCGGTAAAAACAATTTTTTCTCCGGGTTGCACACCACTTTCAACAATATAATAACCGGCAGTCTTACCAGCTATAACAATAGGTTTGCTCATTACCTTATTGCTATCGCCCAGAGCAAATACAAATATTTTGTCCTGTATTTCGAAAGTAGCCTCCTGAGGTATTACCAGTACAGCCTTGTGGAGCTGCGGGATCCGCACTTTGCCAGTATTGCCGGAGCGTAACAATCTTTCTGCATTTGGAAAAGCAGCACGAAAGCTGATAGCACCAATACTATTATCAAATTGTCCTGCCACCGTTTGCACTTTACCTTTTTGCGGATAGATACTGCCGTCAGGAAGCATCAGTTCAATTGGTGGTAATGCTTTTATTTTTTCTTCAATGGTATTACCTGCAAACTGGTTCTTGAATCGCAAAAAATCGTTTTCACTTAATGAGAAGTAAGCATATACATTTTTTGTTTCAGACAAGACGGTAAGTGCCTCGGCCGTCGTGCTTCCAACCAGGCTACCTGTTTTAAAAGGCATTCTTCCAATATATCCTTCCACTGGAGCTTTGATCAATGTATAACCCATATTAATCTGAGCCTGCTGAACCATTGCCTGCGCCTGCGCTACGCTGGATGCAGTCGCATCGTAAGCCGCCTGTGCAGTTTTGAGTTGAACATCGGAGATAACATTGTTCTGAACCAGCGGAACAAGTTTATCGACATTAATCTTTGCATAAGCGAGATTGGCCCTGGCCGTTGACAAATTTGCTTTTGCATTATTTACCTGTTCCTGGTATATCCTGCTATTGATGTAAAATAAAGGTTGCCCCTTTTTGACGTAGGCGCCTTCATCCACATAAATTTTATCCAGTATTCCGTCGGCTTGCGGACGGATTTCAATATCCTTACTTCCTTCAACGGTTGCGCTGAACTCCTGGTAGGAAATAGCAGGATGTTGCATCAGTATGATAACCGGTAATGACGGGGGAGGAAATGCCATGCCCTCACTACCTGATGTTGAATTGCATGCTGCAAAAATCCCGATGGTTGTAATTCCTAAAATCAGGATGATATACTTGTGAATAAAGGAAATCAGCCCGGGCAACCGATGATTAATGTTGTATTCTTTGTACATAACTGTGGTATTGGGAGAAGCCTAAAGCTTCCCGGTTAAAAATTGAATATAAAATGAGTAACTGCTTGTGTTACCTGAACACTGAGCTAGTCGTAAC
>Ga0136634_10001040_pt1 | contig 10915 bp, 10 predicted proteins | sample AntDrymUQ8332106_2_FD_104654 | JGI IMG/M metagenome (GOLD analysis project Ga0136634, IMG submission 104654) | Polar desert sand microbial communities from Dry Valleys, Antarctica - metaG UQ833 (21.06) | ecosystem: Environmental > Terrestrial > Soil > Desert | place: Antarctica: Dry Valley... | reverse complement strand
CTCCCTCGCGCAGCCGGCTTCACTGATGGGATTTTTGAACGGCAAGCGCGTGCTGGTCACGGGCGTGCTTTCGAATCGCTCGATCGCCTTCGGAATCGCGCAAGTCTGCAAGCGTGAAGGCGCTGAGCTCGCTTTCACTTATGTCGGCGAGCGGTTTCGCGCGCGGATCATCGAGATCGCGGGGCAATTCGAGACCGATCGGGTGTTCGACATGGACGTGGCAGATGACACCCAGATCGCAGCCGCGTTCGATGCCCTGAAGCAACACTGGGATGGACTTGATGGCCTGGTGCATTCGATTGGTTTCGCGCCGCGCGAGGCAATCGCAGGCGATTTCGTTGAAGGGCTTTCGCGTGAAAGCTTCCGCATTGCGCACGACATTTCGGCGTACAGCTTTCCCGCGTTGGCCAAAGCGGCGTTGCCACTAATGGAGGGACGCAACGCAGCGTTGCTGACACTTACCTACCTGGGGTCGACACGCGTGGTGCCCAACTACAATACGATGGGCTTGGCGAAGGCCAGTCTCGAGGCTAGCGTGCGGTACCTTGCAGCGAGCCTTGGGCCGCGCGGCATTCGCGTCAACGCGATTTCCGCCGGACCGATTCGAACGCTGGCTGCCGCTGGCATCAAGGGCTTCTCGAAAATTCTGTCCGCGGTTGAGAGCAACGCGCCGATGCGGCGCAACGTGACCATCGAGGATGTCGGTAACGTGGCGGCATTCTTGCTATCTGATCTTGCGGCCGGCATCACGGCCGAGATTACGCATGTCGACAGCGGTTTCAACTCGGTGATGGGGCTACCGCTGGAATCTGAATAGCTATTGGAGAATTGAAATGGCAACCGCCGCCGACCTTGACATCAAAATGGACGCGACCTCGCTTTATCGAGAGGAAATCTATACCGACCGCAAAATTGGCACGATCCGCGCGATGGTGCCGGTGACACCTGCGGGCGGGGCGGACACTGCACGCGCCACGCTTTTTATCGGTGAAGCGCAAATCATGACGCAGATGGGCCCACTGCCCGTCACATTCGAAATCGAAGCGGTCACACTCGACGCTGCCGTTGCCGCTTATGCGGGCGCTGCCAAGGTCGCGATCGAGCGCACAGTCAACGAGCTGCAGGACCTGCGCCGTCAGAGCGCATCGTCGCTGGTGCTTCCCGGCCAGGGCGGTGGTGGCTTCGGCCCGGGCGCGATGGGCGGCGTCCCGGCGTTGGGCGGCAAGATTCAGATGCCCTGATTGTCCTGCGCGGGGTGCTCGGCCCGTCAGTTTGCAAATCGCATGTGGATGTAAAGATAAAACGGCGCGCGCGGCGGCGGCGGGAAACGCTCGAACAACAGCTTGCCCCGAACGCATGAGTAAACCACCGGGCTGCGGTCACTCCAGATCCTGAGCACGTTACCGGCGCCGTCGAGCGCTGCCACGAATGAAAACGGAGACTGATCCGGCTCCGGCAATGCCGCCTGGCAGTCACGCAGATGAGCCCGATACCTTGAGCTGAAGGCGGGCAGCAGCACGGAGCGGTGATACTCCTGCGTGGCAGCATCTTTCTCGTCATTGCGCCCCCGCTCCTGCGCTTCCACGTACGAAGTGGCAAGGGCCGGAGAGTTTTGCGCCCACGCGTTGTTGGAAACCATAATGGCCACCAGGATCGGTCCCCCAACAGCAAGATGCATTTTCATGCGTCAATCATAATTGGCAAAGGATTGCTTGCACATGAACGCGCCCAACGAGTTAAAGATCCAGCTGACGTCATTTGCACATGGCGGCGGATGCGGCTGCAAAATTGCGCCGGGAGTCCTCAGCGAAATCCTGCACGGGGTGCGGGGCATTGTGCCGAGCCAGTTACTTGTCGGCATCGAGACCGCCGATGACGCCGCGGTCTATCAGCTGAACGATGATCAGGCACTGATCGCGACGACGGATTTTTTTACGCCGGTGGTCGACGACCCGTACGATTTCGGCCGCATCGCCGCGACCAATGCAATCTCGGATGTATACGCAATGGGTGGCACGCCGATCATGGCGCTTGCGTTACTGGGAATGCCGATCGACAAGATCCCGCTCGCAGTCATCCGGCGTATTGCAGAAGGTGGCCAATCCGTTTGCAACGATATTGGAATTCCGATCGCGGGTGGCCACACGATCGATTCGGCCGAACCCATTTACGGTCTGGTGGCACTCGGGCTGGTGCATCCATCGAAGGTCAAGAAGAACAGTGGCGCAAAAGCCGGCGACGTTCTGATCCTGGGAAAACCGCTTGGCGTCGGCGTCTATTCAGCGGCGCTCAAGAAGGGCGCACTCGATGCCGCCGGATACGCGCAGTTGATTTCGAGCACGACCCAGCTCAATACTCCGGGCCGCAAGTTTTCTGACATGCCGGAAGTGCACGCAATGACGGACGTCACAGGCTTTGGCCTGCTCGGGCATTTGAATGAAATCGCGCTTGGAAGCAAACTGGCTGCGCATCTCGACGCGGCCGCGGTTCCGCTGTTACCGCAAGCGGCAGAACTGGCGGCAGCCGGCTATGTCACCGGTGCTTCGAGCCGGAACTGGGCCGGATACAACTCGCATGTGGCGCTGTCAGAGATCACCGATACGCAGCGCGCATTGCTGACTGATCCGCAAACGAGTGGCGGGCTTCTGATCGCCTGTGCGCCTGCCGCCGCAGCTGCAGTACTCGACATCTTTCGCGCTGACGGTTTTAAGCATGCGGCTGTGATTGGACGCATGGCGCCAGGCGCAGGCATCAGCGTCAGGTGAAACGCGAAGCCGCGCGCGCGCGTCGCGCGCACTGTTAAGCCTGGACCCCGACAACTTCAAGTACAGGATTTCGGCGCGATAAATTTTGTAACAGCGCCAGCTGTTATTTCTTTGGCGGCATATCGACGATCGGCGCCGGTGGACCGGCCCGCTTCCGCGTATCAACAATCGGCGCGGGAGTCGTGCGCTCCTCTACCGGTGCGTCGCTTACTTTTTTTCCGGATTGTTTGACCGCACCGCTGACCGAAGCGAGTGCGGCCTGGCAATCGGCGTTCTGGCCTGGACCGGTCTCGAACAGCGGGATCAACGCGAGCAACGGATTCACCAAGGCCAGCCCTACCGCGCTCAGTCCGCGGCCAACGGTCTGAGCGGACACACCAAATTCAACATCGCGAAAAGTGCCGTGGATATGCACTGGCCCTCGCAGCGACAGGACCCCCGCCTTCTTCGGCTTAGGGTCGAGCGTTATATCGAGTTGCTCTGTGCCCAAGTTAATGGTGCCGCTGCCGCCGATGTTGGACTCCTCGGTATCGAACACGAACAGACCCAGCGTGGCAAGGCCGTCATCGACCGCGAAAGACGCAGCACCGCACCGGATCTCTGTCGGACGATCGCCGCCAAACAGCAGCGGAATAAGTTGTCCCCCATGCAGGTTCACCAGCCAAACACCAAGCTCCGACACGCGCCCGCCTGCCATGCCAGCGCTGATCGTCCCGTCCGCCGTGGCAAGCATGTTCGAGATCGAGTTGCCGCGCCCTGCAAGCCGAATCTGCGCGCCCAGTGACCCGGTGCTGGTGTTCTTGATTGTCTCTACAGTGGGAAACAGCTGTCCGAATTTCACGCGCCGCAGGTCAATCGTCGCTTTTGCCGCGATCGGATTGCTTCGCGCATCGAGCGTTATCTGCGATACAAGATTGCCGCCCGCCAAACCAAAGTTCATCGGATCAAGCACGAGCAGTCCACCGGCAAGCTTCAGGTGAGTCGAAAAATTCTCCAGCGGAATCTGCTCAGGAATTTTCAGCGTAGCCGCCGTCAGCCGAACGTCGGCGTCCATCGCGTTGAGCTTCTCGATATTGAAGTCGTTATCCGGAAAGACCTTTCCCGTGGGAAGCCTGGTCGGAGCTGCCTTGGCGGACGTGGCCTTGCCTTTACCGGGAGCTGCGGACGGCGCTTTGGCAGCACCGGGGCGCGGTGCAAGCCCAATCAGCGGACCCAGGTCGGCTAAATCCAGACTCTTGCTTTTTAACGTGGCCGTCAGCATCGGGCGTGGCTGACGGCGCTCGTAACGCGCATCGCCCGCCAGATCCGTATTGCCGATCACGCCGCTGAAATTCTCGTAGGTGTAGGTATCGCCGTCGCGGATCAAACGGCCGGTGACGCGATAGGGCGGCGTGTCCGGCAGCGCGAGTGGCAGCGTCGGATACAAATTTCCCAAGCTTGGCCCGGCGACCGAAACCTTCGCATCGACGCCTCCAAAATTCTTGATCCCCGTCACATGCCCCTCGGCGTTTACCGAAGTGCCGCCAAAAGTGAGCGCCAGGCGCAGCGGAAACGGTTCACTCGAATCGCGCAGCGATAGAACGTTGCCCGTATCAGCCGTCCCCTGAAAAGGATTGCCACGCCACTTTCCGCCGAAAGTCATCCGGGATTGATACGCCCCATCGACTCGCGTTTCGCCGGAGACCTTAGCGTCGATGTTCTGAATCGCATCACGGTACGACAGGCTCGCGTCATTCAACGCCAGCGACTGAACTTCGATCGTGCGCGTTGCCGGCTCGTCGGATTTTCGTAGTTGCCAGTTGGCACGCCCATCCTTGTCGCGCACCAGATCAACATGGCCTTCGGTCAGAGTCACATGAGGCAGCAAAATTTCGCTCGTAAAGAGTGACGGTATGCTCACGCTTACCATCATCTCCCGCAAAATTCCAAGCGGCTCTTCACCTGCCCACTCGGCATTGCCGATCGCGATGTCGGAAATGACGATGCGTGGAAAGCGAGCCAGCTCGACATCCAGGTGTCCTATTGTTACGGGCCTTCCACTCGACTCGCTTAACCGACGCTCGAGCGGACCGCGAAACCAGTTCCAGTCAAAAATGGCAATGAGTACAAGCAGCCCGAGGGCGATCGCGCCAACAATCCATGGCCAGCGTCGCTTGCGCGAAGGCACAGGTGCATCGGGGTTCGATGGAGCTGAAGGCGAAGTTGTCACAGTGCTCACGTTTTCAGAAAATGCAAATGCTGTGCCCAGCGGCCCGGGGCTTGCTCAGAGCATTATCGCGCGTCGGTCTACCGACTACGCGCCACGCAAATTTTAATCGCCGGTAAGTCGGTCAGCCATGAACACTAGAAGCGAACTTCAGAGAGCAAGAGCACACACCGACTCGCTATTCAAGCTTGTTTCCCCTGAGACGTTGTACGAGCGCCCGATCCCGGACCGCCATCGCCTGATTTTTTACGTGGGCCACCTGGATGCGTTTGATTGGAACCAACTGGCGCGCGGGGTCCTTCGAATGCCATCGTTTACTGCTGACTTTGACAGCTTGTTTGAAGCTGGCATCGATCCCCCGCCGGGCCAAGCCGCTCAAGATACGACCGCAGACTGGCCTACTTTGGAAGCGGTGACAGCGTACGTTGTACGCACGCGAACCGCGATCGATGACATCTGGGATCGCATCCCATCCGACATGCAGCAAATGATCATCGAGCACCGCTGGATGCACGCCGAAACGCTGTGCTATCTGCTCTACCAGCTTGATCCCGCGTTGAAGCGTCGCCCGACAGTGGCGACACCCTATGACACAACGGCGCCGAACTCGCGTTTCATCGCAATCCCGGCCGGCGATGCACACCTCGGTCAAGCTCCCGGAACATTCGGTTGGGACAACGAATTCTCCGCGCACCAGCAGTCGGTAGGCGCGTTCGAAATGGCCCAGCACAAAGTGACCAATGCCGAATATCTGGGGTTCGTGGAAGCGGGCGGCACGGCGCCGATTTTCTGGCGACAGCGCAATGGCGCGTGGTGGTTGCGCCGAATGTTCGACGAAGTGCGCCTGCCTGAATCAGCGCCCGTGTACGCGACGCATCAGCAGGCAACCGCGTATGCGCGCTGGACGGGTTGCGATTTACCGACCGAAGCGCAGTGGCACCGAGCTGCATACGGAAGCGGAGAACAGCGTTTTCCGTGGGGCGACGCCGCACCCAACGGCGTGCATGGGAATTTTGACTTTGTCGATTGGGATCCGGTTAGCGTCACGACATCGCCGGCAGGCGACAGCGTCCATGGCGTGTCGCAGATGATCGGAAACGGATGGGAGTGGACCTCGACGCCGTTTGCGCCATTCGAAGGCTTCGAAGCGCACACGTACTACCCGGGCTACTCGGCCAACTTTTTTGATGACGAGCACTACGTAATGAAGGGCGCCTCGCCTGTCACATCACGAACCTTGTTGCGCCGATCGTTCCGCAACTGGTTCCGCAAAGACTATCCGTACGTTTTCTCGACGATCCGGTTGGTGCGGCCAGCAAACTAGCACGGCGCGTCGTGCTGCGGAGTGTGCTGCGGACCGTACTGGTGAACGTACTGCTGAACGCGTCCCGCTGACCGTTTTCGCTTGACGCGGCGTCGGACGACATGTAACCTTTTGGTTACTTGTTGAGGCACATGAACGAAACCGAACTCGATGCCGTCTTCATGGCGCTGACCAGCGCCTCGCGCCGCCAGATGCTCGACGTGATCTGGCTCGCGGCGGGTTGCACGGTCGGCTATGTAGCAGATCATTTCGAGATGAGCCGCATCGGCGTGTTGAAACACCTGAACGTGCTGGAGGATGCGGGTCTTGTGACGTCCGAAAAGCAGGGGCGCGAGCGCTTGCTTTACATGAATCCGATACCGCTCCATCTGATTCACGAGCGCTGGAGCAACACCTATTCCGATTTCTGGGCGAGTCAGCTGACACGTCTCAAGTACGCCGTCGAATCATCTTCCAGATAGGAGAACCGCATGACCGAAAGCCGCCCCGACCCTCTCGTCAACAAGATCGTAATCCGCGGCCGGATCGAGGATATCTGGCGCGAATTGACCAAGAACAACGAACCGCAGGCCGCGGTGTTCAATGCATGGCTGCACGCGCAACGGCTGGCACCTGGCGCAAAGCTGCAGATGCGCACCAGCAACGGAAAGTTCGTGCTTGTGATCGGTGATGTGCTTGAGTTCGACCCGCCGCACCGCTTCGCGCACACGTTCAGGTTTACACAGTTCGACGATCCTGCGTGCACCGTCATCTATGAGTTGAAGCCCGTTTCGGACGGCGTGGAAGTTTCGCTGATTGTCGATAACCTGCCGGTCGGCACCCGCACCGCGAAGGAAATGACCAGCGGCGGCCCGATGATTCTGAGAACGCTGAAGGCAGTTGTCGAAACCGGACGGCCGACTATTGGAATTCGAGTGATGTATTGGCTGATGGCCCGGATGAGCTTCGTGTTGCCCAAGCGCTGTCGTGCCGAAGTATGGCCCCTGCAGCAATCATAAGGGCACGCACACGACCCTCAAAGATGACTGCGACAGTGCCCGCGACGCGAGTAGAAGCAATCGTCGCGTAGCGAGTCAGGCTGCCGCAAGCGCGACGGCAAACCCGCATGCATCGTCGGTATACAGACTCACTCGCGCGTAGCCCGCGCGCTTCAGGATCTGGCGAAGGCCGTCAAGCGTGTATTTGTAGGAATTTTCCGTATGGATGCGTTCACCGGCAGCGAAGGTGCGATCGTGACCTGGCCAACGCACTGTGAGACGCCGGCGCGCCACGACATGCATTTCGACGCGTGACAGTCCGGCATTGAATAACGCAACGTGGCGCCAGTCGGCCACGTCAAAATCGCTGCTGAGTAACTGGTTGACATTACGCAGCACGTTCAAGTTGAACGCTGCGGTCACACCGAGGCGATCGTCGTAAGCAAGATTCAGCAGGCGACCATCCTTGACGAGATCGACGCCGATCAAAAGGTAACCATCGTCACCGCACGCTTGGCGGGCACGCCGTAGAAATGCAAATGCCTGATCCGGTGCGAAGTTGCCGATTGACGAGCCAGGGTAGAACAGTGTCCGCGAGCCTGGCATGACCTCCGAGGGCAGTTCAAGCGACTGCGTGAAGTCCTGTGCGATGCCGAGAATTGAGTGCTGCGGGTTGCGCTGCGCAAGTATGTTCAGGCGATCGCGCAAGAACTCGCCGGCAATATCGATCGCCACGTACTGCGTAGGAGCGAGCCAGCCGAACAGACGCTCGGCCTTCTCGCAATTACCCGCGCCCAAGTCGATCAGGACGCTGCCAGGTCCGATCCGCGCAGCGATCTCGTGCACGTGTGTGTCCATGATCGATCGCTCGGTCCGCGTCAGCGGGTACTCGGGTAGCTCGCAGATCGCTTCGAACAGTCGCGATCCGACAGCGTCGTAAAAATATTTTGGCGGTATGGATGCATCGCGATCCAGCAGCGCCGCAGTCAGCTCGACGCGCGGATCAATCGTCTCGCCAAGCAAGTCGATAAACAGCGGGCGAGTGTTAGGCGGAGCTAGAACGTCGTCGGAAACCATCGCAATATTTTAACCGCTGCTAGAACAGAACAAGTCGAAGCTTCTAGTACGGGTGCGTTGTCGCGTACAAGCCCGCCTCGTGCAAGACGCGCAGCACTTCTTCAATGTGATCGGGGCCGCGCGTCTGCAGGACGAACTCGAGCTCGGCGTTCTGCACGGGCAACGTCGTAAATGCACGTTGATGCTCGACTTCTTCAATGTTTGCGCCCGCTTGGCCGATCAGCGTGGCAGCTCGCGCAAGCTCTCCCGGAACATCACGCGTGGGCACGCGGACACGAGCGAGCCGCCCGGCGCGCACCATGCCGCGCTCGATGATGTCGGCGAGCACCATCGGATCGATGTTGCCGCCACAGAGGATGACGCAAACTCGCCGACCGGCAAATCGCTCCCGATGCCTGAGCATGGCTGCCAGGCCCGTCGCGCCAGCCCCTTCGACGACGGTCTTCTCGATCTCAAGCAACATCACGATCGCCTGTTCGATGTCGCCTTCCGAAACCAGCACCACATCATCGACGAGCCGCTTGACAATCTGCAGCGTCAGATCGCCGGGTTGCTTGACAGCAATGCCTTCGGCCAGCGTTGCATTCGCAGACGGCATGTCGACGCCTTTGAATGCAGCGTACATCGACGGAAACTGGTCGGTCTGTACACCGACGATGTCGATCGAAGGCTTGAGCTCGCGCGCCGCCACGGCAATGCCTGAGATCAGGCCCCCGCCGCCTATCGCAACGCACAGGCAATCGATATCCGGATGCTGCTTCAGCACCTCGAGTGCGATCGTGCCCTGCCCCGCAATCACATCAGCGTCATCATACGGATGCAACATCGTCAGCGCGCGCTCGTCCGCGAGACGCGCCGCTTCACTCTTTGCGTCATCGAACGTGTCGCCATAGAGCACAACCTCTGCGCCGAAGCCGCGCGTGCGCTCAATCTTGACCATCGGCGAAAAGCGCGGCATCACGATCACGGCAGGCACGCCAAGGCGCTGCGCGTGATAAGCCACGCCTTGCGCATGATTACCTGCCGAAACCGCGATGACCCCCTTGTCGCGTTGTTGCTGTGGCAGCAGCGAAAGCTTGTTCAACGCCCCACGCTCTTTAAAAGATGAGGTGAACTGAAGATTCTCGAACTTGAGATAGACCTTTGCGCCCGTGATGTGCGACAGAGTCTGCGAATGCAGGCACGGCGTGTTCTCGACGTGACCCGCAATGCGCGCCTGCGCGGCAACAATGTCTTTAAAGGTGACTGCGAGAGGACTCAAGTGGGGCGTCGGCAGGGTGGGCAGCGATTGTAGCGAGCACCGCCTTATCGAGTGCGAACCGCATCACTCCGTAGAATCGTCGGCATGCTGTCAATCGCAGGCCTGGTCAAGCGCTTCGGCAACCGCACTGTGCTCGACCAACTGGCGCTCGATGTCGCAGCTGGCGAATATGTGGCCATCATCGGTGAGTCGGGCTCGGGTAAATCAACCCTGCTGAATCTGATCGCAGGCCTCGAGCAACCCGACGCCGGCAGCGTCGTCGTCGACGGCGCCAATCTCGCTGCGATGAACGATGACGACCGCACCCTGACGCGCCGAGCGCGGCTCGGTTTTGTCTTTCAGTCGTTCCACATCCTGCCCCATCTGACGGTTCAGCAGAATGTTGAACTGCCGTTGGTTCTACTGGGCGTTGCGCGAGAGCCGCGCAGTGCGCGAAGCGCCGAGCTGCTTGCTGCAGTTGGGCTTGGCGATCGCTCCAGCAGCATGCCGCGTGAACTCTCAGGCGGTGAGATGCAGCGCGTTGCGGTCGCGCGCGCGCTGGTCCATCGGCCCGCGCTGATCCTGGCCGACGAGCCAACCGGCAATCTCGATCCGGACACGGCGCAGACGGTGTTGAACCTTCTCGCCCGAGAGGTGCGATCGCATGGCGCCGGAGGCGTAATCGTTACCCACTCGGAGATTGCGGCACGCTCGGCGGATCGCGTCGTCGTTCTGGAGCACGGCCAGTTGAGGTCGCCATGACAATGGCATGGCTCGCTCGGTATGTAATAGCCGGCTACGCACGTCTGCATCCGCTGCGTACGGTCGTGCAGATCGCTGCAATTGCAATCGGAGTGTCGCTCGGCTACGCCGTGCAGTTGATCAATAGTTCGGCCCTGAACGAATTTTCATCTGCGGTTCGCTCGGCAACCGGGCAGGCGGATGCAACGATCTCCGGCTCCGGCAGCGGGTTCGACGAACAGTTGCTGCAGCGTGTGATCACGCATCCAGCGGTCGAACTTGCGAGCCCACAATTGACGGTCAGCGCTGCGGTGCTCGGCACTCGGAGCGCGAACGCGCCGCCGTTGATGATTATCGGGATAGACGCATTTCGCGCGGCGGCAATGTCCTCGACCCTCGTGCCGGCGGCCCTCTCTACCAATGCACGCTTTGCGCTGATTGATGACGGCATCTGGCTCGCACCCGCAGCCCTGCAAAAGTTGAACCTCAACATCGGCGATACGTTGCGTGTCCAGGTTGGTGACAGCGCTGTCGCGCTGACTATCGTTGGCACCGTTCCCGGCGCGGCGAGTGACCAAGTGCTGG
>Ga0136634_10001039_pt1 | contig 10918 bp, 4 predicted proteins | sample AntDrymUQ8332106_2_FD_104654 | JGI IMG/M metagenome (GOLD analysis project Ga0136634, IMG submission 104654) | Polar desert sand microbial communities from Dry Valleys, Antarctica - metaG UQ833 (21.06) | ecosystem: Environmental > Terrestrial > Soil > Desert | place: Antarctica: Dry Valley... | reverse complement strand
ATGTGCTGATGTGCTGATGTGCTAATGTAATTCATCTTCAATTTTAGGAATGTAATGAGGTGCATATGCAATTCATTTCTATAAATCATTTTAACGATTCATATTTGATCCCCTTCGGTTGTCCTGCACAGCCCTCCTTAGAATATTAGCACATAAGGTGTATTTTCGCGCTATGAATTGGAATTATCAACGTTTGATACCAGAAGATTTTTCGTCGGGCTCAAGAGTTTGGGTATACCAGTCAAATCGACTACTTACTACCGAAGAAGCCTTACAAGTTGAAGATTTGTTAGAAGAATTTGTCAAATCATGGCAATCTCATGGAATACCGGTTAAAGGGTATGGCAGTTTATTATTTGGACAATTTATAGTGCTGATGGCGGATGAAACCGCAACCGGAGTAAGTGGCTGCAGTACTGATAGCTCGGTCAGGCTTATAAAAAATATCGAAGAAATATTAGATGTTCAAATGTTTAACAGGCAACTTCTGGCATTTGTAGTGGACGATGATATACAAACGGTTCCACTGGCGCAATTACCTTATGCAATTGAAAATAATTACATAACAGGAGAAACCTTGTATCTGAATAATTTGGTGCAAACAAAAGAAGAGCTATTACATAAATGGTTGATCCCTCTGAAAGATAGTTGGCTAAAAACCAGGGTTGAGCTGAGCGTGTAGATATATTTAGAATTTCCTCTCCCTGTCAAATTTTGTCCGGGTATACTTTTCACTATTCCCCAACGTTTACCTTCTGTTTTATACAGGTTAGTATACGGGTACTACAAGGTATTTACACTTATTTGGATAAAAAAGAGATCTCTACCTCTCCTGTAAATCTGGTATTTACGTTGAAATGAATTGATTATCGGATAAAAGTGCGATCGGCCTTTTATCTAATGACAATTCAGCCCACCGTGGTTAAAATATTATATGAAAATCCATTGCCCTCTACTCTTATTATTTTTCTTCACTACAACTGTTTATAGCCAAACTACCAATATAAGGTTCGATCACCTGGGAACTGCAGAAGGGTTATCGCAAAGTAATGTAAAAAGCATTTTACAGGATAGTCGCGGTTTTATGTGGTTTGGAACGCGGGAAGGACTAAACAAATACGATGGATATAAGTTCACGATTTACAAAAATGACCTATCCGACAACAACTCTCTCTCGAATGATTATATAGGAGGGATTGTAGAAGATGCAAAAGGTAATATCTGGATAGGCACGATGGGTGGGGGGCTTAACAAATTTGATGTACAAAAAAATAAATTTACCCATTTCAAAAACGATCCGAAAAATACTAATTCTATTTCCAGCAATTTAATCACCTGTGTGGCAAAAGACAGGCAAGGGAACATATGGTTAGGTACTGAAGATGCAGGTATTAGTATGTACAATGAGACTGCAAACAAGTTTACCAGGTACCAACCGAAAAATGATGGCAAAAGTTTAAGCGGCGCATTGATAAATAAAATTCTGGAAGATACCGACGGCAATCTATGGATCGGCACTGATATGGGAGGACTTAACTTATTCAATAGAGATACAAAAACATTTACCATTTTTCGCAATGATGTCCAAAATCAAACCTCACTGAGTCATAACAATATCCGGGCTATTTTTGAGGATAGTCAAAAAAACATTTGGATTGGCACAAGCGGTGGCGGTTTGAACCTCTTTAATAAAGAGAAAAGAATTTTCACGCATTTCCGGTATGATGCAACAAATGTAAAAAGCATAGCCAATGACGTTGTGTACGATTTAGCTGAAGATACCGAAGGGAATTTATGGGTAGGATCAGAAAATGGCGGGCTCACTATATTTAATTATAAAAAAAATAATTTTCAAAGGTACGATCAGGATGAGTTGGATAATTCGAGCCTCACCAATAATTCGATTCATTCCATTTATAAAGACTCCAAAGGTAACATGTGGGTAGGAACGTTTTCAGGGGGAGTTTGCTACCTGAACAGTGATGCTAATAAATTCACCCATTTCAAACATACTTCTCACAATAGTTTAAGCCATAATAAAGTCCTTTGTATTTATGAGGATTCAGAAAAAAATGTCTGGATAGGTACAGATGGCGGTGGTGTCAATATGTTCAATCCGGTGACAGGCAATTTTACCCATTATAAGAATGAGGCAGGAAATAAAAACTCTATTTGCGGCAACTATGTATTGAATATCCGGGAAGACAGTTTTGGCAATCTGTGGATCGGAACCTGGGGCGATGGCATTACTGTTTTTAACAAAAAGAAAAATACCTACAGGCATTTTAAAAATATTAATGGTGTTGCCTCAAGCTTAAGCATTAATCATGCGTGGACAATTTTTGAAGACAGTAAGAAAAACATTTGGATAGGAACATTTGGAGGCGGGCTTAATTTATACGATCCAGCGTCGAACACGTTTACATATTACATCCATAACGAGAATGATCCCAGCTCAATAAGTGATAACAAAATACAATCCATTATTGAAGATGATAACGGTAACCTTTTAATTGGAACTCATGGAGGGGGATTAAACATTTTTGACACACAAACTAAAAAATTCATTCATTACAGGTATACCGAAAAACAAAACTCACTCAGCAACAATAATGTGGGATGCATTTTTCAGGATAAGTCGAAAAATTTATGGATCGCGACCATGGGCGGTTTAAATTTTTTCGACAGAACAAAAAACGCGTTTACCGTATTCACAATGGCGAATGGGTTACCCAATAATGTAATTTTCGGAATACTTGAAGATTCTCATGGAAATTTATGGATCAGTACTAATAAAGGCTTGTCTCGGTTTAATCGTGAAAGTAAAACTTTTAAAAACTATGCCGTATCTGACGGATTGCAGGCTAATGAATTTAAGGAGATGGCTTATTGTAAAGCCCGTTCCGGCGAAATGTATTTTGGGGGCAACAACGGCTTTAATCGATTTAACCCTGATGGGATTAAAGACCATTCCTTCGAACCGCCACTGGTGCTAACAGATTTTCAAATTTTCAACAAGAAGGTACCCGTTGCCAAAGATGAAAAAGATGCTTCGCCGTTAAAAAAAGATATTTCAGAAACCACCACGATCACAATTCCTTATAAAAATTCTGTCATTTCATTTGAGTTTGCAAGTTTGAATTATACCATAACAGAAAAAAAGCAATACGCGTACAAATTGGTTGGGTTTGACGAGCAATGGAATAATGTTGGAACAAAAAGATCCGCTACCTATACCAACCTGGAACCCGGCAATTATATTTTCAAAGTACGCGGGTTAAACAACGAGGGCGAATGGGCAACAAAAGAGGTATCATTAGAGTTAACGATTACTCCTCCTTTCTGGATGAGATGGTGGTTTCGGGGACTTATTATATTTTTTATAGGAGGCGCAGCCATTGCATTCTATTTGTTCAGGATAAATATTATTAAGGGCCAAAAAATAAAACTCGAACAACAGGTTAAGGATCGAACAGAGCGCCTGGTTATCTTAACAGAAAAAGAACGTAAAGCGAGGGAGGAAGCAGAAGCGGCAAACCTTGCCAAAAGCACTTTTCTGGCTACGATGAGTCACGAGATCCGGACCCCAATGAATGGCGTTATCGGGATGTCTTCATTATTAGCGGAAACCTCACTAACTGATCAGCAACGTGAGTTTACTGAAACCATTCGCACCTGTGGGGAAGGTCTTCTTACTGTAATCAATGATATTCTGGATTTTTCTAAAATCGAATCCGGAAAAATGGAGTTAGAATTACAGGATTTCGATTTGCGTAATTGTATTGAAGAGGTGCTGGATGTATTCGGACAAAAAGCGGCCATAACGGGTATCGACCTTGTGTACCAGATAGATCATAATGTGCCCACCCAAATCATCGGAGATGGACTCAGGCTACGGCAAATCTTAATGAATCTCGTAGGCAACGCTATAAAGTTTACAAGTAAAGGAGAAGTTTTTGTAGGTGTGCAGGTTGTAAAAAACGCATTTTATGAAAACCTGGATTTATCGTTTGAAGTAAGGGATACCGGGATTGGAATTCCTGAAGATAAAATCAACCGGTTATTTAAATCTTTCTCCCAGGTTGATTCGTCCACTACCCGTAAATATGGAGGTACGGGACTTGGTTTGGTAATTTCTGAAAAGCTTATTCAATTAATGGGTGGAGAAATTAGTGTTAGTAGTATATCCGGTGAGGGTTCAACATTCCGTTTTAATATAAAAACCAAGGCAAGCCAGGAACAACTTAAGACGTACATACATCAAAATATGGGCGGATTGGAAGGAAGAAGAGTGATGGTAGTAGATGATAATAAAACCAACCGCAACATTTTGAAAGGCCAGCTGGAATTATGGAAGCTGGTTCCGGTATTAGCAACTTCAGGAGAAGAAGGATTGAAATTATTGTCAGGGCCTTTAACCTACGATCTAATCATTAGTGATATGCAAATGCCGGAAATGGATGGTGTAGATTTTTCACAATCTGCTAAAAGATTATTTCCCGATCTGCCTATCATCTTATTAAGTTCTGTGGGTGAGGAATACAGTAAAAATCATCGTCATTTATTTACTTCTATCCTCAATAAACCTACGAAACAAAGTGTGCTGTGGAAGCACGTTTTGAATGCGCTACGGCCACAGGGGAATGCTATCCATGAGGAGAAAAAGAATGATCAGGTATTATCTAAAGATTTCGCAAAACAATGCCCGTTAAGCATACTCGTAGCCGAAGATAACCTGATCAATCAGAAATTAATTGATCACATCTTAACGCGCCTGGGATATACATTCACCATGAAGGAAAATGGCAAAGAAGCCATTGCCGAATTAATGGAGAATGATTATGATATTATCCTGATGGATGTTCAAATGCCTGAGATGGATGGACTGGAAGCAACGAGAATTATCCGCAAGGACAATATAAAACATCCGGCCATTATTGCATTAACTGCAAACGCTATGCAAGGCGACCAGGAAGAATGCTTAAAAGCTGGAATGGATGACTATCTGAGTAAGCCGGTTAAACTTGAAGAGTTGGTTAAAATGCTTGAGAAATGGTATGTTCAAACGCAGAATACTCACAGAAAAGCATCATGATTAAATCTCTAACGAACAAGGGTATGTACACATGCAAACAACGCATAAAAAAGCGTCATGATTAAATGCTATAAAAGGGGTTCGTAAACTTCTAATGAAGAAATCTCTATTATATATTTTTCTATTCCTTGCAGGTTACAATGCCAACACCCAATCTGCGCGAATAAAATTTAAGCGTTTTACCCTTGATCAGGGTTTATCAATGAACAATATTCATTGTATTACACAGGATCAAAAAGGGTTTATGTGGGTAGGGACTTTCGACGGTTTGAATAAGTTTGATGGCTATAAATTCACTGTATACAGGAATAATGCAAATAAACCGGGAAGTATAAGCAATAATACCATTTGGGCTTTGTATAAAGACAGGCGCGAGGTAATGTACGTTGGTACAGATAATGGTGGAATGAATGTGTATGATTCTGAAAATGATACTTTCACCGTGTACAAACACAATGCAAAAGACAAAACCAGCATTGGATCTAATAAAGTATGTGCTGTTTTTGAAGACACCATGAAAACCTTATGGGTAGGAACGGATGGTGGAGGTCTGCACATCTTTAACCGTGACACAAAAAAATTTACAAGGTTTACTCATGATCCCCAAAATATCAATAGTATATGCAGTGATATAATATGGAGCATTGCGGAAGATAAAAAAGGCAATTTATGGATCAGCACTGAGGATGGAATAAGCGTTTTGAACAACGACAGAAAAAATTTCACACATTACAAAAACAACACATCAGATCCGAAAAGCCTGGTATCAAATGCCACCCGAAGAATATTTGTCGACTCAGAAGGCAATGTGTGGATTTGTACCGCAGCAGGGTTAGATCTGTTTAATGAAAACACCCGGTCATTTACTCATTATCAACAGACCTCGAATGCAACAGGACTAATAGGCAATTACATACCTGATATCTGCGAGGATGTTAATGGAGATATATGGGTTGCCACCAATTTTGGCATTAGTATTCTGAATAAAACAACAAAGAAATTTACCCATCAGACCTATGATCCTTATAATTCCAATAGCCTTGTAGATAATGGCCTGAACACGATTTATCGGGATCGTATGGGAAATATATGGGTAGGAAGCATTGCAGGTTTGGCGATGAAAGAAGTCACTGATCTTCAATTTACTCATTACGAAAAAAATCTAGGTCAGCCGAATAGCCTGGGCAGTAAAGAAGTATCATCATTTTATGAAGATTCAAACAATAATCTATGGATCGGAGTAAGAGATGGGTTTGATCTATTTGAGCGAAATACCAACAACTTCAAACATTTCAGAACAACACATACCGGACAACTGTTAGGAACCGTAACTTCTTTTCATGAAGATAAAAACAAAGACTTATGGATTGGTACTTACGGTGGTGTGTACCTATTCAATAAGAAGACATCTGCTTTTGAGGCTTTCTTTGAAAGTAATCCGGGGAAAGCCAATTCCATGCCTATCAGAGATGTGTGGTACATACGCGAGGATTCTAAAGGAGAGATTTGGATTTCCTGCCTCTTGCAAGGGGTATTCCATTTTAACAGGGAGGAAAAAACATTCGAGCCATTATCCTGGCCAGGAAAACATATTCCACGAATGGGTGTGTATACTTTTTACATTGATAAAAACGATAATTTCTGGATCGGTACCCACGTGGAAGGATTATTTATGGTCAATAAAAAAACAGAAAAATATCAGGTTTTTACTCATACCCCGGACAAGAAGAATAGCATCAGTGATAATTTTATCATGTCAACCTATGAAGATAAGAAAGGAAATTTTTGGATTGGTACAAGACATGGATTGGATTTGATGAACAAAGAAACAAATACTTTTACTAACTATAGTGAAGCTGATGGTTTGCCCAACAATTTAATCTGCAGCATTCTGGAAGATGAACAGGGAAACTTATGGCTTAGTACCATTAAGGGCCTGGCGTGTTTTAATCCATCCACCAAAAAATTTAAAAATTATACCATTGATGACGGATTGCAACATAATGAATTCTGGCATCGGTCAGCCTTGAAACTGAAAAGCAATGAATTGCTATTTGGAGGGCTGAATGGTTTCAATATTTTTCATCCAGATAGTCTGAGGGAAAATAAATACATTCCAGACATTTTTCTTACAGACTTTCAGATTTTCAACAAACCTGTAAATATTGGTGGACCGAATACTCCATTGACAAAACACATTAATGAAATCAAAGAAATCGTTTTGTCTTATAAGGACAATGTATTTTCGTTCGAATTCACCGCTTTAAATTATGTTGTTTCAAAGAACAATCAATACGCATATAAACTGGAAGGATTTGATAAAGATTGGAATTATTCCGGAAGCAAACGCACCGCTACCTATACCAACCTGGATCCGGCCGAATATAATTTCATTGTAAAAGCCAGTAATAATAATGGACTATGGAATGAAAAGGGTATTACTACAAAAATTATCATCACGCCCCCTTTCTGGCATACCTGGTGGTTTAGAATATTATTAGTTATTGCAGGGTGTAGCCTGCTCACTGCTTTTTATAAAATACGGGTTGGCGCCATGAAGCGAAAAGGACGGGAACTTGAAAAACTGGTGCAGGAAAGAACAGAAAGCCTGGCGAACATTACTGAGGTAGAACGGGTGGCAAGGCAAGAAGCGGAGAAATTGCGAATCGAAGCTGAAAAAATGAGGGATGCATCTGAAAGAAACAAGCAGGAAGCAGAACAGGCGAACCGTGCCAAGAGTATTTTTCTTGCTACCATGAGTCATGAAATCCGTACTCCCATGAATGGTGTAATAGGAATGGCTTCATTGTTGGCCGAGACTGATTTGAATGAACAACAAACCGAGTTTACACATACTATCCGCACCTGTGGCGAAAGCCTTCTTACGGTGATAAATGATATTCTGGATTTCTCAAAGATTGAATCCGGGAAAATGGAATTGGAACAACAAATTTTTGATGTACGTAATTCTATTGAAGATGTTCTTGATGTATTTGCCGGCAAAGCAGGGCAAATGGATTTAGATCTTGTTTATCAAATCGACTCCAACGTTCCAGGCCAGATGATTGGCGATGGCCTCCGGTTAAAACAGATTTTAATGAACCTGGTTGGAAATGCTATCAAGTTCACAACTAACGGCGAAATATTCATTGGCGTACACATGTTGGAATCATCCGAAAAAGGGAAACTGCAACTGAATTTCGAAGTTAAAGATACCGGCATTGGGATACCAACAGATAAGATTAGCCGATTGTTTAAATCATTCTCCCAGGTAGATTCCTCCACTACCCGAAAGTATGGTGGCACAGGCCTCGGCCTGGTTATCTGTGAGAAATTGGTAGGCTTGATGGGGGGAAATATGGCCGTGAAAAGTATTGACGGAGAAGGATCTACTTTTTCGTTTAAGGTTGTACTTAAAACAGCTCCGGAACCTGTGCTAAAAAATGAATTGAACCTTCATGGGATTTTAGGAAAACGCATTCTGATAATAGATGATAACGATTCAAATAGAAAGGCCCTCGAATCACAGCTGGAACAGTGGAAAATGATTGTTGTCCCAGGTTCTTCCGGAAAAGAAGCATTGCAAACTTTTTCAAAAACAGAGAATTTTGACCTGGTAATTTGTGATAAGAGAATGCCCGAAATGGATGGAATTCAATTTAGTCAGACCATTGCTTATAAAAACATTCCTATTATATTGCTTAATTCCGTAGGTGATGAATCCTATAAAGAAAATTTGCAGCTTTTCAGTTCAATTCTAACAAAACCTACCAGGCAGAATGATTTGTATAATCATATTTCTAAAGCCCTGCGTCCTCTGGAAAAAGATACTATTGTACAAAAAAAGATTGTTACTGCTTTATCTGCTGAATTTGCAAAAGAATTTCCTTTAAAAATTCTGGTTGCAGAAGATAATATGATTAATCAGAAACTAATTCAACACATTCTTTCCCGTCTGGGGTTCAATGTTGTAATAAAAGTAAACGGAAAATTGGCGGTTGACGAATTGATGCAGGATGATTATGATCTGGTATTGATGGATATTCAAATGCCTGAAATGGATGGTCTCGAAGCTACCCGGATGATCAGAAACCATTGTCATAGGCAGCCTGTTATCATTGCCCTAACCGCAAACGCCATGCAGGGCGACCAGGAAGAATGCTTGAGAGCAGGTATGGATGACTATCTGAGTAAGCCGGTTAAACTTGAAGAGTTGGTTAAAATGCTTGAGAAATGGTATGGTCAAACGCAGAATACTCACAGAAAAGCATCATGATTCAAATCCCTTCATCCATTTTCAAGTTCCAGGGAAGTTCTTAAAATTGCAGCATAAAAGCACTTCCTTCTCCCTCCACTGATTGCACCTGAATATGCCCCCTGTGTAACATCATGATTTGTTTGCATAAACTTAATCCAATGCCACTTCCGCTTTTCTTAGTGCTGAAAAAAGGGATAAAGATTTTATCAACTACTTCCTCAGGCATACCTGTGCCATTGTCCGCAACTTTGATTACCGTTTTAAAATTACCTGCTACATAAGCCGACAAAATAATGCGTGGCGACTTTTTTTCTTTTATTGCTTCAATGGCATTGACTACAAGATTGATCAACACTTGTTCAATCAGGTTAGTATCTGCTTCAAGCATAAGGTCGGGGTCTTTCAGTATTATTTCCAGCTCAATATTTTTTTGCTCCAGTGTTGGCTGCATTAATTGATTGAGATTTTCGAATAAGTCGCGAACATATATTTTTTTTAAATTGGGAGCTGTAATCTTATTTAGGTTGCGGTATGTTTCTGCAAACTTCAATAAACCTTCGCTCCTTCTTTTAATAGTTTCTATTCCTATTTCTAGATCATCAAAAGATCCAGAGCCGTTTTTGAGATCTGCTACTGATTGATTCAATCGATTTTTCAAAGTATCGGCCAATGATGAGATCGGGGCTATCGAATTCATGATCTCGTGAGTCATTACACTTAGGAGTTTTTGCCATGCCTTCGATTCGGTTTCATCCAATGCCTCGCTAACATTTTGAAAAGCTATTAATTTGAATTTTTTTCCATCAGTCTGGAAAGCAGTTGCTGATAATAAAACCTTGAAAGCATTTCTCTCCAGATGTGCGGTGGCAATTTTGTGATCGGTAGATTTTAATTCCATTATTTCCTTATACAATCCCGGATCGCGTTTTGCTAAAGATTCGATGGTTTTCAGATACGGTAACTGCAACATTCTTTTTAAAGACTCATTCATCCATACTACGCTGCCGCTTTCTATTTCATAGGATAAAATCCCGGTATCGACCAATTCAAGAATTTTTTGAAGGTATTGATACTGTGTTTCCTTTTCTTTCGAAATAAGTTTAAACGTTGAATTGATTTCATTAAATCCTTTTCGTAAGGGCTGTAGTTCCAACGGAGCATGTTTTACATCGAAATAGCGGGAAAAATCACGGTAATGTATAGCCTCTACAAACTGATCCAGTTCAACATGAGCCTTATGCTGGAAACGGTAAAATTCAATTACCTGGTAAATAATTACAGGCACTATAAAAGCCAGGTATGCATACCACCCTTTCACCAATTGGAAAGATGCAACGCTAAGTGTAAGGAACAATAAAGCTACCCTAAGTAAAATTCGCCATTCAAATTTTTTTAAACTCATATAGTTGGTTGTTCATAGTTAATAGTTGATGGTTCGGGGCTTGTAGATGCCTGAATGATGTTGACTTTTATAAACTAATATTACTACTATTATTACCTTTTTCTTTTTTGCTACTTTTTTCTTTTTACAATCCACATTCATTTTGTGGATAACACCTCATTAT
>Ga0136634_10001038_pt1 | contig 10923 bp, 12 predicted proteins | sample AntDrymUQ8332106_2_FD_104654 | JGI IMG/M metagenome (GOLD analysis project Ga0136634, IMG submission 104654) | Polar desert sand microbial communities from Dry Valleys, Antarctica - metaG UQ833 (21.06) | ecosystem: Environmental > Terrestrial > Soil > Desert | place: Antarctica: Dry Valley... | reverse complement strand
GTGCGATCATCATCGTGCGGACGGCCCCGCGGCCGAAGAAATTGCGGTCGAGCGGCAGGGCGATCAGGGTGCACAGGACCAGGCTGACCCCGACGACCGTGACGGTCAGGACGATCGTGGTCAGGACGGCACTGCGAATCGCGGGGTTGGCGAACACCCGCGCGAAGTTGCTGGAGCCGGCGAACCCACGGTCGTGCGGCCGCAACGCGTTCCAGTCCATGAACGAGATGACGATCGTGGTCAGGAACGGCAGCTGGGTCGCGATGATCACGAAGACCAGCGCGGGCAGCAGAGGCAGCCGTCGCCTGCGGGCCTCCCTCTTCGACCGCGCCACCTCAGCCTGCGGCGGCTGGTACACCGTGCGCTGCTCCGGTGTCAGGTCCTCCGCATGACCGGAACGGGCAGTGGTTGAGCTCATCGGGCACTCCTTGGGTCAGCGAAGAACCGGGTTCGGCCGGGTCCCCGCCCCCCGCCGCCGCCCGGACCTGGTCCGGGGCGGCGGCGCGGAGCAGGAACGCCGTCCGTGCTACGTGCTGGTGTTCCCCTGCGACGTCGGCTCAGCGGCGTCGTCAGGTCAGCGGTGTCGTCAGCTCAGAGTGGTCTGGCTACTCCTTGTTGGCGTCGCCGGCAGCCTGGGCCAGGTCCTGCCCTCGGTCCAGGGCCTCCTGGACCGTGGTCTGACCGGCGATCGCGGCGCTGACCCCCAAGGAGACCTGGGTGGCCATCCCGGCGAACTCGGGGATCGCGACGAACTGGATCCCCGGCGCCGGGCGTGGCTGCACCCCGGGGTCCGTCGGGTCCGCAGACTCGATCGCGCTGCGGGTCGCCTCGTAGAACGCTCCGGCGGCCTCCTGGTACTCCGGGTTCTCGTACGTGGAGGCCCGCTTGCCGGCAGGCACCCGCGCCCAACCGATCTCTGCAGCAACGAGCTCCTCATACTCCTGCGAAGAGGCCCAGGAGATGAACTCCCATGCAGCGTCCTTGTTCTGCGAGGCCTCCTGGATGCCCCAGGCCCACGAGTACAGCCAACCCGAGGAGTCGGTCTCCTGCACCGGGGCGGCGACGTACCCGACGTTGCCGGCGACCGGGGAACCCTCCGCCTCCAGCGAGCCCGCGGCCGAGGTCGCGTCGTACCACATCGCGACACCGCCCTGGGTCATCGCGTTCAGGCACTCGGTGAACCCGGCGTTCGCGGCGCCCGGCTCACCGTGCGCCAGAACCAGATCGACGTAGAACTGGGTGGCCTCCACGAACTCCGGCGAGTTCACCTGAGCGTCGAAGTTCTCGTCGAACCAGGTGCCGCCGAAGGTGTTCACCACCGTGGTCAGCGGTGCGAAGACCTGGCCCCAGCCGGCCAGCCCACGCAGGCAGATACCCTTCATCCCCGGCACCACACCGTCGACCTGCGCTGCCAGCGCCGCGACTTCGTCCCAGGTCGGGTTCGGCGGCATGGTCAGGCCGGCCTGCTCGAAGACGTCGGTGCGGTACATCAGGAAGGAGGACTCCCCGTAGAACGGCTGCCCGTACAGCGACCCGTCCGCCCCCCGCAGGCCGTCGGCGATCGGCTCCAGGATGTCGTCCTGGTTGAAGTCGGCGTCCTCCTCCACGTAGGAGTCCAACGAGGTCAGCCAGCCGTTCTCGGCGAAGAACGGCACCTCGTAGTTCGAGATCGTCGCCACGTCGTACTGACCGGCCTGCGAAGCGAAGTCCGTCGCGATGCTGTCCCGCACGTCGTTCTCCGGCAGCACGGTGAAGTTCACCGTGATCCCGGTGTCGGCCGTGAAGTTGTCCTCGGTCAACGTCCGAAGATCCTCCATCTGCGGGTTGTTGACCATGATCACGGAGACCTCTTCCGACCCGCCGTCACCGTCGTCGCCACCGCCTCCTCCGCCGCCACCTCCGGCACCGGCGCAACCGGTGGCCAGGGCGGCAAGGCCGGTCGTGGCGGCGAGGAGCCTGACTGCACGTCTGCGTGCTGCCATCAGTTGATCCTTTTCTCGAGTGGAGCGCCGGTCCCTTGACCGACGCCGTCCATCAGGGGTGAATCAGCCTGCGTCGAGAGGCCTCTGGTCGAGAGACTTCTGGACGATGGCGACCTTGCCGAGCAGCCCGGCGTCTGCGATGCGGTAGGCAGCTTCTGCCTGGTGCAGGTCGAGGCGGTCGGTGACGACCACGTCGAGGTGGAGGCCGTGCCGGTCGAGGAAGCGCAGCAGCTCGTCCATGCGCACGGTGCTCGTGACCCACGAGCCGATGACGGTGACGGCCCGGTGCAGCAGCTCCTCGCTGGCGTCCACCTCGAGACGCCCGCCCTCACCGACGAGCACCACCCGGCCCCAGCGCCGGACGCCCCGGACCGCCGTGGAGCGCCCAGCGGTGGCTCCCGAGCAGTCCACGGTCACCTCGGCACCATCGCCGAGAGCGGCCTTCAGGGCGTCGTCGTCACTTGCGTCGACGGCGACGTCGACCGCACCCAGGTCGTGTGCGGCCTCCCTGCGAGACGCGGTCGGGTCGGTGCCGACGACCCGCGCGGCCCCCATCGCCCGGGCCAGGAGCCCGGTCATCAGGCCCACCGGGCCGAGCCCCACGACCAGCACCGTGTCGCGACCGCTGACGTCTGCGCGGCACAACGCCTCGTAGGCCGTGCCGCCACCGCACGCCACACATGCGCCGTCGACGTAGCTGAGGCTGTCGGGCAGGTTCAGCAGGTCGCGCTCCTCGGCGAGGAGGAACTCGGCGTGGCCACCGTCGCGCTGCCAGCCGTAGGCGGCGCGTTCCGCTGCAGTGCAGGAGATCTGGTAGCCACGACGGCAGTCGTCACACTGCCCGCAGCCGCTGATGTGGTAGACGACGACGCGGTCGCCGACCTGGACGCGAGCGGTTCCAGGACCGACCGCGATGACGTCGCCACACGGCTCGTGGCCGGCGACGACCCCGCGGTAGGCCTCCGCCCCCGTGCCGAGGTGCTCACGGTAGATGGCCCGCACGTCGCTGCCGCAGATCGTCGAGGCACGCGGCCTGAGGACCACCTGGCCGGGGCCGGGGACCGGGTCAGGCAGGTCCACCATCTCGACCCGGCTGCCACCCGGCAGTAGGACGCCCCTCATCCGGACCTCCTCGTCGTCGTGGCTCGCCGGCAAACGGGGCTCTCTGCTCATTCCGAGCCTGCGCTGCTCAGATGTGCAGACGGCCTATTGTGAGGGGTGACAACCCCGACGTGTCAAGGGGTAACGCCGGAGAACCTGTTGCGTGACATGGGAACGAAACGTCGGGGGACCACCCAGGAAACGCAACGGTCGGAGAGTTCTCGGTGTCCTGACCCGATACCCGGGAGAACGCCATGACGCAGACCGTCCCGCAGCCCGCCCTGACCGAAGACGACTACACGATCCGCACGAAGGAGTCCTCGTTGCACAACGAGGACCTGTGCCCCGTGCCGCCGTCGAAGCGCACGTGGGGGTGGTTCGAGATCTTCAACGTCTGGACGAACGACGTCCAGAGTCTCGCCGGCTACACGCTCGCGGCGAGCCTGTTCATCACGGCCGGCATCAACGGGTGGTTCGTCTTCGCGGCGATCGTCCTCGCCGGGGCCGTCGTGATGGTGCTGGTGAACTTGTCCGGCAGGCCCAGCGTCAAGTACGGCATCCCCTACCCGGTGATGGCCCGGTCGAGCATGGGCGTCCGCGGAGCGCAGTTCCCGGCGATGGTCCGCGGCATCGTCGGGATCTTCTGGTACGGCGCCCAGACGTACTTCGCCTCGACGGCCGTGGCGCTGGCGATCAATGCGGTCTTCGGCACGGCCGGAGGCGGCACCTTCCTGGGCATGACCGGGGTGGAGTGGCTCTCCTACGTCATCGTCGCGGCCTTCCAGGTGGCGCTGTTCCTCCGCGGCCTGGCCGGCATCACGAAGTTCCTGAACTTCGCCGGCCCGGCTGTCTACGTCGTGATGTTGCTTCTGCTGGTGGCGATCTGGTGGCAGGTGGGCGGTGAGCTGCTCAGCTCCGTCGGCACCCTCTTCGCGGGTGAGCTGAGCGGCGGGGCGGCGGTGGTGGCGTTCTTCGGCGTGGTCGGCACGATGATCGCCTACTTCTCCGCGGTGGTCATCAACTTCGGTGACTTCGCCCGCTTCTCACGCAACGACACCCAGATGCGCAAGGGCAACCTGCTGGGTCTGCCCGTGAGCCTTGCGCTCTTCACGTTCCTCTCGCTGTTCATCACCGCCGGTGCGTACATCGTCTACCAGGACGGCCAGGGCGACCCGCTCACCAACCCGGCGGACATCGTCGGGCAGGTGGGCAACCCCTGGCTGACGGTCGTTGCGGCAGTGACGTTCTTCGTCGCGACCGTGGGCATCAACCTGGTCGCGAACTTCATCCCACCCGCGTACGACATCGCGAACCTGGCCCCGGGGCGCATCAACTTCCGGCTGGCCGGGTACGTGACCGCGGCCATCGGCTTCGTCGTCGGTGCCCTGTGGGTGTCGGTGATCGGCAACGCCGGTCTCCCGGCCTTCGTCGACACGCTCGGCGCGGTCCTCGCTCCGCTGTACGGGATCATGATCGCCGACTACTACCTGATCCGGAAGCAGCGGCTGAACGTCCAGGACCTGTTCTCGAGCTCCCCGCAGGGCGCCTACCACTTCTCGAAGGGCTGGAACCAGAGGGCTCTCGTGTCCTTCGCCGTGGCGGCCGTGTTCTCGATCGCCGCGGTGTGGACTCCGGCGCTGGCGGCTCTGAGCGGCTTCGCGTGGATCATCGGCGCGCTCATCGGCGGGGGCCTGCACCTGCTCGTGATGCGGGGCCAGGTCGTGATCACCTCGGACGTCGACCGCTGAGTCGGGTCGCCCCTCCCGGGCCCGTCAGGCCACGGTGGCCTCGTCGAGTAGGCGGTCACGGCCCCGGAAAGTGCGGCGATAGGCCTGGGGCGAGGTGCCCAGCCGGAGGGAGAAATGGTGGCGCAGAGTGGTGGCTGCGCCGAGGCCGCTGAGTCGGGCGATCTCGTCGACGCCGAGGTCGGTGGTCTCGAGAAGCTGCTGGGCGAGCGAGATGCGCTGCCCAAGAAGCCAGGCGTGCGGAGTGGAGCCGGTGGCGGCGCGAAAGTGCCGCGCGAAGCTGCGCGGCGACATCAGTGCGCGCGCTGCCAGTTGGTCGACGCTCAGCTCGGTGGCCAGGTGCTCCTGCGCCCAGACCAGAACCTCGCGGAGCCGTGAGGTGTCGTCGACCGGCGAGACGGCGGCCGCGATGTACTGCGCCTGACCACCCTCCCGGTGGGGAGGCACGACCATCCGCCGTGCCACGGCGTTCGCGACCCGGGCGCCGTGCTCCAGGCGGAGAAGGTACAGGCACGTGTCGATCCCCGCGGCCGTGCCGGCGCTGGAGAAGATCGGGTCGTCGTCGACGTAGAGCACGTCGGGGTTCACGGTGACCGCGGGATAGCGACGGGCCAGCTCCTCGGCGTACATCCAGTGCGTCGCCACCGTGCGTCCGTCCAGGAGCCCGGCTTCGGCGACGAGGAAGGCACCGGTGCAGTGGCTCATGACGCGGCCACCGCGGGCAACGGTGTCTCGCAGGGCCTGCAGCAGTGGCTCGGCCGGGCTGACCTCGGTTCTGTCGCAGCCGAGCACGCACACCAGGTCGGCCTTGGCGACCCGCTCGAGGCCGTGCTCGGCGACGATCAGCAGCCCTGTGTCGGTTCGCACGGGACCGGGGACGGCGGCCGCCACAGCGAAGTCGTACCTGGGCAGCCCCGCCGCAGAGCGGTCGTAGCCGAACACCTCGGACACCACTCCGAGCCCGAAGGACCCGACGCCGTCATGGACCAGCGCAACCACGTTCGTGAGCATCTCCGTAGTATGGCAGAAACTTGGCGGGTTGCGGCAGTCCTGCCACTCGTCAAACGTGGAGGTTCCGACGCAGGCTTGGACTCACGAGGCGAACTGGCCTCTCGGACAGAGGAGATGAGCGATGAACCCCCGCGCCAGCAGTCAGCTGACACTGGACGAACTGGCCCACGCGGCAGCAGCTGTCGACCCTGGTCACCACGCCGTCAGCGGCCTGGCCAGCGTCGTGCTCGCCATTGAACGCGCGGCGGGCGTGTCCCTCGGGCCAGCCGACGACGAGCCGCTGATCGTGCTCCAGCGACGGTTCGGCCGGGCCCACCGCAGCCTGGCGCCGACGTCGATCGGCACCGCGGAGCTCGAGCGGCTCGCCGACTTGCTCCGCGACCCTGCTGCCGCGCCGGTCTCGAACGTCCGCCGGGCGGCTGTCCGTCCCGGCACCGACGTAGCGCTGGCGGGGTGCTGAGCCATGGCTGAGCTGTTGCTTCTGTCGCTGCTCGCCGCCTTCTTCGTCGGACTGGGCCTGTCGACGGCCACTCCCGACGCCACCGGGCCCGCCGGGCCGCGGGAGGCCACGACCCTGACCGCCACCCGGGTGTGGAGTGCTTTGCTCCAGGGTGTCCGCACCTTCAGCCGGCTCCACGACCGTCGCCGGGCCCGCCGTCCATCCGCCTGGGCGGCCGACTGACCTGCCATCCGGACCCCGACCCTCCATCCGGCTCCCCGATTGTTCACGTCTGCCGCGACACGCCTGGCGTGTCGTGACAGACGTGAACATTCGGAGGGTGGACGGGCATCAGGTGCGTTCTCGCTGATTCTCTCGGGGGTCAGGCGGAGGAGCGACCCACTCCGAGCGCGATCCGCATTCCGGGGCCCAGCTCGTCGAGCGTCCGCACGGGTGCGGCGAAGTCGAGGCGCACGGCGGCCACTCCGTGGGCGTCCACCACACGCAGGTCGAGCCCGTGCCGGTCCAGCCCGGTCGCCTCGACCCACTGGGCGGAGGTGTAGCCGCGGGCCTGCAGGCACCGCGTCAGCTCGTGTCCGTGGTGGCGACGGAGGTGTGCGATGACCGTGGGGGCATGGTCGCGAAGGGGGTCGGGCTCGGCCGCCCAGAAGGCGTCGACGTCGACCCTTCCGGCCCCGTTCACGCGTACCTGTAGCACGTCCATCACGAACCGGGTGCTGCCGTCGCTGTCGGGGTCGCGGGCGACCCGAACCGTGCCGTGCAGGGTCGTGGGGCGCCAGTCGGGCGGCGCAGCCAGCAGCGTGACGAAGCGCCGCACCGCGAGCACCGGTGCGACGGTCCCGGCGGTGGGCATTGAGAAGTGCATCGAGGCCCCGACGTGGCGCGCGACCACGGCAGCGGCGACCGGTGCCACGCACCGCGGGTAGGCCGTGACGGCCAGCGACTCCGCGGCGGCCACCGCCGTGCGAGCATGCTCGGCGAGACGGCTGTCCGCTGTCATCAGGCACCTCCTTAGGTAAGGCATGCCTAACACAGTTCGGGATCGGCCGTCAACGTCCCAAGCGGAACTCGTGCGTCAGGTGTGCGGGCTCGGCGGCGCTCAGAGGGTCACCACATCCAGCATCGCCGGTTCCGTCAGGTCGAGCACCGTGAAATCTGCCCCGGCGGAGCGCAGTTCGGCCTCCGAGGACGTCGTCATCACGCCGACCCTGGTCCCGACGCCGGCCCGGCGCAGGGCCTGCAGACCGGAGGGCGAGTCCTCCACGCCCACGGACCCACCCGGCTCGACCCCGAGCAGAAGGCATGCCCGCCGGTACCCGTCCGGCGCCGGCTTTCCGGTGCCCACCTGCTCGGCCGTGACCAGGGCGTCGACGAGGTCGCGAACGCCCAGGACCGGCCCGAGCGCCCGCTCCGCCCAGTCGGCACCGGCGCTGGTGACGACGGCGATGCTCAGGCCCGCCGCCGAGGCGGCACGGACCAGCTGGGCGCCGCCGGGAACGACCTCGACCTCCCCGCCCAGGGAGAGGGCGTGCCGGGTCATCGTCTGGACGGCCGCCGTCAGGTCGGTACCGGTCCACGGGCCGGGAACCTGCTCCAGGACGTCTGCGGCCCGGCGGCCCATGTACGTGTTCTGGTACTCGCGCTCTTCGACCTCGACGTCCCAGGTGTCGAAGAAGTGCTGCCAGGTGCGGCGGTGGACGCCCTCGCTGAGGACCAGGGTGCCGTCCAGGTCGAGCAGCAGCGCCACCGGCGCCACCGGCGGCGTCCGGCCGGCCGTCACGCCGTGGCGGCGGCGGCCCAGGTGAACAGCGGCTGGTCCCGGCGCACGGTCAGACCCGCCGCCGTCGAGGCGGTGGTGCTGTCCGCCGGCGACTGCATCACCACGACCGGGCAGACGGCCGACATCCCTGCGGCCCGCACGGCGGAGGGATCGAAGGTGACGACGGGTTCGCCCACCTCCACCCGGTCGCCCTCGGTGACGTGCAGTGTGAACCCCGCACCGTGCAGCCGCACGGTGTCGATGCCGAGGTGGACCAGGACACCTGTGCCGGAGTCGTCAAGGATGACGAAGGCGTGCGGGTGCACCTTGACGAGCTTGCCCGCCACCGGTGCCACGACGACGACATCGGTGGCGCCGTCGGCGGGTTCGATGGCAGAGCCCGAGCCGAGGATCTGACCGGCGAACACCGGGTCGGGGACGTCGGTGAGGGCCACGACGGACCCGTCGAGCGGCGCGGTGACCGTCAGGGTCGCGGTGGCAGTCACAGCAGGTCCTGGATGTCCTCGGCGAGGCCGTCGGCCTCCGGACCCACCACCACCTGGATGACCGTGCCCGCGGCGACGACGCCGTGCGCGCCGGCCCGCTTCAGGGCTGCCTGGTCGACCTTCGACGCGTCCTTGACCTCGGTCCGCAGGCGCGTGATGCACCCCTCCACCTCGACGATGTTCGCTGCCCCTCCGAGCCCGGCCATGATGTCTGTTGCCTTGGACATGCTTCTCCTCCAGGGGTGTTGACCGCTGATGCGGTGTTGCTGGGCGAAGACGGTCATCCGCCCAGGCGTTCGACAGGGTATTGACTTGGGTGCGGCTCTCCTGAAGGGACGTGCCGGCACCGGAGGCTTGTGGGCTCTTGAGGTCCTGTTGGCCTGCTGACGTCCTCCTCCGCGACTCGCCGAGCCAGCATCCCCCACCTGATCGACCTTCCTGAGTTCCATATGTCTGTAGGTGATCTACTAACAGACAGGAGTAGGGTCATGGTGGTGAAAGCCCGCCCGAGCACCAGCGGTATCCCGCTGCTGCGGGGGGCGTTGTTCACGTTGCGACGCAAGTGCGGCAAGACCAGCTGCCGGTGCGCCACCGGTGAACCGCACGAGAGCCCGGCGCTGGCCTACCCCTTGGGGGGCCGGACGAAGACGATGACGCTGACCGAGGCCGACGTCGCCGGGGTCAGCGCCGCCCTGGAGCGCTACCGCCTGGCCCGTGAGGAGCTCGACCTGGCCGCGGACACCGAGATCGCCGCGCTGGCGGCTCGGCTGGCCACCCGCCGCCAGCAACGGCGGACCTGAGGATGTCGGCGACGGTGGCCGCGGTGGCCCCCGACATCAGCGCGTCCGCCGCCTTCACCGGCTCGCGGGACCGCTTCGAGAAGGTGCTGTCCTGGCTGGACGGCGCACAGGCGGCCGCCCTGAGCCACGGCGAGCTGGAAGACCAGCTCCAGGTCGACGCCCGGGAGCTGTTCCGCCAGCTCCTGCAGGACCATCTGGACCTGCGTGCCTCCTGCGAACCCCGGATCGCCCAGGTCATCGACGCGGCGCAGGCGCCGCGCACCAGCATCGAGCCCGGGCATGTCCGGGCGCTGGGAACCGTCTTCGGACAGGTGCAGGTGTCTCGGATCGCCTACCGCCGTCGCGGGCTGACCAACCTGCACCCGGCCGACGCGACGCTGAACCTGCCAACGGAGAAGCATTCCCACGGGCTGCGTCACCTCGCCGCGGTCGAGAGCTCACGGGGATCCTTCGACTCCGCCGTGCAAGGGATCGAACGGGCCACCGGCCAACAACTCGGCAAACGGCAGGTGCAGGACCTCGCCGCCCACGCCGCCGTCGACTTCGAGACCTTCTACGCCCAACGACAACCCCCAGCGGCGCAGACCGGGGACCTGCTGGTGCTGTCCTGCGACGGCAAAGGCGTCGTGATGCGCCCCGAAGCGCTGCGCCCAGCCACCGCCAAGGCCGCAGCCACGACCAACCCCAAGCTCACGACCCGGCTGTCCAAAGGCGAGAAGCGCAATCGCAAACGGATGGCGGAGGTCGGCGCCGTCTACGACACCACCAAAGTCCCACGCGGGCCCGCCGACATCCTGCCCGGCAACGACACCCAACGCCGTGACGCCAACCCCGGACCGACCGCACGCAACAAGTGGCTGGTCGCCAGTGTCGTCGACACCGCCGCCACCGTCGTCGCCGCGATCTTCGACGAGGCCGACCGCCGCGACCCCCAACATGGCCGGACCTGGGTCGCCCTGGTGGACGGCAACAACCACCAGATCCACCGCATCGGCGCCGAAGCCAAAGCCCGCGGCGTCACCGTCGCCGTCGTCATCGACTTCGTCCACGTCCTGGAGTACCTGTGGAAAGCCGCCTGGTCCTTCCACCCCGAAGGCGACCCAGCCGCCGAAACCTGGGTCCGCCGCCACGCCCAGACCATCCTGGCCGGTGGTGCGACCCGCGTCGCCGGCGCCCTGCGACGGGCCGCCACCACCGCCGCCCTGGACCCCGCACGACGCGCCAACGCCGACACCTGCGCCGCCTACCTGACCAACAAGCGTGACTACCTGGACTACCCGACCGCCCTGGCCCAGGGCTGGCCCATCGCCACCGGCATCATCGAAGGCGCCTGCCGGCACCTGGTCAAAGACCGGATGGACCTGACCGGCGCCCGCTGGGGACTGCACGGCGCCGAAGCCATCCTCAAACTCCGTGCGCTACACAGCAACGGCGACTTCGGCGCCTACTGGAAGTACCACCTCACCCAAGAACAACAACGCATCCACCAGTCCCGCTACGCCGACAACAACGTCCCGCGAGCCGCCTGACTGACGTCCCTTCAGGAGAGCCGCACCCAT
>Ga0136634_10001037_pt1 | contig 10929 bp, 11 predicted proteins | sample AntDrymUQ8332106_2_FD_104654 | JGI IMG/M metagenome (GOLD analysis project Ga0136634, IMG submission 104654) | Polar desert sand microbial communities from Dry Valleys, Antarctica - metaG UQ833 (21.06) | ecosystem: Environmental > Terrestrial > Soil > Desert | place: Antarctica: Dry Valley... | reverse complement strand
CGGGGGGTGTCCGGTCGGGGGGGTCCGGTCGGGGCGCCACCCGGGGGACTGCTCTGCGCAGCTTCGCTCCCCTCGTCCCCGTCTGGACCAACTGCGGGGGCATCGGCAGTGGGGGTCGGTCCGGGGTCGGCCGACCGGCTGGCGGCGACGTCGTTGAGGTTCTCGTGAGCGCCTTCGGTCCCGTCTTGGCCGGTCAACGGGAGGTAGGGCGTGAGATCAGCCCGCTGTCCGGACGCGCGGATCCTGCCCTCGGCCATCGCCTCGGCCCAGGTAGTCCGACCGGTGGCCAGGGATATCCACGTGGGCCCGTCAAGCTCGACCACGGCGGGCGGCGTACCCCTTGTGTGGCGGACGCCCGGGACCACCTGCGCCGCTGCGAACGGCGGCACGCGCACCTCCACCGACTTCCCCGGAGCGCGCAGCGCGAGGAGCGCGAGGAAGTGCTTGCTCAGCAGCCTCAGGTCGGCCCGGGTGAGCTCGGCGCGGCCAAGGGCCGCGGCGACCGCCACAGGATCCTGGGGCTGGAGGTAGGTGGGCACACCAGCACGCTAACCGCCTGCCCAGAACGCTTTGCAGGAGCGTGGCTGACACCCGGTTCCAGCCAGGCGCGCGCCGCAATGACGGTGGGGTCCCGGCCACTGCTCGTGCGATAGTCGCTCGTGGGTCTGCGCACGCGTCCTGTGTCCGGTGTCGCCCGTCGGCTCCGCAAACCGGAGGGCTGTGCGGGCGACTTATATGCAGGCAACGCGAGCTCGAGCACGGCGCCCTAGCACAAGGTGAGGCGGCCGTCGGCGCGCTCGTCTCCGGCACCGGGATCGGGCGGCGGCCAGCAACGTCGGCAGGCCGGATGACTCCCTCGACGCGTTGATCGCCGTCGACACGGTCCACTTCGTCGACGACCTCGGTGCGGCGTTCGCCGAGCTGGCCAGGGTGCTGAGGCCGAGCGGTCGTGGTGTGGTCGGCACGTGCTAGCCGCGACCGGGGTAGACCACCCACAATGGGCAGATGCTCATAGTGGTCCTCGAAGCGGCGTTGGTGATCGGCGTTGCCGGGGTGCTCCTCTACGGGACGATCCGGCTGCTGAGCCGTCCGGAGGACCGGCGGCTGCCGACGTCGCGGGAGGGCCACTGGGTCACCGCCCACTACGACGTCAAGGGGACGACCCGCGTGGTCGTGCAGAAGGTCTCACCCACCGGGGTCAACGTGCTCGACGAGCACCTCGTGGCGACCCTGCGCGTCGACGACCCGAAGTACGACGCCAAGTTCCTCAGCGCCATGGCAACAGCCCGGGAGCGGCAGGCGCTGTTCGAGTCCGAGGCCGGGTAGCCGACGAGCGCCCTTACGTCTCCTCGGCAGGGGTACCCGGACCATCGTCTGGGGCAACACCGGCAAGGCGGCGTACGACCTCGATGCCCTGGGGCGACCCGGGCCAGTGGCGCTCCAGGGCCTCCGGCCCCGCAGCGCGTACGACGGACCGCAGCACCCACGCGGCGAGCAGGACATCGTCGGCGTAGCCGACCACCGGGATGAAGTCCGGCACCAGGTCGAACGGCAGGGCGAGGTAGGCAAGCAACAGGCCCAACCGCCACCGGACAGTGCGCGGCAGGGACGCGTCCAGGGCCAACCGGCGGACGAGGCGCACCACGTCGGGAAGCAGCCGGAGCGCGTCGCGAAGCCGAGTCGGCTCCTCCGCACGCCGGGCGGTGAGGTAGAAGGCGACCACCACCAGCAGCCACACGAGCGCCAGGACCGCCACGACGACCAGGACGGCCAAGGCAGTTCTCACCGGGCCGCCGCTCTCGCGAACCGGTCGGCGGTGCCGCTGACCAGGTCCTGCAGCTCCGGGGGTGACTCGACCTGGAAATCGCCGTCGAGCTGGACCAGCACCATCACCGGCCACTCCAGCGAGTCCACGTTCATCCTCAGCACGCAGCCACCGTCGGCCGGCTCGGCGGTGCCCCAGTGACCGACAGCCTCCGCCACCACGTGCGCCTCCGCGCCGATGCGCACCCGGACCGCGTAGCGCTGCGGCATCTGGCGGATGCCGGACTGCACGAAGGTGACCGCGTCCTCGGCGGGCAGCTCCCGCGGCCGGAACCGCTGCCCGGTGGTCACGACCTCGGCGATCCGGTCGAGCCTGAACGAGCGCCAGTCCTGCCGGTCGCGGTCGTAGGCGACGAGGTACCAACGCCGGCCCAGCGAGACCAGACGGAGAGGCTCCACCCGTCGTTGGGTCTGGTCGGCACCGCGGGCCGTGTAGCCGAACCGCACCAGCTCGTCGTCGCGGCAGGCCTGGGCCAGCGTGGTCAGGACGTCGGGGTCGATCACCGGACCACCACCCCACACCTGCCGGTCCGTCTGGGACCGGACTGCGTCCATCCGGCGGCGAATCCGTGGCGGCATCAGGGCGATCACCTTCGTCAGCGCCTGTACTGAGGTCTCCTCCATGCCGCTGACCACACCGGCTGCCGCGGTGCGCAGTCCGACTGCGATCGCCACCGCCTCCTCGTCCTCGAGCAGCAGCGGCGGCAGCGATCCTCCGGCACGGAGCTGGTAGCCACCGGCCACACCGCGTGACGCGTCCACGGCGTAGCCGAGCTCGCGGAGCCGGTCGATGTCGCGCCGCACGGTGCGCGGGCTGACCGCGAGTCGCTCAGAGAGCTCCTCGCCGGGCCAGTAGCGGTGGGTCTGGAGCAGCGACAGCAGTCGCAGCATGCGGGCGCTGGTGTTCATGGAGACCAGACTAGTTTCGATTGCGGACAGGATCTGACCTCAATGGTACGTAGCGTTCCTGTCATGAGCGAACACACCGACACCCCGATGATCCGGACCCGCGGGCTGACCAAGCGCTTCACCCGCCACAAGCAGACGATCGAGGCTGTTCGCGGCCTCGACCTGGAGGTCGCCCCCGGCGAGCTCGTCGCATTCCTCGGCCCCAACGGCGCCGGCAAGTCGACGACCTTGCGGATGTTGACCACGTTGATCGCACCGACGACGGGCTCGGCCGAGGTCGCCGGGTACGACGTCGTCAGCCACCAGCGCGACGTACGTCGCAGCATCGGGTACGTCGGGCAGGGCAATGCGGCCGGTCACCAGCAGCGTGGCCGGGACGAGCTGGTCAGCCAGGCCCGCGCCCACGGCATGGGCCGGCAGGAGTCGCAGAGCCGGGCCGAGGAGCTACTCGAGGCGTTCGACCTGACCGAGCACGGGAGACGTGCGGTCTCGACCCTCTCGGGCGGCCAGCGGCGTCGTCTCGATGTGGCGATCGGTCTCGTGCACACGCCGGGCCTGCTGTTCCTGGACGAGCCCTCGACCGGGCTGGACCCGCAGAACCGGGCCAACCTGCAGGAGCAGATCCGGCGGCTGCACGCCGACCACGGCACCACGATCGTGCTCACTACGCACTACCTGGAGGAGGCCGACGCGATCGCCGACCGGGTGGTCGTGATCGACCACGGCCTGGTGATCGCCGACGACACCCCTGGCGGGCTCAAGTCAGGGCTCGGCGACCTGGTGAAGCTGGGCTTCGAGACCGCTGACGAGGCGGCCGTCGCCGAGCAGGCAGCAACCAGGGCCGCCGGAGGCGCGAGCATCGAGCGTGCCGGGACCGTGGTCACGATCCGGACCCGCGGAGGCGCCGAGCTGGCGCCGCGTCTGGTCCACGACCTCGCCGCGGCCGGAACACCGGTCCGACGCATCGAGGTCGCCGGCCCGACGCTCGACGACGTCTTCCTCGACCTCACCGGGCGCAGCCTGCGGGAGAGCAATGAGATCAGTGGGGACATCGCCGAAGACACCACCGAAGGAGCAGCAGCATGAGCACCGTCCTGGAGACCCCGACCCCGCGGATCGACGTCCTCGACCGGTCACAGAAGTCAGCAGTCCCCGGCTTCCTCGCCGACACCTGGAACGTCATGGTCCGCGAGCTCAAGCCGGTCTTCCGCGAGCCGGCCTCGGTGCTGTTCGCGATGGTGCAGCCGCTGGTCTTCCTCGGGCTGTTCGCGCCGCTGCTGCCCGAGGTGGAGAACGGCTCGGCGCTGCAGTGGTTCGTCCCGGGCATCATCGCGATGACCGCGCTGATGGGGGCCTCGTTCACCGGCGCCAACCTCACCCAGGAGATCATGACCGGCTCGCACGAGCGGCTGCTGGTCTCGCCGCTGAGCCGGTCGTCGCTGATGGTGGGGCGGTCACTGAAGGAGGTCGTGCCGATGCTGATGCAGACCGTGATCATCCTTCTCGTCGTGACGCCGTTCAGCTTCGAGCTGCACCTCGGCGGGGTGCTGGTAGGGATGGCCGTGCTGTCCCTGTTCAGCATCGGCGTGGGTGCGCTGTCGTTCGCGCTGGCGCTTGCCGCCAAGGACCAGGACTGGCTGTTCTGGACCGTCCAGCAGACGATGATCTTCCCGGTGCTGCTGCTGGCCGGCGTGCTGCTGCCGCTCGAAAGCGCTCCCGGCTGGCTGCAGACCGCGGCCGACCTGAACCCGCTGAAGTACGTCGTCGAGGCCGAGCGCGCCCTGTTCGCGGGGTCCTTCCCCGCGGACGACGTGGCCTACGGCTTCATCGGCGCCGCGATCGTCGCGGGCCTAGGACTCGCCGTCGGCCTGCGGGCGATGAAGCGTTCCAGCTGATCCTCGTGCGGCACAGGGCGTTGCCCGCGGTCGGCCTCAGGCCATCGCCGCGGGCAGCGTCAACGTCCAGGCAGTGCGCAGCTCCTCCAGCGGTACGTCGAACACGCCGACGTCGAGCGAGTCACCGCAGGTCTCACCCAGCGAGGTGATCGGTACGCCGTGCTCGGAGGCGAGCTCGAAGAGCCGCTCCTCGTCCTCCGGCGAGACCGACACGACCGCGCGGGCGGCTGACTCGCTGAACAGCGCGACGAAGGCGTCGCCGCCCGCGACCCGGGACAGGTCCACCCGGGCGCCGATCCCGTGCCGGAGACACGACTCGACCAGCGTCTGGGCGAGGCCACCGTCGGAGACGTCGTGGGCCGATGAGATCACCCCGGTCGCCGAGACGAGCAGCTCGCTGAGGGCGCGCTCCGCGGCGAGATCGACCTGAGGCGGCAGGCCACCGAGGTGGTCGTGCACGACGTGGGCCCACTCGGAGCCGGACAGCTCCTCGCGGGTCTCGCCGAGCAGCAGCACGAGGTCCCCGGCTGCTCCGAAGCCCGTCGGGGTACGCCGCGTCACGTCCTCGATCACGCCGAGCACGGCCACCACCGGGGTGGGCAGGATCGCGGTCTCCCCGGTCTGGTTGTAGAGACTCACATTGCCGCCGGTGACCGGGATCCCGAGCTCCACGCACGCGTCCTTGAGGCCACGACAGGCCTCGGCGAACTGCCACATCACCGCAGGATCCTCCGGGGACCCGAAGTTCAGGCAGTCGCTGATCGCCATCGGGGTGGCGCCACCGGTCGAGACGTTGCGGTAGGACTCGGCGAGGGCGAGCTGCGCCCCGGCGTACGGGTCGAGCCGTGCGAACCGGCCATTGCAGTCGGTCGAGACCGCGACGCCGAGGCACGTGTCGGTGTCGACGCGGATCATGCCGCTGTCGCTGGGCTGGGCGAGGACGGTGTTGCCCTGGACGTAGCGGTCGTACTGGTCGGTGATCCAGGACTTGTCGCACAGGTTCGGGCTGGCCACCAGTCGCAGCAGGGTTCCCCGGAGCTCGTCACCGGTCGCTGGCCGCTCGAGTGCCTCGGCCACGTCGGCCTGCAGCACGTCCTGGGAGTCGGGGCGGGCGAAAGGGCGGTGGTAGGTCGGTCCGTCGTGGGCCACTGACCGCGGAGGCACGTCCACGACCCGTTCGCCGTGCCAGTCGATCTGGAGGTGGTCGCCGTCGGTGACCTCGCCGATGACGGTGGCCTCGACCTCCCACTTCTCGCAGATCGTCAGGAACGCGTCGACGTCGGCAGGTTCGAGGACCGCCATCATCCGCTCCTGCGACTCGCTCATCAGGATCTCCTCGGGCGCGAGCGTGGAGTCGCGCAGCGGCACCCGGTCGAGCTCGACGTGCATGCCGCCGTCGCCGGCGCTGGCGAGCTCGCTGGTGGCGCACGAGAGACCGGCACCGCCGAGGTCCTGGATGCCGGCCACGATTCCGGCGGCGAACAGCTCGAGGGTGCACTCGATCAGCAGCTTCTCCTGGAAGGGGTCACCCACCTGGACGCTGGGGCGCTTGGCCGGCCCGGTCGCTCCGTCTTCGTTCTGGGAGAAGGTCTCGCTGGCCAGGACGCTGACCCCGCCGATGCCGTCCCCGCCTGTCTTCGCGCCGTAGAGGATCACCTTGTTGCCCGCGCCGCTGGCCTTGGCGAGGTGCAGGTCCTCGTGCCGGAGCACTCCGATGCAGAGGGCGTTCACGAGCGGGTTGCCGGCGTACGTCGCGTCGAAGACCGCCTCGCCACCGATGTTCGGCAGGCCCAGGCAGTTGCCGTAACCACCCACGCCGGCCACGATCCCGGCCAGCACCCGGTGGGTGTCCGGGGCGTCGAGCCGGCCGAACCGCAACGGGTCCATCACCGCCACGGGACGGGCGCCCATCGCGAGGATGTCGCGGACGATCCCGCCCACCCCGGTCGCAGCGCCCTGGTAGGGCTCGACGTAGGACGGGTGGTTGTGGCTCTCCACCTTGAAGGTGACCGCGTAGCCCTGGCCGATGTCGATGACCCCGGCGTTCTCGCCGATGCCGGCGAGCATCTTGCCGGCTCGGGTCACCTGCGGGATGTCCGAGAATTGCTTGAGGTGCACCTTGCTCGACTTGTAGGAGCAGTGCTCGCTCCACATCACCGAGTACATCGCCAGCTCCGAGCTGGTCGGCCTCCGGCCCAGGATCTCGCGGATCCGGGCGTACTCGTCGGCCTTCAGGCCCAGCTCGGCCCACGGCTGTTCTCGTTCGGGATCGGTGGCGGCGACGCCGACGGTGTCGAATGCGCGCTTCACGGCGACAGACGGGTCAGGCACGCAGCCAATCTACTGCGCGGGTCCGGGACCTCCGTCGGCGCACCGCTGCCCGGGGCGAGGCACGTGGCGAGCGGAGCCTTCGGTTGCATGAATCTGGCTTTCCGCGCTTTGAATTACATATTTGTAATTCAGTGGAATGCCTGTTACTGGTGTGGCAAACGAGGTTAGGGTGGCGGAGCTTTCCGACATTCCTGGAGATTACGATGCCTTCGCCTTACCTGTACCGGACCCGTTCTCGGACCCGAAAATGGCTGGTGGCATCCCTCGCGGCCGCGCTCGCCCTGGTCGTCTCGGGGACCGTGCTCAGCGTCCCGGCGTACGCCGCCAACCCGGTCACCCCCGGCAACTACACCGGGCTCGGCTTCGACCAGTGCGAGGCGCCGAGCCAGTCGGCGATGAGCACCTGGATCAAGAAGTCGCCGTTCCGCGCGGCCGGCATCTACATCTCCGGCGCCTCGCGCGCCTGCCAGCGGCAGACCAACCTGACCGCGAACTGGGTGCGCAACCAGCTCGCGTCCGGATGGCACCTGATGCCGATCACCCTCGGCCCGCAGGCCTCGTGCTCGCACCGATACCCGCGCTACGGGAAGAAGATCGACCCGACCATCAACCCGAGCAGCACCAACACCTACTCGGCCGCGCGCGTCCAGGGTGCGCTCGAGGCACGCAGGGCCGTCTCCCGCGCCCGCGAGCTCGGCATCGTCGCGGGCAGCACGATCTTCTACGATCTCGAGGCCTTCGCCAGCGGCTCGACCACGGCATGCACCCAGTCGGCGTTGTGGTTCATCAGCTCCTGGACCACCGAGCTGCACCGCTACCGCTACGCCTCCGGGTTCTACTCCAGCGCCGCCTCGGGCATCAGGATGCTCGACAACCAGAGGCTGCGCAAAGGCAACCGGATCGTGATGCCCGACCAGCTCTGGATCGCCGACTGGGACGGCAGGGCCAACACCACCTCCGCCTACGTCCGGAGCGACGGCTGGCAGCCCTACAAGCGTGCGAAGCAGTACCAGGGTGGGCACAACGAGACCTGGGGCGGCGTCCGGATCAACATCGACCGCAACTACCTCAACCTGCGTACCCCGAAGCTTCCGGGTGTGGCGACCCCCAAGCCGCCGGCGCCGAAGCCGGGCCTGATCGTCCCCAAGTACACCGGCAGCAACCTCTCGGACCCGAGGTGTACGCCGGCGACGATCAGCCGACCCGCCTACGTGACGATCAACCCGAAGATGTCCACCGTCCTGGTGGTGTCGCTCCAGTGCCTGCTCAAGCAGCAGCGCGTCTACCCCTACCAGGTCACCGGTCAGTGGAACCCTCGCACGACGGCAGGGCTCAACCTCTTCCAGAGGCGGGTCGGCAACAGTGCGCGCGCCTACGCCAGTCCGGGCGACTGGGTCAGCCTGCTCGTGGCCGGCAACAGACAGTCGCTGCTCAAGCGAGGGTTTGTCGGAGCCGACGCCGTGCGCATCCAGCGAGCGATGAACGCGGCGGGCACGTCACGGCTCAAGGTCACCGGTCGCTACAACAAGGCCACCGCAAGGGCCGTCGGCGCCTACCAACGCCGGGTCGGCGTCCCCGCGACCAAGATCGTCGGCTGGTACACCTGGAACGCGCTGCGGACCGGTCGACGCTAGGACAATTGCGGGCCTCAGGCGTTCTGAAGCGCGGTGATCGCGCTGGTGAAGAAGCCAAGCCCGTCGGTGCCGGGACCGGTGAGGTCCTCGACCGCGTGCTCGGGGTGGGGCATCAGCCCGACCACGTTGCCGGCCTCGTTGGTGACACCGGCGATCGCGCGCTGGGAGCCGTTGGGGTTCCCGACGTAGCGGGCGACCACCCGACCTTCGCCCTCGAGCAGGTCAAGCGTGTGCTGGTCGGCGACGTAGGAACCTTCACCGTTCTTCAAGACGATGGTGATCTCCTGGCCCTCGTCGTACGCCGAGGTCCAGACGGTGCTGACGTTCTCGATGCGCAGCGCCTGGTCCAGGCAACCGAACCTGCGGTGGTCGTTGCGGATCAGGGCACCCGGGAGCAGATGGGACTCGCACAGGATCTGGAAGCCGTTACAGATGCCGAGCACCGGCATCCCGCCCTTCGCGGCATCGGTCAGCTCGGTCATCACCGGGGCGAACCGGGCGATGGCGCCGCAGCGCAGGTAGTCGCCGTAGGAGAACCCCCCGGGCAGCACGACCGCGTCGATACCCTTGAGGTCGTGGTCCCGGTGCCACACGGCAACCGGCTCAGCACCGGCGAGGCGTACGGCGCGCTGTGCGTCGACGTCGTCGAGGGAACCGGGGAAGGTGACGACCCCGATCTTCACGAGGCCGGGGAGCCGATCTCGCTGGAGAGCACGCGGACGTCGTAGTCCTCGATGACCGGGTTGGACAGCAGCGTCGCAGCCATCTCGTGCACCTGGGCCAGTCGTTCCTGGGTAGCCTCGCCCTCGAGCTCGAGCTCGAAGCGCTTGCCCTGGCGGACCTCGGTGACGCCCTCGAAGCCGAGCCGCGGCAGCGCACCCTGGACGGCCTTGCCCTGCGGGTCGAGGATCTCGGGCTTGGGCATGACGTCGACGACGACACGGGCCACAGGAGGCCCCTTTCGCTCGGGTGGACGGGCGGGATCAGTCTACCGACGGCGGCTGGCTGGGCGGGGTGCGGCGGGGGTGTGGGGTGCAGGTTGGGGGTGCCGGTTTCCCCGGTGAGCCGGGGAAACTGGCGCTTGTCGGCCCCGATGCTTCACCCCTCAACGTCAGGGATCCCCCGACAACCCTGTCCGGTTTGGCGGATCAGGAGTGCCTGAAGCTCGAGTCCTCGTCGGAGGGTGCGGACGGTTCGCTCGGCGGGGCCGGGCGTGCGCCCTCCCCCGGCTCGTCGCCGCCCCTGGCGCCAGCAGCTCCCTCGGGGCAGTCGCCGCCCATCCGGTCCCCCCGGCCCTGTCCCTCGCCCCGGCCCTGTCCCTCGCCCCGGCCCTCGCCCTGTCCGGCCGGCGGTCGGGCGCCATACCCGTCGCGCTGTACGCCGTACCCGCCGCGATCACCCGAAGCCACCGTGCCGCCCGCGGCCGAGGCCGAGGCCAGGGTTCCCGCCGCGAGCCCTCCGGCCACCAGGCCGGCCAGTCCAACGGCGGCGGCCACCGCCACGGCGCGCGCGCGAGGCGATCCGGACGTCTGCTTGTCGGTGTTGTCGTCGTCGTTCATCTGCTACCTCCACTGGTCTGGGCGCCCGACCGGTCGGGTCGGGCGTGACCCCACCCGAGCTGTCGCGTCGGCAGGTCGGGTCGGGCGTGGCCCCAGGTTGCCCAGCGGTGCTGAGATCTCGGTGTGCAGAACCTGTCGAGAGACTGGCAGTGGTCGTGCAGGCTCAGCGCCGGCCGCGCACCGCGACGATGCCCAGCGCGATGCCGAAACCGGCCAGCGCCGGACCGACGACAGCCCAGAACTCCTCGCCGGTCATCGGGCTGCCCTTGAGGTAGCCCAGGCCCTGGAGGGTCCAGATGATGCCGACGACGACCATCAGGGCGCTCAACGCGACCGCGATGACCCGGCCCATCAGGTCGCCCTCGCGGCCAGGATCCGGGCCGCCCGCTTGACGTCGCTCAGCACCGGGAACTGTCCGGCGCCTGTGGCAAGCCGGCCCAGGGGCGCCAGCAGCCCCCGGCCGCGCACCCGGAAGGCGACGTCCACGGCGCACCCGGTCGGTGTCGGCTCGAAGGACAACACCAGCAGCGCGGTGATGGCGCGCCAGGTCCCCACCTCGCCCCACACGTCACCGGGTACGAGGATCGTGATCTCCATGTCCGGGACGATCCAGGCAGCCGTGTGGTCGCGCCATCGCATACCGACCCGTGGCTCGCCCTCGTCCAGCATCTCCACGCTCTTCAGCGACGACTGCCACTCGGGGCGGTTGCGAGGGTCAGCGAGATAGGCGAAGGCCACCTCCACCGGTACGTCGAAGTCGACCCTGCCACCCACCTT
>Ga0136634_10001036_pt1 | contig 10930 bp, 11 predicted proteins | sample AntDrymUQ8332106_2_FD_104654 | JGI IMG/M metagenome (GOLD analysis project Ga0136634, IMG submission 104654) | Polar desert sand microbial communities from Dry Valleys, Antarctica - metaG UQ833 (21.06) | ecosystem: Environmental > Terrestrial > Soil > Desert | place: Antarctica: Dry Valley... | reverse complement strand
GAGCTGCCGGCCCGCTATGACGGACCCGACCTCGACCAAGTGGCCCGCACGACGGGGCTCTCGGTGGAGCAGGTCGTGCACCGCCACAGCGCGGTCGTGTACCGCTCGGCGTTCAGCGGGTTCGCCCCGGGCTTCGCCTACCTCAGCGGGCTGCCGGAGGAGCTGCACGTGCCGAGGCTCGACGAGCCACGCTCCAAGGTCCCGGCCGGGTCGGTCGGCCTGGCCGGTACGTTCACCGGGGTCTACCCGCGGTCCTCGCCGGGCGGGTGGCAGCTGATCGCGCGAACCGAGGAGCGCCTGTGGGACGTCGACCGGGAGCCACCTGCACTGCTGACCCCCGGCACCCGGGTGCGGTTCGTGGACGCGAGCGAGGACCGTGGAGACGATGGCTGACCGTGCACTGGAGGTCCGGGACGCGGGACCACAAGTCACCGTCCAGGACCTCGGCCGCCCCGGCCAGGCCCACCTGGGAGTCCCTCGCTCCGGCGCCTTGGACGGTCCGGCGCACCGGCTGGCCAACCGCCTGGTCGGCAACGAGGAGAGCGCGGCGACGCTGGAGTGTCTCGGCGGGCAGTTGTCGTTCCGCACGCGCAGCGCCGTGACCATCGCAGTCACGGGGGCACGCGTCCCGGTCGTCGTCGACGGGCGAGGCCGGGACTGGGCCAACGCGGTCACGGTTCCCGCCGGATCCTTGGTGGAGCTGGGTGCTGCGACCCAGGGGCTGCGGGCCTACCTGGCGGTGTCGGGCGGGATCGAGGTGGAACCCGTTCTGGGCTCACGCTCCACCGACCTGCTCCGGGCTCGGACCGGAGCCGGTCGCCGACGGCGACGTCCTCCCGCTGGGGTCGCCCGGGCGGTCACCGGTCCCGGTCGAGGCGGTACGCACCCCAAGACCTTCCCGAGAGCTGCGGCTGCGGCTGGGTCCCCGCGATGACTGGTTCGAGGAGGACTCCGTCGATGCGATCGACGGTGCGGCGTACGCCGTGGGCAGCGAGTCCAACCGCATCGGCCTGCGGCTCGAAGGGGAGCAGGTCCGGTGGCGCAGTGACCAGGAGCTGTCCAGCGAGGGGATGGTGCTGGGCGCTGTCCAGGTGCCTCCCAACGGACAGCCGGTGGTCTTCCTCAACGACCACCCGACGACAGGTGGCTACCCGGTGATCGGGGTGGTCGTCGCCGAGGACCTCGCGGTCTGCGCCCAGCTCCGGCCGGGTGACCGCATCACGTTCCGGGTCACTCTTCGGGTGGTCTGAACGGCGCCAGGGCCGGGTCGGCGATGCCGAAGCTGAATACGCGGCCCGGGCCGGTCTCCGCGGTCTCGAACCGCACGGTCACGACCCCGCGGCCCGAGCCCCACACCCACCCGCGACCGTGCGCCTCGTGGACCACGTCCATGCCCGGCGCCCAGCCTCGATGGCGTGACATCGCGGCGACCGCGGCCTCGGTCGCCTCGTCGGGGAGTGACTCCTCCTGCGCGTCCTCGTCGTCGGCGAACAGGTCCTCCTGGATCCAGTCGGCGAACCCGGACACACCGACGCCCAGGAGTCGTACGCCGCTGGAGGTGTCCAGCTCGGCCAGCATCCGGCGGGCCACCCGTGCGATCTGGCGGCCGTCGTCCGAGGGCTCGGAGAGGGTCGCCGACCGGCTCACGGTCGAGAAGTCATGCAGCCGCACCTTGATCGAGACGGTGCGCCCGGAGATGCGCGCCTTCCGCAGCCGCTCCGTGACCTTGGCCGACTGCCGGTCCAGTAGTGCCTCCAAGAGCCGCTTGTCGACGTGGTCTGTGTCGTAGGTGTCCTCCACGCTGATCGACTTCGCCTCGCGCTCCGGCTGCACCGACCGGTCGTCGTGGGCACGCGCGAGGGCGTGGAGTCCCGAGCCGTGCGCGCGGCCCAGCAGCCGCACCAGCTCCTCCTCGGCGAGGCGCTCGAGCTCCTCCACGGTGTGCACGCCGACGCGACGCAACCGCTCTGCAGTGGCGGGACCGACGCCGGGAATGACGGTGACCTGCATCGGGCGTAGCAGGTCCTGCTCCATCCCCGGCGCGACGACGACCAGACCGTGGGGCTTGTCGAGGTCGCTGGCGATCTTCGCGACCAGCTTGGAGGTGCCGATGCCGACCGACCCGGTGAGCCCGCCGGTGACCTCATGCACCCGTTCCTTGAGTTGCCGCCCGAACGTGCTGACCGAGGTCACCGAGAGGTCCGGGAGGTCGGCACTCTCGAGATCGACGAACGCCTCGTCCAGCGACAGCGGCTCCACCAGCGGGCTGGTCGACCTCAGCAGCTCCATCACCGCGCGACTGGTGTCCCGGTAGGCGTGGAACCGCCCGGAGAGGAACGCGGCGTTCGGACAGCGCCGTCTGGCCTCGGAGGTGGACATCGCGGAGTGCACCCCGAACGTGCGCGCCTCGTAGGACGCGGTCGCCACCACGCCTCGACCGCCGACGCCACCGACCACGACGGGTTTGCCACGCAGCGAGGGCTTGTCGCGCTGCTCCACGGCCGCGAAGAACGCATCGAGATCCACGTGCAGGATCGTCGGCTGGGAACGCACGTGGTGATCGTGCCACGCACCCAGGACCCGGGCGCGGTTCGACCCCCGTGACCCCGACACACAGATCGGGGGCCTCTGGGGGAGCACCCCGATGTCGAGGAGGTGGACCTCACGCCACGTGTGCGAGCGACGCTTCACCTCCTCCACAGCCCCGATACGGCGCCGGCGGCAGGGCGGGTCGGGCGCGCGGGTGTGTGCCGGCAGCGCGGGCGATGATCGCCTCAGCTACTGGTACGCCACCGCCACCGCCGCCTACGTCGTGACGACCATCGTGCTGGCGCTGGCATCTACCTGCTGGCGCCGACGGCACCGCCCAGGTTCGTGGGGCTGCTTGGACGTGCTGCACCTGCATTCCGAACAAGGGGCGATGGGGCGCCGACGCCTCTGCCCGCAAGGTTTCGGCGGCTTCACCAGCGAGCTCGCGGCCCTGCCTTCCCTGCACGCAGGCTGGGCGCTGCGGGTGGCTGTGATGGTCCAGCGCCAGGGCCGACCCCTCATGGGCAGCGCTCGGCTGGCTGCACGCAGGCATCACAGCGATCGTCGTGGTCGGCACCGGCAACCACCGGTCCTCGACGTGGTCGCCGGCTGGGCCGTGTGCTGATCGGCATCCCGGGTGTCCGACTCGCGTCCACAGCGCCCGGGTGGCCAACCGTTGTGCACAGGGCGGTCCCGGCTCGCTGGTCGGCAGTGCCGGTGGCTCCGAGGGTGAACCGCATGACCACACCACGCGCACCTGAGCCGGACAGCTCCGACGCCACCACGTTCCTCGCCCGCACGCCCACCGACCTGATCGCCGTGGTGCCAGCCGTGCTCGGCTTCCATCCTCGGGACTCCGTCGTCCTGCTCACCTTTGGTCCTCCCGGCGGCGCCTTCCACGCCCGGGTCGACCTGCCCGTCGAGTGTGCGCACCAGGAGGCCGTGACCCAGGTGCTCATCGATGCCGTGGTGGCCAATGGAGTACGCCGGGCTGCGGTGCTGCTCTACACCGATGACGTCGAGCTGGCCCTCGAGCAGGCGCGCCTGCTGGTGGACCGGCTGATCGACCTCGATGTGGACCTGCTCGACGTGCTCCGCGTCGACGACGGGTGCTGGCACCAGGTGCCCGAGGACGGATCGCCGGGCACGGCGTACGAGCTGGAAACCCATCCGTTCACCGCCCAGAGGGTCTTCGAGGGGCATGTCGTCCACCGCGACCGTGAGGAGCTCGCCGACTCGCTGGTCGGCACCGACGAGGACGACGCCGTCGCGGTGGCCCTGGCGGCGACGCGCTACGCCGATCTCGTCGCCGCCTCCGAGGAGGCCGCCGACCCCGTCCACGGTTTCCTCCGGACCGAGGCGCGCTGGCTGCAGCAGCGCATCCGGACACAGGTCGACGCGGACCCATCCGACGAAGGCCCAACCGAGAGGGGTCAATCGCTGAATGCGGCCGAAGCGGGTCGTCTGCTGGTGCTCGCCTCGTTGGTGCCCACCCGAGACGTGGCTTGGGCCGAGATCACCCGCGAGACCTCCGAACCGCACGTCGCGCTGTGGCGCGGGCTCGTGCGGCGCAGCCCGCGAGAGCTGCTACCGGGCGCGGCCTCGCTGCTGGCGTTTGCCGCCTGGCAGCACGGTGACGGCGCGCTGGCCTGGTGCGCGATCGACAGGTGTCTCGAGGTGGACCCGGACTACTCGATGGCCCACCACGTCGCGGAGGTGCTGACCCGTGCCGTGCCCCCGACGGTCTGGGAGCAGATCCGTGAGGACGAGCTGGCGGTCTTCGGTGGCCCCGGCCCACACCAGGAGCCTGAGGATCAGGCCTCGTGAGACCCCTGGTACTCATCTAGGGTGCGTTCATGGGAGAAGAAGTCGACCTGCAGGAGTTCACCCGGGCTGACCGCACGCGCCACCGCGAGAAGGTGCGCCGTTGCCTGGACGTCTTCGCCAGGATGCTGCGCGAGTCCCGCTTCGACGTGGACGACCCGATGACCGGCATGGAGATCGAGTTCAACCTCGTCGACGACGAGGGACGGCCCTCGCTGAAGAGCGCCGAGGCGCTCGAAGCGATCGCCAACCCGCACTTCCAAACCGAGCTCGCGCAGTTCAACCTGGAGATCAACGTGTTGCCGCGCAGGCTCGGCTCGCGTGGTGTCTCCGGCTTCGAGGACGACCTGCGCAGCAGCCTGAACCAGGCGGAGAGCAAGTCCAACGAGGTCCACGCCCACATGGTGATGATCGGCATCCTGCCGACCCTGGAGGACGGGCACCTGAGTCCGTCGCGGATCAGCCCCAACCCTCGCTACAAGCTGCTCAGCGACCAGATCCTTGCGGCTCGTGGCGAGGACCTGGTCATCGACATCCAGGGCACCGAACGGCTGCAGACGACGTCGGACTCGATCATGCCGGAGGCCGCGTGCACGAGCACCCAGCTGCACACGCAGGTGAGCCCGGAGAACTTCGCGGCGTACTGGAACGCCTCGCAGGCGATCAGCGGCGTCCAGCTCGCGGTCGGCGCGAATTCGCCCTACCTCCTGGGCAAGGAGCTGTGGCAGGAGACCCGGATCCCGCTCTTCGAGCAGGCCACCGACACCCGCAGCGAGGAGCTCAAGGAGCAGGGGGTCCGGCCGCGCGTGTGGTTCGGCGAACGCTGGATCACCTCGATCTTCGACCTGTTCGAGGAGAACGTGCGCTACTTCCCGGCGCTGCTCCCGATCACCGACGACGAGGACCCGCTCGAGGTGCTCGAGTCCGGGGGCACTCCGACCCTGTCCGAGCTCAAGCTGCACAACGGCACGATCTACCGGTGGAACCGACCGGTCTACGACGTCGTGAGCGGCGTTCCGCACCTGCGGGTGGAGAACCGTGTGCTGGCCGCAGGACCGACCGTGATCGACACGATGGCCAACGCGGCGTTCTACTTCGGCCTGACCCGCTCGCTGGCTGAGGACGACCGCCCGCTGTGGTCGCGGATGTCGTTCTCCGCGGCCGAGGAGAACTTCCACGTGGCGGCACAGCACGGCGTCGATGCACGGATCTACTGGCCCGGTATCGGTGAGGTGAACGCGACCGAGCTGGTGCTGCGCCGGCTGCTGCCGATGGCGTACGAAGGGTTGAGCCGCTGGGGGGTCGAGTCCGACGAGGCGAGCCGGCTGCTTGCGATCATCGAGCAGCGGTGCGTGCTGCACCGCAACGGCGCCTCCTGGTACGTCGAGAAGGTGAAGGTCCACGAGGAAGCGGGGGCCGACCGTGCGGAGGCGCTGCGGCGCGCCCTCCAGGACTACCGCGGGCTGATGCACGCCAACGAGCCGGTGCACACCTGGCCGGTGTAGGACTCACCGCGCGTTCGACGGGGGACCTGCTCGCACCCTGCTCCACCGCCGCCGTTCCTCCGTGACCAGGTCGAGCCAGCCGTTCCGGTTCAGCACGAAGAACGCCGGCAGGCTCAGCCCGTGGCGTGCGAAACCCATCCGGGCGGCCGCGAACCACTCGGCGTCGACGTCGCTGACCGCGAGCTCGCCGCCCCGTCGGACCCAGGCGCACGCGCCCTCGGCGACGGTCAGCCCGTCGATGGCACGCTCCACCAGATCGCTCCGCAGGGCGTGGTCGGTGGTCACGTCGTGGGGCCATCCCGCTTGCTCTCCGCCAGGATGGCCTATGTGGCATGTCGTGGACAGGGACCGCCTGGTGCCGGCGGCGGCCACGAAGGCATGCAGTTCGGCCCGGATCCCGGTCGCGAGCGTGCAGTCCATGACGCCCATCCTGCCCGCCCCAGGTGGTCGCGTGTCTGCTCGTCCACAGGGTCGAGCCGTCCGAGGTCGCCTGACCCCTGGCCGGTTGGCATGATGGGCTGATGGCCATCCACATCACTGGCGACGAGCGCGCCGACCAGGTGCTCACCGACTCACCGTTCGCCCTTCTCTGCGGGATGCTCCTCGACCAGCAGTTCCCGATGGAGCGCGCGTTCGCCGGGCCGGCGAAGGTGCTGGAGAGGTTCGGCAGTCTCGAGCCGGCAGACATCGCCGCCGCCGAGCCGGAGCAGTTCGCCTCGCTGTGCTCCGAGCCGCCTGCGGTGCACCGGTTCCCCGGGTCGATGGCGGAGCGGATCCAGGCGGTGGCGAGGATCGTGGTGGACGAGTACGACGGTCATGCCGAACGCATCTGGACCGAGGCGGCGGATGGCAGGGACCTCCTCAGGCGGATGACCTCGCTGCCCGGCTTCGGCAAGCAGAAGTCGCAGATCTTCGTTGCGTTGCTGGCCAAGCAGCTCGGCGTACGCCCGGAGGGGTGGGAGTCGGCCGTGGGTGACTACAGCCGAGAGGGCTACCGCTCGGTGGCCGACGTGGTGGACACCGCGTCCCTGGAGAAGGTGCGCGCGTTCAAGAAGGAGAAGAAGGCGGCCGCGCGCGGGTGAACCGACTCGGGCGGCCCTTGGTGGGCATGCCACAATGTCCATGCGGCTGTTGACAGGTACGGGTCTTGTCGCGCCCCCGAAGTTTCCTGAATATTTTCTGAACGACAATCGAGAGGTAGTTCGTGTCCTCGAGTTCGTCAAGCACGACCGCCAACAAGGCGGCCGCCAAGAAGAGCGCCTCCCCTCCGGCCGCGAAGAAGGCTCCCGCCAAGAGGGCGACTTCGAAGACCGCGACGAAGACCGCCGAGCAGCTCCAGGCCGACGTGGCCGCGGTCGGACCCGATGGCAAGAAGGTGCTTCTCGACGTTCCGGACGACCAGTTCGAGAAGGACGTCAAGGCCGATCCCACGATCAAGGAGGACGAGAAGGAAGCCACCTTCATCGTCTCCGCCGCTGACGAGACCGACGAACCCGAGCAACAGGTGATGGTCGCGGGCGCGACCGCCGACCCGGTCAAGGACTACCTCAAGCAGATCGGCAAGGTGCCCCTCCTCAACGCCGAGATGGAGGTCGAGCTCGCCAAGCGGATCGAAGCCGGACTCTTCTCCGAGGAGAAGCTCACCAAGGGCGGCAAGGTCGGCCCGAAGATGCTCGACGAGCTCCAGTGGATCTCCGAGGACGGTCGCCGCGCGAAGAACCACCTGCTCGAGGCCAACCTCCGGCTCGTGGTCTCGCTGGCCAAGCGCTACACCGGCCGCGGCATGCTCTTCCTCGACCTGATCCAGGAAGGCAACCTTGGCCTGATCCGGGCGGTCGAGAAGTTTGACTACACCAAGGGCTACAAGTTCTCCACCTATGCGACCTGGTGGATCCGCCAGGCGATCACCCGCGCCATGGCCGACCAGGCCCGCACCATCCGGATCCCGGTGCACATGGTCGAGGTGATCAACAAGCTTGCCCGCGTCCAGCGCCAGATGCTGCAGGACCTCGGCCGCGAGCCCACTCCGGAAGAGCTTGCCAAGGAACTCGACATGACCCCGGAGAAGGTGATCGAAGTGCAGAAGTACGGCCGAGAGCCGATCTCGCTGCACACACCGCTCGGTGAGGACGGCGACTCCGAGTTCGGCGACCTGATCGAGGACTCCGAGGCGATCGTGCCGGCCGACGCCGTCTCGTTCACCCTGCTCCAGGAGCAGCTGCACGCAGTGCTCGACACCCTCTCCGAGCGCGAGGCCGGCGTTGTCTCGATGCGCTTCGGCCTCACCGACGGCCAGCCGAAGACCCTCGACGAGATCGGCAAGGTCTACGGCGTGACCCGCGAGCGGATCCGCCAGATCGAGTCCAAGACCATGTCGAAGCTGCGGCACCCGAGCCGCTCGCAGGTCCTGCGCGACTACCTCGACTGAGGTTTTCTCGGCCCAGAGGGCTTCGCTGAGGCGCGGTCAGACTCCAGCACAGGCCTTCCACAAGAGGCTCGTTGCAACCACCGGTTGAGTCTGCCCACATCTCTACGGTCGTGCTCGGCGGACCAGGCGAACGGCTGCTCGAGGGCGTGCCGAGGACCGAGCAGGAGCGGGTGCAGGTGCTCGGTTCCCCGAGCGTCACCCACGTCGAGTACGCCGTGAGAGGGACCTGAGTCAGCTCCTGGGGCGCCCGTTCTTGCGCCCGGCTCGAGCCAGGCGCTCGGACCTCTGCCCCTGCGCGATTGCGGCCGTACGACGGTCGCGGTCGATCTGCCTGGCAAGCTCGAGATGCACCAGTGAGCTCATCATCGCTTTTCCTTCCCGGTCCGGTCAGCCCAGCGCGACGCACACCACGCTGGCGCCGCACAGGAGCAGTCCGAGGGACTGGGTGCGGTGCAGCCGCTCGTGCAGCAGCCGGGTGGCCAGCAGCACTGTCGCGGCGGGGTAGAGCGAGGTCAGCACCGCGGCGACGCTCAACAGGCCCGCCTGACGGGCGAGCATGAAGCCGACCACGGCGAGAGTGGCGAGGACACCAGCGATCAGGCCCCACCAGTCGCCGCTGCGATGAGGGACCGGGTCGCCGCCCAGCATCCACGCGGCGATGGCCACGGCCAGAAGGGAGACTGCCTGGTTGGCGGCGACCGGCCAGAACCCCGCCTCCTCGGGGACCTGCCCAAGGGCGGCGAACAGCAACCCGAAGCCGAGGCCGGCCAGTACGCCGTCCAACAGGCCTTCGGCGCTGCTCGCCCGAGCGTCCACCGGAGCCGGTTCCCTCGAGACCAGCCAGATCCCGGGCAATGCAGCCAGTATGCCGACCCACGCGAGGGCGGTGGGCCGTTCGCCGGTTGCCACCCCCAGCCCTGCGGGCAGGAGAGCGGCACCGACTGCGGAGACCGGTGCGACGACGCCCATCCGACCGCGCGCGAAGCCCCGGTAGAGGAACGCCGTACCGGTGCCGCTGCCCACACCGGCGAGCAGCCCCCAGGCGAAGTCGGTACCTGTGGGATCTCCCGGCACGAGCAGGGCCAGCACCACGGTGCCCACAGCGGCGCCCAGACACGCGGTCAGCGCCACCGGCCAGACCGAAGTACGACGTGAGGCGACGCCGCCGATGAAGTCCGAAAGACCGTAGGCGATGGCGGCGCCGAGCGCGAGGATGACGGACATCAGGGGGTGAAGACGACGCCAAGCGCCCACGTGGTTGCAGCGAGCAGGGTGCTGACCAGCTCGATCAGGATGGACAGCCCGACCGCTTTGAGGGCGTGTTTGGTGGCCGGCCAGGCGGCCTGGGTGCCGACCCGGCGGAGCTCGGCGAGGTAGACGCCCAGGACGAAGCCGATCAGCAGTCCGATGACGGGGATTACGAAGAACCCGATGATGCCGAGCGTCCCGCCCAGCACCAGGGTCGAGCGGGGGATGCCGGAGTCCTGGAGGCGACGGCCCGGCACGACGTACTTCACGATGCTGCCCACTGCGATGAACGTGGTGGCGACGGCGAAGACGACCCAGCCGGTGGGGGTGCCCAGCTGCCAGGCCCACACCAGGATCGCGCCGAGGACGAGCAACGAGCCAGGGAGGATTGGGACGAGCACGCCGATGAGGCCGACCGCGATGGCCAGGGCGACGAGGACTTCGACTCCGGTCATGTGCTGACTCTTTCACCCACCGTCCGGTGAATGGCCGAAGCCCCGATCCACAGGGGATCGGGGCTTCGGGTCAACTCTGCTCGGGGGTGCTCAGGCGTCGCTCGCCGAGGACGCGGAACGGGTGTCGGCGAGCCTTCCGGTCTCGTCCTGGACGTGCTCGGCGACCTCACGGAGCTTGTCGCTGTGCTCGCGGGCGTGGTGAGCGCAGAAGAGAAGCTCGCCGCCGCTCTTGAGCTGCACGCGGAGGTAGGCCTGGGCACCGCATCGGTCGCACCGGTCGACCGCAGTGAGCGGTGCGGCGCTAGGGGCTGTCGCAGTAGTCACGGTCTGGCCTCACTCTCGTTAGGAACTTCTTCAACGATCGAGTCACGGAAGGGTTCCCCTCCCCGATTGCTTCATCAGTCACAACAGTCAACCACGCTGGATACTTCCCATGTGGACGGGCGTCCCCTCGCTGAGACGGGGATGGTGCTCCTCACGTGTCCTGAGTCGAGTCTGCCGCGCCATAGGTCAGAAAGTGGCGAAACGGACGAACTCACCGCGAATGTACCTGTCCTGGCTAGTTCAGCACACCGCACAAGCCGGATGCTGTTGATTCGTCGCCCGGCGTCCCCCGGATTGGTGGCGCGTCGGTGAATCTCCTGCGGCGGCGGTCGGTAGATTCGGACACCAGCCCCAACCCACCGTCCCTGCAGAGGTCCAGCAAGAGGTCACCGTCATCGACAACACCTACAACGCCCAGCACCTGCTGGTCCTCGAGGGACTGGAGGCCGTGCGCAAGCGGCCGGGCATGTACATCGGCTCGACTGACACCCGAGGCCTGATGCACTGCCTCTGGGAGATCATCGACAACGCGGTGGATGAGGCACTGGCCGGACACTGCACCACGGTCGACATCCGGCTGCATCCCGACGGCTCGGCCGAGGTCCACGACAACGGTC
>Ga0136634_10001035_pt1 | contig 10932 bp, 8 predicted proteins | sample AntDrymUQ8332106_2_FD_104654 | JGI IMG/M metagenome (GOLD analysis project Ga0136634, IMG submission 104654) | Polar desert sand microbial communities from Dry Valleys, Antarctica - metaG UQ833 (21.06) | ecosystem: Environmental > Terrestrial > Soil > Desert | place: Antarctica: Dry Valley... | reverse complement strand
GATTCCGACCACTATCAGCGAGGCGACCGCGCCCATCACCGTCAGCCCTACCGACTGTGGCAGGCCGAGGAAGCGATGGTTCAGATAGCCAAGCCCAGCCGCCAGGACGATCAGGATGGCGGCCGCATCGAGCGGAGTGATGGCGATGTCTTGGATCATCGTGGTTGATCGAGGGCGGCGGCGACGAGCCTGAACTCGGGTCCGAGGGCGGCGGCGGGGGCTGCCCCAATGCTTCGCTCGCGCAGCAGTGCCGCGATAGCCAACGCGCGCCGCTCGGTGAGGGTGGGCGTGTCATCGACGGACTGCGGCAATCCCGGGACTGCCAGCGCCGCGACGTTCCAGCGCGCGGCGGCCCAGGCCGACAAGAGCACCGCGCCGCGCGCCTCATCGTCGAGCACATCGGAGCCGTTGGCAAAGCGAATCAGCGGCATCGGTTCGAGGGGCGGGACTAGCGCGACTTCCCAATCCACTGCCGCAGCCGAGGCGCGTTGTTCCAATACCCGGTAGGTCGCCAGGTTCGCCCCGGGGAGTGGCGTGGCCGCCGCGATGACACGCCGTTGATCGCGGTCGAGCATGATCCGTTCGGGATCCACACCTGCGGCGATCGCGACGATCCGCGCGACCGACCGGTCGGCGGCACGATTTTCGCTCGACTGGCGAAGCTCAGCGCGCTGCGCATCGATCGCTCCGGCTCCCGGCGTCAGCATCACCTGGTCAAGTTGCAGATCGACGGGTCGACCCAGCGTCCGCTGCAGCAACGCGCGAAGATCGGCACTGCTCTTTGGCGCGGCTCGCGGCGCGATGATGACCGACCGGACCACCATTGGATCACTGTCAAAGTCGATCTCAAGCTGAGTGACGCGGGCGTTGGCACCGAACCGCTGTGAGAGTGTGTTGCGGACCTGGTTGGTGATCAATGCTTCGCGAGCGATCTGCTCGAGCGAAATCGCGAGCGGCACAGCCATCACCACAAACGTTGCGAACAACAGCGCCGTCTGAGCCCAGCTCTGCCGGTGCGACAGGAAATGGCCGAAGCCGTAAAAGCGCGCGAGAATCATCGCCGCCAGTGCGATCGTCACGAAATTAGTGACAAATAGTGCGGTAGATCCGGCGAGCACCGGTATGTTCCAGGTGGCTATTCCATAACCGATCACCGCGAGAGGTGGCATCAGAGCGGTTGCGATCGCCACGCCCACGATTGTCTCTCCACGGCCTCGAATGACGGCGAAGGTGCCGGCCAATGCGGCAAATAAGGCGACCAGCAAGTCGAACAGACTGGGACGGGTACGAGAGAGAATTTCCACCGTGGTCGCCTGAAGCGGCGAAGCAACGACAATTGCGACTGTGGATGCGATCGCTGCTAAAATCCCGATCAGCAGCGCGGTGAGCGACCGCCGCGCCTCGGCGAAGTCGAATAAGGCGAGCGAGAAGCCGAGGCCGAGAATCGGGCTCATCAACGGTGAGATCAGCATCGCGCCGATCACAACCGCAGGCGAGGACAGCAGTAGCCCGAGCACGGCGATGCCCGCCGACATCATGGTCATGAAGATGTATCGCGGAGACCAATCGCTGTCTTCGATGACCCGAGCGAGGACTTTCTTGTGATTGACGCTGCGGACGATTGACGTGCGCCACCAGCGATAAAGCGGCAGGCGGTTCCAACGTGAGCGGACATGAGATTGCGCGCCTTGAAGAACGTCTCTGTTCATCGAATCATTGCCCGCCCAGTCATCATGTCAGAGTCCTGCATCGATGCTTAATGGAGTAATGGCCGACGAGGCCGCGACTTACGCTAACGCTCAAAATGAAGCATGTTGGCTGGATGGTTGCATTTCGCATCGCTCTCTTTGCCACACTGCTTGCCCTCGGAGTCAGCGCTCTCGCCCAAGAAGCGCCAACCTCTCCCGTTGAGACCCGCGCGGCGCCTGTGACGGCGATTGCTACGAAAACGACAGCGACCGAAAATGCCGATATCGCCGGGCGTATACAAAGCATATTCTCAGAAATCGAGGCTCTCAAGACAGTTCGAGTGCAGGTTTCCGCCGGCGTTGTGACGCTTAGCGGCACCGTACCGACTGAAGAAGACGTCAAGAGCGCCGAAGCAATCGCCAGCCGCGTATCTGGAGTCGTCACCGTCCAGAATGACGTCGCACGTGATCTAAACGTCAGCACCAATCTCACGCCTGCACTCGGCCAGTTCGGACAGGACGTCCGTGGTGTGGTCCGGGCGCTGCCACTGCTAGGCGTCGCGTTCGCAATCGGTCTGGTAATCGCATTCCTTGGATACATGCTGGCGTCGTTCGCTGGCCTTTGGCGATGGATAATGCCTAACTCATTCCTTGCCGAATTGGCCGCTACTTTCATACGAATTATGTTCATTATTCTGGGCCTTGTCGCGGCTTTGCAGATTCTCGGGGCGACGGCGCTCCTGGGCGGCGTGTTGGGGGGTGCAGGCGTCATCGGCATCGCGATCGGCTTCGCGGTGCGCGACAACGTCGCCAATTATGTTTCCAGCATCATGCTCAGCTTGCGCCAACCGTTTCGCGCCAACGAGCATGTAGTGATTGAAGGGAATGAGGGTCGGGTCGTTCGCCTGACGTCCCGCGCCACGGTCATGATGACGCTTGATGGCAACCACTTGCGCATCCCGAATGCTATCGTCTTCAAAGCTGTCATTCTCAATTACACGCGCAATCCCGAGCGCCGCTTCACATTCGATTTGGGAGTGGATGCCGATGATGATCCGGTTGAAGCGATCGCCGTCGGGCTCGCAGCGGTGAACGCGCTGAAATTCGTTCTCGATGCGCCCAAGGCGACAGCCATCATCCAGGATGTAGGCGACTCCAACATCCTGTTGCGGTTCTTCGGGTGGGTGAACCAAGCGGAGACCGACTTCCTTAAAGGCCGCAGTTGCGCGATCAATGCCGCGGCGAATGCGTTGACGAGCGCTGGCTTCGCACTGCCGGAACCAATCTATCGCCTGCGCTTCGACGAGAGTGCGCCGCTGCCGTTCAAAAGTGTGGATTCCGCAGCAGTGAAGAAGCCAGGTCACGAAAAGCCCGCGACGGTCGCCCTGGATTCCGATGAAAACACCAGTCCGGATACGCATGTCGAAGAGCTGGTGGCCGAGGAAAGAGCCGAAACCAACAAGGAAGATCTGCTCGACAGCAACCGACCGATTGAGTGACTGCAATATAGTCTCTGGCTGGCATGGCCGCCAGCGCTGGAACGCCTCCGTTTAAAGTCGCTTATTGCGCTTCTTTGGTAAACTAATCGTGCCGAACTGCGGGCTAATCGTGGTCGCTTTCGCAACCATTATGGTCTCCAGCCGTTGATTAGATACGACGCTAACGCCGTCTTACTGCAGGCACCATCGGGTGCCGCCGGGTGATATTTTCCACCTGCTGCCGCAGTCCCCCCAAGTGCGCAGTCTCGCACGCAACCAATCAAGGAGGCATCATCACGATGACCACAACCACCCAGACACGCGACACAAATACCAACGTTCTGGACAAGAACGAAACTTTCTCAATGATCGCTTCGGACAAGGTCGAAGGCACCGCCGTCTTCGACTCCAAGGGCGAAAAGCTCGGCACCGTCCGCAAGGTTATGATCGGCAAGTATGACGGACAGGTCCGTTATGTCGTCATGGGCTTCGGCGGCCTGTTCGGCATGGGCGAAGACAATTACCCGCTGCCGTGGGATAGCCTTGATTATGACACCAAGCTCGACGGCTACAAGTTGAAGACCGTCACCAAGGACGATCTCAAGAAGGACAAAGCGCCCAGCTTTGGTCGCAACGAGGAGCCGAATTGGTCCGACGATTACGACCGTACGGTCCGGCTTTACTATTTTCGCACAGCCTGAGCCGACAGTGTATTAAACCAAGCAAGGGCGGTCCATCGCGGCCGCCTTTCGCGCCTCGTGCCGCGGCTTCCAAATTCCTTCATCTTGATTCCCCGATCAGAACCTCGGCTTCGCCCTAGCAGGGATCGTCGGGCATCAAGTGCGACAGACTGCTTTCATATTCAGCCAATTCACGGAGAACATAATGCCTAAGATTCATTTTCTGGTCGCCGCCGCCGCAGGTGCCTTCGCCACTTCCGGCGTGCCTGCTCAGGCCCAGTATCGAATGCCGCCGGCCCAGAGCCTGTCGGGTACCTGTGAGAGAATCGAGTCGCTGCAAAGTGGTTACGTCACGGCTGTTTGCCGCGACGATCGGGGCCAGTTCCGCTGGAGCTCGATCTACTACCCCTACTGCCGCACGGACCTGAGCAACCGCGACGGTATTTTATCCTGTGCCGGCGCCACAGCGTCAGGCGGTGCCTACGTTCAGTCGCAATCGCAGACACAGATCTCGCCGGTTGGCGCGATCCTCGGGGCGATCGCCGGCGCTGTTCAGGGAGGTAATAACTACGGTTCGCCGTACAGCGCGGGTGCGCAATATCCGACCTGGGGGCAAGCCGGCTATGGCGACCCCCGCTACGACCCGCGCTTTGGCAATCAGGGCTGGGGCAATGGTTGGCAAGGCCGGTGGGTGCCGATCAGCCGGCGCGGCGCCTGGATCACACAGCGCCTAACCAATGGCGAACGCCAAGGAACAATTATGCGGGCGGAACGCATGTCTCTTCAGCGTGAATTCAACAATCTGGTGGCGCTCGAAACCCGTTACAGCCGGAATGGCTTGTCGAGTCAGGAGCGCATCTATCTGGACCGTCGCTTCGACCAGCTTGGCATCAGGGTAACCCGTGAGAATCGAGATGGCGACACCAGCTGGGCCAATATAAACTCGCGTCAGACCAGTCTGGAGGCCCGCGTCGATGCTGGCTTACGTGACCGCTCGCTTACGGCGCGCGAAGCGGCCCGCCTCCGTTCAGAGTTCAACGCGCTGGCGCGACTGGAGGCCAACTACCGTCAAGGCGGCCTGACCAGCAATGAGCGGGCTGATCTGGACCGCCGCTTTGATCAATTGAGCGCCCGAATCCAGTCAAACCGGGCCGACGACCAGACGGGTTGGACAAACATCAACGCGCGTCAGGCGAACCTGGACGCACGTATCGATGCTGGCGTTCGTACTCGAACGCTCACCCCCAGCGAAGCGGCAAGTCTGCGCTCGGACTTCAATGCATTAGTGCGGCTGGAGGCCAACTACCGTCAGGGCGGTCTGACCAACAGTGAGCGAACCGATCTTGATCGTCGCTTTGACCGGTTGAGTGCCCGTATCCAGTCCTCGCGTCGCAACCGGTAGACGGGCTCGGGAGCAGGCAGCGCTTGCCGCTTGCTCCCAAAGCCTACCAGGGATCATAGAGGCTTCGTAACTCAAGCGCTTTTGCAAATCGACCACTATCCAGCTTGAGTTTTGTCACCAGAAGGTCCGCTTCCGACCAATTCTCGCCCGTCAGTTAGGCGCGGATAGCGGAATCAAGATTGTGTTACTCATGAACCTTAATTGGAATACGCTGCTTGAGCGGAATCTGATATTCCTCGCTGCGGGTGGTGGTCATTTTCTGGAACCACTGCGGATCTTCCCATGAACCGCCGGCCTTCAGCAGCATCTCCGCGAGCTGGACCACCACATCGTTGGCGACGCGAATGGAGCCGTGCGAAGATGCTTTCCCAAGCGAGTTGAGGTCGTCGGTGCCGTGAACGGTATTCGGCATGCGGTATACGAGCCGGGCACGGCCCATCGGATTATCAGCGGCGCCAGGAGCCTTTCGCTTTTCGTCTTCCGCCCACTCTTCACTCTTGGGGGGATTCCACTCCGGGTTAAGATCGACGCGGTGGAATTCCCATGAACCAGTCGGCGTCGGCCATTCGCTCGTGCCGACGGCGACATCGTGCGTGCCCGTCAGCTTGTCTCCCTGGAATACGCGGAATTTGCGATCGCTGATGTCGACTTCGAAGCGCAGGTTCTGAAGCTGCTGCCGCTCCTGCTGCCGCGCCTGCGCCCGCTGCTGTTCACTGCCGCCTTGCATCGCGAGCTGCTGTGCCCGCTCCTGCGCCTGAGCATTGAACTGCTCGATCGGATCTGGCTGGGTCGACGCTTGAGCATTTTGATCGGTTTGATTTGCGCCGGCAATGGCATCGTCGGGTTTGACGGTCACCTCGCACGCGGACAGAGCGCCCACGAGCAGTGCAGCGGCAAATCCTTTGGCATATGTCACGTAGTTTCCCTTCCACATACCAACGAGAGCAACGGCTATTGGTTTCGACAGGGTTGAGTCTACGCCCGACAGAGGAAGTGGCCTACAAGGCCACGACGGTCAAATTAGAAAAACGGCGTAAATCCGCCACTCCCATGGAACAATTTGGCCCTAGGTACGTTGGTTGAGTGAGGGTTCTGCGCCGCAGAGCCCCACCCCATCCATCCTTGAAAGGAGCCATTTATGGCCGACCCGATCATGACGACCAACAATAGCAATAACGCCAACCAGACGGTGCAGCGCGAGCAGGCGAAGAGCGAAGTTAGCGGGGGTAGTGATCGCCAACGCGAGCAAAGCGGGATGGACAAAGAGCGCCAGGACAAGAGCGCGATCGGCAGCCAGAAGAAGAGCGATGAAACCGCAGAGGACAAGAGCCAAAGCGATTTCAATAAGAACCGCAGCAGCGAACCGACCAGCCAGCGCTGAGCAACTGATGCAATAGCGAGCAGCACGCGTTGATGTGCGCAGGGTCGTCCTTCGGGGCGGCCCTTCGTTTTGGCGGGAGTCTTCAGGCGCGATGAGGGCGATTGGAGCGACATTGGTGCCGCGACGGCTAAGGGCATTACCGTCTCACAGCCATCGAAAGCCCGACCTACTTTCCCCGCCCAAAACGTTAGCCTCACTGCCATGCTTGAATAAGTTGCTGTGCATTTTGCCTCTCTCCCTATCTCGGCAAGAATGGCGCAGGGTGAATAGGTGGCAAATGCGCTGGGAGAGTTGGGTCGAAAGCGGACTTTGTCAATTTCTGCACGAACGGCCGATATTGCCACCTCACCACCGAAACCGGACGGTTGGCTATCGGCCATCCTCGGCCAGCGCAGGTTCGTTCAACGTAATGCGGCCCGGGCAAGGCGTTCCTCATGCTTGCGTTTGTGTTTCTGAACATAGCTTTCGGTCATCGTTACCGTAGCAACGGTGTCCGCCAGCACGGCCCCGCGCGAGCCAATCGGACGGTCCTGCCCTTCAGTGGAGTCCGCTGCCGTTTGCCGTTCCAGTTCGGCGTTCACCAGCGCACCAAGCAGAACGCCATAAGCCGAAAGGTACAGCCAGATCAGGAAAACGACGACTGCCGAAAGGGAGCCATAGGTCGCGCTGTAATTGCTCACGTAAACGACATAAAGGCTGAGCCCGAACGACGCGGCCATCCACAGCAATGTCGCGATGATGGCACCGGGCGTCAGCCAGCGCCATTTGGCCGCGCGCCGATCCGGGCCATAACGCATGATCAGCGCAAAGCCGCCTGATCCCAACGCCAGTGCCGCAATCCAGGCGGCGCCCTGCAGCAAAAAATCGATCGACTGCGCGAAGAGTGGTGACGAATGGCTAGTCAGCCAAGCAAACAAGCCTCCGCTGATGAGCCCGGTTAGACCGATAAGTACGGCGGCGAAAGTTAGCCCCAACGCCCGGCGGGTCAATGTGATCAGGCCGCGCGTTTCCAACTCCGAATTGATGACGTTCAGCGCCGCGATCAACCCGTTCGCGGCGTACATTGCGCCGTAGAGCGCGAGCGCCAATGCGATGACCAAACCTACCCCCGTCACCGTGGAACTGGTGGTGACGACCTGCATCAATTGGCCCTCCAGCACTGATGCAGCATCGGCAGGGATCACCCGGGTCAGGGTCTGGACCTGAAGCTGGACCGTCGCGACGTCGGCGACCAGTCCGTAGATCAGTACGATGGCGGCAATCAGCGGCGTGATCGCGAGGAAGCCGAAAAAAGCGACGCCCCCTGCAAGAAGCGACAGGTTGTGGAATCCCCACAACAGCCAAATGCGGCGAACGATCTGGCCAAAGTCCCGCCGCGTGAAGGAGAGAGGCGTCGTCGCTTCAAGGCCGGGATCTTCGTCGTTCGATTGTATAGGCATTCCGGACTCCGCGACGAACGTTCGAGGGGTTAACTGCCGGCAATGACGATTGGTTCGACCGGAGCATCAAAATTTCCTGAGTGCCTAATCTAGTCCAACTTACTCTGCAAAAAGGAGTTTCTAACTTTTTTGTGGTCGTTGACCGTGACAAGCTGGCGAATTTGCACCAAGGGCCGCACGATCCCTGTTTGCCGGAAAGCTACCGTCGTTCATGCTACTCGCTCAGTGCCTCGTCAAACCGGCTGAGACCATGCGCGGTCGAGTCTCGCTTCTGGCTTTAGTATTGGCATCGCTTCCGGCCCAAGCCTCGGCGCAGGCGATCCCCAGCACGCCGGAACCTGTCACAGTGCCCTGTCCGGCCAATGAGCCGACGATCGTAGCGCCGCCACCATCCGATGCCCGCTTGCCTCAAGTGGAGCCGGTGATCTGCCTCGACGAAGTCAATCGCGAAGCGCCGCCGCTTGGCGCCGACGACCCCGAACTTCAGCGGCCGCTGGAGAGCGTTGGCGAGTTCGAGCAGAAGCTGCTTGGCAGCGCGGCGGCGACCCCGAGCAGCGATCGGGAACTTGCCCAGCCCCTTCCGCCGCTGAACCAGTTCGACGTGCGCGAAGTCGAGCTCGCCGAGCCGGCACCCAATGAGGCACCGGTCGAGTTGCGCTACGCGATCAGGGTGGACGGGCTCGAAACGGCGGACGCGCTGACCGAGGTGCCATTGCTCGATCAGTTCGAGGCGCTGTCGGCGCTGCGCGAGGCCGAGGGCAAAGCCGCCAACGAGGCCATGCTTTCGGCGCGTCTGAGCGAAGACAGCAAATTGCTCCAACGGTTGTTGCAGTCGGAGGGCTGGTACGACGCGCAGGTTCAGACCCGGATCGATCGTTCGGCGGCGGCAGCCGATGGTCAACCGGTCAGCGCGGTGTTACTGGTCGCGCCGGGCCAGCGCTACGCACTCGGCAGCATCGCAATCACCGCCGACGCCACCGTCCCGCCGGGGCTGATTGAGGAGAATCTGGCGCTAAAGGTCGGCGAGCCGATCGTTGCGCAGCGGATACAGGGTGCGGAAGCCAACGTCGCCGTCGTGCTGCCTCAGAAGGGATATCCGTTCGCCGAGGTCGGCCAGCGCGACGTGTTGCTGGATCCCGATACGCACCTTGGCGACTACGTCCTGCCGGTGACGCTTGGGCCACGCGCGCGGTTTGGCGGGTTCCGCACGATCGGCAAATTGGCGTTCGACGTCGAGCATGTGGATGTGCTCGCACGGTTCAAGCAGGGCGAACTGTACGACAGCCGCGATGTCGACGACCTTCGCCAGGCATTGGTTGCGACCGGCCTGTTCTCGACCGTCGCGGTCGAGCCGCAACGCACCGGGATGCCGGCCCCCGAGGGCACTGAATTCGTGACCATGCTGGTGACCCAGGATGCCGGTCCGTCGCGTACACTGGCGGCCAGCGCGGGCTATGGGACCGGACAGGGCTTTCGCCTCGAGGGCAGCTGGACCCACCGCAACCTGTTCCCGCCCGAAGGGGCGCTGGACGCTAACGCAGTGCTCGGGACCCAGGAACAGGGCGCCGGGGTGACCTTTCGCCGGTCCAATGCCGGCAAGCGCGACCGGACGTTTCAGGTTGGCTTGCAAGCGCTTCGGGCACGGACCGAGGCGTTCGACGCGCTAACGGGGCGTCTCTTCACGCGGCTGAGCTACGACAGCACGCCAATCTGGCGCAAAACCTTTACCTGGGCGGTGGGTGCCGAAATCCTCGGGACGGTCGAGGAGGATTACGACTTCGCGATCGGCTCGCGCGACAAGCGCAAGTTCCTGATCGGCGGGATCAATGGCCAGTTCGGCTTCGACCAGACCGACAGCCTGCTCGACCCGAAGCGCGGCTTCCGGGCGCAGATCCTGGTCCAGCCCGAAGGGGCGTTGAGCGACGGCTTCCGCCCCTATTTCCGCAGCCAGTTCGATGCGAGCGGCTATTTTCCGGTGGGCGACAATCTGGTGCTTGCTGGCCGCGCGCGGATCGGGTCGACCGTCGGCATCGATCGCTTCGAGCTTGCGCCGTCACGACGTTTCTACGCCGGCGGTGGTGGATCGGTGCGGGGTTACGGCTATCAGCAATTGGGACCGAAGGACCCGGAGGACAAGCCGCTGGGCGGGCTCAGCTTGACCGAAGCCGCGGCCGAAGTGCGCTATCGCTTCGGCGATTTCGGCGTGGTCGGCTTCGTCGATGCCGGGCAGGTGTATGAGGACCGCGTGCCGAACTTCCAGGGCTTGCGCGCCGGGGTCGGCATCGGCGCACGTTATTATACCAATTTCGGCCCGTTGCGGGTCGACATCGCCACGCCCGTGGGGCGTCGACCGGGCGAAAGCCGCCTGAACATCTATGTCTCGGTCGGGCAGGCCTTCTGATGAGCGACGCCGCGGCCTCCGCCAATGAAATGCCGCGCGATGCCGAGGCGTCAAAGGTCCGCGGCGACGTCAATTGGCCGGCGCGAATCGGGCGCTGGCTGCTGATCGCACTGGCGGGGCTGGTGCTTCTAGCCGGGCTAGCGGTCCTCGGCATCAACACCGATCCTGGCCGCCGCTTCGTTGCCGAGCAGATCGAGGCGCTCGAATTCGAAAATGGCATGAAGATCGGCGTCGGTCGGATCGACGGTTCTCTTTACGGGGCAATGACGATTCGCGGAATGACCTTGTCCGATTCGAGGGGCGTATTTCTCGACGCGCCGGCAGTAAGCTTAGACTGGCGGCCATTTGCTTATCTCCAAAACCATGTCGATGTTCGCAACCTGAAGGTAGCAACCGCGACCTTGCGCCGACTGCCGGCGTTTCGCGCGACACCACCGAGCGACGCACCATTGTTGCCCGACCT
>Ga0136634_10001034_pt1 | contig 10943 bp, 8 predicted proteins | sample AntDrymUQ8332106_2_FD_104654 | JGI IMG/M metagenome (GOLD analysis project Ga0136634, IMG submission 104654) | Polar desert sand microbial communities from Dry Valleys, Antarctica - metaG UQ833 (21.06) | ecosystem: Environmental > Terrestrial > Soil > Desert | place: Antarctica: Dry Valley... | reverse complement strand
TCCGCCATAAGCCGGGCGATGTCGCGCGTCACGCTGTCCGGCGAGCCGGAGATGGCGAGATAGTCCTCGATGACGCCCACCACCGCGCCCGATAGCGGCTGCTCGCGCATGTCGGCGGCGGCCGCTAGCAGGCGGGCGGTGATTTCCGGCAGCGAGCGGGCGCCGAGGAAAACCAGATTGTTGCGCTCCAGAAACTCGCCCACGCGCCGTTCGGCGGCAGGGCCGTCGTCCGCATCCAGTTCGCGGGCGAGCGCGGCCACCTTCGCGTCAGGAAGCGGATTGGCGGGTTCGGCAAGGCGGTGGAGCACGGCATGAAAGCTCTCCGGCCGCCAAAAGCTGGCCAGCAGCCGCTCGCGCCACCGCGCCGGGATGGGCAATGCATCGAGCAGCGCGCGGAACAGGCCGAGATCGCCCAGGCGCAGGACAGAGCCACGCAGGCCGGAATTTTGCAGCGCCTCCAAGATCAGCGCGAGGATCTCGGCCTCGGCCTGTTCGCGGTCGGGCGCGCCAAAACATTCGATGCCGGCCTGGCGGAACTCGCGCGGGCGCAGCGCGTCGGGCTTGCCCTGCTGGTAGCGGAAGGTGGGGCCGTTATAGGCGTAGCGCGCCTCGCGATTGGCTTTCGGGTTGCGCTCCAGATAGATGCGGCACGCCGGGATCGTGAGGTCGGGGCGCAGGCAAAGCTCCTGGCCATCGGGGTCGGTGAAGACATAGGTGCGGCTGCGGAGCGCCTCGCCGACGCGGTCGAGGAAAACATCGGCGGGCTGGATGATGGCCGGCGCGACGCGCTCATAGCCGGCGCGGGCGAAAACGCCCATGATCCGCTCCGCCTGGTCCTCCAGCGCCTCGAAGCGCGCCGCGGATTCCGCTGCCATGTCTTTCTTCCCAAGCTCCACGCCAAAGGCCGCGCTCGTTGCATCCGCTCAGCGTCATGCCCTGAGGGAGGCGGCATTATTTCGCTGTTAACGCATCCGCGGTCTACTGGATTTCCGCTTCGCACGGCAATGACGCGTGCGTCATAGAATAAGGCCGCTATACAACACACGTACCGGCCTCCAAATTCTATCGTGCCGTCGCTTTCGCTGGCATTCTTACTTCGTCTGATGCCGCGCAAGAACCGAGCGGACGGCTTCGACCAGCTCGCCTTCCTTCACCGCGAACTGCGCGGGCCGGCCTTCCCGCCAAGCCTGGTTGCCGCTGATCGCGCCGGAAAGCCGCTCGCCCTCGATGAGGTCCTTGATGGTCACCTCGCCGCGCTCAAGTTCGTCCCCGCCCTGGATGACGACGCAAGGCGCGCCGCGCCGGTCGGCATATTTCATCTGCGCCTTCATGCCCGACGTGCCGAGATACATCTCCGCGCGGATGGGTTTACCACCGTCGGTCGGCTTGCGCAGCCGATTTGCTAAATTCTGAAAATCGGCGATGCGGTCGCGGTCCATGACCAGGACGACGACGGGGCCGCTCGCGGTCTCCGTCTTGAGCTGGCCAAGTGCCTGTAAGGCGGCATACAGCCGGGAGACGCCAATGGAAAAGCCGGTTGCAGGAATCCTAGCACCGGTGAACCGGGACACCAGCCCATCATAACGACCGCCGCCGCCAACAGAGCCGAAGCGGACAGGAACACCGTCGTCATTAAAGGCATTGAGGGTTACTTCAGCTTCGATCACTGGCCCAGTGTAGTACTCGAGACCGCGAACTAAGCTCGGTTCAACTAAGATTTGTCCCCCGCCAAATCCTGTATTCTCGCAGAGAGCGGCAATGCGCGCTAACTCGTCAATCCCTTCGCAGGCTAAAGGAGAGTCTTGGACCTCCTTGCGAAGCCTGTCTAACGTGCCGGCGTTATCGACCTGAATCCAATGATCATACGGCTCGCTGTCCCCCATCATTTTTGGTTGCTTGAAGTATTTGTGAATCTGCGCCTGAGAGGGTAACCCAATCGTTTCACCTACGGCGCTTTTTGATGAACGGATACAGCTGATTACACGCCTAACTTGTTCCGGTTCAAGTCCCGCACCTTTAGTAACGTCACCGGACTCATCCCTTCTTTCATTACCGAGTAAGGCTTCAACACCTTCGAACCCGAGTCGATCTAGTTTGTCGATCGCACGCATTGCGATGAGCCACCGATTATCATTCTCTGGGCCACCAAGTCCGATACTCTCCCTGAGGCCATCGAGGACCTTGCGGTTATTTACTTTAATAACGTAATCGCCCGTTTGGACGCCAAGCGCCTCCATCGTATCGGCCGCGAGCATGCACAGCTCGGCGTCGGCGGCGACGCTGTCCGTGCCGACCGTATCGGCGTCGAACTGGGTGAATTGGCGGAAGCGCCCCGGTCCGGGCTTCTCGTTGCGCCAGACCGGACCGGTCTGGTAGCGGCGGAACGGCTTCGGCAGGCGGTCGAAATTCTGCGCGACATAGCGGGCGAGCGGCGCCGTGAGGTCGTAGCGCAGCGACAGCCATTGCTCGTCCTCGTCCTGAAACGAGAACACACCCTCATTGGGCCGGTCCTGATCAGGGAGGAATTTGCCGAGCGCGTCGGTATATTCGAAGGCGGGCGTGTCCAAAGGCTCGAAGCCGTAGGATTCATACACTTGGCGGATGGTGCCGAGCATCCGCTGCATGGCGCGAATTTCCTCGGCCTCCACGTCGCGCATACCCTTGGGCAGCCGCGCCTCGGGCTTTTTGTCCAGCTTTTTGCCGCTCATATCCGTAATCCGCTGCGCCCGTTACAGGCGTGATACGCTCCGCGCCAGCAATCGGCTGCCGCTCCCTGATCTCAAGGGTGTTCTAAACGAGAGGGGCAAACGCAGCAAGACCGGCCGCACGCGGCACCTTACGGGTAAAGTGCGCTCAGCCCATCGGAGATGGGCAACGGCATCCATCCTTCACGCGCCGAGGGAGGATAATCCCACGGCGCAAGGTGGCTACGGAACCGGTTTGCTAAGGGGTGTGTTTGAAATGCGACCGAAGTTGAGCCATTCGGTCTTTAAGTATGAGCTTTTGGCGTTTCAGCTCTGCAATCTTGATATCGTCGGACGACGGTTTGGCTGTCTCTTCCTGAATTTGCCTGTCTAAGGCACGATGTTTTCCGGACAGCTCCTCGATATGAGCGTCAAGCGCCATAATGGACCTCCGTATTTCGCTCTTGTTTGCAACGGTATGATGACAGAGCGGTATGCGGAAGTCTAACGCCTTGAACGCGTAACGATCCAGGAACCTTAAATTGTTGAAAAGGTGTTTGCAATTTATAATTGCATTTGCAACGCGACGACGTTGTTCACCTTGTCGGCGGTGTCGGAGGCCGCGCGCAGCAAAGATATGATGAATATTATGCTATCTGAAGCACATCTTTGAGGCTGCGCAGCCGCTCGAGCACATCCTCGGCCTGGCGGCGCGTATCCTCGTCCCGCGACCCCGCGACGTCCTGCTCGGCGTCCTCGATCTCACGCTCCATCATCGCCGCGTCCACTTCGGCGAGCGGAACGGCTTGCTCGGCCAGCACGGTGAGGCTGTCCGGCCCGACATCGGCCAGACCGCCACGCACAAACACCTCGCCGAGCTGTCCGTCGAGACCGGGAACGCGCAAAATGCCCGGCCGCAGCATCGCAATGACCGGGGCGTGGTTGGGCAGAACGGTGAAGTCGCCTTCGGAGCCAGGGACGAGCACCTCGCGCACATCGGCGGAGATCAAGAGCCGCTCCGGCGAGACAAGCTCGAATTTAAAGGTGTCGGCCATTGGATATGCCTTGAACCTGGAATTAAGCAGCTTCGGCGGCGAGTTCCTCGGCCTTCTTCACGGCCTCCTCGATCGTGCCGACCATGTAGAACGCCTGTTCCGGCAGATGATCGTAGTCGCCGGCGCACAGGCCCTTAAAGGCCTTGACGGTATCGGCCACATCGACCAGCACGCCCGATTTGCCGGTAAACACTTCGGCCACGAAGAAGGGCTGCGACAGAAAGCGCTCGATCTTGCGAGCGCGCGCCACGGCGATCTTGTCCTCTTCCGAAAGCTCGTCCATGCCGAGAATGGCGATGATGTCCTGCAGCGACTTGTATTTCTGCAGAATTTCCTGCACCCGGCGGGCCGTCGCATAATGCTCCTCGCCAACGACGCGGGGATCGAGGATGCGGCTCGTGGAGTCGAGCGGATCGACGGCCGGGTAGATGCCTTTTTCAGCGATCGAGCGCGACAGCGTGGTCGTGGCATCCAAATGCGCGAAGGTCGAGGCCGGCGCCGGATCGGTCAAATCGTCGGCTGGCACGTAAACGGCCTGCACCGAGGTGATCGACCCCTTGTTGGTCGAGGTGATGCGCTCCTGCAGCGCGCCCATATCGGTGCCGAGCGTGGGCTGATAGCCAACGGCGGATGGGATGCGGCCAAGCAGCGCCGACACTTCGGAGCCGGCCTGCGTGAAGCGGAAGATGTTGTCGACGAAGAGCAGCACGTCCTGGCCCTGATCGCGGAAATACTCCGCAACGGCAAGGCCCGACAGGCCAACGCGGGCGCGGGCGCCGGGCGGCTCGTTCATCTGGCCGAACACTAGGGCGCATTTGGACCCCTGCCCGCCGCCTTCCTTGTTCACGCCGGACTCGATCATCTCGTGATAGAGATCGTTCCCCTCACGCGTGCGCTCGCCCACGCCGGCGAACACGGAATAGCCGCCATGCGCTTTGGCGACGTTGTTGATCAGCTCCTGAATCAGCACGGTCTTGCCGACGCCGGCGCCGCCGAACAGGCCGACCTTGCCGCCCTTGGCATAGGGCGCGAGCAGGTCGATGACCTTGATGCCGGTGACCAGGATTTCCGCTTCCGTGGACTGCTCGATGAAGGTCGGCGCGGGCGCGTGGATCGGCCGGCGCTCATTGCTCCTGATCGGGCCGGCCTCGTCCACCGGCTCGCCGATGACGTTCATGATGCGGCCGAGCGTTTCCTCGCCGACCGGCACCGCGATCACGTCGCCGGTATCGAGCACTTCCTGGCCGCGCACGAGACCTTCGGTGGAGTCCATGGCGATGGTGCGCACGGTATGCTGGCCCAGATGCTGCGCAACCTCGAGAACCAGCCTGCTGCCCTGATTCTGCGTCTCCAGCGCATTCAGAATCTTCGGCAGGTGGCCGTCGAACTGCACGTCCACCACAGCGCCCGTCACCTGCCGAACCCGGCCAATCGATCTATCATTCAACATCGAAATCTTTCCGTAATCTAACCGCCCTTGCCTTCAGGATCTCATTATCAAGACATCCGGAGGGGCATAAGGGATTTTGCGAAGTTTGCGTTATCGCCATGCGTTAAACTGCTTCCGCGCCGGAGATGATTTCGATCAGCTCTCGCGTGATCATGGCTTGGCGCGTTCGGTTATAATTCAAGGTCAAGCGGTCGATCATGTCGCCGGCATTGCGCGTGGCGGAGTCCATGGCCGCCATCTGCGCGGCGTAAAAGCCGGCGACGTTCTCCAAGAGCGCCCGGTAGATCTGCGTGGCGATGTTGCGCGGCAGCAGATCGCGCAGGATCTCGTCTTCCTCGGGCTCGAATTCATAATCCGCGTGCGGCTGGGTCGTGTCCTCCGCAACCGCCTCCGGGAGCTTGACCGGAATGAGCTGAAGCGCCTGCGGCTTCTGCGTCATGATGCTCTTGAACTCGGAAAAGAACAGCGTCGCGACGTCGAACTCGCCATTCTCGAACATGCGCATGACCCGCTTGGCGATGTCGAGCGCTTGCGCATAGCCCAGCTGGCGCACTTGGCGCAGATCGACCGTGTCCACGATCAGCCGCGCATAGTCGCGCCGCAGCACGTCCGCGCCCTTGCGCCCGACACAGAGGATTTTCACCTGCTTGCCCTGCGCCAGCAACGCGCGGATTTGTTCGCGGGCCCGGCGCACGATGTTGGTGTTGAACGCGCCGGCCAGGCCGCGCTCGGCGGTCATAACTATGAGCAGGTGCACATCTTCCTTGCCCGTGCCGACGAGCAGCGGCGAGGCGCCATCACGCGAGGCAAGACGCGCATTTAAATTGGCAAGCACGGCATCCATGCGCTGGGCGTAAGGGCGGGCGGCCATGGCGGTATCCTGCGCGCGGCGCAGCTTGGCGGCCGCCACCATCTGCATGGCCTTGGTGATTTTCCGCGTGGCCTTAACCGAGGCGATGCGGTTGCGCAGTTCCTTCAAGCTAGGCATGTAACATCCGCCGCATCATCATCCGTGAGTCCCACCTAGCCTTATGCCGCGAACGATTTGGAAAAGCTGTCAAGCGCGCCGCGCAAGCTCTTCTCCAGATCATCGCTCAGCGCCTTCTTGGTACGGATCTCATCGAGAATGCCCGACTGGCTGTCGCGCATATAAGCGAGCAATTCCTGCTCAAAACGCGCAATCGCATTGACGGGCAGCGGGTCGAGAAAGCCGCGCGTACCGGCATAGATCACGACCACCTGCTCCTCCACCCGCAAGGGCGAAAATTGCGGCTGCTTCAGAAGCTCGGTAAGGCGGGCGCCGCGCGCCAGCAGGCGCTGCGTGGTGGCGTCCAGGTCGGAGCCGAACTGCGCGAAGGAGGCCATTTCGCGATATTGCGCCAACTCGCCCTTCATGGAGCCGGCGACCTGCTTCATCGCCTTGACCTGCGCCGACGAGCCCACGCGGGACACGGAGATGCCCACATTCACCGCCGGGCGGATGCCCTGATAGAACAGGTCCGTCTCGAGGAAGATTTGACCGTCGGTAATCGAAATGACGTTTGTCGGGATATAGGCCGACACGTCATTGGCCTGCGTTTCCACGATGGGCAGCGCCGTCAGCGAGCCCGAGCCATGGGATTCGTTCAGCTTGGCGGCGCGCTCGAGAAGACGGCTGTGCAGATAGAACACGTCGCCCGGATAGGCTTCGCGGCCCGGCGGACGGCGCAGCAGCAGCGACATCTGGCGATAGGCAACGGCCTGCTTGGTGAGATCGTCATAGACGATCAGCGCGTGCATGCCGTTGTCGCGGAAATACTCACCGAAAGCGCAGCCGGCATAGGGCGCGAGGAACTGCATGGGCGCCGGATCGGAGGCGGTGGCGGCGACGACGATGGTGTATTCCAGGGCGCCGTTCTCCTCCAGCACCTTGACGAATTGCGCGACGGTGGAGCGTTTCTGGCCGATGGCGACATAGACGCAATACAGCTTCTGGCTTTCGTCGCCGCTGGCGTTGATTGACTTCTGGTTGAGGATGGCGTCGAGCGCCACGGCGGTCTTGCCGGTCTGGCGGTCGCCGATAATCAGCTCGCGCTGGCCGCGGCCGATCGGAATCAGCGAGTCGATGGCCTTGAGCCCGGTCTGCATCGGTTCATGCACGGATTTGCGCGGCAGGATGCCCGGCGCCTTCACGTCCACGCGGCGGCGCTCCGTCGACTCGATCGGGCCGCGCCCGTCGATCGGATTGCCCAGGGCGTCCACGACGCGGCCGAGCAGCGCCTTGCCGACCGGCACCTCCACAATCGTGCCGGTGCGCTTGACGGTGTCGCCTTCGCGGATTTCGCGGTCCTCGCCGAACACCACCACGCCGACATTGTCGGTTTCCAGGTTCAGCGCCATGCCGCGGATGCCGCCGGGGAATTCCACCATCTCGCCGGCCTGCACATTGTCGAGGCCGTGAACGCGCGCGATGCCGTCGCCGATGGAGAGCACCTGGCCGATCTCGGAGACCTCGGCGTCCTGGCCGAAATTCCGGATTTGCTCCTTCAAGATGGAAGAGATTTCCGAGGCCCGGATTTCCATCAGCTTACCTCTTTCATGGCAAATTTAAGCGCATTGAGTTTTGTGCGTATCGACGTATCCACCATGCGGCTGCCGATCTTTACAATCAGGCCGCCGAGAATGGCGGGATCGACCGTCATTTTGAGGTCGATGTCCTTGCCGGTCTTGGCCTTGAGCGTGGCCGTCAGTTCGTCGGCTTGCGCCGGCGTCAGCGGAATAGCCGAGACCACCTCCGCGGTGACCTCGCCACGGTGATCCGCCAGAAGACGGCGAAACCCGGCGGTGATGTCGCGCAGCGCGAACAGACGGCGGTTTTTTACCAGCAGCTGCAGGAAATTCGCGGTGAGCCCGGAGATCTCCACATGCGATGCAATCGCCGCGACGGCGCGCGCCTGTTCGTCGGCGGAAAAGATCGGGCTGCGCACGAGGCGCAGGAAATCGGGGCTTTCACTCAGCAGGGCGTCGATCCGGTCGAGCGCGGCTTCGACCTCTTCGGTCCGGTCTTCCTCCAGCGCGAGGTCGAACAAGGCGATGGCGTACCGCCCAGCCATACCCGCAACAAGCGTTTCTTCGCCAGCCACTTTAGCGTTCTCTCAATCCTTAGCCTTGCGTGCGGAAAGCTTCGCCCGGACTTTTGCGCAGCCAAAAAAGGCATCGAGAGCGATCGGCCCTCGAACCTGATGAAATGCTGAAATTCAAGCCTGTCTAACACAGGCTTTGCGGGAGGTGCAACTCGTTGTCACGCATCGGGCGATGTGGCTTTTTGCCCATCGAGCGCAACGGCGATCTCGTCCACAAGTTTCGACCGCCCGGAATGCAGGATGACGAGAACATCCTCGGCGCGAGTCATGCCGAGATAAAGCAGCGTTCTATCGTCGCGGTCGGGGAAATTGGAGGGCAGGAGATCGGTCCACAGCAGGATGACGATCCGGAATTGCAGCCCTGTCGCGCGCTGAATCGAGATAATCCGGACACCCTCGTCGGCGAGCTTGCCGGCCTTTCCGTCGAGGACAACAGCCTGAGTGAAAGCGTTGAGACGGTCTCTGAGTTCATTGAGGAATGATGGGTTCCAATCTGGAAGGTGAGGATAGAGTATAGCGATGTCGGCGGGTCGCAATGTCTCGCGACGTCCGCGAATGACAAAACCGGCCACGAGCCAGCTTTGGATGAGCGCCGCCGCGCAATCCCTTTCCGTCTGACGGCTTTGCAGATGGATCAGTTCGGGCTTGGGTCCACGCCGCAAACATTCCGGGATTGGCGTTGCATCGCTTGGCCCTTTTGCTTCAACCAAGTCGCCGGGCGCTGCAAACGGGACGGCAGCGCTGAGTATTTCTTCTGTATTTCTGTAATTTCTTTTCAGGACAGTCGTCCGACCACGAGCGGTTACGCCAACATCTGCCCAGGTGAAATCACGCTTGCGAAAGAGACGCTGCGTTCCATCTCCAGCAATAAAGAAATGAGCATCTTCAGAAGCGGGGTCTCTCAACGCCAGCTTGGCAGCTTTCAGCCAATTGGACTGCAAGAGCTGAGCTTCATCGACGAGAACGGCATCGAACTGGCCCGCATCGATAGGCGAACCGTTTTCCATAGCGTGAAGTAGCCGTTCGGCATGTGCCTCGTCTTTCTCCTTCTCGATAAAACGCACGCCATTTCGCACGCCCCAGGCGTGGAATGTGTGGGTTTCGATGTTGCCGTAGAGCTGCGTTCGCAGCCGGATGTGTTCCGCCAGGTATCGATTATAGCAGAGGATCAGCACGCGCCGGCCCGGCCCGCCGCCTATGAATTTGGCTCGAGCGATAATGATTACCGTTTTACCTGAGCCCGCCACCCCGTAAACCACGCGATGACCTTTGCCCAACTGGCGCGCAATCGCATCTTGTTTGCTGTCCAACACTTTGAGGTCTGCGCCGGTATCCAGTCCGTCGTCCGGCCTGGAGATTGGAGATATGACGGCTTTGAGTATCTCCAGTTGGGAGTCGGTAATCTGAGTGAACCAGCGCGGGTTAAAAAACTTTGCGAGCTCGCCTTTTAAGTCAGCGGCTTTCAGCCCAAGCCAGGATTCTAAAACATCTTGCGTGACGTTCCGCCCGGATGGAAAAACCTGCGCAAGCGAGCCGTCACCATCCTCCAGCTCAGCGCGCGTAATTTCGGTATGAATCACAACATAGCTGAAGGGAAAGGTGAAGTTTCCCTCGTGCGGACCTGAGCGATGCAGCAAAAGCTCTGCCCATTTGTGCTTGCTGCATTCGTTGAGGAGACGCCGCATGTAATCACGCGCTTGCCGATGCGGATGCGGCCTCTTCTGCCGAGTGTTCCCATTGCGGAACGTGACCGTGTCACAGGTTGCATGAGCGAGCTGTTCTCGCCGCCAGCCTTTCGCTTCAATGATCAGCACGCCCACATCGGGGATAACAACGATGAAGTCAGGATGGCGATTACTTGTGAACGGCTCATAGTATACCAAGCAGTGCTCGTCGAGTCGTTTTAAAAGCTTGTGGACCTTACTCTCGCTCGCTGTGGCGCTTGCCGGCAATGATTGCGGGATCATTTCGGCCATTTTGCTTCCCCTTATCTTATATGTGTTTAGCCTTGCGACAAGCGAAGGGAAGTTGGTTCGTCAAGACAGACGGCAAGACGCCGTTAAACTAAAGAAAACTATACGGATCGACGTCCACCGCCAGCCGCAGGCTGCCCTTCGCGGGCGGCGCGTGGTCGAGCCAGTGGCGCAAATATCCCTGCAAATCCACGTCGCGGGCGGCTTTCACCAGCAGGCGGTAGCGGAAGCGGCCGCGGATCAGCGCCAGCGGGGCTTCGGCGGGACCGAATACGCAGACCTTGGCCGATTGCGGCGCGGCCAGCGCGACGGCCTTGGCGAAATGTTCGGCCTCCGGTTTGGTTTTCGCCGAGATAACGAGCGCGGCGAGCCGTCCGAAGGGCGGCATCCCCGCCTCGCGCCGCTCCGCGATCTCGCGGGCGAGAAAGCTGTCGCGGTCGCCGGAAATGATAGCCTGCATGACCGGGTGCTCCGGCATATGCGTCTGGATGAAGCCGCGCCCCTCGACGCCGTCTTCGCGGCCCGCCCGCCCCGTCACCTGGTACAGCAGCTGGAACGTGCGCTCGGCGGCGCGCGGATCGCCCGAGGCCAGGCTGAGATCGCCGTCCACCACGCCCACGGTGGCGAGCTGGGGAAAATGGTGCCCCTTGGCGACGAGC
>Ga0136634_10001033_pt1 | contig 10948 bp, 8 predicted proteins | sample AntDrymUQ8332106_2_FD_104654 | JGI IMG/M metagenome (GOLD analysis project Ga0136634, IMG submission 104654) | Polar desert sand microbial communities from Dry Valleys, Antarctica - metaG UQ833 (21.06) | ecosystem: Environmental > Terrestrial > Soil > Desert | place: Antarctica: Dry Valley... | reverse complement strand
TCTTGGCCAAGCCGCCGATGGCGTTAGCAATGGCGTTATCAACGTCCACGGCTTTCATCGCTCATGTCGGCGCGGCCCCGCCAAATGGCACCGCCACACGCGCAGCGGCAGAAACGTCCCCTGCCGTCGCTGGGGCGGACGAGGCCGGCGGCCAGGCAATTGCGCGCGCATCGGCCCGATTTGGTACTGCGGGTAATCGATCAACGGACTTGGGCTTTCAGCCCAAGTCTCCCTCCTCAGCCTAGCGCCGGCTTTATCCGGCAATCGGCGCGCAGGGGAACCCATTGTAGGCGCGGCTGTTAACGCTTCGGGCACTTACCGACGGAGCTAAAGAGCTGTAACCGGTACCGCTTTTGCCCACCATCTGACGTTGCAATACTTTGGGAGTAGAAATGATTACACCGATCAAAATGGTGGCGGCAGCGGGCCTTCTCGCCGCCTCCGCAATGTGGGCGAATGCCGCTCCGGCAAATGTCGGCCAAGTTGCCGATGGCTTTAGCAACGGACTGATCAATGTCCATGGCAGCCATCGTTCGTGTCAGCGCGGCCCAGGCGGAGTCTGGCATCGCCACAATCGTTTCGGCGAACGCCGGCCATGCCGCGCTTGGCGCGGTGAAGGCCGCCGGCCTGATGCATGCGTACGGTTCGGCCCGGTTTGGTACTGCGATTATTGATGAAAGAAATCGACTTGGGCTGCAAAGCCCAAGTCTTCCGCCTTTATGCCTCCAGGAAGTTTATTGCTGAACCGGCGTGCAAGCCTTCCTAAGCCATTCACGCGCCACATCGCCCTCCAGCAATCCCCCGAGTTCGCATTCCACCCTGGCATGATAACAATTTAGCCAGCCGATCTCTGCGTCCGACATCAGGTCCGGATCGACGAGACGGCGGTCGATAGGGGCGAGCGTTAGCGTTTCGAACGCCATCATCGGCCGCTCGCCGCCTTGGACCGCTTCCGGCTCGTTCACCAGCAGCAAATTCTCGATGCGGATGCCGTAGGCGCCTTCGCGGTAATATCCCGGCTCGTTCGAGACAATCATTCCCGGCTCCAGCGCGGCGCTGGCGCGCTTCGACAGTCCCTGCGGGCCCTCATGCACCGATAGATAGCTGCCGACGCCATGGCCCGTGCCGTGATCGTAATCCAGCCCTGCGTCCCACAACGCCCGGCGCGCGAACGCGTCCAGATCGCACCCGCGTGTCCCCTTTGGAAAGCGGGCGGTGGCGATAGCGATGTGGCCCTTGAGCACGAGCGTAAAATGCCAGCGCATTTCCGCGCTTGGCCGGCCGATGGCAACGGTTCGGGTGATATCCGTGGTGCCGTCCACATATTGCCCCCCGGAGTCGATCAGGAAAAGAGAGTCCGGCTCCAGCTTGCGGTTCGTGCTGTAGGTAACGCGGTAATGCACGATGGCGCCGTGGGGTCCGGCTCCCGATATGGTGTCGAAGCTGATCTCCCGCAGCTCTGGGCTTTCGCGGCGGAAGGCTTCCAAGCGCTGTGCCGCGCCGATCTCATCGACCTCGCCCGAGGACCCTGTCGCGTCAAGCCAGGCGAGGAAACGCACCATGGCGACCCCGTCGCGTTTATGGGCGGCGCAGGCGCCAGCAATCTCGGCGGCGTTTTTCTTCGCCTTGGGAGCAACGCACGGGTCTTCCCCCTCGCTGACCCCGGCTCCGCTGCTGACGAGGCAATCCGCGATCCACTTTGATGTCCGCGCGGGATCGAGGCGGACGCTGGCTCGCTGCATCCCTAGTGCCGCAAGGGCGTCGGGAAAAGCCGCCGGCTCATGGATCGCGGCAACGTCCGCGAGAGCGGCACGCATCGCATGGCTCAGCTTTGCTCCGGCGATGAACAGCGCGGCCTGGCCTTGCGCCGGCACGATGGCGTGACTGAGAACGAACGGCGTGTGCGGCAGGTCGGCCCCACGGATGTTGAACAGCCAGGCAATGCTATCCAGCGCGGTGATGACCGCCGCGTTCTGCCGCGCATTATTGAGATCGTTCTGGATGGCGGCAATTTTTTCCGCGGACGTCCTACCCGCCAAAGCCACGGGCTGCGAAATGACCGGAGCGCTCGGCGAAGGGGGGCGATCGACCACCCAGAGGCCGCTCACGGGATTGTCCGCCAGCGGTGTAAGATGGGCTCCAATTTTGGCCAGCGCCTTTGCGAGCCCCTCGACGTCGCTCATCGTATGCAGGCGCGGATCGTAGCCGAGCTTGTCGCTTTCGGCGAGATTGGCGGCCAGCCAATCAGAAGGCTTCGTCTCGGTCGATTTAACGACCGTGAAGGCTGAAGGGTCCGTTTGGTCGGCCGCTTGCAACGTGTAGCGCCCGTCGACGAACAGCGCCGCTTTCGCGCAAAGCACGGCCGCAAGGCCGGACGAACCGGAAAACCCGGTCAGCCACAGCAGAAGCTCCGCATCGGGCGAAACATATTCATTCTGGTATTCGTCGGCGCGCGGCACAAGAAAGCCCGCCACACCGAGACGCGCCATTTCCCGCCGCAAAAGCCGCACACGCGCCGCGCCATGCGCCGGGCCTCCGACATCGTCGAATTTTTGATACATGCTTTGCGTTTTACGATGCGGCGTTCAACGCAGCAACGGCAATCCCGGCTTGCCTACGAAGGTATGGCGGCTTTTGTGCCATGCAGCATCCGCAGCGCTGCGATGCAGCAAAACCGGATACTCAAGCGGCGCGTCTAAGGCGATATTCGTGGAGTCACAAGACCGGCCCAGCCGGCGAAACTAAAGACATGAGCAGGAGCAATGATCATGACGGCAACAACTTTCGATCGCGCCGGCACCGCCCGTGCGCAGCGGACGGGCAAGGGTTTCATCCGCCGCTTTATGGACCACTATATGGAGGTCCAGATGAAAAGAGCCCAATTGCGCGTCAACGCCTATCTGCGCGGGCTTGGCGACGGTGACCTTCAAGCGCTGGGGTATACGCCAGCGGAAATACGCGCTATCCGCAACCGCGAGGCCAGCATCTCCGTAATGGTGTAAAGCCCCGTGCCATCAGAGGCCGCCGGCAACTTGGCCGGTGGCCTTTGCCGCCTCACTTGCGCCGGAGCACAAGCGTGGTCCAGCCTTCCAGAGACAAGCGCGTCTCCATCGCCAAGCCAAGCCTGAGATATGTCGCGCCGACCTCGCGCGCTTGGCTGTCCAGCAGCCCCGAGAGCACGATATGACCTCCGCGCGTGCACAGCCTGCCTAAGGACGGGGCCAGCCGCACGAGCGGCCCGGCGAGAATGTTGGCGGTTATCAGATCGAAGCGCGCTTCTTGCTGGATCGCAGGGTGCATCACGCCTGCCGAGAGCACCGCAGCGGCCCGCGGCGCAACACGATTCCGCCGAAAATTGGACCTGGCGACACCAACCGCGATTGTGTCGATATCGCTCGCCAGCACGCGCGCATTCGAGGCCTTGGCCGCGGCAATGGCGAGCACGCCCGAACCGGTGCCGACGTCCAGCACACTGCGCAAAGCGCGCCGCTTCGCCAGCCGGTCGATGACCAGCAAGCAGCCGCGGGTCGTGCCGTGATGCGCGGTGCCGAATGCCTGACCCGCCTCGATCTCGATCGCCAGCCGCTTTCCGCGCGCGGTCTCGCGGTCGTGACTTCCATGAATAAGGAAACGCCCGGCCTTTACCGGGTGTAGACGGCGCTGGACCCGCGCGACCCAGTTTTCCTCCGCGATTTCGAAAAGCTGCAACGCATTCTCGACGCCGGCGCTGGAAGACGTCTCGCGAAGGAGATGGCTCAGCATGCCAAGATCCGGGCGCTCCACGAAATAAGCTTCGAGGAGCCACGAAACCTCGCTCTCGGAGATGCTCACCGCCGGTGGCGGGTCGAGAACCTCGGTTAGCAACGCGGCGAAGGCTGCGGCGTCCGCCTCACTGGCGGTTAGGTTCACGCGATAGGTGGAGGGCACGGGCCGCGTCAGTGGGCTTCGAGCGCGTCGCACCAGCGCTGATGCAAGTGCTTGTCCGCCTCGGCGAGCGGCATGGCTTGCAATTCGCCGGCCGGAGTCCGCGCCAGCAACCCGCAAGCGAGAAGCCGTTCCATCGCCTCGTGCATGTCGAAATTGACCTCGACGCGGAATTTGGCGCGGAGAAACGCTTCGATCCTGCGGTCGAGGGCGTCGAGTTCGGCAAGCGGTACGGGCCGCTCGAGCATGTGACTGTAGAGCAGCACCTCCTCCTTCACGTCTTCTTCCTCGGCTTCGTCCACCATGAGCGCGAGAGCGCCTTGATTGTTGGCAAGGTTTTGGAAATAGAGACTCTGCGCGAGTTGCATCCGGTAGCGGTCGCGGGTGATGAAGATATTGCGGATTTGCGCATATAAAATGCCGCCGACACCGGTTACCAGCGCCAAGGCCAGCATGACCGGCGACAGAGCGACCGCGACGAGAAGCTTTGTGGCGGTCCCGATCGCCCAGGTGATCGTGCCCAGCAGAGCGCTGCCGCCGAGCTGCACCTTGTCGCGATACTTCATTTTAACGCGAATGTTGGGAAACAGCATCTCCACATCGTGGATGGGAATATTTTTGAAGATCTTGAGATAGACGTGATCTGTCGAAGCGCCCACCGGCAGCCTCTTGCGCAGTTTATGCAGCTTCTTTTTGGCGGAAGCTTCGCCGACCTTATCGGCCTGCATGATCTCGGCAATGCGGACGTCTTCCGTCTTGAATTTGATCGCCATGCAGAGGCGCTGATAAGTTGGGACCGTATAGCTGAAGGTCTTTAGATACAGCCGCTTGATGTCCCGCTTGGAGCGCGTAATATCCCCTTCACCGCGAAAAAAGATCAGCTTCACCTCGAGCTCGGTGAAATCCACATCCACGTCCACCCCGTCAGGCGTGGCGTTGGCAAGCACATCCTCGAGCCCTTGTTCGGTCAGTTCCTCGTAATTGGCGCTCACGGCGTGCTGGCGCAGCTTCTCTACGAGCAGGCGGCGCTTGTCCACGCGCTGCTCGACGCCGAGCGATTCCTGATTGATCGTATCGTCATCGGGATTGAACGGGTCGTAGACTTCGGCCAGTTCATTGAGGGCCTGCGCGGATTGATGCTGGCGCAAGCAGCCGATCTTGTGAAACACGCTGCGCGCGAGCTGTCGGCCGGCATCGCTCGCGAACGGTTCCTGGCTTAGCGCCGCCTCGATCACATCCGTCCGTGAGAGGGGGATGAACGTCTTACCGCTCTGCGCGGCGGGAGCGATCGTGATCGGTGTAGCGTCGTTCATGCCGGCATCTCCACTCAAACCGGAAATCGGTCCGCGAACGGCCGATCAGCCCAGCACAGGCTTAACGCGGCGCATCATATTACGAAAGGGATTTGGCGCAAACCGGCAGCGCGGGACGGAGTAGCGGCATACGAGACACGCGTTGCCGGAAAGAGTCTCGTGATGCGCCAATGATTGAACCGCGTTGCGTGTCGTTTTCCCCGTCTGCCGAAGAGAGGTCTTTTTCAAGGACGGAAAAATGAAAATTCTATCGACGCTTGTAGCTATTGCGATTGGAGCTTTTCTGTTCGCGGAAAGCGCTCACGCCGTTCCTTTGGGGGCGTCCGGCGCTTTCTCACAGGTCAACGCTGAATCATCGCTGATCACGCCGATCGCATGCCGTTCCGTCAAACGCCGCGTCTGCTACAAAGGCCGCTGCCGCGTCTCCACCCGCCGGGTATGCACCACCCGGCGCTGCCGTTCAGTAACAAAACGGTCTTGCATCATTCGTAATGGCCGCCGCGTTTGCCGCGTCGTCATCCGCCGCGTTTGCCGCTAGATTGCAGCAAGATAGACCAGCCTCCGGCGCCGCTGTTCAGTGTGCCTGGACACCAGCGCCGGAGGCGAAGCCCAAGTTGTCGGCGCGATCTTAGCTGCTCGCCCGAATTCATGTCTGCAGTACCTCCTCCCCTGGGTCCGGAACGATTACGAATAGTAAACGTTTCTAACAAACAAGACTTGGGAGGAAAAAATGAAAACAATTTCGAAGCTCGCTTTGGCGAGTTCGTTACTGGCTCTTGGCCTGACCAGTGCGACCGCACAAACGACCACGCAGCCCACCCAGCAGGCGCCCTCGACCGTTGACGGTTCGACTCAGCCGAAAGGCGATCAGAAGCAGGCTCCAGGCTCGGTCGGTGCGATGGACAAAGCCACAACAGGCGTGGCGACCAGCCCCGATGACGTGAAGCGTCAGACCGAAGGCAGGCCCACCGCCGCCGACGAGGCGAAAGGCGCCGTCTCAACCGCGCCCAAGCCGGACGTCACGCAGCAGTCGCCCGGAACCGTGGGCGCAGCGCCAGGAACGACCCCGGCGCCAAAGTAAGAAAGCAGTGGCGCCGCTCAAATTCAGGCGCTGGGCGAGTAAGGCTGCACAGCCGCTCGCCCCCTTCGATTCCAACGCGTTGTCACCCTGCTTATCGACGGGGAGTGCTGGCGATCCGTCTCACCCGTTCGGGGGATGTTGGTCTGCTTGCGGTGCCGTATTATCGCGTTGGCTATCGAAGGCTGGGATCGCTTTCCGACGGTGAGATACTTTTGCTGTCCGCATTCCAGCTGCCGCTTGTTACAGGTGGTGAACATGATGATTTGCGCCCGCACGCATGTACTCGCAGCAACGATCGCACTGCTTTCCTTCACAACTCCCATGCATAGCGAAGAGAACAAAACGTCTGCCGCCGCGCTTGTCGATGCCCTGAATATCGTCGGCGGCAAGCCGCAAAATGTGCGTGTGTCGCATCAGAAGGGCGTGTGCGCTGTCGGTTCCTTCGCAGCGGCGCCCGAGGCGAAGGCGCTCTCCACGGCTGCGCTGTTCAGCGCGCCCTCGACTCCCGCGCTTGTGCGCTTTTCCATGGCCGGTCCCAATCCGAAAGTTCCCGACAAGGCGAAAGCCGCCGCGCGCGGCCTGTCCGTCAGCTTCGACACACCCGATGGTCCGACCGAAATGGGGACGATCTCCGCGCCTGTCTTCGCGGCCAAGTCGCCTGCGCAATTCCTTGGCCTGCTGCAGTCCCGTGCACCCGACCCCGCAACCGGCAAGCCTGATCCGGAGAAGATCAAAGCCTTTGCCGCCGCCAATCCCGAAGTCGCCCGGCAGCCGGAATATCTGAACGCGCGGCCGCTTCCAGCATCCTTTGCCGACGCGCATTATTTCGGCGTTCACACCTTCTTCTTCACCGGCCCGGATGGCTCTCGACGTGCGGCCCGGTGGTTCATAACGCCCGTGGGCGGAGGCGCTACGCTCACCGATGAGGAAGCAAAGGCAAAGCCGGAGGATTTTTACATCGCCGATCTGACGGAGCGGCTCGCAACAAAGCCCGCTGAATTCGATTTCAGCGTGCAATTCGCCGAGAGCGGCGACGAGCTTCTTGACCCGACGATCGTCTGGCCGGTGCGCGCGAGACAACCCGTGGGCCGCCTCACCATCAGCGCGATCGCGGAAGGCCAAGCGCTCGCCAAATGCCAGACGAGCATATTCAATCCGGTGCAGCTTCCCGCTGGCATCGAACCATCCGACGATCCAATTTTGCAGATGCGCGCGTCCGCCTATGCAGTATCACTGTCGCGGCGGAACCAGTAACGTCGAGAAAACCGATCGATCGTTCGACGCGCAGATTTCTTGCGCATCTCGCACCGCCTCACGCGCGCGTGGCCGATCAGCCACGACCAGAACGAATACCCACAATGCAATCCTTGAGCAGTGGCTCAATGTCAGACGCGGCGTTATCCAGGCTCTTCAAGAGGTGCAGAGGGCATTGTGGTGAGACCAAATTCCTTTTTTGGGCTGCTTGCAACGGCAGCCGTCGCGTTTGTTTTAGGCAGCTGCTCAACGCTGGGTCCGAACGACAATCCGACGGTGCCGCCGAACTACCGGCAGCTCCTGGCGGCAAATCTTTCCGAAAAGACGGACTTCAGCAAATTCATCAAGGCAGAAATTTCCCCGCCGGGCGTGTGGGAGTCCCCGCTAAACGCGAGCGCGTCGCGGCCGATCGCTTGCGCAAGAGTGACGGTCGAGGGCACTTTCGGGCCACACACCTACGCATTGGGGTATCTTTTCTTGAACGGGAAGATCGAAGATGTGTTCAGTCCCGACGCGGTTAACCCAGCCCTAGGCGGTGCGTTCGCGGCCGCCTTGAAAAATTCGGTCACTTGCGGAAAGCTCTCCTACGGACCATTCCCGGAACTCGCCCGGCCAAAGAAGCAAACGGCGGGGCGTTAAGGCGAAGCCGGAGCGGCAAAGCTAAGGACGCGTCACGAAAGACGCCACCACGCGCTTGCGCCCGGCCTTATCGAAATCGACGGTGAGCTTGTTGCCGTCGACCTCGGCGATTTCGCCATAGCCGAACTTGTCGTGGAAGATGCGCTCGCCGCGGTCGAAGCCGCAATCGTCGGCGCTGCTGGCGGCGACCAATTCGCCGTCGATGGTGGGCGGCGCGGACCGGGCGGCCTTGCCGCGTCCTTGCTGGGCGTCCCAAAAGGCTTGCGCGCGCTGCCAGCCGGGACTGGAATAGCCCGCATTGACAGGGCCGCCGCCCGTGCCGAAGCTTGACGCGCCGTAGGCGCCGAGCGAGGTCGGATCCTCGATGACATCGACATTGGCTTCCGGCAATTCGTCGATAAACCGCGACGGCACCGCGCTTTGCCACAGCCCATGCACGCGGCGGTTCTGCGCAAAACTGACCTTGGCGCGCTTTTTCGCCCGCGTCACGCCGACATAGGCCAGCCGCCGCTCTTCCTCCAAACCGGCGAGGCCGCTTTCATCCATGGAGCGCTGATGCGGGAACAGCCCCTCCTCCCAGCCGGGCAGAAACACCGTGTCGAATTCCAGCCCCTTGGCGGCATGCAGAGTCATGACGCTGACGCGGTCGCCGTCGGAGTTTTGGTCGGCGTCCATCACCAGCGAGACATGCTCGAGGAAACCGCCGAGCGTGTCGAACTCCTCCATAAAGCGGACCAGTTCCTTGAGGTTTTCCAGCCGTGCCGGTGCTTGCGGAGACTTGTCGTTCTGCCACATCGCCGTGTAGCCGGATTCGTCCAGAACCAGCTCGGCGACTTCGGTATGGCGCACCGTGTTCAGCAGTTTGCGCCAGCGGTCGAAACTGGCGATCAGCGCCGCCAGCGGTTTGCGCGCTTGCGGCTTAAGCTCCTCGGTCTGGATGAGCAGGCGCGCCGCCTCGAACAGCGGACACCCCTCGGCGCGGGCATGGCGGTGCAAGCATTGCATCGCCGCCTCGCCCAGGCCGCGCTTGGGCACATTGACGATGCGCTCGAATTTCAGATCGTTGGCGGGGTTGTGCGTCACATCGAGATAGGCGATGGCGTCCTTGATCTCCTGGCGCTCGTAAAAGCGCGGGCCGCCGATGACGCGATAGGGAAGGCCGAGCGTGACGAAGCGGTCCTCGAAGGCGCGCATCTGAAAGCTGGCGCGCACCAGGATCGCCATCTCGTTGAGCGAATGGCCCTGGCGCTGCAACTGCTCGATGTCCTCCGCGACGCTGCGCGCTTCCACCTCGTCGTCCCAGACGCCGCGCAGCGTCACCTTCTCGCCGCTCTCCCCGTCGGTGTGCAGCGTCTTGCCGAGCCGGCTTTTGTTCTGCGCGATCAGGCCGGAAGCGGCGGCGAGGATGTTGCCGGTCGAGCGGTAGTTGCGCTCCAGCCGGATGACGGTCGCCCCAGGGAAATCCTTCTCGAAGCGCAAGATGTTGTCCACCTCGGCGCCGCGCCAGCCATAGATCGACTGGTCGTCGTCGCCCACGCAGCAGATGTTGTGATTGCCCTGCGCGAGCAGCCGCAGCCAGAGATATTGCGCGACATTGGTGTCCTGGTACTCGTCCACCATGATGAAGGCGAAGCGCTGGTGATAGCGCTTCAGCACATCCGGATTCTCGGTGAACAGGCGCAGATTTTCCAGCAGCAGATCGCCGAAATCGGCGGCGTTCAGCTCCTTCAGGCGCTTCTGATAGGCGGCGTAAAGCTGCGCGCCCTTGCCATTGGCGAAGGCGAAGGCCTCGCCCGCCGGCACCTTGTCCGGGCCGAGCCCGCGGTTTTTCCAGCTGTCGATCAGGCTGGCGAGATGACGCGGCGCCCAGCGCTTTTCATCGAGCCGTTCGGCCTGGATCACCTGTTTCAGCAGCCGCAGCACATCGTCGGTGTCGAGCACGGTGAACGAGGATTGCAAGCCCACCAGCTCGGCGTGATAGCGCAGGATACGCGCGGCGATGGAGTGGAACGTGCCGAGCCACGGCATGCCCTCCACGGCCGCGCCGACAAGCCCGCCGATGCGGTGCTTCATCTCGCGCGCCGCCTTGTTGGTGAAGGTCACCGACAGGATCTGCGAGGGAAAGGCGCGCTTGGTTGCCAGAATATGCGCGATGCGGGTGGTGAGCACGCGCGTCTTGCCGGTGCCCGCGCCGGCCAGAACCAGCACCGGGCCGTCCAGCGCCTCGACCGCCGCCCGCTGCTCGGGGTTGAGGCCGGTGAAGTAGGACGGCGCGTGTTGCCGGCCGAGCGCGCGCTGCGACAGCGGCACGGGGGCGACCTCGGTCCGCCGCGGCTCCGGCGCCTCAAGCATAGGGGGGCGATTCGCTTTCATGCTCGGGACTATATCATTATCGCTAGCCAGAAAATCCACCCTTTGCGCCGCATCCACACCGAGTCCGCGGCCTCCGCCCGCATCGTCATTGCGAGCGCCGGTCTGCCGGCGCGAAGCAATCCATCCGCAAACACCGCGCTTGCCGCTGGATTGCTTGGCTGCGCTCGCAATGACGGCGGAAGAGGCGTTCGCCAGCAGCGAGCATCCCGCCGGGCCGCGCCCGCGAGGCTATGGGGCAGTTCTCAGTCTCCGTCCCCGTGAGGGACGCGCGGGCGGCCGCAAGGCCGAGCCGAACTTAGGTAGTGGGTGGCCTTGGGGCCGCCCGCGCACGGTGATGCTTTGCAGCCCAGCCCACCGCTTCTCG
>Ga0136634_10001032_pt1 | contig 10951 bp, 7 predicted proteins | sample AntDrymUQ8332106_2_FD_104654 | JGI IMG/M metagenome (GOLD analysis project Ga0136634, IMG submission 104654) | Polar desert sand microbial communities from Dry Valleys, Antarctica - metaG UQ833 (21.06) | ecosystem: Environmental > Terrestrial > Soil > Desert | place: Antarctica: Dry Valley... | reverse complement strand
GCGCTCGGCTTTGATGAAGTAAGGCAGCACATCACTCCACGCCCAGCCCGCAGCGCCGCCTTCTGCCCACGCGTCGTAGTCCTCGCGTTGTCCGCGCAGATAAATCATTGCGTTTAATGCCGATGATCCGCCAAGTCCGCGGCCGCGCGGTTGATACCCTCGACGCCCATCAAGTCCCGGCTGTGGAACGGTCGAGAATGCCCAGTTGCACGCATTGCGTTTGACGATCTGCAGCGCGGCCCCGGTGGGCACGCGGTTGAGCAGGCCGTCGTTTTGGCCGCCGGCCTCGAGTAGCGCAACAGAAATCACAGGGTCTTCGGATAAACGCGCAGCCAGTACGCAACCGGCCGAGCCACCGCCGATGATGATGTAGTCGAACTCCATGTTCCGCTCAGCTTAGCGAGAGCGACGAGCGCTCACAGGACGCGCATTTTCGCGCCTGCCACGACTTACGCGGGGAAAGAGCTAGAAGAGTTCCTCGACTTTCAGCTTGAACAGACGCCCAAGATCAATGCAGCACAACGGGCTGGTTCATCAACCCGCTGAAGCCTTGCAGGAATTCATCAACCTGGTCGGACGTTGGTCCCTGCTCGACTAATTCCTGGACGCTTTTACGAAATGCCGTCGCATGATCGCCGCCAAGAAATATTTCCTTGCGCAGCTGCTTGTCCATGATTTCATAGCCGCCGACCTCGCGGTCGCCGATCAGCGCAGCGCCTTCGAACTCGAACACGCAGAACTGCGGACTGTTGTAAATCATTGTCACTGCCATGCCCTCGTTCCTTTTCAGTGGCCTCGGTTGGTGGGAACCCATCAACTTCATGGCCTATCTGCAATATCGGTACCCGTCGCCCGGATTCAAGCCTGTGACAACCGTTCGGTCGTCGCGCAGCCTGTCCGAAAGTGCTCGCTCACCTTCGCTCACTTGCGCCAGAAGTCCGGCGTCAGCAGAACCAGCACCGAAAACAGCTCCAGTCGGCCGATCAGCATGGCAAACGTGCACACCCAGGTTTGAAAGTTGTTGAGCACTCCGAAGTTGGACGAAGGACCCACCAGGCCCAAGCCCGGCCCGGTGTTGTTTATGCACGCAACGATCGCGGTGAATGCGGTCGTCACATCAAGCCCGGACAGGAGCAGCAGGAACGTAAGCCAGATGACCGAAGCACCGTAGACCAGCATGAACGCAAGCACAGCGAAAATCACATTGTTTTCGACAACCTTGTCATCGATGCAAACGGGGTTAATCAAGCGAGGATGCAGAATGCGAACCATCTCGCGCCTTGCCTGCCTTAGCAGGATCAACGCGCGCACCATCTTGATTCCCCCACCCGTGGATCCCGCGCACGTCGCGAACCCGGCCACGAAAAGCATCAGTATCGGAGCGAATAGCGGCCACAAGTTGTAATCGGTATTCGAATACCCAGTGGTTGTGGCCACCGACACCACGTTAAACAGCGCGTAACGAAGCGCGCTTGGCCAATCTGCATAAAAATTCTGAGTCAGCAAGAAGGCTGCAATCACAAACACCGTCGCGGCCAACGCAAACAGGTATACGCGCGCCTCGGTGCTGTTCCAGTACGGCCACAACGACTTCCGCCGCCAAGCGGTGAAGTGCAACAGAAAGCTGAACCCTGCCAGCGTCATAAATACGACGGCGACGCCCTCCAGGAGTGGTGAATTCCAATAAGCGAAGCTCGCGTCATGAGAAGAAAACCCGCCGAGCCCTAGCGTGGAGCACATGTGCATGAACGCGTCGCTCCAGCTCATGCCGGCCCATGCATACGCTAGAAAGCACGCCAGCGACAGAACGAAGTAAATGGCATACAAAGCTTTCGCCGTGTCTGCAATGCGCGGCGTCAGCTTCGTCTCTTTCAACGGGCCCGAGGTCTCGGCCTTGAACGCCTGCGCACCCCCGACGCCCAGCAAGGGCAGGATCGCCACGACCAGGACCAGAATCCCCATGCCGCCGATCCACACCATCACGTGACGCCAGATATTGATCGACAGCGGCAGCTGATCAAGTCCGGAAAGGGCGGTACCGCCGGTCGCCGTCAAGCCCGACATCGACTCGAAATAAGCATCGGTGATCGACAGATCCGGCAACTGCAGCAGCAGCGGCAGTGTTGCAAACGCCGGCAACACGGTCCACACCGAGGTCACCAATACGAAGCCGTCGCGTATTTGCAGCTCACGCCTGAATCGCCGCGTTGCCACGACAAAAAACAGACCGGCGCCTGCGGTCACAAGCAGTGCGATGTTAAAACTGCGCTGTGCGCCATCTCCACCGATAACTGCGAAAGCAAGCGGTATCAGCAGGGTCGCGGCGAACATCAGAACGATGTACCCAAAGACGTTTACAACCGGAAGAATGGAGCGCGCGAACACGTTCATCGGGATCGCCGCGGTTGTTCGTAGCTTCTGGTACCAGGCGCCATTAAGTCGCCGCGTCTGTGCAGACGCGGCGACACAATGTGCGGTATTGGATTATCGGCCGTACAGAACGCTGGGCAGCCACAGGCCAATTTGAGGGAATACATACAAAAGAAAGATCGCAATGACCTGGATTCCCATGAACGGCAGCATGCCGGCAAATATTTGATTCAGCGACACGTGCGGCGGAGATACGCCTTTCAGATAAAACGCTGCCATTGCCACCGGCGGCGATAAAAACGCTGTCTGCAGATTTAGCGCGACCAGCAGCCCGAAGAACAGCGGATCGACCCCGTACTGAGGCAGCAGCGGAACAAAGATCGGCATAAAGATCACGATGATCTCGGTCCACTCCAGCGGCCACCCAAGAATGAAAATAATCACCTGCGACAGCAGCAGGAATTCGATCGGTGTCAACCCGAGCGACGTCACCCATTTTTCGATGATTTCCTGTCCGCCAAGCAGCGCGAATGACGCCGAAAAAATCGATGCGCCCACAAATAGCCAGCACACCATCGCTGACGTTTTGGCAGTTAAAAACACAGAGTCACGGACCACTGGGTAGTTCAGCCGCCCGTATGCCGCAGCCAGCAGCAATCCGCCGAGCGCACCGGCGGCGGCGGCCTCAGAAGGTGTAGCGAGTCCGAAAACGATCGAGCCAAGCACTGCGATGATCAGCAGCGCGAGAGGGAAAAATGATGACAGCAGCATCTTGAAGATTTCAAGACGCACGAAGTTGAACTTAAGATAAAAGATAAGCAGTAGTGCAGTACAGATCGCAAGAGCGATCCAGAATGCTGCCGGGGCATCGACGCGGACCGCCGCATCCGCAACCGCCTTTTCGGACTCTGTCTTCTGTACAAGGGCCTTATCGGCAGCGATCCGCGCTTCTTCAGCGACTTGCGCGGCATTTGCCGGCTCAACTGGTGGCTCCTGCAATGTCCCTTCGTCCGGAGGAGGCTCGGCCAGACCGCCCGATGATTGATCAAACCTTTCGGCGTCGCCAGCGAAGCCCATGGCCTGCAGTCCGCCCACGTCCTGCACGACGGCGGGCGCCGTGACGGTGCGAAACACGAGGACGAGTAATACCGCAATGGTTAATGCAGGCAGCAGTGTGACGCCAAGCTGAAAGGCGATGGTGCGTGCAGGGACGTCGGCGTTCCGCTGCCCTTTCAGTCCACGAACCAGACTTGTCAGCGCGCGATCGCCGTTGGCCGACAGGCGTTGCGCGAATGACGGCAGCGCGACACGCCGGCCCTCTTCCGAAAGCGGAGGCATCAGGCTCGGCTTCAGCTTCGCGAGCACGATGATGTAGCCGACGTAAAGTCCCGCCAGCATGATTCCGGGGAAAAAAGCGCCGGCATAAAGCTGAACCACCGATACGCCTGCAGTGGCGCCGTAGACAATAAGCAAAACCGATGGTGGAATTAAAATTCCCAGACAGCCACCCGCGGTGATTGCGCCGGCGCCCACCTTGACGTTGTAGCCCGCCTTGATCATTGCCGGATATGCGAGCAACCCCATCAAGGTTACAACCGCGCCGACAATTCCGGTCGCGGTTGCGAATATCGCGCAGGTAATGATGGTCGCTACCGCCAATGAGCCCGGCACGCGCGCCATTGTCAGATGAAGGCTGCGAAACAGCTTCTCGATCAGATTGGCGCGCTCGACCAAGTAACCCATGAATACAAAGAGCGGAATCGCAATCAGCACATCGTTTGACATCACGGCGTACGTGCGCTGAACCATCAGGTCAAGAATTTGCGCAACCGCGAGATCAGGGTTCACGCTCTGATAGGCGAACCAGCCGAACAGCATTCCCATTCCCATCAGCGTGAACGCTGTAGGAAACCCGAGCATGATCGCAACAACTACTAGACCCAGCATCAACAGGCCGAGATGTCCAGTCGTAATAGAAGCGGCCTGTAGCAGCATGAAGGCACAGCCCGCCAGCAGAATTGCCATCAGCGAGAAGCCGAACCAGAGTTCCTTTCTCATTTCGGCGCCCGAACGACGTACTGGTCAAGCTGCGCGATATCCTCGTCCTTGACGTGGACCATCTCTTTCAGCTTGCCAACGTCGACTTCCTCAACGTCCTGCTCACGCGAGGGCCAGTAGCCCTGACGCAGGCAAATAATGCAGCGAATGATCTCGACAAACCCCTGCAACAAGAGCACTGCGCCTGCAAGCGGAATTACAGTCTTGAACGGATAAATGGGCGGACCATCGGCAGTGATATTTGAGTGCTCGTTGATCACCCATGAGTCCGAAGCGTAGTTGTAGCCAGCCCAAGCTAACGCCACCACGCCAGGGATAAAGAAAACAATGTAGAGCGTCAGATCAATTGCAGCCTGCGTTCGCGGCTTGAAAAATCCATACAGAACGTCGCCGCGCACGTGACCATTCTTCGACAGTGTGTATGCACCGGCCATCATGAACATCGTGCCGTACAGCATCGTCATCACGTCAAAAGCCCACGCATGCGGCGCGCCGAGTACGTAACGTGAAAACACCTCCCACGACACAAACAGCGTCAGGGCAACAATCAACCAGGAAAACGCCTGGCCTACCCAGGTGCTGAACCGATCCACTGCGAGCAATATCTTTTGCAATGCGCTCTCCCGCTGCCTACCGTGCCGGTACTGCCAGGTACTTCGTATTGTCAAAAAAAAACATCCGGCGCTGCCGGATGTTGTCACCAACTACTTGAATGATCTAGGCCTTCTTAGGCGCCCCACCGCCCTTTTGTCCAAAGTAGTGCTGATACGCCATCCCGCGGTTTACGTTTGTATCGAGATCCCAACGAACGACACGCTCAGCAAAAGCACGTTGCGACGCCTCGATCTCCTTGAACAACGGGTTATCCGCTGATTTCTTGGCGGCAGCCTGATCGTAGGCGGTAAGTTGCTGCTGCAGCACTGCGGTCGGCGTCCGATAGAACTTGACCGATTGCTTCGTCTGCATTTCGATGTAGTCCTTTGAATACCGGTCAATCGCCTTCCACGACATATCGGCGGAAGCAGCCTCGACTGCATTGTCGATGATCGCTCGCATCCTGGGTGGCAATGCGTCGTAACGAGCCTTGTTGAACATGATCTCGAACTGCTCGGCGTTTTGGTGAAAGCTCTGCAGCATGCAAACCTTGGACACGTCAGGGAAGCCGAGGATGCGATCCGAGCTCGCGTTATTGAACTCGGCAGCATCAAGCAGTCCGCGATCCATCGCCGGAACAATCTCACCGCCTGGCAATGCGTTGACAGCAGCCCCCAACCCGGTAAACACGTCAATCGAGATTCCGACAGTACGGAACTTCAGACCCTTGAAGTCATCATTCTTCGTGATTGGCTTTTTGAACCAGCCAAGCGGCTGTGTCGGCATCGGTCCGTACGGAAACGACACAACGTTTGCATTGATCGAGTTATAGAGCTTGGCCAGCAGATCTCTGCCGCCGCCGTACTTGTGCCAGGACAGCAGCATATTGGCGTCCATGCCAAACGCCGGGCCCGAGCCCCACAGGGCCAACGCATTCTGCTTACCGTAGTGATACACAAGAACGCCGTGGCCACCATCGAGCGTGCCTTTGGTCACCGCGTCGAGCAAACCGAATGCCGGCACCACAGCACCTGCAGGCAACACTTCGATCTTTAGCTCTCCCCCGGTCATGTCGTTGACCTTCTTGGCGAAGTCGTTGGCGTATTCGTGGAAGATGTCTTTGGCCGGCCACGTGCTTTGCCAGCGCATTGAAATAGGTGTGGTCTGTCCTTTTGCAATCATTGGAAAGCCAAGCGCCACGGCACCCGCGCCGGCCGCGCCGGAAAGAAACTTCCGACGTTTGGCTATCGAAGGTGTGCTTACCGACAGCTTGCTGTTCTGTAGTTCATCTTTCTTTTTCATGAAATTCATCAGGGTCTCCCAACATTGTTATCAAGCTAATCGACTCACTCGCGCGAAGCCATCTGCGTGGCCAACGGCAACGGCAAGAGTCGAGGGAACGAATGCCGCAGCGTGCATTCTATTGAAAGCCCACGCCGAATGTGTCGCACTTGGCGTAAGTCCCGAGGAGAGGCATTCGCCGTTTATTGCACCGCAGCAAGAGCTAGAAAAATCCGATTCCGACGGTGAACATCTTCTCGACGCGCGGAATGATGCGTTTGTTCTCGACGAAAATGATCAAGTGGTCTTCTGGCTGAATTGCCACGTCGTGATGCGCCATTAAGACTTCCGCTTTATCCCCGAGCCCGCGGACGATCGCACCGATGATTGCACCACGCGGCATCTCTACCTGCTCGATTGTCTTTCCAATCACCCGCGAGCTGCGCGCATCGCCATGAACGATGAGCTCGAGCGCTTCGGCGGCGGCGCGCCGCAATGTGTGAGCCACCACCACATCACCGCGACGCGCGAACCGCAAAAGCGCCGACATCGTGACGTAAGACGGTGAAATGGCAACGTCGATTTGCCCGCCCTGCATCAGGTCGCCGTAACTCTTGCGATTGATCAACGCAATCACGCGCCGGGCGCCAAGTTTCTTCGCCAGCAGCGAACTCATGATGTTGTTTTCGTCGTCGTTGGTCAGCGCGACGAAGAGGTCGACATCGGCTACGCCTTCCTGCATCAGCAAATCTTCGTCGGTGCTGTCACCGAGCAGCACCAGCGAATCTGACGGAAGCTGTTGCGCAAGCAGTTCGGCCCGCCGCTTGTTGGACTCAATGAGTTTCACACTGCAGCGCTGCGCGACGTCAAGTCCCTCCCCTGTTGACAGCGCGCGCGCAAATCGCAACCCGATGTTTCCGCCCCCTGCAATCAGCACCGTGCGCACCGGTTTGTCCATCCGGCGCAACTCATTCATCACGGCGCGCACGTTGCGCGATGCGGCCAGAAAAAATACTTCGTCGCCCGGCAGGATCATCGTATCGCCGTCAACGCGCACGCTGGCGTCTTCGCGGAACAGCGCGACGATGCGGGTGTCGACGTTCGGAATATGACGGCGCAGCTCTTTGATCGGCTGCGAAACGAGCGGCCCTCCGGCGAAAGCGCGCACCGCGATCAGGCTGGCGCGGCCGTCGGCAAATTCGAGCACCTGTAGCGCTTCGGGAAAATCAACCAGCTTCAGCAGATAGTCGGTGACGGTCTGCTCGGGAAAGATCACGTGCGTGGCACCAAAGCCGCCCTCGCCGGTCAGCTTCGGGTGCTGCTGCAGCTCGGTATTGCGTACGCGCGCGATGCGTGTCGGAATGTTGTACAAGTCCGCGGCAATCTTGCACGCAACGAGATTGGTTTCATCAAACGCGGTTACCGCGATCAGAATGTCAGCGTCGGCCGCGCCTCCCGCCGCTAACGTGGATGGCAGCGCAGCGTTGCCTACCAGCCCACGCAGATCGAAACGGTTTTGGAGTTCGGCTACGCGCGCGCCGTCGGTATCAATGACCGTTATGTCGTTGGCTTCCGACACCAGTGCCTCGGCGACTGATGAGCCCACCCTGCCGGCGCCGATGATGATGATCTTCATTGGAGCCGCAGGCAGCGACGCCTATCGCAACTGGTTCTCAGTCGTCGAACTCGTGGTTGCGCTGCGAGTAGACGGCAGGCTCCGTGCGCGCAGGCGCCACGTCTGGTGCCGGCAGCGGTTCGTCCGCAGTGCGTTCGGTTCGCCGCAGGCCGCGCGCCAGCTCGATGCCCAACTGCTTGAGTTTGCGATAAAGATGCGTGCGCTCAAGGCCGGCTCGGTCGGCAACGCGCGTCATGCTGTAGTTTTCACGCGCGAGGTGATATTCAAAATACACACGCTCAAACTGGTCACGCGCTTCACGCAATGGCTGGTCGAGCGCTACACCATTGTGCGCATCTGCAAGCGCTGGCTCCGCATCCCGTCCGACTCCAGCATCATAAATTGCACCGGGCGCGGCCAGCGGGGCAGCCGTCTCGGCCACAACCTGCGAAACCGGCGCGGTGATGCGCACATTGCGCATCAGCCGTCCACGTTCGAGTCCTGATCGTACGGCGGTCAGCAGACGCGTCATGGCAATCGGTTTCTCCAGAAATTCCATTGCACCAAAGCGGGTGGCTTCGACCGCGGTATCGATCGTGGCATGGCCCGACATCATGATGACCGGCATCGTCAACTGACCGGAGGACGCCCACTCCTTCAACAGCGTAACGCCGTCTGTGTCGGGCATCCAGATGTCAAGCAAGACAAGATCGAGCTCCTCACGCAGGCGAGCGCTGCGCGCCGCTGATGCATTCTCGGCAGTCACCACAACGTGACCTTCGTCAGCGAGAATTTCCGACAAAAGTTCGCGAATACCGATTTCGTCGTCGACGACGAGGATGTTAGCCATAGCCAATGAATTAAATGCAAACGACCCGCAAGCTTACGCCGCGCGGAAACTCACCAAATGACGGCTCAGGCTGCGTGCAAAGCGGGCGCCACGGCAACAGCGGCAAGCCGACGAAACACGATGGTAACGACCGCACCGCTTTCACGTCCGGCAGCGCTGTTGCGATTGACTATCTCGATGCGCGCTCCATGCTCATCGACAATCTTCTTCACCATCGCAAGGCCCAGACCGGTGCCGCTCGATTTGCTGGTGACGTAGGGCTCAAAAGCGCGACGCAGAATATTGGACGGGAATCCGGGTCCATTGTCTTCAACGGCCAGCCGGACGGCGCGCGCTTTGGTGTTGGCTTCCTCGATCTCGACCAGCTCGGTGCGTACCCAAATGCGGGCGTCAGTCTGGCCGAGCAACGCATCCTGTGCGTTGGTCACAAGGTTATGAATGACCTGACGCAGCTGTGTGGCATCACCCTCGATCATTGGCAAGCCCGAAGGCAATGAAAGCTCGATCGCACCCCCTTGGATCTCGGCGCCATAAAGCGACGCCACTTCTTCGACAAGCGTGTTGAGCGCAAGCGGGGACAAACGAGCCGGCGGCACCCGCGCGTAGTCGCGAAAGTCGTCGACCATGCGCTTCATCGCCGCAACCTGGTTGACGATGATCGATGTACCGCGTTTTAAAACATCGGCATCGGGCACCGACAGTTTTTCAATCAGCTTCATCTGCAACCGCTCTGCGGCGAGCTGAATTGGGGTCAATGGATTCTTTATCTCATGCGCAAGGCGGCGCGCGACCTCCCCCCACGCCAGCGCGCGCTGGGCCGAAATGATCTGCGTAATGTCGTCGAACACCACGACGTAACCCAACCCATTGTCGAGCGGCAGGCGTGAGCCACGCGTTAGCAACATCAATGGCTCGCCGGGGGCGCTGCCCTTCGCCATGATGTTTGACTTCTCAGCGCTCGATGCGCGCTTGACCTCGACCTGTTGCTGCCACGAATCCTTGGGCGATGCAGTCAGCGCATGGTCGGCAAAGGCGGTGCTCAATGCGGTGGCCAATGCTGCATCGATGTCGTGCAGCGGCTGATCGGCCTGCTGCAACAGCAAGTGTCCGAGAATCCTGGACGCTCCATGATTGGCCGTCACCAGACGAAAGTCCTTGTCGAGCACGATGACGCCAGCCGACAGGTTGGCCAGCACGCGCTCAAGGTACGTCTTGGCGTTTTCGACTTCGCGCTGCTTGGTTTGAACCTGATCGCGCGCGTCTGTCAGCTGGCGAGTCATTGCATTGAACGATTGCGTCAGAAGATTCAGCTCGTCGTTGCCTGGAAACTCGCGAACCTGTCGATAGTCACCTTCGGCAACCGCCTTGGTGCCCTCAGCAACTTGCAGTAACGGAGCCGTCATCGAGCCGGCGAGCAGCACGCTCGACGCGATCGCCGCGAAGATCGACAGCAGTAGCGTCAGCGTCAACGTCAAGCCGTAGATCGTCTGCAATCCCTGTCGTGACAGCGACAACTCCTGATACTCGCGATAACCGTTCTGCAGCGCTTCTGCATTGGCGGCGATCGACTGCGGTACCGGTTGAATCAGCTGCAGCAGACGCACTTCGGCCGGCGGCACCATGCTTCCGAAAATCGAGCCGCGGCCGGACTTGAGTTCATCCTGCAATCCGGGAGCCGCAGTCGACGATGCATCCGCGGGTCGAAAAGGTGCGACAGCCGGAATCGGAACAATCACCCGGGCCCGTAAGCCATAGCGTGGCTCAATTGCACCCGCCTCGCCTTCAATGGTGGCGAAAATGAGGCGCGCACGCGCCTGTCGCAGTTCTGCAGCCGAAGGAACTTCCGGTATGAGTTCGCCCAATTGCGACCCGCTCGAGCCCAGCAGCTGTCCGCTTGATGTGATTAACAATGCATCCTGGATTCCGCCCTGCTCGCGCAGCCGGTTGAGCTGCAAGAGCTGCGCCGAAGGCGGCGCCTCGGACAATTCGAGTGCCCAACTTCGCGCCTTGGCACTGACATCGTCCTTCAGGTTGTCGAGCGCCGCGCGGCCCAGCGTCAGTCCGGAATCGAGCGCGCGTTCAACCCGCACGTCGAACCAGGACTCGATCGAGCGCGACAGAAACTGCGTCGACACGATGTAGATCAGCACACCGGGCAGGACGCCCATCAACGCGAAGGCGAT
>Ga0136634_10001031_pt1 | contig 10953 bp, 8 predicted proteins | sample AntDrymUQ8332106_2_FD_104654 | JGI IMG/M metagenome (GOLD analysis project Ga0136634, IMG submission 104654) | Polar desert sand microbial communities from Dry Valleys, Antarctica - metaG UQ833 (21.06) | ecosystem: Environmental > Terrestrial > Soil > Desert | place: Antarctica: Dry Valley... | reverse complement strand
CGAGTCGGCCCGCCCGAATCTCTGGTCCCGGTACGGCCGGAACAGCTTGCCCGCGCCGAACTCGGGCTCGAGCGCCGCGACGAGGTCGCGCATCGGGTCGCGCACCTCGGCCTCGTACACCGCTTTGTGCGCGGTCCAGAACTCGCGACTGTTGTCCGCCTCGAGGCGCGCGTAGAAGTCGAGCGCACGTTGTGAGAACCCCGTGAAAGCCACAGCGCAGGCTATCGATCGACCGGCGCTGAGCTCGACGCCCTCCGGGTCGGGTTCGTGACGCGCCCGCCAGTCAGGGCCGGAGGAGCGCGACCATGACGTCGAGCGCAGCGTGGCACATCGGATGCGTCGCGCCGAAGTCGTCAAGCGCCGCGGGGTCGACGAAGCGCGTGTCCTCGACCTCGTCAGGCGGATGCACGAACGGCCCGTCCGACACCGTCTCGTAGAGCCGCCCGACCTCCACGCTCTCCGGACCGTCGTAGGTGTACGCCTGGACCAGCACCAGGGGGGTGGAGATCCCGGCCTCCTCGGCCAGCTCGCGAGCGGCTGCGTCCTCGTACGACTCACCGACCGCGACCCCGCCGCCGAACCCGAGATCCCACTCCCCAGGCGCGACGCGCTTTGTCAGTGCCCGCCGGTGCGCCAGCACCTCGCCCCGGCTCGAGCGCACCACCACGAACGCGGTCCGATGGCGCAACCGCTCGGCCCGGACCCGCTCCCGCCGCACGATCTCGAGGACGTTGTCCTCCTCGTCCACGACCTCGATCAGCTCGCCGGGGTCACTGGTCACGCAGCGAGTATGCCGCGCCTCCGGTCCTGCCCGGCGAACGATGTCGTGTTGACCGAACTACCGGCACCCGCCACGAGCTGCGCCATTGCTTCGGCGACGGCTACTGCTGCGAGCACTCGGCGAGTGTGGGCTCAGTCTCTCTTGAAGCCGAACCCGTTGTCCTGAATCACGCCGGCGTACCAGTGGGCGCTGTCCTTGAGTGTCCTGACCTGGGTGTCGTAGTCGACGTGGACGATTCCGAAGCGCTTCGAGTAGCCGTAGGCCCATTCGAAGTTGTCGAGCAGGGACCAGAGGTAGTAGCCCCCGATGCGCGCCCCCTCGTCGATCGCAGCATGCACCGCGGCCAGATGCTGCTCGAGGTACGCGATCCTGTCGCCGTCGGCGACGGAGCCGTCAGGCTCGAGCTCATCGTCGTACGCGGCGCCGTTCTCCGTAACGAGGAGTTCGAGGCCGGGGTGCTCGCGGTGCAGGCGCATCAGCAGCTCGTACATCCCGCGGGCGTCGATGCTCCAACCCATCTCGGTATACGGGCCCGGCTGTGGGGGAAAGTCGATGGCGTTGCACCCTGGCCATGCACTCGCCGCGCTCTCCCCGTGGTTGTCCGCGCGCTCGGGCGACCCGTCACCCACATGGGCTCTGACGGTCGTGGGCGAGTAGTAGTTGAGCCCGATCACGTCCAGCGGCTGATGAATCGACGCGAGGTCGCCGTCGTGGACGAACGCCCACTCGGTGACACCGGCGGTGTCCGTAAGCAGGTCTGCCGGGTACGCCCCGCGGAGCATCGGTCCGAGGAACACTCGGTTGGCTACACCGTCGACCTGCCTGGCCGCGTCGATGTCGGCATCCGACGCGGAAGCCGGCCGCACCCACGCCAGGTTGAGCGTCACGCCGACACGTGAGACCGGCGCTGCGGCTCGGATCTCCTGCACTGCCAGGCCATGCGCGAGGTTGAGGTGGTGGGCGGCCGCGAGTGCGGCGGCCGGATCGGCGCGCCCGGGTGCGTGCACGCCGCTGCCGTACCCCAGGAATGCCGAGCACCACGGCTCGTTCAGCGTGATGTATGTGCCCACGCGCGACCCGAGCAGCGCCGCCACGATCGCCGTGTACTCACCGAATCGCTCTGCAGTCTGGCGATTGGTCCACCCACCCGCGTCCTCGAGGGCCTGCGGAAGGTCCCAGTGGTAGAGCGTCACGACGGGCGTGATGCCCGCCGCGAGCAGCTCGTCGACGAGGTGCGCATAGAACAGCAAGCCCGCCTCATTCACCGGGCCGAGACGATCGGCCGTCACCTGCGGGGTGATCCGCGGCCACGCGATCGAGAAGCGATACGACGTGATGCCGAGCTGCTTCATGATCGCAACGTCGTCGACGTAGCGGTGGTAGTGATCGTCTGCGACCGCGCCCGTGTCGCCGCCTTGGACCTTGCCGGGCATCGCTGCGAACGTGTCCCAGATGGAGGGCGTACGGCCGTCCTCGCCGACCGCGCCTTCAATCTGATAGCTCGCAGTGGCGACTCCCCACAGAAAGGAGTCGGGAAAGGGAAGGTGCTGCGGTTGTTGAGAGTCGGCAACTGCTGCCACTCGGTCGTCCGGTGACGCCTGCGAGGTCATGCGCACTATCCCTTCACCGCGCCGGAGATGATGCCACCGACAATCTGCCGTCCGAGTAGGAGAAACACGACGATCACGGGCAGCGTGCCGACGAGCGTCCCGGCCAAAATTATCGACTGGTCCGGGACGTAGCCGCCGCCGAGGTTGTAGAGCGCCACCTGGACCGTGGGGTTGCTGGAGTTCAGCGCGATGATCGGCCAGAAGAAGTCGTTCCAGGCCGCCATGAACGTGAGCATCCCCAGCACCGCCATGCCGGGACGCGCGATTGGCAGCACGATGCTCCAGAACGTACGGGTCGTGGTGGCGCCGTCGACCCGTGCAGCCTCGAGCAGCTCGTCCGGCAGCGCTTGATAGAGGTACTGCCGCATGAAGAAGACGCCGAACGCCGTGATCATCGACGGAAGGATCACCGACCACAGCGAGCCGGCCAGCCCGAGATCGGCCATGATCTTGTACAGCGGGACCACGCCGAGACTCGGCGGGATCATCATCGTCCCGATCGCCAGGCCGAAGAGCGCGTTCCGTCCCGTGAATCGCAGCTTTGCGAAGGCGAACCCGCCGAGTGTGCAGAACAGGACCGTGCACAGGGTCACGGTCCCCGACACGAACACCGAGTTGAGGATGGCCCTGCCGATGTTCTGCTGCTCGAGCGCCGCCTGGATGTTGTGCCAAAGGTTTCCCCCTGGTGTCAGGGGTGGCGGGGTCTGGTTGATCTCAGCCATGGTCCGGCTGCCGACGACGATCATGTAGTAGAACGGCAGCAGGAACAGCACGGCGGTCAATGCCAGCAGGGCGTACGTCACCCAGCCCGCGCCCTGCAGCCGTTGACGCCGACGGTGACCGGGTCGCGGGGTCGGCGCCGCGACCGACGCCAAGGCAACCTGGGTCATCGCGACTCCCTCGTCCGCCAACGGGTCAATGAGACATTGATCAGCACCAGAGCCAAGATCAGCACGAACATCACCCACGCCACCGCCGCCGCCTTGCCGAGCTGGAAGAAGAACCAACCCTGCTCGTACATGAACAACCCGATGGTCTGGTACTGGCTGACCGCACCGCCACGAGGGTTCCCGAAGTCGAACAGCAACGGCTCGCCGAAGAGCTGCGTCGCGCCGATCGTCGAGACGACAACGGTGAAGAGGATCGTCGGCCGCAGCCCCGGCAGCGTGATGTGGATGAACTGCGTCCAGCGGTTGGCACCGTCCATGGCCGCCGACTCGTAGAGCTCCATGGGGATCGACTGCATGCCGGCGAGGTAGATCAAGGCGTTGTAGCCCGTCCACCGCCACGTGACGATGACCGAGATCGCCAGCTGTGCCAGCCAGTTCCCGTTGCGCCAGTCGACCGCGTCGATGTTGATCAGCGACAGCAGCCAGTTGAGGAAGCCGTTGTCCCGGCCGAACACCTGCGAGAAGACCAGCGTCGATGCCGCCACCGAGGTCGCGTACGGCATGAGCATCGAGACGCGGAAGAAGTTGCGCCCCCGCAGGCGATAGTTCAGCAGGTGTGCGAGGCCTAGCGCTATCAAGAGCTGCGGGATCGTCGACAGCGCGCCGAGGGTGAACGTCTTCCACAGTGCGTTGTAGAACTTCGGGTTCGAGAACAGCCACTCGTAGTTGCCGATTCCCACCCACGTCATCTCGCTGCCGAGCCGGTAGTCGTGCAGGCTGATGTAGGCCGTATAGACGAGCGGGAACAGGCCGAACGCGGCGAAGATGATGAAGAACGGCGCGACGTAGGCGTACGGCGCGAACTGTGCCTCCCAGCGGAACAAGCGCAGCCGCACCTGCCGGCTGCGCCAGCCGCGATCTTCTCGTGACACGAGCCGCTCCGGTCGCGCTTGACCCTCGGTGAGAGCCGGGCCCGGGCGCCGCTCCGCGCCCGGGCTCGCTGCCGCCACCTAGATCAGCCGATCTCGTTGCTGATGTCGGTCGCGGCCGTCTCCCACGCCGCTGCCGGGTCCACACCGTTGGCGACGACGGAGTCCAGCGCACGGCTCAGCTGGTTCTTGATGACCCCGTCGTCGTCACCGAGGATCTGCGTCGGCGCCGCCTCGGCGACCGCGCCGAAGATCTCCCCGATCGGTGCACCGCTGAAGTAGTCGTCCGTCACGTCGCCGACCGCGGCGATCCCGTCGGTGTTCGAGGGGAAGTTGCCGACGTTCTCGAAGACCGCAGCCTGCTGCTCGCCGGCGGTGAGCCAGGCGACGAGCTCAGCCGCGGCCTCCTGATGCTCGCTCGCCGTCGGGATCGCGAGGTATGCGCCGCCCCAGTTGCCGCCGGCGCCGCCCGGGAGACCGGTCACGTTCCACTGCCCGCTGCCCGCGTCACCGGCCTGGCCCTTGATGTAGCCGATCATCCAGGAAGGGCAGGCAAGAGTGGCGAACGATCCGGAGACGAAGCCCTGGTTCCACTCGGGCGAGAACTGCTGCACGTTTGCGGTCAGACCGTCGGTCCCGGCTTGCGCGGCAAGGTCGAACGCATTCTTGACGGCCTCGTTGGAGTCCCAGATCAGCTCGCCCGCCTCGTCGTAGTAGATCTCGGACTCGGTGGAGATGATCGAGTTGTAGAGCCCGCTCGACGCATCCGTCCAGGCCGTGCCCTCCGGCGCACCGGCCTGGAACTCCTTGCCCAGAGCTACATAGTCCTCCCACGAGCCCATCTCCGCGGCGAGGTCCGCCGGGTCGGTGGGCAGCCCCGCCTGCTCCAACAGGTCGCTGCGGTAGCAGATCGCCATCGGCCCGATGTCGGTGCCCATGCCGAGGACCTTGCCGTCCTCCGTCGTCGCCGCCGCCGTCTTCCAATCCGGGAACTTCGCCAGCTGGTCGCCCGCGGCGGTCGTGGTCAGGTCGACCCACTTGTCGGCCTGGTTGTTGGCGACGTCGCGGATCCGCCCGACCTCGATGCCGTACACATCGGCGACACCACTGCCCGCATTCAGCCGGGTCTGCAGGGCGGGCCAGTACTCGTCCTCCTGCTGCACGGACTCGTACGCGATGGTCACGCCGGGATGGCTAGCTTCGTACGCCTCGAACAAGCCTGACTCTTCGTACCCGAACGTGCCGAACAGGCTCACCGTGAGCTCGACGTCACCGCCCTCGCTGCTGGTGTCGCCGCCGCTGTCCGTGCTGCTGCTGGAGCCGCTGTCCCCCCCGCATGCCGTCAGCGCCAGCGCCGCGCTGAGCACGCCCGCAGCCAGTCCGGCCGCTCTTCCTCGAGCACTGTGCATCGGTCCTCCTGAAGTCCGTGGCATGTCGTCGATCCCCTCTCGACCAGAGCCATGGGAGCGCTCCCACGGGGTGTGGGCCAACTGTGGAGGAGGAGAGGGCTGGCTGTCAAGGACATGTCCGCATCTGGATCGGCCGCGTCTCACCCGGACGAACGACACGGAGCAAGGGGCGCTGCGCACTACGACACGCCGCAGTTGCTAGTGCCCTGTGCCCCTTGCTTCGGACCTCAGGTCGACTGACGCACGACCAACTCGGTCGGAAGCACGACCGAGGGCCGCACCGGGCGACCTTCGATCGCGTCGAGCAGCACCGACGCCATTTCCTCCCCCATCCGGACGAGCGGTTGGCGGACGGTGGTGAGCTGGGGGGTCAGCGCCGCCGCGACGGGAACGTCATCGAAGCCAACGACGGCGATGTCGTCGGGAACGACTCGGCCGCGGGTGCTGATGGCCTGCATCGCACCCACTGCCATCAGGTCGTTGGCGACGAACACGCCGTCGAGATCGGGCCGCTGGTCGAGGAGCGTATACATGGCCCGCTCGCCGCCCGCGACGGAGAAGTCGCCCACCACGATCAAGTCCTTGGTCGGCCTTCGGCCGTGACTTGCCAGCTCTGCCCGGTAGCCGTCCAGCCGGTCCTGGGCTGCAATCATGTCCCGCGGGCCGGTGATGGTGCCAACGTGCCTGCGGCCCTGGTCGAGCATCACCCGGGTCGCGAGCCGTGCGCCGCCGACATTGTCCGCATCGACGTACGGCGTCGCGTCACCCGTGCGGTACGGCCGACCGGCCATGACCACCGGCACGCCGCGTGCCGCGAGCTGGGTCGGCAGTTGATCAGCACCGTGGAGGGAGAGGAACAGGGCGCCGTCGATGTGCCCACCGCCGGCGAAACGTTCGAACTGGACACGGTCCGCGGCCGTCGACAGGACCACGAACAACAGTTGGATGCGGTGCCTGGCTACCGTCGTGTGCGCTCCGCGCAGAACGGTGGCGAAGAACGGGTCGGAGAAGAAGCGCTCCTCTGACTCCGCCACGACAAAAGCCACGGAGTCGCTGCGTCTCGTAACGAGCGCGCGGGCCGCGAGATTGGGCGCGTAGCCGAGCCGTTCGGCCGCGGCGAGCACTGCGGTCTTGGCGCGCTCGCTGACCTGCGGCGACCCGGACAGGACCCGGCTGGCAGTCCCTCGAGACACCCCGGCGGCGGCCGCGACGGACTCGAGCGTGGGCAGCGTCGGCCGCTGGGCGGGCGAGCGCTCCACCACGATCATGACCTTTCCGTCGCGGCCTGCGGGCGTTCGTAGGGTGCCTCACCCTAGACAGCGGCACACCGATGTACGGCCGCCGATTCCCATCAGCTGGATGCTGTCGACATGACCGGAGCGGGCGGCGAGGGCACGGCCGCGCGGGGTTGACGCGTGTGCTCGGTTTCGGGGCGTGCCGTCACGTAGGTTTAGAGGGATGGTCTCCTTACGGCGCGGCGGTCACGGAAGTCGCGCGCGCGGAGCCACATCATGACCTTGACGCCACCCGCGCCGCACCCCGCTGAGATCGTCCACGAGGGCGGGCCTCCCGGGGGCCGGCATGTTGCGGTGGGAAGTGCGGTCACGCTCGGTACACCTGGCAACGAGCCGTCCACGCGCCGCGTGACGATTCCTGGCCGCGGCACCACGACGGTGCTGGAGTGCGCGGGCCCGCCTGGAGCTCCGACCGTCATCCTCCTGCACGGCGTGTCGATGAACGCCGAGCTCGGTTGGGCACAGGTCATGCGACCGCTCGCTCGGCACTTCCGGGTGGTCGCTCCGGACCAGCGGGGGCACGCCGGCGGCATCCCGGCCGGGCACCGTTTCAGCCTCGAGGACTGCGCGGACGACGCGGTCGCCTTGGCGGCGGCGCTGGAAGTCGACCGGTTCATCGTCGTGGGCTACTCGATGGGCGGGACGGTTGCTCAGCTGATCTGGCGCCGGCATCCCCAGGTGGTGTCAGGGCTGGTGCTGTGCGCAACGGGGCGCAACTTCGTGGGTTCCCACGTCGAGCAACTGCTGTCGATGGCGATGCCCGCGATGATGACCTGGTCTGCACTGACCACGGGGTTCACCGCCGACGTTCTCCGGCCGACCGTGCTCGGCACGATCGGGGACTCGCGTACCCGCGGGTGGACCCGCGCGCAGATGAGCCGTACGAGTCTCGGAAGTGCCTTGGCCGCCATGCAGGCCGTGTCCGAGTTCACCTCGCACGACTGGATCAACGAAGTCGACGTGCCGACGGTGGTGGTGGTCACGACGCAGGACCGGCTGGTGCCCGCGAAGCGTCAGCGTCGGCTGGCCGCCGCGATCAACGGCGCCGTGGTGATGGAGCTCCATGGCGATCACGGTGCCTGCGTCACTGCGCCCGAGATCTTCGGTCGGCTGCTGGTGATCGCCTGCCGGCAGGTGACCACGAGCACGTTGGGCGAGCAAACGAGCGTCGACGAGCGAGCCGATGACCCGCAAGACGAGCCTGCGCACACCGGCGACCTGACCTAGGACCCGGCAGCGAGCACGGCCGATGAGTGGTGACCCGTCCCTTGACTAGCCCGGCACTTGCCCGATCGCGCAATAGCCGGTCCCGAACGCGAACTCCTCCACCCGAAGGTTCGTGACGAACTGTTCAAGGTGGGTCCACGGGCGCTCAAATCCCGCGAACGACGAGACGTACGGCTGGTGAAGCGCACGGACCTGCATGTTCACCGCGACGAGCCACGGCTGCGCGAACTTGCCGCCTCCCGCGGCAACCCATGCACCAGGTCGCAGGTGATCAACAACGTTGGCCAGCGCAGCAGGCGACTGCAACACATCGTGCGCCGCGCAGAACAGGGCCGCGTCTGCGCAGCCGTCGACCGATGCGTCCGCTGCACTGGCAGGAAGGATTGTGACGTTGTCCCAGCCCTGCGCACGCGCTCGCTGTGCCGCGAGCGCCGTCATCTCAGGCGAAGCGTCGATGCCGACGATCTCGCCCGTCGGTCCGACCGCGTCGAGCAGGCCGCCGAAGCACAGGCCGGTGCCGCACCCGACATCGAGCACCCGGTCGCCGGCGCTCAGCGGCAGCGAGCCGACGATCCGGTCACGGAAAGCCTGGTAGGACTTTGTCCGACGGTCGTACGACGTGGCACCCGGGCCGTACGCGGCCTGGCGTGCGACGGGAGCCGCCCGCAGGTTCGAGCCCGCTGTGCGCGTAATGAGATTTGCTCCTTCGGCGGCGAGCAGCGATCACCCACCCATGGCTTCCATGACGATCGGTCACCATATCGTGACAAACTGCCGACCTGGTGGCAAGGGCATGTGTGAAGCAAGGTGAGCGATGCACGAACGGCTGACGCGTTTGGTGGGCCCACCCTTCGGAGGGCCCGAGATGATCCTGCCAGCGCATGGTGAACGCATCGAAACGTTAGTGTTACAACCGGAGAACCGGAATCACGCGGCTCTAACGGCTGGGGAACAGCGAGTAGTCGGGGAAGTTGCCGAACAGCCGCTCGGAGTCGCCCTCGGGCCCCATCGTCACGGCGCGGACGAGCAGGTCGCCACCGACGAAGGCGCCCTTCCACGACTCGCCGATGCCACCGAAAACCTCCTCACGGTCACCCCGGCTTCGCGGCTTGTTGACACCGACTTTGAACGCCTGCAGCTGACCGCTGACGCGGGTGGCGAAATCGCTGTCGTCAGTGGCCAGACTCGCGACCAGGCAGCCATTGCTCACGTTCATCGCGGAGACGAACTCGGACTCGGTGTCCACGCAGACCACTGAGTCGAGCGGCCCGAACGGCTCCGCGTGGTGAAGCGACCAGTGGGGCGGTGGCTCCAGGACGCAGGCCGGCGCGGCGTACGCAGACGTGTCCTGACCGTCGAGGAACCGGCCGTCCCCGAGGGAGCGCCGGTGCAGCGGCAGCCCGCGGCCCTTGACGGCCTCGTCGAAGTGCTCCGAGAGCTCGCCTGCCTTCCGGTTGTGGATAACAGGACCGAAATCAAGCTCCGGCAGCGGGTCGCCGGGGCTCTCCACCGCGAGGGGATGGCCGAAGCGGATGTCCTCGATCACGGGCAGGTAGGTGTCCAGGAACGCCGGCAGGAGTCTGCGCTGCACCACATAGCGCGGGTACGCCGTGCAGCGCTGCTTGGCGTACTCGAAGCCCTTGCGCAGGTGCTGCGCGAGCAGCGCCCACTGAGAGAAGTCCCAGACCCCCCAGGCGTTGAGGCCTTCCTGCTCCAGGAGGTGGCGACGCTTCGTGTCGGCGAGCGCAACCGCCGCCGCGCGGCCGTTCGAACGCCCGCCGACGAAGGCCAGCGCACCGATCCCGTCGCTGCTGATCAGCGCGTCGCCGAGCTTGCTCCCCACGCCGGACAGCAACGTCACCGGCAGGCCCGCCCGCTGCATGCAGGCGTGGGCAAGCGTGAGGCAGTGGAATCCGCCCTGGCTGGGAGTTTTGGCGACGACTCCATTCCCGGCGAGCGCCTGGACGAGCTCGGCATGCACCTGGACGCTCATCGGGTAGTTCCAGCTGGCGATGTTCGACACCGGTCCGGGCAACGGAGTGCGCGCTTCGCCGGTGCCGACGCCGAGCTGGCGCTCGATCTCCTCGACGTACCACCGGACCCCGTCGATGCCGCGGTCGACGTCGGCGCGGGCGAGCCGCCACGGCTTGCCGATCTCCCAGACGAGCAGCAGTGCAAGCAGGTCGCGGTGTTGCGCCATCTCGTCCACTGCCCTGGTCACCCGGTCACGGCGCTCGTCCAGGTCGACCTTGGCCCAGTCGTCGTGTGCTTGCCGGGCGTCCTCCACGGCCTGTACCGCGGTCGCATGGTCGACGCGCGGCGGCCCCTGGATCGGCGAGCCGTCCACCGGGCTCACGTGGTCACCGGGACGGCCGACCCGTGCCCAGTCACCCCCGACGAGATTGAGGATTCGATCGGACTCGAACGCCTCGGGTGCGACCGCAACGCACCGGTCGTACGTGTCTGCCCACGATGTGCCCGGCTTGAGCTGGAGTTTGGTCATGTCCGCCTCTATACCGCATTCGTCCTGGCTTCCGACAGCGGGGCGGACCTTGCCGGCGGCCAACATCGGGTGAAGGCTCGGGGCATGGTCATGACCCATCGCGAGGCCCGTGTCTGGACTGCCGACGTCGTCGGTGGTTCCGTCGAGGTGCTCGAGTGGCCCTTGGACCAAGCGACCGCGGAACCCCCGGTGGTGGCGATCCACGGCATCACTGCCAACCGCACGGCCTGGGAACTCTTCGCCCGGCACCTGCCCGGGCGACGTGTCCTGGCGACCGATCTGCGTGGCCGCGGACGCAGCGCCGACCTG
>Ga0136634_10001030_pt1 | contig 10954 bp, 8 predicted proteins | sample AntDrymUQ8332106_2_FD_104654 | JGI IMG/M metagenome (GOLD analysis project Ga0136634, IMG submission 104654) | Polar desert sand microbial communities from Dry Valleys, Antarctica - metaG UQ833 (21.06) | ecosystem: Environmental > Terrestrial > Soil > Desert | place: Antarctica: Dry Valley... | reverse complement strand
GGCGAGAGCGACCGCAGCAGCCGCTCGCCCGCGGCGGCGCGTCGAGCGAGGGCATCGATCAGCTCCTCGACGTCGGCCGGCTGCTCCGGAAAGAAGTCGCCATGCTGGGCCATGAACTCCGAGAAGGCGTCGGCCGTGTCCTCGCCGCGGGTGTGTTTGGCCAGCAGGTCGTTGAGGTCCGCGAGCAGCTCGTGCATGCGCTCGGCCGCCTCCGGGTTGCGGGCAGGGTCGGCGCCCTCGAGCGCCCGCCGCAGACCGGCGAAGCGCTGCTCGAGGACCTCCCGGCGAAGTCCGTCCAGAATCTGCTGGTACGTCGCGCGCGCCTCGTCGCTCGCCCAGTCGTAGTCCGCGAGCTCCTCCACTGCCCGCGCGGTCGCGGCGGGCAGCGCGTCGAGCCGCGCCTCGGCGAAACGCGCATCGTCGTCCTGCCGGCCGGACAGCGCCTCCCGCTCCGCGGCCAGCGCCTGGTCGAGCAGAGCCTGCGCGCGCGTGACGGCGCCGTCGAGGTTGCCCCGCCGCAGTGCCTCCTTGCGCAGTCGGCGGGCTTTTGCGAGCAGGTCATCCAGGCCCCGTCCCCGTTGCGGCCCCCGCCGCAGCAGATCGCGCAAGGCCTCGCGCAGGCTGTCGCCCGCGAGCACCCGCTCGCCGAGGGCATCCACGGCGGCGCGCACGTCGTACGGCGGCGCCAGCGGGTCGGCCCCGCCGCGCCACGCGCCGTACCGGTATGTCCTCCGCATCGCCTACCCCCTCCTCACTTCGGAGCTCGGCTGGCACCACGCGGAAAGCGCGTGGGCGCCTGGTGGGCTCTGCGGGCCGGGCTCACCGCGTCACCGGCCGCCATAGACCGTACGGCCGTCGTCGCCGACGTCCTTGGCGAGGCGGCGGGTGAGGTGCAGACCCTCGAGAACCATCTCGACACCTGCGGCGGCCTGACCCGGTGACGGAGCGTCCCCGAGGCCGAGCCGGTCGAGCACCTTGGCAAGGCCGGGCACCGTGCCGACCTGGTCGAGCACGGCCGCCGCGCTCATCAGCTCACCGGTCTGCAGCGTCGCGCCGTCGGCAACGAGGTCGGTGAAGCCGGAGAGGTCCAGGCCCGAGAGGTGGGCGCGGAAGGTCTCGGCGGTCGCGACGCGCAGCAGATGAGCCAGAACCTCGGTCTCGCGCCCTTCCTCGCCGCTCTCGAACTCGACCTTGCCGCGCAAGGTGCTGGTCACGGACACGGTGTCGCCGACCCGCGCGACCGGCTCGGCCTCGCCGGTGAGCGCACCGCGGCGCAACGCTGCGGCAGCGACGGTCTCGGCGGCCGCGATGGCGAACCGCGCCGACACCCCTGACCGCGGGTCGATGGCCGGGGACTCCCGCACGCCGCGCGTGAAGCGCGCCAGGATCTCGAGCACGTGCTCGGGCAGCTCCGCGACGAGCAACGCCTCCTGGCGTACGAGCTCTGTCTCCAGCTCGAGCTCCAGCGGGTAATGCGTGCGGACCTCGGCGCCGAACCGATCCTTCAACGGGCTGATGATGCGCCCGCGGTTCGTGTAGTCCTCCGGGTTCGCGCTCGCGACAAGCAGCAGGTCGAGCGGCAGTCGCAGCTGGTAGCCCCGGATCTGGATGTCGCGTTCCTCCAGCACGTTGAGCAGCGCGACCTGGATGCGCTCGGCGAGGTCCGGCAGCTCGCTGACGGCGAAGATGCCACGGTTGGTCCGCGGCACCAGCCCGTAGTGGATCGTGTCCGGGTCCCCGAGCGTGCGGCCCTGGGCGACACGTACGGGGTCGACGTCGCCGATCAGGTCCCCGACACTGGTGTCCGGCGTGGCCAGCTTCTCGCCGTACCTCTCGTCGCGATGGCGCCAGGCGACGGGCAGGTCGTCGCCGAGATCCGCGGCGAGGCGTTGCGACGCCGGCACGATCGGGTCGTACGGGTGCTCGTTGAGCTCCGAGCCCGCGATCACCGGGGTCCACTCGTCGAGCAGTCCGACCAGGCTGCGGATCAGCCGCGTCTTGCCCTGGCCCCGCTCGCCGAGCAAGACCATGTCGTGCCCGGCCAGGATCGCGCGCTCGACATCGGGCAGCACCGTGTCGTCGTACCCGACGATGCCGGGGAATCGCGCGCTCCTACTGCCGAGCGCTTCAACCAGGTTGGCCCGGAGCTCTTCCTTGACCGTGCGGTGCACATGGCCCGCGCTGCGCAGCCCGCCGAGCGTGCGAGGCAGGTCAGGCGGCGGGCTCGGCGTCCGAGCCACCGCGGCCGCCGTGGTGGACGTGCCGTCCGGCGTGGCTTTGGTCACATCGACGACCCTACGTCGGACGGGCGAGAACGCGCCGCGGTTCGGATTGCCGGTGGAGTTCCCCCCGGAACGGCGCCCGATCCGCTGCCGCGGGCGACCTCCACCCCTACGGATGGCTAGGTGGTCAGGGCCTTCTGTCAGGGTCGAGGGGGTAGTAATACGGATGCCGTGAAATCACCCAGTCCCGCACATTGGGCAGGTGAGCACATCAGGGTCCGCCGTTCTGGAGCGTCGCCGCGGAGCCAGCACGGCATTGACCCTGGAGTCCGACGGCGCGTGGACGTCCGTCGCGGACGTGGTCGGTGTCCCGTTCCCGTTGGTCGCGCGCCCGATGCGCGTGGACCCCCGGCCGACTCCGAGCAGCCGCCACCGGGCGCTCACCGCCGTCATGTGGGCCGCCGCCCTCGCAGCGGGATGGCTGCTCTACCGCCAGGTGTCGCAGGTCGATCTCGGCCCCGCACTCGCCTCCGCTCGGTGGGGCTGGGTCGTGGTGGCCGTCGGCTTCTTCGGGGTTTCGCTCGCCGGCGCCGCCCTCAACGTCATCGGAACCAGCCCGGTGCGGCTGGGTTTCCTCCGGACGTACGTCGTGCAGGCGGCGTGCGGGTTCGTCAAGCTGATCAGTCCCAGCGCCGTGGGCGGCGCCGCGCTCAACGCGAGGTACCTGCATCAGGCCGGGGTGTCGACGCCCGTCGCGGTCGCGTCGGTAGGCACCGCTCAGGTCATCCAGGTCGGCGCGACGCTCGCCCTGCTCGCCGTGCTCGGGCCGCTGACCGGCACCGCTGTCGTCCCTGACGGCCTCAGCGGCAGTCTCGGACTCTTCGCGCTCGCCGGGACGGCAGCCGTCGTGGTGGCCGTCGCCATCACCGCGATCGCGTCGCTGCCGAAGCTGCGCCGCCGGCTCGCCGAGGTCCTGGGCTCGATCGTCGTACAGGCCCGAGTCACCGACCTCACCGCGAAATCCGCGGCGCACCGGCTGCTCCTCGCGGTCGGAGGCTCCCTGCTCCTCACGGCCGGTCTGGTCCTCTCACTGACCGCAAGTGTCGCGGCAATGGGCGGGACGGTCGCGCCGGTGTCGATCGGCGTCGCGTTCCTGCTCGGCTCCGCCGTCGGCTCGCTCGTGCCCACCCCGGGCGGGATCGGCACGGTCGAGGCGGCCCTGGTCACCGCACTTGTCGCGAGCGGCCAATCGATCGCCGTCGCGCTGCCGGCGGTGCTGATCTTCCGCGCGGTGACGGTGTGGCTGCCCGTGCCCGTCGGCTGGGTCGCCTTCGACCTCCTGCGCCGCCGCGGCCACGTCTGACTCGGATGGCTCCCGGCGCTGCCGCAGAGCACGCAGCGCCGACGATCTTCGGTCCGCACCACACTCCGGCCGGGCTTTCTCACCGGCCTGCCACTGAAAACGCCAATCGCTTGCTACCGTGAGCGACTCTCCTCGGTCTCACGCAAGCGGGTTGGTCCACCGCAGCTCGGTGAACCGAGCGAAGTCCGTGTCGGCCAATGCACAGCTCGAGTCCGTGCTCGAGGGCCAGCTCGGCGAGATGCGGGTCGCTGGCCAGGTTCCCCCGCGGCTGGTAGCGCCCGACCAGGCTCCGAGCACGTCGGCATGCGCCCGGGTCGGCTCCGGGATCCACGCTGGATCGGCCGCGAGCTATTCGACCACCTGCTCCCACGCCTGCGGCGGTGTGAGCGGCTGGTCGAAGGCACGTAGATGAGTTGAGATCCGGTAGAACGCGAGGGGCGAGGCCCACGGGAGCCCGACCCGGACGTGTCCGTTGAGCTGCGCCGTGAGCCACGTGCTGGCGCGATCGTGCTGAGGGCTCCGGCTGTCCCGCGCTTACAGAAGCAGGTTGGCGTCGACCAGCATCAACGCGCCGACGGTGGGGCTGGACCCCTTCCGTCGGCGGAGCGGGATGTCGTAGCCCTTGGGTACGGTCGCGGTCATGACAACCGACCCGAACAACGAGCTCGACACAGACCAGCCCGTTACAGACCAGCCCTCTGCCGACCAGCCCACTGCCGACCAGCCCAAGCCCGATGACGCCACCAAGCCCACCGACCAGTGGGTCACCGGGGACGAGCCGGCGACCGGGCCACAGCGCAGCTACCTCCAGACTCTCGCCCGCGAGGCGGGCGAGGACGTGCCGGAGGACCTGACCAAGGCGCAGGCCTCGGAGCTCATCGACCGGCTGCAGGGCAAGTCCCCCCGTGTGGCCGAGTCCTGACCGTGCGCGGGCGGGCGAGCCGCCGCGGATGAGCGAGGGGGAGTGGGCCGGGCCCGAGTTCGAGTCGCTCATCGACAAGCAGGTCCGGGAGGCAACGGAGCGTGGAGCGTTCGACAACCTCCCGGGCGCGGGCAAACCGATCCCGGACATTGACGGCCCGCACGACGAGCTGTGGTGGGTCAAGCAGCTTGTTCGCCGGGAGAAGGTCTCGTTCCTGCCGCCTGCACTCGCGTTGCGGCGCGAGGTCGAGGATGTCGACGACACAGTGGCGCGTGAGCGGACCGAGTCGGCCGGCGCAGGATCGTCGCCGACCTCAACGAGGGCATCGCCCGGATCAACCGCGAGCCGGTGACCGGCTCCGCGCCGCCGCTCGTGCCGCTCGACGTTGAGTTGGTGCTCGAGCGGTGGCGGGAGCGACGCGGCTAGTCGCCGGTCAGGTGCGCCAAGAGGAGCTGGGTCACTTCGGCCGGCCGCTCCAGATTGGGCAAGTGGCCGGCCCAAGGCAGATGCAGGTGTTCCGCGTTCGGCATTGTGACCGCGAGGTTTTCGGCGATCTGCTGGAAGAAGTCCATGTCGTGGCCGCCGGACACCAGCAGCGTGGGGATGTCGATGCGCGCCGGGTCCACCTCGACCGGCTCGGCCTCGGGCGCCTCGCCGGATGCCTCGGCGGCAAGTTGGACGTCGAGGGACCGGCGCTGCATCGTACGAACGAGGTCCCTTGCATCGTCGTCTGCCTCCGGGCCGACCCAGGTCGCGACGTTGAGCTCGACGAAGCCGTCGCGGTCATCGGCCTCCATCAGCGCGTCCTCCCGCTTGTCGAAGGCCTCGAACGCAGCCGTTGGGTCGACGCCGCGCGCGGCGGTGCACAGCAACACGAGTTGCGAGACCCGGTCCGGAGCCACTGTGGCGACCTCGAGCGCGACCTTGCCACCGAATGACGACCCGACGACCGCCGCTCGCTCGACCTCGAGGTGGTCGAGCAGGACCACCACGTCGCCGGCGAACGAGAACCGCTCCGGTGGCAACGGCGTCTCACCGAAACCCCGCAGGTCACAGCGGATGACGCGGAACCGATCAGCGAGCGCCGCCCACTGCGGCTCCCACATCCGTCGATCAGCGGGACCAGCGTGGACCAGGAGGACCGCCGGGCCCGAGCCCGTGTCGTCGTACGTCATCAGCATCCTGCGACCGTAACGGCGGGCCTGGATCGTCGGCGACGGGATAAAAAGGGGGGACGGCTCTAACGTTCGCGCTTGAGCTTGCGCCAGCCGCCGGCGCGGTTGTTCGCGATGATCTCGCGCAGCATGGCGCTGAGTGCCGGCGCATTGATGCGGTCACCACGCTGGAATGCGACGGTGCGCGCCGTCGTGTTGTCGTGGCCTGCGGTGATGATGGCTTCCGGGTCGGGGACGATCGCTCCGTCGTACAGGAACAGGTTGACGTGATCCTTGGCAGCGAGCAGAGCGCACACGTTGCCCTGCAGGACGAAGTACGGACGGTTGGTGAACTTGATCGTCTCGGCGACCTCCGCATCGGTGCCGTGAACCAGGTCGCGCAGCTCGTGACAGATCGACTGTTGCCACTCCGGCAACGCGTCGATGTAGCCATCGACGCGAGAGTCCTTGACGTACGTCACGAGCGTCCCATCGGTTGCGGGTCCCACGGGTCCCGATGTGATGCTCGCACGCGTGTCCGCCGTTGTAGCGGAAGGGGATCAGTACATCCGTTCGCTGAGCGGCGGCAGCGTTGTCGCGTCGAGGTCGGCGTCGTCAGGGTCGGCCGGGCCGGGAGGGATGGAGCCTGCGGGGGCAGGTGCGCCGTCGCTGTCGTTCGTCATGCCGGAGACCGCGTCACCGGCAGCGTCGTCACTGTCCATCTGTCCGGCGTCATCGGGTACGTCCTCGGGGGCCGCCCCTGAGTCCATGCTGTTCGTCGAGTTCGTCTTCATCACGTCACGTCCCGTCGAGTGTCAGTGGCTGCCGTCGAGGGTGCAGTACCCGCGACACCACCCTTCGACACGGCTAGACGACCTCGTCGAGCGCGCGGCGGATGCGCTGCTCCGAGACCGGGTATGCGGTGCCCAGGCGCTGCGCGAAGAGGCTGACGCGGAACTCCTCGAGCATCCACCGCACCCGCTGCAGCGGCTCGTCGTCGCGGCGCTCGGGTGAGAGGCGGGAGCGTACGGCGTCGAGCTCGGCCTGCATGATCGCGACCCGTCTCATCGCGGCGTCGTCACGTGCGGGCTCGAGCGGCAGGACCTCGATTCGTCGGAGCATGGCGCGGAGATATCGCTTCAGTTGCGGCAGATTCTGGACGCCGGTTGCGGTGACAAAGCCCGGGTGCACGAGCCTGGCAAGTTGGGCGCGGAGGTCCACCAGGGCAGGTTGTGCCGCCGGGGTAGTCAGGCCGTCGAGCGCGGCGCGTACGTCGTGCACGAGACGCACGACGTCCGCGACCGTGCGGATGGCGTCGACCAGAAGCGGCTCGGCCCGTGCGCGCACCGCGTCGCGCAACCGGGCGAACCCGGCAGCGTCCCACGCCGGGCCGCCGTTCTCGGCGACGATCGCGTCGACGACCGCGGCGACGCAGTCGTCCAGCACCGCCGCCATGCTGCCCTGCGGCCCGTGCGTCAGCGCGAGTTTGCCGGCGACGTCCAGGCGGGCAGAGGCGATCTTGGCGGGAGCGGGCGCATCGCGGGTCAGCAGTCGCCGCAGCCCGATCCGCATCGCCCGCCATTGCTCGGTTTCGGACGTCTGGACGCGCAACGCCACCGAGCCGCCCTCATCGACCAGGGCGGGAAAACCTCGCAACGTCTGCGCGCCGACGCGGCGCTCGACCGTACGGGGGATCGTGCCGAGGTCCCACTCGACGATGCCGGTGCGTTCGATGCCCGGGTCCGCCTTGGCGACCGCCAACCTCACCTCAGGTGCCAGCCGCCGCTGGAGTGCGGCTATGTCCTTGCTCTGCGCGAGGACAGTCCCGTCGGGCGCCTCGACCCGGATCGTCATGCGCAGGTGTGGCGGCACGCGGGAGAGACTCCAGGCATCGGCCGGGACGCTTGTCTCTGTCGTACGGGCAAGCTCGGCACCGAGCGCATCGGCGAGCGGCTGGCCGGACGCCGGATCGAGGTGCTCCAGCGCCTCCCGCGCGCGGTCCGGCGCGGGCACGAAACGTGTACGCAGCGACTTGGGCAATGACCGGATCAGAGCCGTCACGAGGTCTTCGCGCAGTCCCGGCACCTGCCAGTCGAAGCCTGCGTCGGTCACCTGGTTCAGGACGCTCATCGGCACGTGCACGGTGACGCCATCCTCCGCCGCGCCAGGCTCGAACTGGTACGACAGGTCGAGCGTGAGATCGCCGTGCTGCCAAACATCGGGATAGTCCGCCTCGCGGGCGAGCTCGGCATCGTCGGCGACAAGCAGATCACGCGTGAATGTCAACAGCTCCGCATCGCGACGGCGGGCGTCCTTCCACCACGCGTCGAAGTGCCGCACCGACACGACATCAGCCGGGATTCGCTCGTCGTAGAATGCTTCCAACGCCTCGTCCGGGACGACGATGTCCCGCCGCCGCAGGCGATTCTCGATCGTTGCGACCTCCTGGATGAGCTCGAGATTGGCGTGGAAGAAGCGGTGATGCGTGCGCCACTCACCCTCCACCAGCGCATGCCGAATGAACAGCTCCCGCGACACCTCCGGGTCGATCCGGCCGTACGCGACGGTGCGCGAGGCGACGACCGGGAGCCCGTACAGCGTGACCTTCTCCTGCGCCACCGCGGATCCGCGTCGGGCCGACCAGCGCGGCTCGGCGTAAGTGCGTACGACCAGATGCTCCGCCAGCTCCTCGATCCAGGCGGGGTCGACCTTGGCGGCCGTACGCGCCCATAGCCGCGACGTCTCGACGAGCTCGGCCGCCATCACCCAGTCGGGCGGCTTCTTGAACAGTCCCGAGCCGGGGTTGAGCGCGAAACGCGCACCCCGCGCGCCGAGGTAGTCGGGCTTGCGCTCCTCCCGCAGCCCTACGTGCGAGAGCAGCCCGGTCAGGACCGCGCGGTGGATCCCGTCCTCGTTGCCGGGCGAGCTCGTCACGTCGAGATCGATCGCCGCTGCCGCCGAGCGCAGCTGTGCGACGAGGTCCTGCCACTCACGGATACGCAGGTAGTGCAGATGTTCCGCGCGACACAGCCGCCGGAAGGCCGACGAGGACAGCTCTTTCTGCTGCTCGCGGAGGTACGCCCAGAGGTTGAGGTAGCCCATGAAGTCGGACTTGTCGTCGGCAAAGCGTTTGTGGAAGGCGTCGGCCGCTTCGCGGTTGTCCGACGGGCGCTCGCGGGGGTCCTGGATCGACAGGGCCGCCACGACGATGATCACCTCGCGTACGACGCCGTCGGACTCGGCGGCGAGCATCATCCGGGCGAGGCGCGGGTCGAGCGGAAGTTGCGCGAGCCGCCTGCCCAGCCTCGTCAGCCGCGGACCACCTGAGGTGGAAATCCCTTGTGTTTCCAAGGCTCCTAGCTCCGCAAGGAGCATCAGCCCGTCGCGGACCTGCCGCCGGTCGGGCGGGTCGACGAAGGGGAACCTCTCGATGTCACCGAGCTCCATCGCGGCCATCTGCAAGATCACGGCGGCGAGGCTGGTGCGTTGGATCTCGGGCTCGGTGAACGCGGGGCGCCCGAGGAAGTCGTCCTCGGCGTACAGCCGGATGCAGACGCCGGGGCCGAGCCGCCCGCAGCGCCCCGCGCGTTGGTTGGCCGACGCCTGCGAGATGGGTTCGATGGGGAGGCGCTGCACCTTGGTGCGGTTGCTGTAGCGGGAGATCCGGGCGGTGCCGGCGTCCACGACGCACCGGATGCCGGGGACCGTCAGCGACGTCTCGGCGACGTTGGTCGCGAGGACGATCCGCCTGCCCGCGTGCGGGCGGAAGATGCGGTGCTGTTCGGCGATCGAGAGCCGTGCGTACAACGGGAGGATCTCGGTGCTCGGCAGGACCTCTTCGGCGAGTGCATCCGCCGTGTCGCGGATCTCGCGCTCGCCGGAGAGGAAGACGAGGACATCGCCGGGTCCTTCGGTCGCGAGCTCGCGGACTGCGTCCACGATCGCCTGGGTCTGGTCTCGGACCTCGGGTTGGTTGGCCGTACGAGCCAGCGAGACCGACGCGCGAGATCGGCGCCCTCGACCGGCTCCATCGAAGCTGCGGGAACCGCCCTTTGAAACCGTCGCCAAAGGGCGGTTTCCTCGGGTTCGATCGCTGACCGCTCGCGGATCGCCTATGCCGTCGGGTTCGCGTACGTCGTCGTAGTCGTCCTCGACCGGCTCGACAGCGAGCGGGCGGTAGCGGATCTCGACGGGGTACGTGCGGCCGGACACCTCGATGATCGGGGCGCCGCCGAAGTGCCGGGAGAACCGCTCGGGGTCGATGGTCGCCGAAGTGATGATCAGCTTGAGGTCAGTCCGGCGTGGCAGCAGCTCGGCGAAGTAGCCCAGCAGGAAGTCGATCGTAAGGCTGCGCTCGTGGGCCTCGTCGATGATGATCGTGTCGTAGCGGCGCAGGTCACGGTCCCGCTGGATCTCGGCGAGCAGGATGCCGTCGGTCATGACCTTGACGAGCGAGCGGTTGCTGACCTGGTCCGCGAACCGCACCTGGTAGCCGACGACGTCGCCCAGCTCGGTGCCGATCTCTTCCGCGATGCGCTCGGCGACCGTACGTGCGGCGATCCGGCGGGGCTGGGTGTGACCGATCATGCCGCGGACGCCGCGACCGAGCTCGAGGCAGATCTTGGGCAGCTGTGTCGTCTTGCCCGACCCGGTCTTGCCGGCCAGCACGACGACTTGGTGATCGCGAATCGTGGCCGCAATGTCGTCGCGGCGCTGGCTGACCGGGAGCTCGGGCGGATACGTCATCGCGGGTCGCGTCTCGCGGCGCCGGGCCACCCGCGCCATGGCCTGCGCTATAGCGGCGGCGGTGCCAGCCAGCGCATCAGCTCGACGCGCCGGGTCTTTGGTGCGCTGGGCGTCGGACAGGCGCCGGCCGAGGCGGTGCGCGTCGGTGACCATCAGCTCGGTGAGCCGCGCCCGCAGCTCTGCCACCGCCGGTGGGGGGAGGGTGCGAGCGGTGACCGTCTGCGGCTCCAGCACCGAATCCGCGCCCAGGCCGTCCATCAGGTCGAGCGTAGGCGAGCGACTCCCCGGCACTGCCCGGCGGAGCCACTCGAGCGATGCCACGTTGGCGTGTCGCGTCGATGCTACCGCGCAATGCGCAGTAGTGTGCGGCACACAGAACTGTGAGAGGTGGCTCGGTGGAGACGACACAGCTCCTGAAAGGTGTGCTCGACGTGGCGGTGCTAGCGGTCCTCGAGCGCGGCGACGGCTACGGCTATGACGTGGTCAGACGGCTCCGCGCCGCAGGTGTCGAGGAGGTCGGTGACGCCTCGGTCTACGGGACGCTGCG
>Ga0136634_10001029_pt1 | contig 10958 bp, 12 predicted proteins | sample AntDrymUQ8332106_2_FD_104654 | JGI IMG/M metagenome (GOLD analysis project Ga0136634, IMG submission 104654) | Polar desert sand microbial communities from Dry Valleys, Antarctica - metaG UQ833 (21.06) | ecosystem: Environmental > Terrestrial > Soil > Desert | place: Antarctica: Dry Valley... | reverse complement strand
CGAGAAAACGGTGCTCGGGCAAACAGGAAACTTCGACGGCGACGCGGTGCTCGACGTGCTGCTTGCGCACCCCGCGACGGCTGAATTTATCGTCCGCAAGATGTGGCTGGAGTTCGTCTCGGCACAACCCGACGAAGCACGTGTGCGCAGCATCGCGGCAGCGTTTCGAAACGGTTGGAAGATCGAGGTACCGGTGAGGGCGCTACTGATGCAGCCCGAGGTGGTCTCACGCGACGCCGACAACGCGCTGGTCAAGTCCCCCGCGGAGCTCGTCGTTGGCATGTTGAGGCAGTCGGGCGGGGAGCTGACGCGGCCAGTAGCAGCAGCGGTCGCGTTGGCCGGAATGGGGCAGAACCTCTTCTCGCCGCCGAACGTGCGCGGCTGGCCCGGTGGCGAGGCGTGGATCAATACGCAAACACTGCTCGCCCGCAAGCAGTTTCTGGAGCGCGGGCTCAGCGACAGGCTTGCCGAACCTGCGATCGCCGAGTCCATGGCAATGTCAATGAAAGACGACAACATGCCACGGCGTCGCTTGCAGATGCTTGAGCAGTCGGCTTCAGTGCATATTGATTCCGAAGCCTGGTTGAAACGTGCGGGAATGGCGCCCGAACGGATCGCGACGCCGGGCGCACGCGGCAAGCTCGAGCAGACGCTGCTCGTAGTACCGCCGACTGCTCCGGCAACCGAAGGGGTGCTGGGCCTCGACGTGTTGCGAGCGACGTTGCTCGACCCGGCGTATCAACTCAAATGACTTCGACCACACGCCCGCTCGTGATGGAGCGGCGCGCCTTCCTGACCGCTTCGAGTGCACTGCTGTCGTGCGCGACGCTTCCTGCGTGGGCCGTGGCGACCACGCCGCGTCTGTTGATTCTGCTCGAGCTGCGCGGTGGCAACGACAGCCTGAATACCGTAGTACCCATCGAGGATGGCGCCTACTTCGACCTGCGCCCGCGACTCGCGCTAAAGCCGGATGCAGTTGCGCGCTTTGTTGGAGCCCCAGCACTGCACCCGTCGCTGGCGCCGCTCGAAAGTCTCTGGCGCGATGGTCAGATGGCAATACTGCAGGGCGTCGGTTACCCGGCTCCGAACCTGTCGCACTTTCGTTCAATAGAGATCTGGGATACAGCGTCCGACAGCCAACAATTTTTGCAGACTGGGTGGTTGACCCGAGCGGTCGATCGCCAGCCCGCTTTCGCTTCGCTCAGCGCCGACGGCGTCGTCATCGGTGCTGCCGACCTGGGTCCGCTTGCAGGCGGCGCGCGCGCGGTCGCGCTCAACGATCCTGCGCGATTCGCGCGGCAGGCCCGTCTCGCTTCTGCCGATGGTGCCGCATCGCGTGGCGCGCTGGCTCATGTTCTGCGTGTGGAAAGCGATATCGTGCGTGCAGGCGCGGGTGTTCGCCCTGACGCAGTGTTCAAGACCGAATTTCCGCGAGACGCGCTTGGCGTCGCGATCCAGAACGCCGCCGGTATCGCAGCCACGGGCAAGGTGCCGGTCTTGCGGCTGACAGTGCCGGGCTTCGACACTCATCAAAACCAGGCCGGTATTCACGCCAATCTGCTGCGCTCTGTAGCCGAAGCGGTCGTTGCATTGCGTGCCGCACTCAGTGAACACGGCATGTGGGATCAATCGCTGATACTCACGTATTCGGAGTTTGGAAGAAGGCCACGTGAGAACCAGAGTGGTGGTACCGATCATGGAGCGGCAGGTGCGCTGTTCGCATTCGGGCCGCACGTTCGCGGGGGTGTCCATGGCGAGGCGCCGTCGTTGCGTTCACTCGATGAGGCCGGCAATCTGCGGCACACCGTCGACTTTCGAAGCGTGTATGCATCGGTCTTGGAAAATTGGTGGCAGCTGCCATCGGAGCGCATCCTGCAGCGCCGGTTCGAGCCGTTGAAGTTTATCGTCTGATACTTGGCGTGCAGCGCGGGTGCAGCGCAATTCGCGCTAGCCTCACTCTGCGCGTTGACGGACATTGCGTTCGCTACTATGGCGATGCATGCGCATCGATCCACCCAGCGTCCTCGCAATCGACACGGCCACAGAAATGTGTTCGGTCGCGCTGCTGCACGGAGATAAGCTTACCGAACTGATCGAGCACGTTGGAAGCCGGCACTCCGAGCGCGTGCTGCCGATGATTGACACCGTGCTTTCTGACGCTGGCCTGCAGCTTTCAGACATCGATTTCTTCGCGTTCGGTGCCGGGCCTGGCTCTTTCACAGGCCTGCGTATCGCAAGCGGCATCGTGCAGGGGCTTGCATATGGAAGCCGGAAACAGGTGGTGCCTATCGGAAATCTGCGCGCGCTGGCGGCGGGCGTCTTCGAGTCCGTAGCCACGGGCGAACGCGTGCTCGCCGCCATTGATGCGCGAATGAACGAGTCGTATTGCGCGATCTATCAGCGCGAAAGCGCAATCAGTGAGGTCAGAGCCCCATCGCTCGAGCGCCCGCAATCGCTGGCACGGCTGGCGGTTGAAGCTTCTGTCGACATCGTCGCCGGAAATGCGCTGACAGCTTTTGCCGAAGTGTGGCCGCCGCAGAAGACGTGGATTGCATTGCCGAGCGCTTCACCGACCGCGGGCACGTTTGCGCGACTGGCGCGAATTGACATCGAGCGTGGCCTTGCGGTGAGTCCTGCAGAAGCAGTGCCCGTTTACGTGCGTGACCAGGTCGCATTGACGATCGAACAGCGGCAGGCATCGGTTAATCCGCCATTGCAGAGATCGAGTAATGCGACTGTCTCCTCTGGACCGTCCTCTTCAATGGGTTTAGCACGCTCGTGAGCGCGTTGCTAAAGCCGTCGATCGATCGCTTTGCGCCGATGAGCGAGGCCGATCTTGCTGAGGTCGTCGCGATCGAAAGCGATATCTATCCATTCCCCTGGTCACGCGGAAACTTTCTCGATTCGGTGCAGGCGGGCTACAGCATGTGGACGTTGCGTGACGAGAGTGGCGCGCTGGCCGCTTATTCGGTGATGACGCTGATGCTTGATGAGGCGCATCTGCTTAATCTGAGCGTGGCCCGCAGCCACCAGCGCGCGGGGCTCGGTTGGCGAACACTCGAGTGGATGGCCGAAGTCGGGCGGGGTTACGGCGCGCGCACGATGCTGCTCGAAGTCAGGCCGAGCAATGAATCGGCGGTACGCATGTATCAACGCTACGGGTTCGAACGCATTGGAGTTCGGCGCGGTTATTACCCAGCTCGCGTAGGACGTGAAGAAGCGCTGGTAATGCGGGTGATGTTATGACGCTCGATGCGCGGCGGGCGGGAATTTGGCGTGCGATGGGCCTCGGCCCGATTTACGCGCTGCGTAGCACCGCACCGGTTGAACTGCGCGAGCAGCGAGGCGGATTCGAAACAGGTGGGGAGCTCGCGCAAGCACCGGCCGACCGCGCCGCGGTGATCGGCGGGCTGCCGTGGGAAGGATTGCGCACGGAGGTCGCAGCGTGTCGTGCCTGCACGCTGTGCCAGACCCGGAAGCAAACCGTATTCGGCATCGGCAATGTAAATGCAAGCTGGATGCTGATCGGCGAGGCGCCCGGGTCGGAAGAAGACCAGCGCGGCGAACCCTTTGTCGGGCAGGCAGGCCGGCTGCTCAACAACATGCTGCAGAGCCTCGGCATGTCCCGCGAGGGGCTGACGAACAGATCTGTTTACATCGCCAATGCATTGAAGTGTCGGCCTCCGGGGAATCGCAATCCTCAGCCGGAAGAGGTGGCGCGATGCGAACCTTTCTTACGACGGCAGGTCGAGCTCGTCGACCCCGCGGTGATCGTTGTGATGGGTCGATTCGCTGCGCAATCGCTGCTGGGCTCGAATGCAAGCATCGCGAGCCTGCGCGGCAGGGCGCACCCAATTACGGTTGCGCGGCGCGAGATTCCGGTGATCGTGACGTATCACCCCGCGTATCTGCTCAGGAACCTTGCGGACAAGGCCAAAGCGTGGGCTGACCTTTGTTTGGCGCACACCACGCATCGCGAGGCGGGCAGGGACTAGTGCGTCGTCTCGCCGATCAACGCGACTGAATCGAACTGTCGCTGGTTGTATCGATGTCGCAATAGAACGAGCATCATCGTAGCGGCCACGAACAGTCCGAACATCAGCATCACGGTTTGGAGCGCTAGGTCCATCCAGATCAGCACCGCGTAGAGACAAAGCATCGCGAGGATGCTCAGGTTCTCATTGAAATTCTGTACCGCGATCGAATGGCCCGCCGACAGTAGTACGTGCCCACGATGTTGCAGCAGTGCGTTCATTGGCACGACGAAGTAACCGGCCAGCATGCCGATCAACACCAAAATGGCGCAGGCAATCAAAAGAAAGTAGCTTGCGTTTACAGCACCAATGCGCAGACCTCCAGCCGGAGCAATGTCCGGCGTGTAGAAAGCTGCCGCAGCGACGATCAGGCCCATCGCAATACCGACCGGCAACACGTTCAGCGCCTTTTGCAACGTCACCGTGGACGCCGCATAGACAGCGCCGATGGTAATGCCGACCGCGACCACGGCCTGCAGGATTGCCGCACGCGCCAGTTCCATGCCGAGCACGGTCTCGGCCCATTTAAGAATGATGAACTGCAGCGTTGCGCCGGCACCCCAGAAAAGCGTCGTCACCGCAAGCGATATCTGGCCCAGCTTGTCACGCCATAGAACGTTGCAGCAGTGGGCGAACCCGACCAGCAGCTTCCATGGATGCGAATGCTGCTTCGCGTAGCGCGCACCGGTATCGGGAATCGACAGGTTAATCGCGGCCGCCAGCACATACAGCCACACAATCACAGAAATTGCGGCCTCGGCCGGCAGATCAATGCCGGTTTCAATCACCGGCATCTCAAGCGCCAGCAGCCAAACTGATACGTTCTTGTCGATCAGAATCCCGCCTATCAAGAATCCAAAAATAATGGATGTGACTGTCAGGCCTTCGATCCAGCCGTTGGCGACCACCAACTTTTCGGGTGGTAGCAGCTCAGTAACGATTCCATATTTGGCGGGTGAGTAGGCGGCAGCTCCAAACCCGACTACAGCGTAAGCAAGCAGCGGGTGCGCACCGAGAAACATCATCAGGCAGCCACCGATCTTGATCAGGTTTGTGATGAACATCACGCGCGCCTTTGGAAACGAGTCCGCAAAGGCGCCAACGAACGCAGCCAGCGCCACGTACGAAAACACAAAGAAGAGCTTCAGCATCGGTGTCATCCACGCCGGCGCTTCAATGTCGCGCAGCAGTGCGATGGCGGCAATCAACAATGCGTTATCGGCCAGCGACGAGCAGAACTGAGCGGCCATGATGACGTAGAAGCCGCGTTTCATCGTGTAAGCAGGTAAGTTGGACCAGCCAAGCGGAACGTCTCCAAAAATCGCTATTGTTTGTGCGACGCTCTCGCATAAAGCAACGCGGGCGCTCGACGCTGTGGTTCCGCCGGGTTATATCACGCACCCGAGCGCGCGAAATCTCTTGCACCACTATGCTATCGAGCGTCAATTTCAGATTTAATTCCATGCCGCGCCCCATATCTGCCGTAATCGACCTGAACGCGCTGCGCCGCAACCTTGCTGTTGCACGCAAGCATGCGAATGGCAGGTTCGTTTGGGCAGTGGTCAAGGCTGACGCGTACGGGCATGGACTTTTGCGGGCCGTACGCGGCTTTGCGGATGCTGATGGTCTTGCGCTGCTAGACCTTGGCGAGGCGCGACGCGCGCGGGAGGCAGGTTGGTCGAAACCCATCTTGCTGCTTGAGGGGTGCTTCGACCCTGGCGATCTGACTGTTGTGCACGAACTGGGTCTGACTCCGGTTGTGCACCACGAAGAGCAAATCACCCTGCTGGAGCTTGACCGCAATCCGCGGCCGATTGATGTTTATCTAAAGTTCAACACTGGAATGAACCGCCTTGGTTTCGATGTTCAGGGCAGTGCAGCCGCTTATCGGCGGTTGAAGAACCGCAACAACATACGGCAGCTGACTTTGATGACTCACTTCGCCAATGCCGACCGGGCCATGCATGCAACCGGTCCAGGCGAAGTCATTGAGCAGCTTGCTGCGTTCAACACCATCGCTCGCCATTGGCCCGAGCCACGCAGCTTTGCAAATTCGGCAGCACTATTTCTTCGTCCGGAAGTTGAAGGACACTCGGTCCGACCGGGAATTGCACTATATGGCGCCTCAACCGATGAGTCACACAGCGCGGCTGCACTCGGCGTGATGCCGGCAATGACGCTGCGATCGAAGTTGATCTCTGTGCAAACGCTTGCGGCCGGCGAAGCCGTGGGCTACGGCGCGCGTTTCACCGCGACGCGCGCGATGCGAGTCGGCGTCGTTGCTTGCGGATATGCCGACGGTTATCCGCGCAGCGCACCTGACGGAACGCCGGTATGGGTGGATGGCGTTCGTGTACCCATCGCCGGGCGTGTATCGATGGACATGATCACGGTGGATCTGACGGCAACGCCTAATGCAACCGTGGGCAGTGAAGTGGAGCTTTGGGGCAAGCGCATTGCAATCGACGAGGTTGCCAATCTCTGCGGCACCGTCGGGTATGAGTTGATGTGCGCGCTTGCGCCGCGCGTGCCGGTGATAGAGGCGGACTGACAATGGCCAAGGCAAAGACCCAGTTCGTTTGCTCGGAATGCGGCGGCGCCAGCCTGAAGTGGCAGGGACAATGTCCGCACTGTCAGGCGTGGAATTCACTGACCGAGGCACGCGTTGAGCCTCCAGGTGAACATCGCTATTCCGCTCTTGTATCGACCGCTGCGGTGCAATCGCTCGGCGATTTGCAAGCGCGAGAGATGCCGCGCATTGCGTCGGGCATCGACGAGTTCGACCGGGTGCTCGGTGGCGGCTTTGTCGAAGGCGGCGTCGTTCTAATCGGGGGTGACCCGGGTATCGGCAAATCAACGTTGCTTTTGCAGTCACTTGCAGCGCTGTCGGCCAGTGCACCGGTGTTGTACGTCAGCGGTGAGGAATCGGCCGCGCAGGTTGCGTTGCGAGCACGCCGGTTGGGCGTCGACGCGGTGCAGGTGCGTCTGCTTTCCGAAATTTCGCTTGAGCGAATCATCTCAACCGTAGCGGTCGAAAAACCATCTGTCCTTGTCATTGATTCAATTCAGACGCTGTATTCGGAGCAGTTGCAGTCTGCGCCAGGATCAGTGGCGCAGGTGCGTGAATGCGCAGCGCAGCTGACCCGCCTTGCAAAGCAGTCAGGGCTGACGCTCATCATGATTGGCCATGTCACCAAGGAAGGCACTCTAGCCGGTCCGCGGGTGCTCGAACACATGGTCGACACCGTGCTGTACTTTGAAGGCGACGCGCATTCGTCGTTTCGCCTGGTCCGCGCGGTGAAGAATCGCTTCGGTGCGGTCAATGAGCTTGGAGTCTTCGCGATGACCGACCGCGGCCTCAAAGGTGTGGCCAACCCATCGGCACTGTTTCTATCAAAGCACGACGTGCAGGTCGCAGGTTCGTGCGTGATGGCCACGCAAGAGGGCACGCGTCCGTTGCTGGTTGAAATCCAGGCGCTGGTTGACGCGGCGCATGTGCCGAATCCACGCCGGCTGTCAGTAGGCCTCGAGCAGCAGCGCCTCGCGATGCTGCTCGCGGTGCTGCATCGACACGCGTCGATTGCAACCTTCGATCAGGATGTTTTCGTCAACGCGGTGGGCGGCGTGCGAATCGCCGAACCGGCGGCCGACCTTGCAGTTCTGCTGGCGGTGGTTTCGTCGATGCGCAACAAGCCGCTGCCGCGCGGCCTGGTGGCTTTCGGAGAGATTGGTCTTGCCGGTGAAGTGCGCCCAGCTCCGCGCGGTCAGGAGCGATTGCGCGAGGCAGCGAAGCTCGGCTTCTCGATCGCACTGATACCGAAAGCAAACGCCCCGCGACAAGCGATCGAAGGGCTCGAAGTCATCGCAGTCGATCGCGTCGAGCATGCGCTCGCGCGCGTGCGCGAGTAGGGCGCTGCCACCCTTTGGGCGGCTCGGGTTCAGACCTGAAGTAAACCGCGGAAGCCTCTGGCTGCGTAGTACGACTGCGCACCATTGTGATAAACGAAAACCTTTCCGTAACGCTTATCGCAAAAGAGCGCGCCGCCCAGTGCTCTTACATCAGGCGGCGTTAAAACCCAGCTGGAAGTCTTGGTGTCAAAGTCACCCAGCATCTGCAGCTCTCGGTATTGCTCCTCAGTCATAAGCTCAATACCCATCGCAGCGGCCAGCTGCACTGCGCTGTTTGCCGGCTTGTTCTCCTTCCGGGACTCAAGCGCTTCACTGTCGTAGCAAATACTTCTGCGCCCCGGGGGGCTCTCTGCAGCGCAATCACAGATTGTGAATTTGCCGGCCTCGGTGTCCTGTGCGATCACGTCGGGCTCACCGCCGGAGGCTTCCATTTCGCGCAACGATTTCAGCGCAGTGGGAGAACTTTCGAGCTTCGCTTGGACGTTGGTCCACATGACTCCAACATGACGACGCATATTCTTTTCAAAGCGGACTTTCAGTGCTTGGAGCAGGTCTTTACGTTCGTTCGGCTTCATGGTTTTCGCTATGTTCCGTTGCCGGCCAATTCGGTCGACACTTGTCAGGAAGTGCTTTGATGTAAAGTGGATTGTCCACTCACATAAACGAGACTCTTACAACATGTCGCTCTTTATTCGTAGCACCAAAGCAGTTGCACTGGTGGGGTTGTTAACCCTAGGCACTGGCGTCGCCTCTGCCCTGGATCGCGCGAGTTGCGATCAAGCCTACAAGCCGCAGGTCGGTCAGGAGGGTAAGGACGTCGTTTGGGTGCCAACCCCCGATGAAGTCGTGCAGCGCATGCTTCAAGTTGCGAAGGTCACGCCACAGGACAAGGTTTATGACCTCGGCGCGGGCGACGGCAAGATCGCCATTGCCGCGGGAAGACTAGGCGCCACGTCGGTCGGCATCGAATACAACCCGGACATGGCCAAGCTCGCGCAGTGTTACGTGCAGGCAGAGAATCTAACTGCCAAGACGCGGATCATTCAAGGCGATGTTTTTGAATCCGACTTTCGTGACGCAACGGTGGTGACGCTCTACCTGCTGCCCGCGCTTAACCTGAAGTTATTGCCCAAACTGCTCAAGGATCTGAAGCCGGGCACGCGCATTGTGTCGCACGCATTCAGCATGGGAAATTGGAAACCCGAGCAAACACTGGATGTGGGTGGACGCGCTGTTTACTATTGGACCATTCCCGCACCCGGTACGCCGTCGTATGCAGCTGCGATGGCCGCGAGCAAGTAGTTTGTTAACCAGCCGTCAGATACAGCACCTCGTCACCATGCTGATCGGTTCTACCAGTGCTCTTCCAGCCAAGATGGCGATAGAAGCCAGAGGAACGGACGCTCGGATCTGACGCGCAGCCAAGAAAGAGCTGCGTATGGCCCTTGCTTTTGAGGTCGTCGATGACCAGCTGCAGCAAACGCTTGCCAAGACCTGCTCCCTCTTCCTGGGGGAGCAGGGCCAGGACCACGACCTCACCCGTGTTGGCGGCCCCGAAGCAGTAGCCGACAAGCTGGCTGCCTCTCCTTGCCACCCAGCCCGGCAGTCGGCCGGACCTTGTATCTTCGGCCCACGACTCAGCGGTTATGCCGTGAGCGCGAAGTCGCCCTTTCGAGACGGCGTTCTCGCGCGTCATGCCACGTACGACAATGCACTCAGCTATATCTGCTGCAACGGCGCGTGTGATTTGGAGTTCGATGGTGGACATGGCACGCGCGTTCTAGCGCACAGCTAACTGAGACGGCCCCTCCCAACATCGCCATGTCACGCGCATTAGCGCCGCGCACACTCTACCCAGCAGTTCGATGTCCGTCGCAGGTCGATCGGTCACATGGAAGCGCAAGCGTCACACCCCAGGTTCGTGGCAAACGACTTCGATGTTGTGACCGTCCGGACCAATCACGAACGCCGCATAGTAGTTCGCGTGATAGTGCGGACGCAGACCGGGCGCACCATTGTCTTTGCCACCCGCCTCCAGCGCAGCGCGATGGAAAGCATCCACTTCCTTGCGACTTGCGGACACAAACGCCAGATGAAGGTGCGCTGGCTTCTCTTCAGTCTGAAACATACAAACTGAAGCCTTCCCGTCAGTGCTGAGCTCAATACCGTACGTCGGCGGCCCCTCCGAGACAACAGATATGCCGAGCGGCGCGAGTGCCGTCAGAAAGAACGCTTTGCTCGCCGCATAGTCGCTGACTCCGAATTTCACGTGGTCAAACACGATTCAAGCCTCTTGGTCTTGCGCGCGCCTATTGCCGGTTGGACAGCGATTAGACATCACGGCGTGAAATCTTGTCAGAGTATTGATGAGCTTGCAGTTCGTACAGAACATCGGGGCAACGCTCTTCGTTGGCTTGACCATCGGTGAACTCTATCGGAGCAAAGCCGTGCCGTTCATAGAACCGGCGCGCGCCGGCATTGGCTTGAAACGTATACAGCCGAATGGGAAGCGGCAATGTACGGATGGCGTGCGAAAGCAACAGGGTGCCGATGCCGTTATTGACCAGCATTGGATCAACTGCCATTTGGTTGATCCAGGACACTCGCTCCCCATGTGAGGTGGCCATGACTCCGGCGGCTTCGCCGTCGACCTCGGCAACCGTTACGCCGCCCGCGGGCACCAAGACGCGTGCGACCCACTCGCGCAATTCTGACTCTGAATGCGCAGGCGGCGCGTAAGGCATGAACGCTTGCCGCGTTTCGATTAGCAGAGTTGCGACGCGGGGGGCATCTGCCGGCGTGGCGGGGCGCAGAAAGGGGTTCAACGATTAACGTGAGCGGCGGGCCAAGGGGCACGAAGCGGCCTCCGGCACGTGCGCTCGATGGAAGGGTAAGGCGTCGCTCTCATCGCGGGGCTTCCTTCGCCAGGTAGACAATCTCGCCGTTTGGAAACGCGATTGTGGCGAGACCTCCCGGCCTGACCATCCATTTCAGGACCGCACCGTCTTCAGATGT
>Ga0136634_10001028_pt1 | contig 10959 bp, 9 predicted proteins | sample AntDrymUQ8332106_2_FD_104654 | JGI IMG/M metagenome (GOLD analysis project Ga0136634, IMG submission 104654) | Polar desert sand microbial communities from Dry Valleys, Antarctica - metaG UQ833 (21.06) | ecosystem: Environmental > Terrestrial > Soil > Desert | place: Antarctica: Dry Valley... | reverse complement strand
TATTGGCTGTAAAAAACGAACTTTATTGATGGTTATTCGAATAATCTGAAAAATGCCTCTATCTTTAAGGCTTCAATCAATATCTGTTCCCAATATGAGAAAGGCTCTTATAGCATTTATAAGAAATTTACGAGAAATTTTAGTAGGTAAGTTCCATCAGTACAATGCGAGTTTGCCATATATTATTACAGTGCTGATTGCATTGATTGTGGTGATTGCAGGAATCAATTTGTTTATTGAACTTACCGACGAGTTAACGACAGATTCTTTAACTGTATTCGATCAAAATATTACCGACTATGTAATTTCCTATCGGTCCTCAGCCCTAACCAACTATTTTATTTTTGCTACCCATGTTGGAGATATTTATGGTTATCTTGTTGTTCTGGTAAGTAGCGTTTTATTATCCCTTTTAGTATTTAAGCGTTGGAAATATGTGGCGCAGATTACGATTGTTTTGGCATTATCGGCTGTATCGAACATGATTCTAAAACGTTTTATCGATAGAGCAAGGCCAGGCATTGAGCATTTGGTGTCGGTGGAAACTTTAAGTTATCCAAGTGGCCATGCGATGAGTGCCATGGCGTTTTATGGATTTATCATCTATCTTTTTTATCGCTTCAAGATGAATCTGTTTTTGAAAGCTACCATTATGTTGTTGCTCTTTCTCCTCATTTTGAGCATAGGCATCAGTCGAATTTATCTGGGTGTACACTACCCTTCTGATATTGCAGGTGGCTTTATTGCAGGATTTATTTGGGTGGTTTTTTGCGTAATTTTGTTCGATTTGATTGAGTTGTTCAGGAGAGATCCGAGGACTTGAGTGTATTGGTAATTATTCAGAACGATGTATGGATTTAATAGTATGGGAACTTTAAGCATTTTCAACTATCTGTATATGATTGAAACTGGCCATATTTTGAACATGTACAGCCAAAAAAAAACTGCAAAATAAATAATGGATAAGCCTACATTCAAAGAAGCTTTAACTTTTTGGACGAAACTTGGTTTCATAAGTTTCGGAGGTCCAGCGGGACAAATTGCTATAATGCACGAATTCCTTGTAGTCCAAAAGAAATGGATTAGCGAAAGTAGATTTCTTCACGCATTAAATTATTGCATGATTTTACCTGGACCAGAGGCCCAACAGTTAGCAGCTTATGTGGGATGGTTACTTCATGGCGTTCGTGGAGGACTTGCCGCTGGAATTTTGTTCGTAATTCCTTCTATGTTTATTCTTCTTGGACTAAGCTATATATATGTTTCATTCGGAAATATTCCTTGGATTTATGCAATGTTCAACGGACTAAAACCTGCAGTCATTGCAATTATAATTCTTGCCCTTATTAAAATCGGAAAGAAATCCCTCATCGGTTCATTTCACTATTTTGTAGCCATTGCTGCTTTTACATGCATCTTCTTTTTCAATATTCCCTTTCCTTTAATTATTGTCGGCACAATTATTATTGCTTCATTAACAAGACCATTCTTCCCAAAATTTTTTACAGCAAGCCAAAATAACTCAAAACAAAATGGATTTGATGAAAAAGAATTTTTTATAAATAAAAATACAGTTATCCCAAATATCGGATTCAATCTTGGACGTTTATGTAAACAAATAGGATTAGCTATTTTGATTTGGATTGTTCCTCTTATCGGATTTTATTATTTGACAAGTGATTTCGAGTTTTGGAAAACATTGTCCGTTTTCTTTACTAAAGCCGCATTGGTAACTTTCGGTGGCGCTTATGCCGTGTTGCCATATGTCGCTCAAGTAAGTGTAGAACAATTAAATTGGTTAACCCAACTTCAAATGATTGACGGACTTGCTCTAGGCGAAACTACGCCTGGACCTTTAATCATGGTCTTGGTTTTTGTTGGCTTTATGGCTGGACATAATCATTTTGGAAATTCAATTGCCATGGGAACTCTAGGACTCTTTACAACAACATTTTACACATTTCTCCCTTGTTTCCTTTTCATTTTTATCGGGGCACCACTTATTGAACGAACACAAGGAAACAAAAAAGTTCAGGAAATCCTTTCTCTCGTGACAGCCGCAGTTGTAGGAGTTATTCTCAACCTAACGATTTATTTAGGCAAAGCTGTGGTTTTTCCAACCGACCTATCATTAAGTGCAATCGATTATATGTCACTGACTTGGGTTGGAGTTTCCCTTATCGCAATATATCGTTTTAAAATAAATATGATAACGTGGATTGGAATTAGTGCTTTGTTCGGATTTGTCTCTTATCTATCACTTCAATGAAAGAAAAGTGAAAATGGCATCATAACAAATCTTATCGTTTAAATTACTTCAAGTCTAAAGTCAAATCTTGATAAATAGGAATTTCCGGATTTTATACGCAGTTCGTATTATCGGTTAAGTTTAGAGCTTTTTACCTATTGAAATCTACATAGAAGCAAGTCAATAAAAAATTAAAATTGATAATAAAAAAATTCGATTAAAATACGAGTTCGTTAGCCTTATTTCATTATGCCGAAGAATCGGAACTCGCTTTGAATGAATCTTGTCAATCCAAATACCCCATTTTTTTCATCCACTCATTGTTGAACATTTTACCAACATAACGACTTCCATGATCATGGAATAGAACCACAACAACATCATCCTTTTTAAACTTGTCCTTTAATTGCAACAATCCTTTGATGGCTGCTCCTGCACTGTTGCCCAAAAACATACCTTCCTTTTGTGCCAATAATTGTGTGTAAACTGCAGCATCTTTATCGGTGACTTTTTCAAAGGCATCAATAATGTCAAAATCTACATTTTTCGGAAGAATATCTTCACCAATACCTTCCGTCACATAAGGATAGATTTCGTTTTGGTCAAAGATGCCTGTTTCGTGGTATTTTTTAAAGACGCTTCCGTAGGTATCAATTCCCCAAACTTTGATGTTTGGATTTTGTTCTTTTAAGTATTTTCCAACACCTGAAATTGTTCCACCAGTTCCTACTCCTACTACGAAATGCGTTATTTTACCGTCGGTCTGTTTCCAGATTTCCGGTCCTGTGCTTTCGTAATGGGCTTTTGTATTGCTTAAATTATCATACTGATTGACGTACCACGAGTTAGGCGTTTCATCACCTAAACGTTTAGATACGGAATAATAACTCCTTGGGTCTGTAGGTGCTACGTCAGTCGGACAAACGATGACTTCCGCTCCTACTGCACGCAAAATATCCATTTTTTCTTTCGATTGTTTATCGCTCATCACAAAAATACATTTGTAACCTTTCACGATGGCTACAAGTGCCAAACCCATTCCAGTATTTCCTGATGTTCCTTCGATGATGGTGCCTCCTGGCTTCAATCGTCCGTCAGCTTCAGCATCTTCAATCATTTTTACAGCCATTCGATCTTTAGCAGAATTGCCTGGATTAAACGTTTCGTATTTTGCCAAGACCAAACAAGGCAATTCCTTCGTCAGTTCGTTTATTTTGACCAAAGGCGTATTACCAATGGTTTCTAAGATATTTTTTGCGTACTCCATTTTAATTAATTTGCGGTGCAAAGGTAAGGGGATTTTTTGATTAACGATGAGTGAATAACGATTAACGAATTTTGATTTTGTTCTAACATAAGAAATGGACTTCCGTCATCATTCATTTCTCAAAAAAAAATCAGTTGAACCGTATCGCTTTAACTGGAGAAATTTTTGTTATTATGATTGATGGAATCAGCAACATCAATAAACAAACTAAAAATGTTCCAACATTCAACAATAAAATATAATCCCAACTGAGATATACTGGTGCTTCGGTTACATAATAATTTTTTGGGTCGAGAGGGATGAGTTTGAAATATTTTTGAAGTAGCAGTAACCCAAGACCTATCACATTTCCCCAAATCAATCCTAAACCTATCAAATAGGTCGCGTTATACAAAAACACTTTTCGGATGCTCCAATTATTACTGCCCAAGGCTTTGAGAATTCCTATCATTTGTGTGCGTTCCAATATCAAAACGAGTAACGCCGTAATCATATTGATGCCAGCGACCAGAATCATGATAAAAATGATGCCATAGGTGTTGCTATCAAAAATGCTGATCCATTCAAATGTGGATTCGTATTTTTTGACGACTGTTTCAGACCTTAAATTAGATGGTGTGGCCTCATAAATTTCAATCCCTTTACTTTCAATTTCCGAGAAATCGTCAATAAACACTTCAAAATTTCCAACCTCATAAGCATTCCATTTGTTCAATCGCTGCAGATGTCGAAGGTCTCCAATGACGAACTTTTCATCCAACTCCTGAAATCCGGAATTATAAATACCCACGATATTAAAAGCTCGAATAAATGGAATTTGGTTGACATCCTCTTTTGCGAAAAGCGTCTGAAATGAATCGTTCACCTCAAATTGCAATCGATTTGCGAGATATTCAGAAATAAGCACCTCATTATTCAATTCGGACTTAAAGTTTGGCAGGCGTCCTTCAACTAAAAATTCCTTGAAATACCGCCAATCATAATCTGCACCTACGCCTTTTAAAACAATGCCTTCAAAATCGGTTTCTGTACGTACGACTCCAAATTTGGTCGCAACCCCTTGAATATGCGTCACGCCTTCAACACCTTTGAATTTTGGATAAAAATCCTGTTTAGTGCTAATAGGAACTTCTGATTCGTCAGACACATTTGAATCGAAATTAGTGATGCTGACATGTCCATTAAACGCTACAACTTTATCTCTAATTTTTTGTTGCAAACCAAAACCTGTGGCAATAGCAATGAGCATCACGATAATTCCGATGGCGATGGCAGCGATGCCAATTTTTATAATTGGTGCCGATACACTACTTTTATACGCTTTATTGCCAATAATGCGTTTAGCTATAAAAAACTCGTAATTCAAATTGATCTGATGCGTTTAATGATGTTCAAAAATACGTTTTTCCCGATAATAATGGGGATTGTTTTAACAGTGATTTCCTGTGGAAACTTTTCGAAGTCAGAAGCTGGAAGCGAAAATCTTGAAGAAAAAATTTCGGAGATTGAAATTGACATAAACCTTTCTGACTCCACTAAAAACAAAGGTCTTGAAAGCGAGCCAGTTCTTGGCGCAAATCAAGTTAAAGATTATTTGAGATTTTTGAAAGGCAAAAAAATTGGGATTGTGGCAAATCAGACTTCGGTAATTTTTAAGGAGAGAGCCACGTCGCAAAAAGCTCCTCGAAACGACAGTTACGCGCATTTAGTGGATTCTTTGGTCGATTTAAAAATGGACGTCAAAAAAGTATTTGCACCAGAACATGGCTTTAGAGGTACGGCCGATGCTGGCGAACATATCAAGGATGGATTGGATAAACAAACAGGAATTCCCATTATATCCCTCTATGGAGACAACAAAAAACCAAAACCCGAACAACTGAAAGGGATTGATCTAATGGTTTTTGATCTTCAGGATGTTGGCGCTCGATTTTACACTTATATCTCAACATTGCACTATGTGATGGAGGCTTGTGCTGAAGCAAATATTCCTCTGTTGATTTTAGATAGACCAAATCCCAATGGCGCTTACATTGATGGGCCGGTTTTAGAGAAAGAGCATTCAAGTTTTGTTGGGATGCATCCAGTGCCTGTAGTTCACGGTATGACCATAGGTGAATATGCCCAAATGATTAATGGTGAAAAATGGTTAAAAAATGGTGTCCAATGTCAACTGACCGTTGTTCCCGTTAAATATTATACACATCAAACACCTTACAGTTTGCCTATAAAACCATCTCCGAATTTGCCAAACGATGCTGCAATCAATTTGTATCCTAGCCTTTGCTTTTTTGAAGGTACTAACGTTAGTGTTGGCAGAGGAACGAACATGCAATTCCAAATTTACGGGAGTCCATCTTTGAATAAAGATTTTTACACTTTCAAATTTGAACCTCAACCGAACGAAGGTGCAAAAACGCCAATGTATCAAGGAAAATTATGTTTTGGAAGAGATTTAAGCGCAACAAAACCATCAGATTCAATTGATTTGAAGTGGCTAATTGAAGCCTACAACCATTCCATCGACAAGAAAGTTTTCTTTAATGATTTTTTTGTCAAATTGGCTGGTACTAAAAAACTTCGTCAACAGATTGAAAAAGGGATGTCGGAAGACGATATCAAAGCAACTTGGCAAAGAGATTTAGAAGGTTTTAAAACACTACGAAAAAAATATCTGATTTATGATTAGTTATTGGAAGTGGTCAATTTATCCTTGCTCACTAAAGCAAGTTTGTCATTATCTTTTTGAACACGCACCACAAAAATGATTTGCATGCGTTGATTGCCTACCACAAAGACGTGTTTTCCTTTACTTAATTGAGTGAGTGGAATTTTTAGAGTAGTTGAATTATTATAAAAATCTATTTCCCGCTTATAATCTTGATTGATGGCATAAACGTAGTCAATAGTTTTTGGACTTTTTAAAATTAGTGTATCCTTCGTGACATTCAATTCATGGAAAAGATCCTTTGCCCTAACATTATAATTCTTTTCGATAGTTGCAAAATTCTTCTGTGCCTGAAGTTTTTGAAAAGTAAGCCCAATGAACGAAGCCATGACTAATCTACTGTATTTTCGCATATTTGCTTGATGCTGGTTGGTTGTATAATGGTTGTAGCAACAGCAAAAAGTAATCCCTAAAACGAAACTAATTCAAAACAGAATCAAAAGAAACATTCTCACTGTAAACAGTTAATTAATCCGACAAAATGTTAACGCGACATAAATTTTTTATCGAAGAAGGGAAAGCATGGCTTCTAATAGTAAGGTTTGCCGTTAGGTCTCACATTATTTCTTCGGTAGTCCTCCCTACTTTGCATGTTTGTTCTATCCAAGCTAGACAAGTTATAAGGGCTAGTTTCTCCAGACAGGCTCGATCTTTCCAAATTCAACGTATCGTCATTAACCGCTACTTTCAGATCTGCCATGCCCAGTTCAAATGTATCGTCTATTTTTATTTCATTATGAACGATTTTGGACAAACCACTTTCCCTCGGAATTATTTTATTCAGAATAGGTTTTACGAATGGCATTTCTTCAATAACAGAAATATCGTTGCTCACAATCATCTCAAAAGGCTTTTCAATTTCCAGCAATCTCGTAATATGAAATGCGATAATTCGGTCTTTTTTGTAAACCAAAATTGTGTAATCCCCAACGATAATCTCGTGTAAAGGAATTTTAGCCGCTAAAACCGGAGGATTGAACGTATAGACTTTTCTGTCCAGACTATTCAAGAATGTCACTTTGTAAAAAATTGATTCAGCCTTCAGGTATAAAGTATCACCTTGAGGCGACAAATCGTGATACAGGTTTTGCGCTTCAGGGTTTATGTTTCTTGAAATCGTTGTGTACTGCTTTTGGGCATGCGATTTGTGGCTGACCATTGTCATCACGATAAGCACGATTACGGATACGTAAAATTTAGTGGTATTTTTATTCAATAGGTTCATGACTGGGGTCATTTGGTTAAACTAATCGTTCGTCGAGGGAGTTTGGACTAATTCTGTACCAAAAGTAGATATGAAGAGCACGACGTCCCAAAGGTTTTAGTTCAATACAAAAAAGTGACGATGAATTGTACGAGTTTTCAAAATAAATCGTTGAAATACACAAAAAAAGAAAGCTTATAATTTATAAGAAGCTCTCAAACCCACTATCTGCAAGTGTTTTGTCGATTTTATCTAGCTGTTGGTCGTGGTAGGTTTTCGGTATTTATGGAAAGGTTGTTTCAACAAATCCTTAATGTTGCTATTTGTGATTTCATCTGGAAAGGTATCTACACCATAAATGATTTTGTCTCTGTCAAATTTCATGAAAGTGCCGAACAAACGATCCCAGATAGAGAAAATATTCCCATAATTAGAATCTGTAAAAGGCAAGACGTTATGATGATGCACTTTGTGCATATCTGGCGATACAAACATATAACTCAAAACATCGTCAACTTTTTTTGGCATTCTGATATTGGCATGAGTAAATTGTGTTGCAACCAACGATAAAGACTGATACAAAAATATGATCGCAATAGGAGTCCCAATGATGAACACACCAAATAATGTGAACGTAAACCGGATGACACTTTCTAAAGGATGATGCCGGTTAGCCGTTGTAGTATCCACTTTATGGTCTGTATGATGTACCAGATGAATCATCCACAAGGGTTTCACTTTATGCTCCACATAATGAGGAAGATAAGCGCCTATAAAATCCAATAACAATAGGCCTAAAAGTGCATACAGCCATAAGGACATATCTGGTAACCAATTGATGAGTCCAAAATCGTTTGCCTTGACCCAATCGGCTGTTTCCAGCAAAAGAAAAGCTAATCCGAAGTTGATAATAACGGTCGTTAAAGTGAAAAACAAATTTGGAACTGCGTGATGCCACTTTTTATAGTTGAACTGAAATAAAGGCAAAGCACCTTCCAATAACCAAAAAAAAGTGATACCTCCCACCAGAATGATACTCCTGTGAAGCGATGGAATGGTTTCGAAATAATTTATAACGGATTCCAATATTGGTGCAATTTTGATTTAAAGATAGTTAAAAATTAGTTTTCAGTCACAGTCGCGGTTTTCAGTTGTTTGTTCTAAAAAAAAGCCCTTGCAGTTCAGGAAAGTTGGGCTAACAAATAAGGTTGTTTTTAACCACGATACTGTAAATGTGAGTGAAAACTGGGACCTGGGACTGCGACTGTGACTACGAACTAAACCTTAATCCGTCTTTTCATCTCCTCTACAATGTTAAAAGCCGTCCAAGCAGTTGGTGTCTTCCTCATACAATTCCTGCATCAAATATTCCAACTGTTTTTTCTACATTTTTTTTTGAGCTTCGCAAAGATGATTTTAATTTCTTTATGCTTGTCTTTTGCGAGTTCGTAAAGGTTTTTTAGGTTGCGTTCAAGATTCAAGCTTAAGGTCGGCGATTTGAGGTGTCAAAAGTTTCTGTGTGCAACTTTGCTGCCTCTTTGTGGCTTTTATTCATTAGCTTTCTTATCTTCGTTCGACAGAAATTATGCAACAACCAAAATTTCCAAAACAATCCCAATTCTAAACTCGTAAACTTCTAAACTTTAGTTCAAAAGACCTATTCGGAAAAGCACTTTTAGATTATCAGAACGGCATTTCGACAGGCTCAATGCCCGAAAATATCATCACAGCCACGAATATTTCAGATGACGATGAATTGCCAATCTCATATCTCTTTCGAGATTATAAGCACATGCCAAAATTGGAACAAAAAGCGTTGCAGTCAGTAAAAGGGACGATACTCGACGTTGGTTGTGGTGCAGGAAGCCATAGTTTGTATTTGCAGGAAAAAAAGTTTCAGGTCAAGGCTATTGATATTTCTAAAGGTGCTATTGAAGTTTCAAAATTAAGAGGTGTTTTAGATGCTGAACAGAAAGACATTCTTGACGAACATTCAAAATTCGATACCATTTTATTGCTAATGAACGGAACTGGAATTTTTCAGGAATTGTCGAATGTTTCCAAATATCTCAAACATTTAAAATCGTTGATAAATCCGAATGGTCAAATTCTGATGGACTCTTCCGATATCAAATATATGTATGAAGATGAGGATGGTGGCTATTGGCAAGACATGAATGCCAATTACTATGGCGAACTTGATTATTTTTTAAGCTATAAAGGCGAAAATGAATTACCTATGAAATGGTTGTATCTCGATTTTGACATCCTTAAAAATGCATGTGAACGTGTTGGCTTGAACTGCGCACTTATGATGGAAGGCGACCATTTTGATTATTTGGCAAGACTTTCCTAGTGTTTTGACTTATTCTTATGCTCTTCAGTCAAGGGCTTTTCGTCACTTTCTATCATTTTCATATTGTATTTCACCATTAACGAAAGTCTTTACAACTTTGACATTTGGAATTTCCTTGGTATCAATGACCATGATATTTTTGTCGAGAATGATGAAATCCGCAAATTTACCGACTTCGATGCTTCCCTTTTCGTTCTCTTCAAAATTTGAAAAAGCAGCCCAAATGGTCATTCCTTTTAAAGTTTCTTCCCTACTTAAAGCATTTTCCATTTGAAAGCCTTCCAAAGGATACTCTTCCAAATCCTTACGGACTACAGCTGAATGAAAGGTCAAAAAGGGACTCACTTGTTCCACTGGAAAATCTGTTCCAAGAGCGATTTTACCATAAGATTTTAGTAATTGTTGATATGCATAAGCACCTTTTACACGTTCCTTTCCCAATCGTTCTTCTGCCCAATACATATCGCTCGTAGCATGTGTCGGCTGAACGGATGGAAAAACATTCTGAAATTTCTCAAAATCGTTTGGAGCAATGACTTGTGCATGCTCAGTTCGCCAGCGTCTGTCCTTTTGGTCTTTAAGATATTTGCTGTAAATATTCAGTAATACGCGATTGGCAGAATCACCAATGGCATGTGTGTTCATTTGGAATTTGGAATTGGCAATACGTTGCGCCATGCTATCCATAGAACTTAACGACGTGGTCAACAACCCGAAATGGTCAGGAGCATCACTATAGGGTTTGCGCAACAATGCACCACGACTTCCCAACGCGCCATCGCCATAAACTTTAAAGGAGCGAACATTTAACTGATCTGTTTTGTAAATGCCTTTATTCAAATAATAATCCAAGTTTTCTTTAGTGGCCGAAACCATTGCGTATATTCGGATTTTAAGAATATTAGCTCGCTGCAGGCTATCAATAACTTCTATAGCTTCCCTATTCAAGCCGGCATCATCTACTGTTGTGAGTCCATATTCAAAACAAATATCTTGTGCAGCGAGTAAAGCCTTCGTAATCGACTCCCGTGATTCTTTAGGCCAATGTTGCATGACTAAAGACTCTGCATTATCGATTAAAAGTCCTGTTGGCTTACCATTTTTTAAAACCACCTCACCTCCATCAATTTTGCTGTCGGCCGTCACTTTGCCCATG
>Ga0136634_10001027_pt1 | contig 10968 bp, 3 predicted proteins | sample AntDrymUQ8332106_2_FD_104654 | JGI IMG/M metagenome (GOLD analysis project Ga0136634, IMG submission 104654) | Polar desert sand microbial communities from Dry Valleys, Antarctica - metaG UQ833 (21.06) | ecosystem: Environmental > Terrestrial > Soil > Desert | place: Antarctica: Dry Valley... | reverse complement strand
GGAAGTTCCATTGAGCAACAGGTTAACACTCACCATTACAATGGCAGCAGGTTCAGAAATGGAAAGTGTTGTTGTTGTTGGATATGGTACTCAAAGGAAGAGCGATGTAACGGGTGCTCTCACCAGCATTTCTGCGAAAACCATACAAGAACGACCTGTAACAAATGTACTTCAGGCTATTCAGGGTAAGGCAGCGGGGGTAAATGTTTCCAGTAATATCAAACCCGGAGAACTCCCTGCTGTAAGGATCCGGGGCAATCGCTCGGTAAATGCTTCCAATGATCCATTGTATGTAGTAGATGGTATTCCTATCATATCTGCGCTTGGAGTTACATCCTTTTCAATAAATGATATCAATCCAAACGATATTGCTTCTGTTGAAATTCTAAAAGATGCATCAGCTACTGCCATCTATGGTTCACGAGGCTCCAACGGGGTTATTTTGATTTCTACAAAAAAAGGTTCCAAGGGAAAAATTTCTGTTAATTACAATTCTACTGTTTCTGTTGATTCCTATAAATCACTTACAAATTGGATGGATGGCGGAGAGTACATTGACCGGTACCGTGAAGCATTGATTAACGGACGGCAATACAATACAAATATTCCTAATAATGCTAATTTAAATAACCCTGCTGTGAGTTGGTATCCGGATCCCTTGTTAGACGCAGGGAGAATGGCACTAGGAACTGATCTGAGGGCACGGGAATCAGTCTGGATGGGTTATGAGTGGGATGTTTATGGAGTGACTCCAAAATTGCGGCCCACTACACCAGCAGAGCAAGCCCTGGGTTGGCCGGCAATGGTTCCGGTTTACAATTCGAGGAATATCCGTTCATTTAATTGGTTAGATGCGGCTACCCGTAAGGGTGTTACCCAGAATCACCAGATTTCACTTTCATCCGGAACCGATGTATCACGCCTTTATTTGTCGCTTGGATATAATGATCAGCTCGGAGTACAAAGAGACCAGGATTACAAACGTTTTAATGTTAATATGAACGGGGAAATTAATGCCAGTAAATGGTTAACACTTGGTATCTCTGTCATTGGATCATTATCAGAACAGGATTATGGCGTCAATGGTCCAAACACCAGTAATACAGGGTCAAAAGACTTATATTCAAGGGCGGTGGATCAACTGCCTCATGCACAATCCCGGGATTCCGCCGGAGTATTTATAAAAAATCCAGGTGGTAATCTTAGTCTGTGGAATCCTTTGGTAGATATAGATCAATCCCTGAATAACAGGCGTTCCACATCAGCCATGGCGAATATGTTTACGGAAATAAAATTTACATCATGGCTTAAATACCGATTAAATTTTGGCGCTCAATTACGGAACTTCAGAAATGGGGTATGGACAGGTCCAAATGCTACAGGACATCTATTGGCAAGACCTAATACCGCAGGCCAAAGCAGGGAAGAAGCTTTTTCCTGGGTAGCTGAAAACCTCCTTTATTTTGATAAGACATTTGCGAAGGTGCACAATGTTGGAGTAACCCTCCTGCAGTCCTGGCAAAAATCACGCAGAGAAAGTGTCAATGCGAATGTTTCAGGAACGAGTTATCCAATAAGTCTTTGGTATGATCTCGGGGCAAATTCCGTAGGCAGACCACAAGGCTATGGTTCAGGCTTTACTGAAAACACCTTGAATTCCTATATGGGTCGCGTGAATTATTCATTGCTGGACAAATATCTTCTTACGGCTTCTGGCCGCTTTGATGGATCTTCTGTTCTGGCACCTGGTCATAAATGGGAATTTTTTCCCTCCTTTGCACTTGCATGGAAAATGCACGAAGAAGGTTTTCTTAGCAAGGTCAATTGGCTGAATGAACTCAAACCCCGTATCGGTTATGGGGTTACAGGAAGCTCTTCCGTAAATCCTTATCTTTCTTCAGGTCCATTGAGCAGTAACCCATATGTTTTTGGAGCGGTTCCTGGTGTAGGTTATCTCCCCCAGCTGGTTCAAAATTCTTTACTTGGATGGGAGAAAACGGCCCAATGGAATTTTGGTCTTGACTTTTCAATTATAAACAGGCGCGTTTCGGGGTCGATTGAACTCTATGAAGCAACTACCTCCGATCTCCTTTTTCGCAGAACGATCCCCGCTGTGTCGGGCTATGTTGAAAAATGGCAGAATATCGGTAAAACAAGAAACAAAGGATTAGAGATCACACTTTCAACTATTAATATTGAAAAGAAGGATTTCAGTTGGAGTACAGAAATTAATTTCACTACTAATAAAGAGGCATTCATAGAACTTTTAGGAAGCAAGCAGGATATCCTGGTAGATAGAAGGTTTATCGGTCAGCCATTAAATGTTTTCTATCACTATGAAAATGCGGGTATCTGGCAAAACACTAAGGAAGATCTGGATGAGATGGCAAAATTTAATGCAAATGGTGCGACCTTTTATCCTGGCACCATAAAAGTGGTGGATCAATTAACGGTTGATACGAATGCTGATGGAATCCCTGATGCACGCGATTACAAAATAGATGGATCCGACTATGTCATCCGCGGTTCAAACAGACCGAAGTGGACTGGTGGGCTGACAACCACTTTCAGATATAAAAACCTTTCCCTGAGTTCGTTTATCTATGCACGTGTGGGCCAAACCTATTTTGGAGGTTATCCTGGATTATTTGGCCGTGTTGAAAATGATAATTGGTCCTGGACTAACCCCAACGGGCGGTGGCCCCTGCCGACTTCGGGTTCTGCAGCTACCAATATTTCTCCGGCGATGCAGTTTCATAATGGCTCTTTTGTGGCAATAAGAAATATTTCGCTTATTTATGACCTTCCAACAAAATTGATAAGCAGATTCTCAATAAAAAACCTTCAGCTTAACGTGCAGGTACTCAATCCGTTCATGTTTGGGGGTGATATTGTTAAGATGGGTCTGAACCCCGATGATGAGACAAACTGGGATGCGGTATCACAGGCCAATAGCAATACCACAACACCATTGGGAGGAACAAATAATAATACAATTCTTCAGCAAAGCATTGTATTTGGACTGCGGGTAGGTTTATAAATTTTGTATTCCATAAAAATAATTTATGAAAAAATATATTTTATTTCTGATTTTATTCATTGCAGGTTCTTTTCTTTCCTGTAAGAAATTTCTTGAAGAAAAACAGGTTTCAACACTAACGCAGAATTTTTTTAATGATGAAAGTGGTTTGGATGCTTTGATTAACGGTCTCTATGTTTATGCGCGTGTAAAACACGAATGGGATGGCAATGGATCGAAGCTTATTGAACCCGAAACAGATGCTTACATGCATTCCAATCTTACTTTTTCCAGGATGAGTAGTGCAACATACGGGTCAGACGTAAGTAGTATTGCGTCAAATGTAAACAACTACATTGGTGGAGCGAATTCGAATAATGCACCCATGGGAGCATACCCGCATATCAACAATTGCAATATTGCGTTGGATATTATTGATAATCTCAAGCCGGGTAAATACGGAACAGATGAAACATTCAGAAAAACCCGCAGAGCAGAAATTCTTTTTCTCCGGTCCTGGGCATTTTATCTGATATCAAATCAACTGGGTGATGTTCCATTACTACTTACTCCAAAGCGGGAGGATAATGGAATATATTATTATCCCAAAGCAAAACTCGAAGAAGTTTATAAGCAGATCATTTCAGACACCCGATATGCTTATGACAACATTCCCGCAACCCAAGTAGGACCTGCCAGAATTTCTAAACTTGCAGCAGGACATCTTTTGGCCAAACTGTACCTTCACCGTGCCCAGGCTGCAGGATTTCAGAACCATAGTGAAAAACACCTCGCAATGCTTTATAAAGGGAATGTTGTGACGGACCTTGATTCAGTGATTACTATTACTACACTGGTAATTAATGCTGCAGGCGGGGTTGGTGGTCTTGCTCCCGATTATGCTACGTTATTTGATCCCAAAGTATCTGAAACCACGCCTCATAAAGAGGTTTTATGGTCTGCTCAATTTGATATAAATACTACCTTGAATGGACGTTTTCAAAACCGGTCAGTAAATTATCATACTGGAAATTACACGGAACAGTCAGGAGTTAAAAGGGCAATGGTTTATGGTCGTCCGTTCGGAACATACAAACCAACAGATTGGGCTTACGATAATTTCCGGGATAAAGTCAATGACTCCCGGTATTATAAAACATTTCAATACGAATATATCAGCAATATGGATAACCCCAGCACATCCTATACCTGGAGTGCTACGGCTGCCACCTGGTGGAATGCCAATAAACCCGCCAGTCAACCAACCGTTAAATCAGGAGACAGGAGGATAAACTTCGGCAGGCGGGCACTGATTTATCTTGAAAATCAAAGAAGCGAAGCACTCGACTCCACTATGGTGATGAGTATGCCTTTTCAATTTATGGTCCGCTGGGTGAAATCTGCAACGACCGGCAGATTTTATTACAGGTTATTTATCGATGGAACATTTATAGGACTTGCAAATACAAGAACAGCCCCGTACCTGTCCTCCAAAAAATATGTGGATCCTAACCGGGGAGGAAGCCCTGATGAAGCCAACTTTGATAGCGAATCAGGTACCCGCGATGCACTTTTAATGCGCCTTGCAGAAACGTACCTTATCAGGGCAGAGGCATATGGTCGCAAAAGTCAATACGCTTTGGCGGTGGCAGATATAAATGTGTTGCGCCAGAGAGCAGCATACAAAAGCAGTGAAAGCCGGCCTGCCGTTTTGCTGGAGTGGGAACCTAAGGCTGCCAGTATTCCTGCAGATGCTTATACTGCCATCCGCGTAACTGAAAACCATTTCACGCCCGGCACTCCGGAAGCAATCGCTGAAAGCTATATCCCTACCACATCTTCCAAAGCCGACATGTTTATACAATTTATTTATAATGAAAAAGGACGGGAGTTTCTATCGGAAGGTTTAGGATGGGAAGATCAACACAATGCAGGAATATTATATGACCGCACCATTTATTTGAATCAAAGCGCCTCTGACAAAACCGGACTTTGGCCGGTAGCATTCAACACAGCAAGTGGTAATGGGCAGGATGGGAATGGTAAAGGACAAATGAAAAAGCACTACACCTTTCGTCCATGGCCAAACGCATACCTGGTTCAGCTCACAGATGAGAATGGGAAACCGTTTGACGCTGCGGCAAGAGCAGTGTATCAAAACCCCGGTTACTAACCTTAGTTGAAATACCAATCCTGCAATTGCAAGAGGCTGTCTCAAAAGTAAAACGAATGCGTTGAGAATTGCTTTAACGACATCAGTCTCCATCAGGTGTCCGAATAAAAAGAGGCTGCCTCTTACTTTTGAGACGGCCTCTTTTTATTAAATACCATACTGACATTTACCTGGCTAAGTAAGTAAAAATAGAATTTTAGAAACAGCAGTGGTTCCTTGGTATTGAGAACCGCTTACACATAAACATGCTTACAGTTATTATTTTTGGCCGTCTTATTAATGAAAATGTCATAGACATTACCTAAAGTGGATTCATAGTATTAAGATAGTTGGAATTATTATTGGGAGTTCAAACATCAAATGTTATAAATTTTTACGCAATCGTTCCCAAGTAGGAGAAACGCAATCCCCTTCTGAATAAGGCTTTGAATGCTCAAAGAAAAAAATTAATTGCAGGATGGCGCAGGATGATTTGAATAAAATACTTAAATACATTGGCCTATCTTTTCCAACAAATAACTACTGCTATATGAAAAAAAGAATGCCTAATCTATGGATTATGGGTATGGTCCTAATTGGATCATCTCCACTTCAACTTTACGCACAGGATCCTGCTTTCACATCTACGGCGAAAATTCATTTTTCGTCTAACCACCCAAAGAACCTTTCCGGACTATTTACAAGTGCTTACAAAGCCGTCGCCATTCCAATCACCGGAAAAATCTTGAATGATAATGGTGAACCATTAGCAGGCGCCACAATTAGTGTAAAAAATGGAAACATTACTACGACAACTGATGTAGATGGAAGCTTTTCGTTGAATGTACCAGATGCGAATGCGATTCTTGTGATTACTTATACAGGATATCAAACACAGGAAGTCACATTAAACAGTCGCACCTCTCTAAATATTACCTTATCGGCTAGTGCCGACCTTGAAGGCGTGGTAGTAGTTGGATATGGAACTGTTAAAAGAAAAGATGTAACAGGTGCTATTGCTGGCATCAACCAAAAAGACATCAGATCCCGCCCGGTAAACAATGCGTTACAAGCTATGCAGGGTAAAGTAGCGGGTGTAGATATCACTTCAAATGAGCGACCTGGCCAGGTCGGTAGTATCAATATTCGTGGCGTCCGTTCTTTAACTGCATCCAACTCACCACTTTTTGTTGTGGATGGTATTCCTTTGAGCAGCGGTGGTATTGAGTATCTTAACCCTAATGATATAGAGTCAATAGATGTGCTCAAAGACGCATCAGCTACCGCCATTTTTGGTTCAAGAGGGGCGAATGGTGTTGTAATTGTTACTACCAAACAAGGTAAAGCCGGAAGACTCCAATTAAGTCTTAACAGCGCTGTTACTATCGAAGAGATAGTGGATAGAGCACCAGCGATGACAGCTTCGGAAGCAGTTGATTTTCGTCGGTGGGCATATCATTATTCAAACCCGGCCGTATATCCCAGGGGTGATAACCCAAATATAACTAATGATCGGAATATATTTCTTGCAACCAGCGATCCTGCTGCCTGGGCAAATATTAATAAAGGCTGGAATTCGGGCAAATGGGATGGATCACAAGTGACCACTACAGACTGGAAAGATTTGGTATCCCAAACTGGTATTACACAAGACCATACATTAAGCGTTAGTGGAGGTACTAATAAAATAAAAGCTTATGCTTCATTTGGGTATTTAGATAATAAAGGTACATCCATTGGTCAAAAATTTACAAGATATTCTGGAAAAGCAAGTGTAGATATTCAGGCTACAGATTGGTTTTCTATGGGTCTTAATATGAATATTACCTCCAGCATACAAGAATTTGGCCAATCTACAGGAGTAATTGGTTCATTTGTTGGAAGCCCGGGTACAAGCATTTATGAATCCGCAAGGAGACTTTACCCTTACGCAGTTCCTTACGACTCTACCGGGGCAAGGGTGCTTTATCCGGCTGGTGATGTTGCATTTAAAAATGTTATCGATGAATGGAACTATACACAGGACCAACGTAAAACACTCCGGGCCTTTGGCAGTTTGTATGCACAAGTTGATTTTGGTGCCATCCAACCTGTTCTGAAAGGATTAAGGTACAGGATGAACTTTGGTCCGGATTATTCTAATTATCAGAATGGAATTTACATTGATGGGCTCTCTGCCGCCAGCAGCGGTACCAGCTCTGCTTCGCTGCAAAAAAGCCAAACTTTTTCATACACCATTGATAATTTATTGTATTATGATAAAACAATAAACAAACATAGTTTTGGTCTTACACTTTTACAAAGTGCTACTAGATTTGTAGCGGACCCGGTTAGTACTATAACAGGAACTGGTGTTCCCTTTGCTAGCCAAAAATGGTATACATTAAATCAAACAGTTATTCCTGCCGCTAATCTTACTGTAACTAGAAATGCTGATTTAATAGAACGACAATTGTTAAGCTATATGGCCCGGTTAAATTATAATTTTGATGACCGGTATTTAGTAACGGTATCTGCCCGTCAGGATGGTGCATCACAATTTGCACCAGGTAATAAACATTCTTTGTTTCCAAGTGCTGCAGTAGCATGGCGTATTAATAATGAAAAATTCCTGAGAAGCGTAAATTGGATTAACGATTTAAAACTCCGTGTCGGGGCTGGTGTTACGGGCAATTCAGCCGTTGATGCTTATCAGACATTAGGGGCTATTACTCCCTTGTTCTATCCTTTTCTTAATACAATTACTGCCGGGTCACTTCCATCTTCTGTTTTTGCAAATAAGGAACTTGGTTGGGAAAAAACAACACAATACAACCTGGGCCTGGATTTTTCTATTTTAAACAGGCGTATTTCCGGCGTAATTGATGTATATAAATCTAAAACCAAGGATTTACTAATGTCCCGAAGTATTCCTACGGTTACCGGCTTTAGTACTACATTACAAAATGTAGGGCAAACGGAAAATCAGGGCGTTGATATCAATCTCAATACGATTAATTTGAGAACAAAAGATTTTCAGTGGACGACGACATTCAATGCTTCCTGGCAGAAAGAAATGATTGTTTCTTTAGCAAACGGCAAGCAGAATGATATTAATAATAACTGGTTTATTGGCCAACCTATTGGAGTAATTTATGGCATTAAGGCAAACGGTTTATGGCAATTGTCTGATTCAGTAGAATACAAAAAATTCAATGCGAACGGAACCAGATTTTCAGCAGGAAACGTAAAACCTGTAGATCAAAATGGTGATTATAAAATTGATGCAAACAATGACCGTGTTATTGTAGGATATACCAGGCCAAAATGGATAGTGGGAATGACAAATGGATTTACATATAAAAATTTGGAATTGTCAGTCTTTTTATATGGCCGCTTAAACTACAAGTTTAATACTGGGGGTGAAGCCCAGGTGGCAAGAGCTAGTACCCGCTCGATCAATTATTATACAGAAACCAATACCAATGCTGAGTATCAAAAACCAATTTATTCTACAGGTTCCGGAGATCTTTATTCTACTTCGCTGGGATTTCGGCAAGCTTCTTTTATAAAAATCAGGAACATTTCACTTTCATATAATTTACCATCTGACGCTTTAAAAGCCATGACTATGTCAAGTTTGCGGCTATATTTCCAGGTTGCTAACCCGGGAATGCTTTTTTCACAAATTGAATTCATGGATATGGATGTGGCTGCTTTTACCTACAACCGTGGCTTTACATTTGGAATTAATGCGGCATTTTAACAAACCAAACATTAAGTATGAAAAAGAATAAAATTTTTATCATTATAGCATTCATAGCAGTTGTAATAACTGGTGTTTCTTGCAAAAAAACTTTCTTAGATGAAAATCTTGCAACAGCAAGAAGTTTGGAATTTTATAAATCTGATGCGGGTATTCAATCCTTGGTAACCGGTACCTATCATCAGGTATTTAATACACAGTTTAACGGCGAAGTTGCATTTTCAAACATGGCCTACGGCACCGATGAATTTCATGTAGGAGGCGACAACTCAAACATAGCGTATACTTCTTATGGTAATGGACTGGCTTCAATTAATGCTGTTATTAATGCTAACAGCATTACAGCCAATGCACAGTGGGATAATTTATACATCGGAATAAGTAATGCAAACATCATCATACAAAATGCAACTGCCAGTGCATCTACTGCTGATGCCATTAAGAAAACTGCTTTAGGCGAAGGGCACTTTCTCCGTGCATATAACTATTTAAGACTAGTGAGCCAGTATGGGGCTGTACCATTAAAAATTACACCTAGCACAAGTGTTGAGCTGGAGTTTACCCGTGATGAGCCTAAAGAGGTGTTTACACTAATTATTAATGATTTTACCCAGGCATATAACCTTTTAAGTAATGCGGGAGCTCCCGCTAAAATAACCAAAGATGCGGCAGCACATTTTTTAGCTAAGGCATATCTGTCCCGTGCCAGTGAAATAAATGACTTATGGAATACTTCCACTAAAGCTGCCGACCTGGCTGCTATTGCACCTTTGTGCGATGCTGTTATTGCCAATCACCCATTGGCACCAAATTTTGGTGATTTATGGAAATACACAGCCCCTGACGGTGCAAATGAAAAACTCAGCGAATTAATTTTATCTGCTCAATTTACTACCGATGCTTCTGCCACTGGGGTTAATCAACAGCATCTTTATTATGGAGGCCGTTATGACGATCTACCTCAGATGCAGCGGGACCTTAGTGGCGACAGACCTTTTAGCCGCTTAGCTACTAATTATTTTATGTATAGGGTGTACGATTTAGTGAATGATTCAAGATTTTGGAAAAGTTTTAGAACTAAGAATTTGGTAAATAGAGCCGGGGCTCCATATGTAAATGGAGATGTGGGAATTATGTATGTAATCAATCAGCCCGGAGATACCAGATTTACTTCCTACAGAGTACAAAATACTGTACTCTACACAAGAACAAACAGACCAATAGCAAGCGTTTATGTGGCATATCCAAATGGTAGTACAAATGATGGCGCCTTGTTTGCTGACGTCCGTTTTCCATCTTTAAGTAAATTTTTTGATGGTTCCCGTGTAGGTGGTTTTAACGACATAAGAGGGCTTCGAGATATTACATTGGCTCGTAGTGCCGAAACATATTTGATTGCTGCCGAAGCTAAAATACGTCTTGCTGGTTTGGGAACTGGCACTTACACAGATGCTTTGCCTTATATCAATCCAGTAAGAACAAGGGCACAATATCAAGCTGGAGAAAATCGTACAGCCTATTACGATGGTGGTGGAGCAAGTAATACAACCTTACAGGCAGGGCTGCCTTTTTCCTACATGGCTGAGAACTCTTATGCTGAATCTAATAATTTTAATTTATTAGCACCGCCTTCAACAGCTACAAGTTTGAGTGTTGCAAGTGTTGCAACATTGCCTGCAAATGACGAGTACATTATTACCAGATTAGGTTACTCTTCTGCCTATGACAGGATGATGTGTTTTTTATTAAATGAACGGTCCCGTGAGCTTGCCGGCGAATATTTGCGTTGGCAAGATTTGTCCCGCACTAAAACCCTGGTGGCACGGGCTAAAGCATTTAATCCGGATGCAGCTCCTAACATTAAAGATATTCATTTGCTGCGGCCGATACCACAAACTTTCCTTGATGGTATACAATCAGGTGGGGTAGCTTTATCTGCAACCCAAAAACAAGCAATGCAAAACCCCGGATATTAATTTAATTAAATATAAAGAGTCTCGCAATCGTTGGTTAGGACGTGTCAATTTCTATTGACCGTCCATTTTTTTAAAG
>Ga0136634_10001026_pt1 | contig 10968 bp, 12 predicted proteins | sample AntDrymUQ8332106_2_FD_104654 | JGI IMG/M metagenome (GOLD analysis project Ga0136634, IMG submission 104654) | Polar desert sand microbial communities from Dry Valleys, Antarctica - metaG UQ833 (21.06) | ecosystem: Environmental > Terrestrial > Soil > Desert | place: Antarctica: Dry Valley... | reverse complement strand
GGCGCTGTGCTCCCAGACCGACGCCTTCATCGCCGCCAGCCTCGTCTCCTTCTCCTACACCGCTCGACTTGTATTCTTGGTGGTCGGTCCGGCCATGGACATCAAGCTGGCGCTGCTGGAGGCCGGAACCTTCGGGCGGCGATTCGCCGCCGTCTTCGTTCCGCTCGTCCTCGTCGTCGCGGTGGCAAGCGCTGTGTGCGTGGGATGGGTGCTTCTGTGACCACCCGCACCCAGGAGCTCCTGATGACCCTGCTCGGAGCAGTCGGCCTCAAGATCGTCTTCTCCGACGCCTACCTCCACTACGTCAACCCATGGATGCGTTGGCCCATCCTCGCCGCCAGCCTCGTCCTGATCGCCCTCTCGATGCGCTACGTCTTCGCCACGTCCCTGGACCCCAGCGAGCACGAGATCCACGTTCCCAGCGTGACGTGGCTCCTCCTACTGCCTGCACTGATCCTGTTCGTGATCGCCCCACCCGAGCTCGGGGCGTACGCCGCTGAGCGACGCACCGGCGTGAGCGCCCCGCGCCCCACCACTGACTCCTCGACACCCGCCGGCTCCACGGCCGTCGTGGACACCACTGTCAGCGAGTTCGTGTCCCTCGCCCAGTGGGAGCCAGCGGAGACCCTGACCACTCCGGTGGCGCTCACCGGCTTCGTCAGCAAGGGCTCAGAGGACGCCTGGTACGTCACCAGGATGGGGATCTCGTGCTGCGCTGCCGACGCCATCGGCTGGCGGGTCCGCGTCGAGGGCCAACCCGCCCCCGAACGCGACCAATGGGTCCGCGTCACCGGCACCTGGATCGACCCCGACAAGGCCGTGCCCCGCATCGGCGACCCCGCGATCACCGCCACCGACGTCACCTTCGTCAAGAAGCCCCGCAACACCTACGAGTAGGCACCTAGGGAGGTGTTGAAGGCGATGTTGGGCGGGACACTCGAATTGTGCACTGAGCGCGCGACCCAAGACTGCAGGGAACGAGGGGTCGCTCCTCACATCCTTGCCGACCTAGGTTTGCGATCGGAGCGTAGTAGCGCCAACCATAGCTCCCCGCTGCTGAGTGCGGTCTCGGGTGTACCCAATGGCCCGGCAGGCGAGGTAGGTGAGGAAGGAGATCGTGGTGATGTAGGGACTGATGGGCAGTGCGCCACCCAGGGCGAGGAGGATGCCTCCCACGGCTGCCAGCACGCCGAATGCTGCGCTCAGCAGCGGCACCAGGACCGGGGAGGCGGACACGCGAAGGGCGGAGGCTGCCGGCGTGACGAGCAGTGCGAGCACCAGCAGGGCACCGACGATCTGGATCGCTACCGCGACCACCAGACCGAGGGCCAGCATGAACAGCACCGACATCGCGTTGCTGCGCACTCCACGCGCAGCGGCGACGTCGGGGTCGAGACTGTCGAACAGCAGGGGGCGCCAGATGACCAGCAGGATCGTCAGCGCGATGACCGAGATCGTGATCAGCGTGCCCAGCTGCGGGCCGTCGACCGAGATGATCTGACCGGTCAGCAGGCCGAACTTGCTCGAGGCCCGGCCGGGATACAGGGCCAGGAACAAGATGCCGAGACCGAGACCGAACGGCATGAGCACACCGATGGCCGAGTTGCGGTCTCGCGCCTTGGCGCCGAGCAGCCCGATGGCCAGGGCAGCGGCCAGAGAACCAATCAGAGAACCGGTCACCACGCTCACCCCGACCAGGAGCGCGCCAGCCGCGCCGGCAAAGGAGAGCTCGGCAACCCCGTGCACGGCGAAGGCCATGTCGCGCTGCATCACGAAGACTCCGAGGACTCCCCCGACGACGCCGAGCACCGCGGCAGCGAGCAGCGAGTTCTGGACAAGCCCCAGCAGTTGCCCGTAGTCCTCAAAGTTGAAGATACGGTCCCACCAGCGTGGGTCAGTGGCAAGTAGTTTCACGCGCCGAGCTCCAGATGGTGGGGCTCGTGGTCGTCGGGAGCTCCAAGCACGACGACCCGGCCACCTACCCGCGCTACGTCAACTGGGGTGTCGTAGAGATCGCTCAGCACATCCGAACGCAGGACCTCTGCAGGGCTGCCCAACCGGTGGCGCCCAGCAGCAAGGTAAAGCACCCGGTCAGTCATCGCGAGGACCGGGTTGATGTCGTGCGTGACAAACAGCACGGGGGTGCCGTGGGTCCGGCGCCGCTCGTCGACCAACCGGCTCACGGCTCCTTGCTGCTGAAGGTCCAGGCTGATCAGCGCTTCATCGCACAACAGCAACGCCGGATCAGACACGAGCGCTTGAGCGACCCGCAGGCGCTGCTGCTCGCCACCAGAGAGCTGACCCATGGGGCGGTTGGCGAAGCTCGCCGCTTGGACTGAGTCGATCGCAACGTCGACCTGTGCTCGGACACGTCCCCTGGCCAGCAGTCGCATGCCCGGGAGATGCCCATCGACGCCGAGGGCAACAAGATCGCGCCCACGCATGGGGGTGCCCGCCTGAATCAGTCGCTGCTGAGGGATGTAGCCGATACGACGATGACCGCGGGTGACCGGGGAGCCAAGGACCTCGATCGATCCTGCCGTGAGCTGCTGGAGCCCGAGGATGGTCTTCAGCAGCGACGACTTGCCGGAACCGTTGGACCCCAACACGGTGATGAACTCGCCCGATCGAACATCCAGGTCAAGCCCCGACCAGAGCGAACGCTTCCCGAAGGACAGACCCGTGCCACTCAGGCGCAGCACCGGCCTCGCTTCGGCGTCGTTCTCAAGCATGTCCATCTACTTGAAGACGGCTGCCAGAGCGTCGATGTTGGCCTGCTGCCACTCGGCGTAAGACTGGCCATCAGGCAGGGTCTCAGTGAAGTCCACCACGGGCACGTTCGCGGCCTCAGCGGCCGCACGCACCTGTTCCGTGGTGCTGTCGGCGGTCTGCTCGTTGAACGCCAGCGCCGCGACGTCCCCGCCCTTGAACAGGTCGAGGGTCTCCCGCAGCACCCGCGGCGGCACGTCGGCACCCTCCTCGACGGCCTCACTGAACTCCGCAGGGGTCTTGTTCACCAGGCCCACCTCGGTGAGCAGGTAGACCGGCACGGGCTCGGTGATCGCGACGCTCTTGCCCCCGGCGACCGTCTTCAGGTCTGCAGCAGCTTGCTCCAAGCCCTCAACCTGCTCCGCGAAAGCCTCGTAGTTCGACTCGAAGGTCGACGCGTTGTCGGGATCAAGCTCGCCCAGCTCGTGGCTCAGTTCCTCCGCGACCTTCTCGACGGAATGGAAGTCGTACCAGACATGCTCGTTCAGACCCTCGATGTGGTCGTGGCCCTCTTCCTCATGACCCTCTTCCTCGTGGCCCTCCTCTTCTTCGTGACCCTCCTTCTCGGTTCCCTCGGGTGCCAGGCCCGAGATGGTCACGGCGTCGAGCACGACCGCATCACCCTTGGCGCCGTCCAGCAGTGTGTCGATGAACGGGTCGTAGCCTCCCCCGTTCTTGATGACCACATCGGCGCCATCGAGGGCAAGACGATTCTGGGCCGTGGCCTCGTACTCGTGCGGGTCCTGAGTGGAACTGGTGATGATGCTGTCTACGGTCACCAGATCGCCTCCGACCGCTTTGGCGATGTCGCCGTAGACGTTGGTGGAGGCAACGATCGACAAGGTGCTCTCGGCGTTCGCATCGTCAGCATCTTCCGGCTCGCTGCCGCAGCTGGCAAGTACGAGCGCGGCGAGCAGTGGTATCCCGAGCATCCGCAGGGTTCGATAGGTCATGGTCCAATGATAATGGTTACTGGTCCCAACTAGAACCTCGGGGAGTTACCGGACATCGGGTTGGGTTTGCGCTCCGCGTGCCGTAGTTTGAGAACGATTCTCGTTCTAAGGAGTTGCATATGAAGCATGGGATCCATCCCACCTACCGCCCAGTGGCCTTCCGCGACCGATCGACTGGTGCCCTGACCCTCACCCGGTCGACGCTGGCCGCCCAGGACATCGCCAAAACCGTCGAGATCGACGGAACCACGTACCCGGTCGTCGACGTAGACATCTCGAGTGACAGTCACCCGTTCTGGACCGGGACCGCTCGCACACTCGATGCCGAGGGCCGGGTACAGAAGTTCCAGCGGCGCTACGGCAACGCGCGATGAGGACACCGCTCCTGGTCGTCACCGGTGTGGATCCGGTGGCGATGGACGCCACCTTGATGAGTCTGGCGTGGGACTTGCCGAAGGCCGTGTCGGTGCGCCATCGCATCGATCCCGACTCCCAAGTCCTGACCCGGACCGTGAGCGATGCCACCGGCGTCATCGAACGCGAACAGGTCCAGCTCGAGCACGCCTGCGTGAGCTGCGCCCTGCGCGAGGACATCGTGCCCACCCTCGAGCGGCTCGCTCGCGACGAACGGTGGAGCAACATCGTCTCCGGCCTGCCCACCGCGACCGAGGCCGGCCAGCTCGCCCACATCCTCGCCACCGACCACCGCCTCGCGCGACACGTCAAGTTGACCAGCATCGTCGCTGCAGTCGGGACCACAGACGTGGTGCGCGACCTGCTCCACGACGACATGCTGCACGAGCGCGGCATCCACACCCGCCCCGGCGACGACCGTGGCGTCGGCGAGGTCGCATGCGCCCAGATCGAGTTCGCAGACGTGGTGGTGCTAGACGCCGACCCGGGCACCGAGGCCACCGACCTCGTGCGCGCCCTGGCCCGCCCCGAGGTCCCGGTGCTCACGGGAGCAGACCAGGTCAACGGCGCCCAGCTGGCCTCGCAGCGACACCAGAACGGCCTGGCCACCGCCTGGAGCTCCCCCGACCTCGACGTCGAGCTCCCAGCCCTGAGCGCGAGCAGCGCCTGGCGCCTGGACCTCTGCTCCCCACGCCCCTTCCACCCGGATCGGCTACTGGACCAGATCGAACGCCTCGGCACCGGCAGCTACCGCTCGCGCGGGTCGTTCTGGGTCCCCACCCGCCCCTCCGACATGCTCGAATGGAGCGGGGCCGGCGGCCAGCTCAGCATCGGCGGCTACAGCCTCTGGGGTCGCCGTACGCCGACAACCCGACTGGTGTTCACCGGCCTCGGAACGGCGCCGAGCGAGCTGCCTGCCGCGTTCGAGGACATCCTGCTCACCCCCGCCGAGGCGTTGCTCGCTCCGCACGGCTGGGCCGTACTCGAGGACGGCCTCGAACCGTGGCTCGGCGACATCCGCGACGCCGCCTGAACCGACCCACGACCTGCCCCGCGCCCTCCACCAACTGCTGGGTGCAGGGTCCCCCGAGAACAGAGGACGAACAGTGAAGGTGCGCAACTCCATCCGGTCGGTGAAGAACCAGCCCGGGTCCCAGGTGGTACGCCGCCGCGGACGGATCTACGTGATCAACAAGAAGAACCCTTGTCTCAAGACCCGTCAGGGCTGAGCACCGAAAGCCGGAGGATCCCCAGACCACGAGTCTGCCAAGTCACCGGAGCCCGACCCGGCTTCGGCCACCACGTCTCCCACTCCCACCAGCGCACCAACCGGCGTTTCAACGTCAACATCCAGTCCAAGCGCTACTGGGTCCCCAGCCTGAATCGTCACGTCACGCTGACCCTCAGCGCACGCGGCATCAAGACGATCGACCAGCGCGGGATCGAGGCCGTCGTCGGCGAGTTGCGCTGTCGCGGGGTGAAGCTCTGATGGCCAGGAAGGGCAGCGACATCCGGCCCATCATCAAGCTCCGCTCCACCGCCGGCACCGGCTACACCTACGTCACGAAGAAGAACCGGCGCAACGATCCCGACCGCCTCGTGCTGCGCAAGTACGACCCCAGGATTCGCCGCCACGTCGAGTTCCGGGAGGAGCGCTGATGGCCAAGAAGTCCAAGATCGCTGCCAACGAACGGCGCAAGCGGGTCGTTGCTCGGTACGCCAAGCGACGAGCCGTGCTGAAGGAGGCGATCCGCACCGCGGCGACCAGCGAAGAGCGTCACGCCGCCGTCCGGTCCCTGAGCCGCCTACCCCGTGACGCGAGCCCGATCCGGGTCCGCAATCGCGACCAGGTCGACGGACGTGCACGCGGCTACGTGCGCAAGGTCGGGCTGTCGCGCATCAACCTGCGCACGTTGGCGCACCGCGGGGAGCTGCCAGGCATCACCAAGTCGTCCTGGTAGGAGGATCCGTCATGACGGCCGACGTCAACGGCGCTGTCGAGCACGCAGACCAAGCATGGAGCAACGCGCCATTGGGCAGCACCAGACAGAGCCGACCATGACCTCTGAGGCGACCGGTGAGGGGCGGAGCGAACCGACCGCGCGCCCGATCATTCATCCGGAGATGGTCCTGCTCACCATCTGTCTGTGCCAGGGGATGGTGGTGCTCGATGCCAGCGTGGTGAACATCGCGCTGCCTTCCATCGACGCTGAGCTGGGTTTTTCGCCCGGTGCACTGTCGTGGGTGGTCAACGCCTACACCCTCACCTTCGGCGGCCTCTTGCTGCTCGGCGGACGGATCGCGGACTTCATCGGGCATCGCCGCGCGACGCTGTGGGGTCTTGGACTGTTCGGAATCGCGTCGCTTCTCGGCGGCTTCGCGCAGGACCCAGATCAGCTCGTCGCAGCTCGCGCAGGCCAAGGCGTCGCGGCGGCCGTGCTCGCGCCCGTCAGCCTCACCGTCATCATGGTGACGTTTCCCGAAGGTCCGGCGCGACGTAGGGCGATCGGGATCTGGGCCATGGTCGCGGCGATGGGCAGCGCCCTGGGCGTGCTCCTGGGCGGCCTACTCACCGACTTGCTCGACTGGCGCTGGGTGCTATTCGTCAACGTGCCCATCGTTGCCCTCACCGCGCCTCTCGCGTGGCGCTCCATCCACGAGACCCGGCAGCTGGGGAGTCGCCGCCTCGACATCCCCGGAGCCATGCTCGTCACCACCGCCACAACCCTGCTCGTCTACGCAATGGTCCGCGCCGGCGAGAACGGCTGGACCGACGCCGGCACCCTGACCGCGCTGTTCCTGGCCGCACTCGGCGGAATCGGGTTCGCGGTCTGGGAACACCACGTCGCGGCAGCGCCCCTGGTCCGCCTGGGCATCTTCGCCACCCGCACGGTCTGGGTCGCGAACACGATCGTCGTCTTCATCGGGGCAGCGACCATCGCTGGGTTCTACTTTGCCTCCCTCTTCCTCCAGAACGTCCTCAACTACTCCCCGCTCCAAGCCGGGCTGGCATTCCTACCGTTCTGCTTCGGGATCGTCGTCGGCGCCTTGGCGAGCGGGAAGGTGGCGACCAGGTTCGGCTACCGCGCCACGATCAGCACCGGGCTGTTCCTCGGAGCGATCGGCATGTTCGCCTTCAGCCGTCTCCACGCCGAGTCGACGTTCGCCCCCGGGTTCTTGCTGCCCTCCATCCTCGCCTCGGTCGGCATCGGCATGTGCATGGTGACCAACACCACCATGGGCACCTCCGCCGTCGAGCACGAGGAAGCCGGACTGGTCAGCGGCCTGCTCAACACCAGCCGCCAGCTCGGTGGCAGCGTCGCCCTCGCAGCGCTCACCACCCTTGCCGTGAAGGCGACAGAGCAATCTGACGCCACGAACCCGCTGCACGCCGTCGTCACTGGCTACCAACACGCCTTCACCGCAACCGCGGTCCTGGTCCTGATCGCCGCAGTTGTCGCGCTGGCGTTCACCCCCGCTCAGGGCAAGGCAACCACTGACGTGATCTGACGAACCAGTCGCGTCGCAGAGCTTCTCAGCTGCCTCGCGCTGGGCGAGAGACGACGGCGACCCCCTCGGCAAGCTGGCGGCAGTCCAGCCCGCACCCCTCGGCGGCGGCCGCGATGTCGACGTAAGTGACGATCGACCATGTGCCCGAGACGATGACGGACCGCACCACCTCTCCGTCACCGTCGAGGACCTCGTAGGTCGTGCGGTACCCCTCGCCCGCTCGGCGGTACGTCGCGCGGTAGATGTGGCGGCCGATGGCGACCTGCTCCGGTACTTCGTCGTCGGTTGCGTCTTCGAGACCTGCCGGCTGGTAGGTGAACAGAGCGACGCCCCCCGGGGCCAGCGCTGTTGCGATCCAGGCGAACAGCGCCGACGTGTCCTTGGGGCCGAGGTGGCCGAGGACGTGGGTGGCTACGATGGCCGCGACCGGTACGGGCACGCTGTCAAGGGCGTCCGGGATCGAACCGGCCGCGACCGAAACCCGAGGCGATGCCTCAGGAGAGGACGCGACCCGGTGCAGCAGCACCGCGCGCATCGTCGTCGATGGCTCGACAGCCCAGACCTGTGCCCGGGTCTCCTCGACGAGCGCGACCGAGCCGAGTCCCGTGCCCGCGCCGAGGTCCGCGATCCGGTCGTCCGCATCCAGGTGTCCCAACTCCTGACCGATCACCGACCTGAGGCCGCTCCAGACCTCGGTCATGAAGAGGCCGTGGAACTCGGCCGTTTCCTGATAGTCGTCACCGTCCACGGCCGTACCGTACGGCCTGCATCCTGCGTGACAATAATGGTTCTCATTATGATCTGAGATCAACAGGGGTCGCTGTCGGCGACCACGAAGCCCTTCTCCAGCCGTACGACGCGGTCAGCCTGGCCGATGAGGCGTTCATCATGGCTGACGCAGACCACTGCGGTTCCCGCGGAGACCTCCCGAGCGATGGCGGCACAGATGTGTGCGGTGCTGTCGACGTCGAGACCGGTGGTGGGCTCATCGACCAGCAGCAGGCCGGCGCCGCGTGCCAGCCCTTGGGCGAGCAGGGTTCGCTGCCGCTCTCCACCGGACAGGGTGCTGAACGAGCGCCGCGCCAGCGATGTCAGCCCAAGCAGCTGTATGGCGTCGCGGACGCGGTCGCGGCCATCGCGTCCGACTCGGCGCCACGGCCCCGACTCCCCCCAGGCACCGATGGTCACGACCTCCTGCACCGTGATCGGCAGGCGGTCGGGCACTGCCGCCCGCTGAGGGACGAACGCCACAGAACTCGCCTCGCAGCTCACACGCCCCCTGGTCGGTGGTCGAGCGCCGGCGAGCAGCTCGATCAAGGTGGACTTGCCGGCACCGTTGGGACCGACGAGCACAACCAGACGACCAGACGTGATCCGAAGGTCCACGTCGCGTAGGGCGTGCTGCCCATCGAAGGAAACGCCCACGGCCTTGAGCTCGGCGATCGTAGGAGCTTCGAATGGGGAGCGGTCAGGAAGTGGCACTGGGAAGGACACCGCTGGAGCATATCTTGTAGTGATTATGAGAATCACTCTCACATGTTCTAGCCTGCGGACATGTCCTGGTTGTTCGAGCCCTTCGCGCTGGAGTTCTTCCAGCGCGCCGTTGTCGGCGGCGCGCTGGTGGCGGTGCTGTGCGGGGTCGTGGGCACGTGGGTGGTGATCCGGGGGATGGCCTTTCTCGGGGAGGCTCTGGCTCACGGCATGCTTCCGGGGGTGGCGTTCGCCACTGTGCTGGGGCTGCCCGTGCTGCTCGGTGCGGCGGCCAGTGCCGGGGTGATGAGTGTCGTCCTCGGTGTGCTGCAGCGCCGTGGGCGGCTGTCGTACGACACGAGCATCGGGCTGCTGTTCGTGGCGATGCTGGCGCTGGGGGTGATCGTGATCTCCCACTCGGGCAGCTTCGCGACCGACGCTACCGCGATCCTCTTCGGTGACATCCTGGCGGTGTCCTCGGCCGACGTCATCGTGCTGACGGTCGCCACCACCGTGGGACTCAGCCTCGCAGCACTCGCCCATCGGTCCCTCGTGGCGCTCGCCCTGGATGCACGCGTCGCAGGCGTGCTGGGTCTGAGGCCCGGTCTGGCACAGGCAGTGCTGGTCGGACTCGTGACGCTGGCGGTGGTGGTCTCCTACCAGGCAGTCGGCTCGCTGCTCGTCGTGGGTCTGTTGCTTGCGCCCTCCGTCGCTGCCTCCCAGTGGACTCGTCGCATCCCTACGACGATGGCGCTGGCGGCGGCCTTCGGCGTCCTGGCGGTGGTCGTGGGGCTGCTGGCGTCGTGGTTCGGCGGCACCGCCGCCGGCTCCTCGATCGCCATGGTCGCGATCGGACTCGCCGTCGTGTCCTGGATGGTCCGAGCCGCGGGCCAAGCCGTCCAGGCAACCTCGCACCGCCCGTTGACCGATTCCGTCTGAACTTGACCCTGACCCCTGTTGGAGAACCTGTGCCCCACCGACTCCTGGCGCTCGCCTCACTCGGCCTGCTTGCCCCTCTCGCTGTCGCGTGTGCCGGCGACAGCCCCGCCTCCCGCGACGCACCCAAGGCGCAGGCCAAGGACCACGGGAAGATCGCTGGTGCCGTCGAGCTCGACGAGCCCGCGGTGGGGCTGACCACGGTTGACGCTGCGGGTGTCGTACGCCATCTCGACCTGCAGGACGAGAGTGTGCGCGAGCTCGCTGATCTCGGCGCCGCCACTGGTGTGCAGACGGACGGGCGCTATGTGTTCGTGAAGGTCGCGGGGGGCGTCGAGATCATCGACAGCGGAGTCTGGACCTGGGACCACGTGGACCATTTCCATTACTACCGCACCGACCCGCGCCGGGTCGGGCTGATCGCGGTACAGGGGTCGTCGTACGTCGCGACGGCCGGTTCCTCGACCAGCGGTAGCAGTGGCGTCTTCTTCGCAGTGACAGGTGACGCTGTCCTGCTCGACAACGCCGCCCTCGCAGACGGCGAGCTGCGAGCGCGGTTTCGCCTCGAGGTGAATCCCCACGACGGCATGCTCGTGCCCGTCGGCGACCAAGCCCTGCTGACCGAACCGGGTAGAGCGGGTGCACCTGGCCGCGTGGTCGAGCTCGACAGCGACGGTGAGCCGGTGCCAGGGGCGGAGCACAGGTGCGACCAGGCTCGCGGGACTATCACCACCCGGGTGGGGACCGTGATCGGCTGCGCCGACGGAGCACTGCTCGTCACGAGCGGCGACGACGACTCCTTGGTGGTCGAGCGCATCCCCTACCCGAGGGGTGCATCCGCGCCCCCTGCGACGGTGTTCGCGGGTCGCGAAGGTCGACCGACCGTGGCAGCCCTGGCGGGCCGCGACCGGATCTG
>Ga0136634_10001025_pt1 | contig 10988 bp, 8 predicted proteins | sample AntDrymUQ8332106_2_FD_104654 | JGI IMG/M metagenome (GOLD analysis project Ga0136634, IMG submission 104654) | Polar desert sand microbial communities from Dry Valleys, Antarctica - metaG UQ833 (21.06) | ecosystem: Environmental > Terrestrial > Soil > Desert | place: Antarctica: Dry Valley... | reverse complement strand
TGAGCTCGAGCTCACCGTCCCCCGCGTCCGTGTCGTCCGAGTCGTCGTCGTCGGACGTCCCGGACGGCGTGCTGTCCTGCGGCGCCTCGTCGGAACCGGTTGCGTTGAGCTCGGGGCTCGGCGCCGCGAAGGAACTGTCCGGCCCCGCCTCGGAGGAGCCGCTCTCCTGCGCACCGCCGGTCACCCCGGCGACGACCGCGACAACGAGGGCGCACGCGGCTGCGCCCGCACCGGCCCCGACCAGGAAGCGGCGGTCGACGTCGATCCTCATCGGACGTCCACCGAGCCCGACGTCGCGGTCGCGCTCCACGAGCGCTGGGCCATGTCGTCCTTGTGGCTGTCGGAACCTGACGGATACGCACTGCTCGGATCGCGCTGGGAGACGGGCGCCTTGTCAGCGTACGGGTGCGCGAAGAAGCGCGGTCGACGCCACCCCCGCACCGCAGTGCCGAGCACGAGCAGGCCCAGCAGGGTCCACATCAGCGTCAGCGGTTGCAGGAAGCGCTTCAGCGTGACGACCCAGGGAGTCGTGTCCTCCCAGCCGCCGCTTTCGTTGTCGAAGTCGCCCAGGGCGACGTCGGGTGCTCGCTGGGCGTCGACCGCGCTCGGTCCACGGCCGCTGAACGTGTTGTCCTGCAGCGTCAGTCCGGCCACGTCACCCACGAGGCTGACGGCGTGCACCGCCGCGTCGCTCAGGGTGTTGCGCTGGATCTGGGCGTCCGAGCCGCGCACGTACAGACTCGTTTCGCCACCGGTGACGATGTTCCCCGAGACGGTGCCGTCACTGACCCCGTCCCTGATCGCGATGCCCTGGCGGGCGACACCGGTCACGGCGTTGCCGACGATCGACACCTGTTCGGCGCCGTCCCGCACGACGATCCCCATGTCGCCGCCGGACACGTCGTTCGCCTGCACGCCGATGTTCTGCCCACCGACGACCTCGATCCCGTACCGGCCGTTGTCCTGCATCGTGCCGTTCGACACGGAGTTGTTGCCGTAGCTGCCGACCGGCACGCCGGTTGCGTTCGGCCCGTCGGCGAGCGGCAGGCCCGACATGGAGATGCCGTTACGGCCGTTGGCGCTGGCATCGATCTCTGACAGCACGATGCCGGTCGTGGCGCGCGACAGGACGACGCCGTCCCCGGCGTTGCCGGTGGCCGAAGTGCCCTCCATGACGGCGTTGGTGACGTACCGGTGCATGACGATGCCGTCCACGAGGCTGTCGGCGAAGGACGAGTCCGTGATGTCGACGCCGTTGGCGCTGGCGAGGAAGAGGCCGAACGCGTTGCCTCGGGTCGTCACCTCGTTCATGGACGCCGACACGAAGCTGTACTGCGGGTCGTCGGCATCGATCTCGGGGATGGGAAGCTCGCCGGCCGGCAGCACCTGGTCGCGTCGTTCCTCGCCCAGCGCTCCGCGGGCGGCAGCGGCGGCCGCAGCTGCGCCGGGCACCTCGGGCTGCTGGGCCAGTGCCATGGCGGCAGGGTCCTCGGCGAGTGCCTGGCCGAGCCGGTCCAGCGCACCGGTGTTGGGCCGGTCCGTGCCCGTCAGGGCCAGACCGCCCGTCCGGCCGCTCCAGAAGCCGAGGTCACGGAAGTCGGCGTAGGAGAGCGCGGACTGGCCACCCGTCGAGCGCACGTAGGCCCGGCCGTCGTCCGTCAGACGGTCCGGCTCCCCGGCGTCGCGATCCCAGCTGGTGACGACCACGGGGTGAGCCTCGCTGCCGGTGATCTCGAGGCGCCCGCCGTCGTTCACGATCGACACGAAACCGTTCTGGTCGCTGGCCATCCGCAGCGTCAACGCGCCCACGGCGGTCAGGTTCAGCGTGGCACCCGCCGAGACGACGATGTTCTCCGAGAGCAGGTACGCACCGTCCGGCTCCCGCACGAACGTCTGCGGCGACAGCGCCAGGAGGTCCTCGACGGTGTAGGGCTCACCGCGCTCCGTGAGGACGAGCGTGTAGTTCGAGCCGGTGGCCATCCGGTAGGGGTCGTTCAGCCGAAGGTCGCTCCAGCGGGCCAGGGAGGCGACGGTGCCGATCTCCAGCAGCCGGCGGTCCTCCTCGGCGACGAGAGCCGCCTCCAGCTGCGGGTCGCCCGGGTACGCGATGTCCCACGACGTCGCGCCGTCCTCGGTCTCGGCGGCCGTGCCACCGACCGGGCCACCTGTGGCGTCTGCCCCGGAGGGCGACGCCGCGACGGCGGACGCCGCCGGCACCAGTGCGGCCAGCACGGCGACAGCGACCGTCGCGACCGCGGTCGTTCCCCGGCGGCTCATGCCGACACCCCGTCCGGACGCACCAGGGACCTGGACGGCGCGGCCGGCTCGGTGTCGGTGCTCAGCGACGCGCGGGAGAGGGACGAAGAGCCTTGGCCGTCACCGCCGACGGTGTCAGCGTGCCGGGTGAGCCACCCCTGCTTGTTCATGGTCACGAAGGCGTACACCTTGATCGGTAGGGCGATGAACACGACGACGAGAGCCAACAGGGGAAGCAGCAGGATCTCCTTCGGGTGCTTTCGCAGGTGTGAGTAGCCGCGGATGCCGCGGCCCAGGAGCAGCCAGCCGACCGCGAGACCCGCGCCGGCCCAGGAGAGCTCGAGCCGGCTGAAGAGCAGGTAGCCCAGGGTGAGGCCCATCGTCACCGGGGTCAGCAGGATCTGCAGGACGGTGATCTTGGTGACGAACGGAACCTGCCAGAGCCAGCCTTCGGCGATGGCGGTGAGGTAGCACCGGTAGGAGTTGCGGCTCCATCGCACCCGCTGCTTGACGAACGCCCTGAAGCTGGCGGGGAACATGGACAGCGCCTGCGCACTGGACTGGTGGACCGTCTTGTAGCCGGCGCCCAGCACCAGCCAGGTGAGCCGCCCGTCGTCGCCGGACACGCAGCGGCGACCAAGGAAGAACTCATTCTCGAGGTTGTCGAGCAGGGGCATGACCACGGACCGTCGGTAGGCGCCGGTGCGTCCGGAGACGCACGCCACCGCACCGGCGCGTCCCATCGCCGGGACGTAGTCGGTGTACCTCAGGTTGACCAACCAGTCGGCGATCCGGCGCCACACGCTGGTGGTCCGCTCAAAGACGTTCTGCTGCGTACTGACGGCGCCCACCTCGGAGTCGAAGAAGGGCATCTGCACGTTGGCCAGAAGGTCCGGCTGCCAGAGGGTGTCGGAGTCGCAGAGGACGAGGAGCTCCCCGACCGCCTGTCGCATGCCGACACCCAGAGCCGAGCGCTTACCGGCGTGCTTGAACAGAATCGGTCGCACCCGCGCGTCGCCGAGGCTGGTGATGCGCTCGTACGCCTCCGTGTCCGCCACGTCGAGAACGACGATGATCTCCGTCGGCTCCTGCGCCAACCACGTTGCCAGGCAACGCATCAGAATGTCGGGGTCTTCATGGAACGAAGGTACGACGACCGACGTCGTCGTTCGGAAGTTGTTGACCGTCGGCTTTGCCATGCGCGACAGGACGACTCGGTAGAGCCACAGGGACCACACGATCACACCGGCGACGGCGAGCGGAAAGAGCGCGCGGACACCGTCCCAGTCGACGGCACTGAGCTCCAGTGATGTCAGGGACGACCAGAGGTCGCTCGCCGCCGAGGTCAGGTGCACGGAGCTGCTCGAGATCGAGCCGAGCGCAGGCGTGTTCATAGGAACCTTTCAGCGACGGAGGGGGCCAGGCGGGACGACCCTGTCCTCACGCTGTGCTTCCAACGGTAGGCGTCCCGCTCCGAAAGGGGCTCACCCTGCACGCGTTCTGACACGAATGGACCCCTGGTGCGATCAGGTCGGCCCACTTCCGTGACGCAGTGTGATTCCGGCAGGACGCCCACGGTGTGCACGGCAGCCCATTCGGCGTGACCGTGGAGCTCCCCAACGGCACGTACGCTGCGGAAATGACCCCTCCCCATTCGTTGCGCCGGAGGGCTTGTGAACCTGCCGCAGTGCTGGCTGTCGTAGTTCTCTGTGCGGGACTAGGTGCCTGCACAGGTTCTCGGAGCGCCGAACCGGCTCCATCCGCTTCGAGCCCGGGCACCCTGCAGCCACCCGCGCAGCTGCCCCCTGAGGTCGTGGCCACCGAGTGTGAGGAGGGGCCGGGGCGCACCGTGCGGCAGCTCCCAGACGTCGTGGTCCCCGAGGTGCGCGTGGAGGAGGTCACGACCGACGCGACGGAGGTTGAGGGCGCTGACGTGCCGGGAACCGTCGTGGAGGGCTTCCTCGTGGCCGCCGTTCTGGTGGACGCGGGATGCGTGATCGAGTACGAGGCTCCAGGGGGGTGTCTTGGCGCGGTCGAGATCACTGCGGCCACGATCCCGGCCAGCACGATCCCCGAGGTAGTGCTGCCGGGCGGTGAGACCACAGGCAAGCGGGTGCTCGACGCCGTGACCGCGCCGGCGGTGACCGCGCCCGCGGTCCGCACCGAGCAGGTCTGCCAGATCGAGGTGGACGGAGAGCTGCCCACGGTCAGTCGCGCGGGGGTGGTCCGACCGGCGGTGTCGCGCAGCGGCGTCGCCCGCCCGGGCACCACCAGGCCCGAGCGGTGCGGGGAGGATGGCTGCGTCCCCCAGGTGAGAGTCGACGCTGTCCGGATGGAACCCGCCCAGCTGGCAGACGTGGATGTCGACCCGGGCCGCCTCAGCTCGCAGGACCTGACCGCGGACGTCGACGTGATCTCCGCGGAGGGTGGCGCCGAGAGGGCCTTCGTGGCACCGGCGGACCTGCTCTTCGCCACCGGCGAGTTCACCCTTCAACCGGGTGCGATCACCGCACTGGAGGCCATCCAGGCGGAGGTCTCGGCGGCTCGCTCCAGTGCGACGATGCGCGTCGAGGGGCACACGGACGACGTGGGGGACGACGCCTCGAACGTCGAGCTGTCCAGACGGCGCGCGCAGGAGGTCGCTGCCTGGCTCTTGTCGAACACCCGGCAGGACCCAGAGGCGCTCACCGTGACCGGCCTGGGGGAGGTCGCGCCCGCCTTCCCCAACGACACCGACGCCGGCCGGCAGGGGAACCGCCGCGTGGTCGTGACGGTCGGCTGAGGCTCCCGCGACGGGTGCGTCGGAACCCGCCGAGGGGGCGCATGGGGCAGTCTGTCCGCATGGCGTTCGCAATCAAGGTCGGGGTCAACGCGGTGGCGATCTGGGTGGCCACCCTGGTGGTGAACGGCATCCGGGTGAGCGGCACCGGCAGCGACGGTCTGCCCGAGCAGGTGTTCACCTTTGTCGTGATCGGGCTGCTTTTCGGCATCGTCAACGCCGTGGTCAAGCCTGTCGTGAGGCTGCTGGCGCTGCCGCTGTACATCCTCACCCTCGGCCTGTTCACATTCGTCGTAAACGCGTTCATGCTGCAGATCACGTCGTGGCTCGCCGGGGTGACGCCGCTGACCTTTACGATCGACGACTTCTTCTGGACGGCGATCCTGGGGGCCGTCGTCGTGACGTTCGTCAGCATGCTGCTGCACCTGCTGCTGCCTGACGGCAGGAGAGACTGAGCCCGTGTCCGGTGACGCGGCGGCCACGGGGACGGGGGAGACTCGACCACCACCGCGACGCGCTGCTGCGGAAGTGTGACGGGCTCACCCCGGCCGACCGGAAACGACCATCCTTCGCTGTCCGCCACGACGGGCAGCCGGCCGTGCGGTGGGTCTACGTGCACCTGGTCGAGGAGCTCGCGCGGCGTATCGGGCACGCCGACCTGACCCGCGAGGAGACCGCCACGGCCACGGGAGACTGCCCCCGAGGTTACGATCCGCAGGTGAACCGTCCCCCGGCCGACCCAGGCGCCTCGCACGGCCTGAGCGCCGACGCGGTCGTGGGCGTCGTGGGCGCGGGGACGATGGGCGCGGCCATCGCCGAGGTCGCCGCGCGCGCCGGGCACCGGGTGCTGGTGTTCGACGCCGATCCCGAGGCCGCCCGCCGCGCGGTCGCCGAGCTGCAGGGACGGCTCGCCCGCGATGACGAGGGCGGCCTCACGTCCGAGGAGTCGCGGACGGTCGCCGGTCGCCTGACGCCGGCGGCGCTGCTGCAGGACCTGAAGGTGTCCCGCCTGGTGATCGAGTCGGTACCCGAGTCCCTCGCCGCCAAGCGCGAGGTCCTCGCCCAGATCGAGGCCGTCGTGGACGACGACACCGTGCTGGCGACGAACACCAGCTCGCTCTCGGTCACGGCCATCGCCGGTGCCTTGCGCCGGCCGGGGCGGGTCGTCGGCATGCACTTCTTCAACCCGGCGACGCGGATGCGGCTGGTCGAGGTCGTGCCGGGTGCGGACACCGGCGAGGGCGTCGTCTCCCGGGTCACCGCGGTGGCGCGGGCGTGGGGCAAGACGCCGGTGCGGTCGGCGTCCACCCCGGGTTTCATCGTCAACCGGGTGGCGCGGCCGTTCTACGGCGAGGCCCAGCGCATAGTGGAGGAGGGCGGCGCACCTCCCGCCGTCGTCGACCTGGTGCTGCGCGACGTGGGTGGCTTCCCGATGGGCGCCTTCGAGCTCACCGACCTCGTCGGCCACGACGTGAACCTGGCGGTCTCCCGGTCGGTCTGGGAGCAGACCTTCCACGACCCGCGGTACGCGCCCACCGTGCTGCAGCAACGGCTCGTCGACGCGGGCCGGCTCGGTCGCAAGACGGGTCGGGGCGTCTACCGCTACGGCGAGGACGTCGCCCTGAAGGACGGTCCGCGACCAGGCGTCGCCTACGCACCACGGCACCTGGCCCCTGCGTCCGTGCGCTACCGCGACGGGTGGTCGGTGATGTCGCCGCTGCTGGAGCGCATCTCGGCGGGGGGCGTCGAGATCAGGCAGGTCGACCGGGATGGACCCGACTGCACCGACGACGTCGGCCTGTTACTGCCCTCCGGCGGTCGGCTGCTGGAGACCAGCGGCCTGCGCGCCCTCGACATCGGCTCCGACGTCGTCGCCCTCGACTGGGCGCGCGACCCCGAGACCACCGGGACGGTGGCCATCGCGCCGTCCGCCACCTGTACCTTCGAGACGGTCAGCGAGGCGTGCGGCACGCTGCAGGCAGCGGGCGTGGAGGTCATCGTGCTCACGGACTCCCCCGGCCTCGTTGTCGCCAGGACAGTCGCCATGATCGTGAACGAGGCCGCCGACCTGGTGGCCCGCGGCGAGGCGACGGCGGCCGACGTCGACACGGCGATGCAGCTCGGCGCCGGCTACCCGGAGGGACCGCTCGCGTGGGGCGACGCGATCGGCGCGGCCTGTGTGGCCGAGGTGATCGAGTCCCTGCACTCGGCCATCCCCACGGGGCGCTACCGCGTCTGCAACGCCCTCCACCTCGCCGCCGAGACGGGTTCGCCTCTGCGCACCCTGACCGGACGGCCCTGACCCGAGGGGCTGCTCAGGTGCTGCCTTCCCGGAGGGCCTCCACCTCGGCGTGCACGGCGGAGCGGCCGGTGGTGGACAGCACCGTCAGGTCCTCGGCGCGGCCCAGCGCCTCGGCGGCCATGTCCTGGGCTGTCGCGGGGACGGCGCCGCGCAGCTCGGCCAGGGCAGCCGCGGCCGCGGCGGACTGGCCGACCCGGTAGGTGGCCAGCAGCCCTGCCACCCGCTCGACCTCGGCCCGCAGGTCGGGGTCCTGCACCGACATGGCCCGCACCGGCAGGTCGGCCGCCGCGGCGTCGGGTTCGCCGGGGACCCGGAGCAGGGCGTCCAGGACCCGCAGGCTGCGGGCGGTGTCGACGGCGTCCTGGGCGGCGACGGTGGCCAGGGACAGCGCGGCGTCGAACCGCTGCTGGCGCGCGGCTGCCCGCGACCGGGCGTCCTGCCGGTCCCACTCCGCCTGCCGCGTCTGACGGTCGTGACGGCGCTGCTGCCGGCCGACCAGCAGCGCCGTGACCAGCGCGGCCAGTGCGCCGACGACACCGCCGGCGAGGCCCGACAGCAGCGGGTTGTCCTGCCAGGAGAGGCTGCTGCCCGCGCCGGTGGCCAGGGACAGGACGGCGGCGGCGGTCAGGCCCACTGCTGCCACGACCGTCGCGCGGTGACGGTCAGCGCGGTGCCCGGCACCACGACGAGCACCTCCTGTCCCGTGCGGACCTGCGGCTCCACGGGCCGGACCCTCACGAGGGTCTCGCCGTCGCGGACGAGGGCGTCCACCGAGGTCCGGCACGCCTGGCGCACGCCGGGCTCGAAGGCGCCCGACGGGTAGGTGGGCGGCAGCCCCACGGCGCGCAGCGACCGCGAGGTCGTCAGGTCGGCCGCATCGTCGTGGCTCAGCGCCACGGTCAACAGGCCCGGCCCGTCGACGAGCGCCTCCGTGCTGATGCCGGCGACGGCCGCGGAAGACCGCGCCCGGGCGCGGGCGACGTCCTCGTCCCCGACGCAGTGCTGCACCCGGAGCCGCGCACGGGCGTCCGGCGCGGCCCACCTGCCGAAGTCGGTGTATTCGGTCCATGTCCCGTCCGGCACCGCCGTGGCGAGCGGCTCGTCCGCGGGCACCAGCACGTACTGGGTCAGGCCCACCCGGGCGCGCGAGATGCGGGACGCCGTCAGTCCGCTGCCGCCCCGGCGGCGCGCCCGCGCGGACCGCATGCCGGCGACCTGCGGCGGGTCGGGTCGCAGGGCCGGCGGGGACGGACGCAGGCCACGGCAGCGCCGGGCACGATCTTCGTACGCGGCCAGCGCGCGCACGGCCGGTGCGTCGGGCCCGGCCAGGTACCGCACCCCGGCCTCGGTCGTCGGCCGTCTGCCGCCGCCGTGACGGACGACGTCGGTCAGGACGTCGACCTCCCACCCGGCGTCCAGCGCCTCGGCATAGGTCAGCCCGCCCAGCAGCGGGACCGGGCTGTTCCGGAAGGTCGCCGAGACCCGTTCCGCCCGTAGGACGGTGGCGAACGTGTCCGCCAGCACGCCGAGGTGCTCGATGCTTCGCCGGGCGGTCATGACCGACGGGACGGCGGAGCCGGCCGCCGCGGCCGCAGACGTCGCCGTCTCCGGGGGCGGCGCGCCCACCGCACCCGTCCAGCGGGCGACGTCGTCGCTGCCGACCTCGAGGACGAGCCTGATCCTGGAGGCGATGCCCTCCTCGTCGGTCACCGCCGCAGCCATCGCGCGCTCGAACCGGCCCAGGGCCAGCGGGTCGACGGAAGCGCGCCGCGGGTAGGGCACCGGGGTCTGCAGCACCTCACGCAGCCCGACGAGCGCCCACTGCTCCAGGGCAGCGGCGGGCGCGGCGTAGAGGGTGGCGAGCAGGGGGACGCGGTGCAGGTGCGACTCGAGCGCGGGCCGCTCGGACTCGGCGACCGTCAGCACCCCCAGCTCGGTGGCGACGTCGAGGGCGGCGGTCCAGTAGGCCCGCTTGAGCTCGCGCGCGGCCCGTACCTCGCCGGTGAACGTGCGGGCGACGAGTCGGTCCAGGTCTGCGTCGGCGGGGCCGTCCGGACCGGGCACCCCGACGCCCAGCAGGGGCAGGGGGTCGTGGCTCGTCAGCAGCTGCTGCCGCAGCCCGGGGGGGACGTTCACCGGGCCATGGTGGTGCAGGGGTCGGACAGTGCGTCGGACGGAGCGGTGGCGCTGGGGCTCATCGGTCGCGCTGGGCCTGCAGCCAGGCGTGCCACGCCGAGCCGACCATGTCGTCGGGGCTGTGCCGCATCTCCCAGCCGAGGTCGGCCGCCGCGAGCCTGCCGGACGCGACGATGCGGTCCGGGTCGCCAGGGCGGCGCGGGCCTACCTCCGGCTCGAAGTCGATGCCGGTGACGCGCACGACCGAGTCCATGATCTGCCGGACGGACAGGCCGTCCCCGCTGCCGAGGTTGTAGGCGGAGGCCAGGGTGCCGCCGCCGGCGAGGATCCGCGCGGCCTCGACGTGGGCCAGGGCCAGGTCCTGGACGTGCACGTAGTCGCGCACGCAGGTGCCGTCCGGGGTGTCGTAGTCGACGCCGTTCACCCGCGGGGTCCGACCCTCCGTGAGGGCGTGGAGCACGAGCGGGAACAGGTTGTGCGGGCTGGTGTCGTAGAGGTCCGGTGCCCCGGAGCCCACCACGTTGAAGTAGCGCAGCGCCGTCCACGACAGGCGCCCACCGGCCAGCTCGCGCGCCCGCGCGACGTCGCGGAACAGCCACTCCGCGACCAGCTTGCTCTCCCCGTAGGGCGACTCCGGCCGGGTCGGCGAGTCCTCGGTGACGAGCTCGGTCTCCGGGGTGCCGTAGACCGCTGCCGAGGACGAGAAGACCGCCGCGTCGACACCGGCCGCGTCCATGGCGGCGAGCAGGCTGGCGGTCCCCTGCACGTTCTGCTCGTACGTGTGCACCGGGCGCTGCACGCTCACCCCGGCGTACTTGAACCCGGCGAGGTGCACCACGCCGGTGACGTCGTGGTCGCGCAGGGTCTGCTCGACCAGCTCCCGGTCGAGCACCGTGCCCTCCACGAACGGGGTGCTGTCGACGAACTCCTGGTGCCCGCTGCTCAGGTCGTCGATGACCACGGCCCCCATCCCGGCGGCCCTGAACGCCCGGGCCACGTGCGCCCCGATGTAGCCCGCCCCACCCGTCACCAGCCACGTCATGGCAGGACTGTTCCACAACTCTGTCGGTGCATCCCCCCGCCGGCCACGGACCCTTCCGCGGCTGCTCACTCCCGGGTCGCCTCCCACTCCGTCGCCGTCGTCGTGGTGCCCGGGCCGGCGAGGAAAGGTGCCGCGGCTGCCCGCCAGCCCTCGACCGACGGGTGCGTGGACTCGTCCATGAGCCGGGTGGTCTCTGCGTACGGCGCGTACGTGTGCGGCGCGAACGGGTCGGTCGCCAGCCGTGCGGCCACTCCGGCGTCGCCCGTGGTGGGGTCGAGCAGGTCGCGGGTCACCGTGGTCCAGCTCGACGCGCGGGGGTTCTGCTCGCCGTCCAGCACCGGAACCAGGTCCTGCTCGTGCTGGACCGACAGCACGTCCACGCTCTGCGGCAGGTCGGCGAGCGCGACCGGCTGGTCGTCGTCGCCTCGCACGATCGTCGCCGGCGTGACGACGAACGGTCGCCCGACGACGAC
>Ga0136634_10001024_pt1 | contig 10991 bp, 10 predicted proteins | sample AntDrymUQ8332106_2_FD_104654 | JGI IMG/M metagenome (GOLD analysis project Ga0136634, IMG submission 104654) | Polar desert sand microbial communities from Dry Valleys, Antarctica - metaG UQ833 (21.06) | ecosystem: Environmental > Terrestrial > Soil > Desert | place: Antarctica: Dry Valley... | reverse complement strand
GGGACCTGCTCGCGGTGGCGTTCACGACCTGCGCCCTGCTGGCGTGGGCCCGTCGGCAACCGGTGCTGGCGGGCGTCCTCATCGGTCTCGGCATGTCGACGAAGCTCTACCCGCTCTTCCTGCTCGGCCCGCTGCTGGTGCTGTGCATGCGGACCGGTCGGATGGCGGAGCTGTGGCGTACGGCCGGCGCGACCGTCGTTACCTTCATCGCGATCAACGCGCCCGTCTTCCTGGTCGCGCCCGACGGCTGGCTCCGGTTCTGGACGTTCAACAACGACCGCGGAGCGGACTTCGGGTCGTTCTGGTACGTCCTGCAGCTCGCAGGCAAGGGGGTGCCGACGGAACACCTCGACAAGCTGATCTTCGGGCTGTTCGCCGGTGCGTGCGTGGGGATCGCGTGGCTCGGGTTCGCGGCGCCGCGACGGCCCCGCCTGATCAGTCTGGTGTTCCTCACGATCGCTGCATTCGTGCTGCTCAACAAGGTCTACTCACCCCAGTACGTGCTGTGGCTGCTGCCGTTGGCTGTGCTCGCCCGCCCGCGCTGGCGGGACTTCCTCGTGTGGCAGGCCGGCGAGGTCGTCTACTGGATGGCAATCTGGCTGTTTCTCAGCGGGAGCTTGACGGGCGTCGCGCAGCGCTTCTACTACCTGGCGGTGGTGCTCCACCTGGCGGGAACCCTGTGGCTCGTCGGGCTGGTGGTCCGCGACATCCTCCGGCCCGAGCTCGACCCCGTACGCGCCACCGGCGACGACGACCCCTCATTCCCCTGGGCTACCGCCCCCCGCACACCCGCCCCACTCCCGCCGTCACCATTGACCACGTACCGGGGGCGTCGGGGTCCGGTGCGTGGCGTCGACGCCACGTGAGAGCCCCTGACGCCACAGAAGGGCCCGACCGGCCCGTTGGTGAGGTGGCTCACCCGGGCCGCGGAGGCCGCGTCGGCGAACGACTGCCGGCCGCCGATCGTGATGCCCTCGTCGTCTGGCTGGCCAGCCGGGTCTCCGTCTACGTCACGGCCGCCATGACGGGCTGGCTCTTCTACCGCACCCAAGAGGTCGGCGGTGCCACGGTCACGGATGTCGTGCCGTTCTGGGATCGCTGGGCGCAGTGGGACTTTGTCCACTTCCGCGACGTCGCCGAGGTGTGGTACTCCAGCCGACCGACCGGCGTACCCATCGAGGCGTTCTTTCCCGGCTTCCCGTTCACCCTGTGGGTGCTGCACGGGCTCGGCTTGCCGCACGTGGTCGCGGGGCTGCTGGTTTCCGTGGTCGCCGGGGCGGTGGCGATGGTGGCCCTGCGCCGACTCGGTGATCACGAGGCGGGACCGGGCGTGGGGAACAGAGCGGTCCTGCTGCTCGTTCTGGCCCCGCCCGCGGTCTTCCTGGCGGCGCCGTACACGGAGGCACTGTTCCTTGCCTTCGCGATCCCCTCGTGGCTCGCCGCCCGCCGGGGGAGCTGGCCCCTGGCGGTCGTGCTGTGCGCGGGCGCGAGCACCGTCCGGGTGAGCGGGCTCTTCCTCGGCGCCGCGCTGGTCGTGGAGTTCCTGACGTCGCGCCACCGGTCATGGCGGCAGGCGCCCTGGCTCGCCGTCTCATTCACGACACCCGCGCTGTTCATGGCCTTTCTCTGGCGTCGTACGGGCGACCCGCTGGCGTGGCTGCATGCGCAGGAGGAGGGCTGGTACCGCACCTTCACCTGGCCCTGGGAGTCGCTGCGCAACACCTGGGACGGCGCGGTCAACCGTCCCGACTTCTCCCCCGACTATGCGTGGCAGTTCCGTGCCGAGATAGTCGCCGGCGCGGTCGGGCTGCTGCTGACCGTCGGGCTGGTGGTCTGGCGACGCTGGGGGGAGGCCACCTGGGTTGGGTTGCAGGTGTTCGCCTTCATGACGTCGTTCTGGTTCTTCTCGATCCCGCGCGCGACGCTGCTCTGGTGGCCACTCTGGGTCGGTGCGGCGATAGTTACTCTGCGTTGGCGTTGGGCCTTGTGGGCGTACGTCGCGGTGTCGACTCCGCTGATGCTCGTCTGGACGACGGCGTACGTCGCTGGAGGCCGCTGGACCGGGTGACGAGGGTCTGCACCCGATAGCCGCTAGTGGCCGGACCAGCACTTTCAGGGCCGCCTCAGGCTGCGCCCATCGTGGCGACGCGTTGCGGCGCAACATGAGCTGACCCGCGGCGGGATCGAGACCTCGCACGAGGCGCGAGATTTAATCCAGATTTGTCCGGCTTGAGGGTCTGGTCGTCGGCTCGGGAAGAGACTACAGTCCGTGACGCGTAGCTCGTCCAAACGGGCGGGTTGAATCCGGCACAGGGAGCACTGAATGCGCTCAGCATCAACGGTCGTCCGCGGGACGACCAAGACCTTCGGCCTGGTGACGGCGGCCGCAATCGCTGTCACCGGCTTCGGCGCGGGCACGGCCAACGCCGCAGTAGTGAGCGGCGTCCTCGACTGCGCCCCGACCGCTTTGCAGACTGCGGACGGGCGTGTCCCGGGATTCGCCGTCCCCGACGGGAAGATGGCGAAGGACCGCCCGCAGGACATCCCGACCGTGGCCGAGATGGCTGCGATGGAGGCTGAGTTCGCGAAGCGTCTCTCCGCGCTCAGCTTCGACCCGACCGAGGTCGACATCAAGGACCCGATCAACATCAATGTGTACGTCCATGTGATCCGGGAAGACGGCACGGTCGAAGGTGGGAACATCCCCCGCACCTGGATCCGCGCGCAGGTCAAGGTCCTCAACCACGCGTTCCGCGGTCACGGCGAGGCCGAGCCGGGTGCTCGTACGCCCTTCAAGTTCGAGCTCGGCGGCCCCGACGGCTTGGAGAACGGCGTCCAGCGCATCACCAACGCCGACTGGTACTTCAACGCTGCTGACGAGTCGGTCGAGATGGAGATGAAGTCGGCGACGCGCATCGGGAGTGCGGACGACCTGAACCTGTGGACGACCGGCATCACGGAGAGCACCGGCATTCTCGGTTACGCCACGTTCCCCGATGGCTACGACTCGAACCCCGACCGGGACGGTGTGGTGATCGACGCGCACACGATGCCCGGCGGCGACCTCGTCCCGTACCACCTGGGTGACACCGGGACCCACGAGGTCGGCCACTGGCTGGGCCTGTACCACACGTTCGAGGGGGGCTGCACCGCTCCTGGTGACCTGGTGGAGGACACGCCGTACGAGGCCGAGCCGTTCTTCGGCGAATGCTCGGGCGGCCCGAGGGACTCCTGCGCCGGCGACCCGGGCGACGACCCGATCGAGAACTTCATGGACTACAGCGACGACGTCTGCATGGACCGCTTCACCGTGGGTCAGCGCGATCGCTCGCTCGAGCAGTGGTTCGCATACCGCGACGGCAACTGACTGTTCAGGCAGGGCGGTGAACCACTGACCGAACCCTGATGGCCCTAACCTGATGGCCTAACCCTGACGGCGAGGAACCCCCGGCCACTGGCCGGGGGTTCCTGCCTTTTCCGCTCGGCCTCGACTGGCGACGAAGGTCACCCCTGTGCGCGACGCGCCGGCCCACGCACACACCCGCGCCCTCCACCGCGCCCACCACCGCCCTGCGCCCCCCGCGGCCCCGCGCGTCACCCCAGCCCAGCCAGCCAACAGGGCGGCCGGGCGCGGGCAACGGCGAGACCGTCGCCGGGACGACACCGCTTGAGTGCTGTTGCTCGGCAGCTCTTACCTCGATCCAGCCCTGTACGCCCGGTGTTCCGTTCACTACTTTGAGGCCGAGGCGGCCAATCCGGGGTCGCCTCCTCCTAGGAGGAGGCAACACATGACGAGATCGCCCACAACCAGGTTCCGGCTTGCTCGGCGCGGCGGCGTCGCCACGGCGTCGGCAGCCCTGGTCGCGGCCTGCCTCGGAGCCGGCGCCGCGAACGCAGCGGTCAGCAGCGGTGCGCTCGACTGCGCCCCGCAGGCACTGGAAGGCACGGCCGGCGGCCGTGCTCTCGTCGGCTGGGACGGCGTGCAGAAGGACCCGCACAACCACACCGAGGCCGAGGTCGCGGCCATGGAGGCGGACTTCCAGATACGGCTGACCCAGCTCGGAGCGATCCCGGACGTGGACGAGTCCATCGATGTCGAGGTGTACTACCACGTCGTTCGCGCCGACCGTACGGTCGAGGGCGGGAACGTCCCGCGCAGCTGGATCCGCGAGCAGAACAAGTACCTCAACCATTCCTTCCGCGGCAAGGGACACAGTGACCCCGGCGCCCGCACGCCGTTCAAGTTCTCGATGACGGACGTGGACCGGACCACGAACGACGACTGGTTCCTCAACGCGGCACCCAGCTCCGCCATCGAGCTGGAGATGAAGACCGCGCTCCGGACACCGGGCAGCACGGCCGAGACACTCAACGTCTACCTCACCAACCAGCTGAACGTCGGTCTGCTCGGGTACGCCTATTACCCGTCAAACTACGACGACAGCGCCGAGTCGCCGATCCTGGACGGCATCGTGGTGGAGAGCCAGAGCCTGCCGGGCGGGTCGTTTGCACCATTCGACCTCGGCGGCACCGTCGTCCATGAGGCCGGCCACTGGGTGGGGCTTTATCACACGTTCCAGGGCGGGTGCGACGGCCCGAAGGGCGACCGCGTAGAGGACACGCCCAAGATGACCGAGCCGACCTCGGGCTGCCCCGAGGGCAAGGACAGCTGCGCCGAGGCCGACGGCCTGGACCCGATCCACAACTACATGGACTACAGCGACGACGCGTGTTACGACCAGTTCACGATCGGCCAGCGAGAGCGGTCCAAGGACCAGTGGTACGCCTACCGCGAGGGCGTGGCCTGACTGGGCGTGGCGTGATCGGTGGCGTGACTGGGCGTGGCGTGACTGGGCGTCGCGACTGCGCGCTGAGGCGACGCCGGGTCAAGCGGCGTGCTCCCGCAGCCACGCAATGTCGGCAGCCTGTCCCTCCGCCGGTGTCTCGACCACGACCGGCGCTCCGGCCTGTGACACGACGGCCAGCAGGTCGGCGGGCGTCATCTCGCCGGTGCCCAGGTTGGCGTGCCGGTCACGCCCGGAGTCGAAACCGTCGCGCGAGTCGTTGCAGTGCACCAGGTCGATCCTGCCGGTGATGGCAAGCACCGCATCGACGGCGGTCGCCACCTCGATCCCACCCGCGTGGGCGTGACAGGTGTCCAGGCAGAAGCCGGCACCGAATTCGCCGACCACGTCCCACAGCCGTGCGATCGCGTCGAGCCGTCGCGCCATCGCGTTGTTGCCACCTGCGGTGTTCTCGATCAGCAGCGGACAGCGCAGCTCGAGGCGCTCGAATGTCTTGCGCCAGTTGTCCACTCCGACCATCGGGTCGTCCGCCGCGAGCACGTGCCCGCCGTGGACGATCACCCCAGCCGCTCCGATCTCGGCTGCAACGTCGATGGTCTGGGCCAGCAGCTTGCGGCTGGGGATCCGGATGCGGTTGTTTGCGGTGGCAACGTTGAGCACGTATGGCGCGTGCACGTACAGGGCTACACCGGCGGCCTGGGCGGCTGACCGCAGCTCGACCGCGCCCCCCGGGTAGGCGACCACCGGCCCCTTCCACCCCTGCGGATCGCCCAGGAAGAACTGGACCAGGTTCGCGCCGCGCTGCGCTGCGGCGGCGATGGGGTCGCTCTGGTCGACGTGCGCTCCAACGGGCAACGAGCTCATGAAGCGAGCGTACGACGCTGCACCGACAGCGACCCCACGGTCGCTCAGTCGATGAGGGCGGGGTCCTCGAGACGCTCGCGAAGGTCGCTCAGGATGCGCGTCAGCAGGCGACACACCTGAGTCTGCGAGAGCCCGAGCTCGGCCGCGATCTGGCGCTGGGTGAAGCCCTCGACGTAGCGCAGGAGCAAGATGCGGCGATCTCGATCGGGCAGCGCCGCCACGAGCGGGCGCAAGGCGAGCCGATCTGTCACCAGCTCCAGCTGCGGGTCGGGCCCCCCGATGGTGTCCCGTAGCGACAGCGCGGGGGCAGCGTCGGTGAGTGCCTCGAGTGAGTGCATGTTGAGCCCAGTCGTGACCGCGCGCTGCGTCGCCAACACTTCGCGTAGCGGGACATTCAGGCGCGCTGCAATCTCCACCGATGTCGGTGTGCGGCCGAACTCCTGAGCGAGCTCCTGACCCGCGCGGTCCACATCCGGCCGCAGCTCCTGCAGGTGACGCGGCGGTCGGATGTCCCACGCATGGTCGCGGAAGTAGCGGCGGACCTCGCCTGTGATGGTCGGAACCGCGAACGAGACAAACGGAGCGCCGACCGCCGGACGGAAGCGCAGGACGGCCTTCACCAGCCCGAGGCACGCGACCTGAACGAGGTCGGCGTGGTCGCCGTGCTGAGTGCGGTAGCGGTTGGCGATGCTGCGCGCCAGCGGCAGGTGGAGCTCCACGAGCTCACCCACCGCGCGGTGCCACGCCGCTTCGTCGGGTGCCTCGTCGCGGAGTTGAAAGAGCTCCGGCGTACGTGCATCGCGTTCGTCTCCCAACCTGGCTCGGGTGGCGGCAGGTCCCGTGAGGAGGTCGGGCACCGCGCGCAGCGCGGCGACGTGATCGTCAGCCGATTCCGGGGCCACGGGTGCACTGTCGACGGCTGGGACGAGAGTGTCCGCGGCTGGGACGGCCAGAGCGAGGGCCTCAAGGTGCCCGGTCGCTCGCGGATGGGGCTCGAAATCCAGGTCGAGCAGCGCGAGGGGGTCTGCGCTTCGAGTGGATGAGGGGTCGACGGCGCGGTCGACCAAGGGCATGGTGGTCACGTTTCACTCCGTTACACACATGGTGCGTGGAGTGGCACTCTGCTTGACCACTTGGCCGAACCACATCACGATCTACGCTGTAGCGCAAGTCTCCCGACGCGTACTGTCGAGTACGAAGGCATTCGACCTAGTGCGAAGGCTGGACTAGTGAGAACCTTCGACGGAACGAGAGGACGGCCGTGATGCGCACCACCCATCCCGGCGGTACCATCGAAGCGTCAGGCGCGGGCCTCCATCCCGGTGCGCGGACTGTCCAAGCGCCCACGGATCGGCCGCCCGCGGACGGCGACGCATCGGTTGCGGTCCACGCGGTGGAGTCGTTCTTCGACGACCTCGCAAACATGGCTGCGGCGGCATTGTCGACCCCGGACTGCGACGTGGTCTGCGGCATCACCATCGAGCGTGGCGAGGCTCAGACCACCGTGGCTAGCAGCAGCGCCCGGGCGAGCCTGCTGGACGAGATCCAGTACGAGCTCGACCGCGGGCCATGCCTGCACGCGCTGCGCACCAACGAGGTCGTGCACATCCCAGACATGGAGCAGGACGCCTCGTGGCCGATGTGGCGCGAGCGGGCGATCGCAGCCGACGTGCGGTCCTCGCTGGCAATCCCCGTGCCGGGTCTCTCGGGCATCGCCGGGGGCGCGGCGTTCAACTTCTACGCCGAGGACCCGCACGCCTTCTCCGACGTGTCCGTCCAGCGGGCGCAGGACTACGCGCGGCGCGCCGTGGGTGGGGTGAAGGTGGGCCTTCGGTTGGTCGAGGTGGACCGTGTCACGGAGCACCTGCGCGCCGCGCTCGGCTCCCGATCGGTCATCGACCAGGCGTTGGGCGTGATCATGGCTGAGAACCGGTGCGACGCGGAGGAGGCGTTCAAGGTCCTCCGACGCGCGTCGCACAACCGCAACGTCAAGCTGCGACTGGTCGCCGGTGAGATCGTCGAGCGGGTGACGAACAAGGCCCCGGTTGCGCCGCCCCAGTTCACTCCGCCGACCGCACGCCCTGGGCCGCGCCCGGTCGCCGTTCGCTCCCGGTAGGCCGTGACCGAACCTGCCTGATGAGACCGCCGGGACGGGTAGCGCCGCTCGGCTCTAGCCGACCCCCGGAAGGCGCGTGTCACCGGTTGTGGACAACGGTCGACGGGCCTCGGTCGGCTGATATCCTCTCGTCATCCGGTGGGCACGCACAGGCGCCCGACCGGACACCGCGGCCCTTTCCGGTCCTCTTCACCGTCCGCCGGGCGGGCCGCCACGCACGCTCCCTCCTGTCACGGATCGACCGTGGCCGCCTGAGTCCGAAGGAGGTGGGGTAGTCGCATGCGTCATTACGAGCTCATGGTGATCCTCGATCCCGACACCGAGGAACGCACCGTCGCACCGTCACTCGAGCAATACCTCGGAGTCGTCCGTCAAGGTGGTGGCACCGTCGAGAAGGTCGACGTGTGGGGCCGCCGCCGGCTGGCGTACCCAATCCTCAAAAAGGCTGAGGGCATATATGCGGTGGTGGACCTGAACGCCGAGCCGGACACCGTCAAGGAGCTCGACCGACAGCTCAACCTCAGCGATGCCGTTCTCCGGACGAAGATCCTCCGTCCGGACACCAAGTAGGAGTCCGTACATGGCAGGCGAGACCGTCATCACGCTGGTGGGAAACCTGGTCGACGATCCAGAGCTGCGGTTCACCCCGTCGGGTGCCGCCGTCGCGAGTTTTCGTATCGCGTCGACCCCGCGCACGTACGACAAGCAGTCGGGCGACTGGAAGGACGGCGAGACGCTGTTCCTGACCTGCTCTGCCTGGCGCCAACTCGGGGAGAACGTCGCCGAGTCGCTGCAGAAGGGCGCGCGAATCATCGTGCAGGGCCGTCTCAAACAGCGGTCGTACGAGACTCGCGAGGGCGAGAAGCGCACCGTGTTCGAGGTCGATGTCGACGAGGTCGGGCCCAGTCTGCGCAATGCCACCGCGAAGGTCACCCGAGCGTCGCGATCCGGCGGCGGCTTCGGTGAGCAGGGCGGCTCCGGTGGTCCGGCCGACGGCGGCGGGAAAGGCCAGCGCCCCGCGACGGACGACCCGTGGGCAACGCCGGCGCGTGGCGGCGGCCAGCCCGGCGGGTCGAACGACAACTGGGGTTCTGCCAACAGTTCCGACGAGCCGCCTTTCTGATCTGTGATCTGTGGCCTCAGCTGTGGCCAATCGTGCCCTGCTGATCGGCCGAACGACGTCAGCTGACGCGGGCGACAGCGAACCGATCGCCCGGACCGAAGAGTGGAGCACAAGACAATGCCGAAGCCCGTCATCCGCAAACCGAAGAAGAAGGTCTGCGTCTTCTGCAAGGACAAGACCGAGTACATCGACTACAAAGACACCGCGACACTGCGGAAGTTCATCTCCGACCGAGGCAAGATCCGCGCCCGTCGGGTGAGCGGCAACTGCAAGCAGCATCAGCGTGATGTCGCCATCGCGGTGAAGAACAGCCGTGAGATGGCACTGCTGCCGTACACCAGCATTGCGCGCTGAGAGAGGGTCGGACATGAAGTTGATTCTCATTCAGGACGTCGCCGGACTCGGTGGTCCAGGGGACATCGTCGAGGTCAAGGACGGCTACGCCCGCAACTATCTGGTTCCGCGGGGCTTCGGTCTGCGTTGGACGCGCGGTGGCGAAAAGCAGGTCGCGACGATCCGCCGGGCGCGTGACGTCCGAGAGATCCGCGACCTGGGAGCTGCCGATGCGCTGAAGTCCCGGCTCGAGGGCCTGGCAGTGACGATCACGGCGCGCGCCGGCGAAAGCGGCCGCCTGTTCGGGGCCATCACCCCGCAGGAGATCGTCGCCGCCGTAACGGCTGCCGGTGGGCCGGAAATTGATCGTCGTCGGATCGAGATCGGCACGCCGATCAAGACGACCGGCGTGCACCGGATCAGCGTCCGGGTCCACTCCGAGCTCGCCTCGACGATCTCGCTGGAGATCGTCCCGTCCTGAGCACGCGAGCCCACCGGACTCGGCGAATCAACACGAACGGCCCGGCACCCATGAAGGGTGCCGGGCCGTCGGCTGCGAGCCGGTCTAGTGGACGACCGGGGTACTCAACTCCACAGCGTGTTCGTTCGGTCGGGTGTCGCCGTGGTCGTCGATCATCGTCGACTCGTCGAACGGGTCCGCGCCGGACAGTGCCCGAGCCGCCTGCTCGTGATCGAAGGCGCCCACCCACTGCCCGATGAGCACGGTGGCGACAGCATTGCCCGAGAAGTTGGTGAGCGCGCGCGCCTCGGACATGAAGCGGTCGATGCCGACGATGAGACCCACTCCATCCACCAGCTCCGGCTTGTGGGACGCGAGCCCGCCGGCGAGGGTGGCAAGCCCGGCTCCGGTCACGCCGGCAGCTCCCTTGGACGCGATGATCATGAACAGCAGCAAGGAGATCTGTTCGCTGAACGCCAGCGGCTGGCCCATCGCCTCGGCGATGAACAGGGAGGCCATGGTCAGGTAGATGGCCGTTCCGTCGAGGTTGAAGGAGTAACCGGTCGGCACGGTGATGCCGACGACTGGTCGAGAGACCCCGAGGTGCTCCAGCTTGGCGATCAGGCGGGGCAGGGCCGTCTCGGAGGAGGACGTGGAAACGATGAGCAGGTATTCACGGGCGAGGTAGCGGAACAGCGAGAAGATGTTGACGCCGGTCACCAGCTTGAGCAGGGTGCCGAGAATTCCGATGACGAAGATCGCACAGGTCACGTAGAACCCGAACATGATCACTGCAAGGCTCTTGAGGGCGTCGACGCCGGTCTCGCCGACGACCGCGGCGATGGCGCCGAAGGCCCCGATCGGTGCCAGCCACATGATCATCGCCAGGATGCGGAAGACCAACCGCTGGAAGTGCCCGATGCCACGCAGGATCGGCTCACCACTGTGCCCCATCGCCTGGATCGCGAAGCCCACGAGCAAAGCGACCATCAGAGCCTGCAGCACGATCCCGCCGGTGAGCGCCGACACGAGGGTGGTCGGGATGATGCCGAGGAGGAAGTCGACGGTTCCGCCGTGCTCGGCGTTCTCGACCAGCGCAGCACCCGCTTCGGGGTCGGCGAGGTCCAGCCCAGACCCAGGCTGCAGGATGTTGCCCACGAGGAGCCCGATGGCCAGCGCGACCGTGGACATGGAGATGAAGTAGGCGAGCGCGAGCCCGCCGACCTTACCGACCTGCGCCGCCGCCCGGATCGACCCGATGCCCAGAACGATCGTGCAGAAGATGACCGG
>Ga0136634_10001023_pt1 | contig 10993 bp, 11 predicted proteins | sample AntDrymUQ8332106_2_FD_104654 | JGI IMG/M metagenome (GOLD analysis project Ga0136634, IMG submission 104654) | Polar desert sand microbial communities from Dry Valleys, Antarctica - metaG UQ833 (21.06) | ecosystem: Environmental > Terrestrial > Soil > Desert | place: Antarctica: Dry Valley... | reverse complement strand
TGCGTGGGCGCACGGAGTCAGACCCGCGGGCCCACCTCATTCCCGCCCACGAGCTCGTCGACACCCCGGCGGCCACTGTGACGGGTGTGATGACCACGTCCGTCGTGACGATCCGGCCGGACGAGGACGTCGCCTCTGCGGCACGGCTCCTGCTCGAACGCGGCATCAAGGCCGTACCGGTCGTCCGGGCCGGCCGGGTGGTCGGCATCCTGGCGCGCCGGGACGTGCTCCGGTCCCTGGCGCGGGACGACGACGTCATCCGCGACGACATCGCCCGGCTGTTCTCCGACCTCGGGCTCGGGGACACCTGGGGGATCGACGTGGACGACGGCGTCGTCGTCCTGTCCGGCCCCGACGAGCCGGAGGCCCAGCGTGCGGCCGCCGTGCTGGCGCGGACCGTGCCCGGCGTCGTCCGGCTCCGGCACGTCGGGGGCGCGCCGCTGTGAGCGCAGCGAGTCCCGGCGTTCAGGAGGCCTCGGACGACACGGGGGGTTCCTGCACCTGCCAGAGGTCGGGGCCGAACACCTCGTAGCGGATGCGCGACGCCGGCACCCCCCGCAGGAGCAGGCTCGAACGTACGTGCCGCATGAACGGCAGGGGGCCGCAGGTGAAGACCTGAACGTCGTCGGGCAGCTCGACGGCCGACAGGTCCATCAGGCCGTGCCTCGACCGGCGATCCGTGTCGTCCACCGTCTCGTACCAGGTGTACGCGGTGAAGTCGTCGATCTGCCGCCCCACGTGCAGCACCGTCTCTCGCAACGCGTGATCCTGGGCCGTGCGGTCGGCGTGCGCGACGATCACCTTGCGTTGCGGCTGGGTCCTCGCGATGTGCTCGACGATGGGCAGCACCGTCGTGATCCCGGCACCAGCGCTGGCGAGCAGGAGCGGACCGCCCGCGAGCTGGACGAAGTCACCAGCGGGGGCGCTGACGTCGAGCACGTCACCGGGCGCGACGTGGTCGTTCAGGTACGTGGAGACCTGCCCGTCCGGAGCACCGCCGGCTCCCCGCACCTTGCGGACCGTGATCTGCAGCCGGGTTCCGAGCGACGTCGAAGACACGGTGTACTGCCGCGGCTGGCGCCGGGCGTCCGGGAGGTCGACGAAAACCGAGACGTACTGTCCCGGGGCGATGTGCGGCAGCTCGCCGCCGTCCGCGGGCTCCAGCACGAGCGAGACCACGTCGTTGGTCTCCTCGATCCGACGGACCACCCGGTACGGGCGCACGGGGTGGGCCGGGTCGACGCCGGCCTTGAGGTAGAGCCTGGCCTCCTCCGCCACCAGCTGGGTGGCGAAGAGCCAGTAGACCTCGTTCCAGGCGTCGGCGACCTCGGGCGTGACTGCGTCACCGAGCACCTCGCCGACGGCGGCCAGCAGGTGGTGGCCGACAATCGTGTACTGCTCGGCACGGATCCCCAGGGAGACGTGCTTGTGCGCGATGCGCTGCATCACGTGGTGGAACGACGGGGCGGCCGGATCGATGAGCTGGACGGCGTAGGCGACGACGGACGCCGCGAGTGCCCGGCTCTGCTCCCCGGTGGCCTGGTTGCCCTGGTTGAAGACGCGCAGCAGCTCAGGGTTCTCGGCGAACATGCGCGGGTAGAAGCGGGCGGTGATCTGCTCCGCGTGCTCGGCGACGACGGCCGCGGTGGCGGCGACGACAGCCGCCGACCGCGCCGAGAGCAGCTGGGGGCGGGGTGTGACGGTGCTGGTGGGCATGCGGTCTCCGTAGGGGGTCGGGGCAGTCGGGGTGTTGGTGTGGGGGCGGTCAGTGGTGGGGCTGTCAGCTCGGTCGGCGGGTTCGCGGCGGTGTGGTGCCGGTGTGGTCGGTGGGTCCGCTCCCCGGTCGGCGTTCAGCCGTGCCCACTGCTCGTCGTCCAGGGCGATGGCGGCAGCAGGGAACTCCTCCTCGCGCCGCAGCTCAGCGAACAGGCCTCGCTCCTCGAGGCCGACGTGGGGTGCCATCAGTCGCGCCAAGACGCCGCAGGCATCGGCGGCCGAGGACCCGTCGCCGTCGGCGGCGGCCAGGCGCAGTGGGCTGGTGGCGTTGACGATCACGTCGTGCTGGTCGGACAGCCGCCCGATCAGCTCGATGCTGCGGCATCCGCAGTGGCTGCACACCGGGCTCCCTCAGCGCCTGGTCCTGATGCGGGCGTCGGGGTCCCAACCGGGCCGGGCGGCGCGGTTGCCGAGCCGGTCCTCCTTGCTGCGGTACACGACGTACGGCCTCCACAGGTACCCGATGCCGGCGCTGAAGGCGTGCACGAGCCGGGTGAAGGGCCACAGCGCGAACAGCAGGAACGCGCTGAGGGAGTGTGCCTGGAAGCTGAGCGGGGCTGCCGCCATCAGCTCGGGGTGCAGGTCGAGTCGGAAGATGCCCCGGAACCAGATGGACGTCCCCTCGCGGTCGTCGTAGTGGCCGACGACGTTGGCGACGACCCCCGGTGAGGGCGAGGCGGAGCAGCTCCAGGCCCGCGCGGTGCTCGAGGAGAAGCCGCTGCCCGGCCTCGGCGTCGGCCGTCGCCGCGAACTCCAGCAGGACGCAGAGGTGGTCGGGCAGCTCGTCGGGGGTGAGGTCGAGGCCGGCCCGCCGGTAGGCCTCCTTGAACTGCAGCAGTGCCACGCCGCGCTTTGCGGGTGTCGCCGTAGGCGTAGTAGGCCAGGTAGTCGCAGCACCGCCGTCGGAGGTCGAACGTCGCGACGTACTCCGCGGCCAGCCGGGGTCTCCGGGGTTCGCGACAGGTGTGTGATCAGCAGCTCGAGGTGACTGCGGAAGGGGCTCTTCAGGGTCGACACCGCGGACCGCAGCGCAGGCAGCCCCGGCTAGCAGCTCGTCGTCGGGGTACTCCAGCAGGAGCGCCGCGACGCGGCGCACGAGCGCCCGCTGACGCGTCGCCACGGCTTGAACGGCAGCCCGGCGGCTCATGGCCGCGACCCGGCGTCGGGTACGGGCCGGTCGTCGTCCCGCAGGTCGTCCGCGGGGCCCGCGGGGAACAGCCCTGGTGGTGTGCTCTCGCCGTCCCCGTTCAGCAGGTTGACCCGCGCCTGCTTGTTCCCCGGGTCGGAGAAGCTGTCCGACGTCTGGCGCTGCCGGTCGTCCCAGTTGGCGCTCCAGGAGATCTTCATGTCCTTGCCGCTGATCAACGACTTCGGCCGGGCGACCGGCGTGTGCTCCTGCAGCTGTGCAGTGGTCAGCGCCTCGTAGTCGTACGCCCATGGCTCGTAGTACTCGTCGATCGACGGAGGCTTAGGGCTGGAGAAGATCGTCATGAGATTCTTCAGCCGGCCACCCGCCTTGAGCTTCAGCCGGCCTCGTCGGACCGCGGGGAGCATCACCCGCGCACCGAGGCTCGGGCTCGCCCGCGCGGGTCCTGGCCCTCGTCGAGCGCCGACCCCGCCGTGCTCGTCAGCGAGGCGGTCGGACGCGCGCTCGTCGGGGCCGGAGTCGACCACCGGTCGGTCAACGCTCCGACCGGGATGCGTCCCAGGGAGCCGACGACCGCGGGGACTGCAACGAGAAGGGCTTGCTGAAACGCGGTGAGGTCGGGCTTCGTCTCGGTACACCGCTGAGGTGCTCGGGCGCCGCCGTTACTCAACGCGTCCGCCTCCTTGCGGTCGGTATCAGGACCTGGCATGTCCGGCGTCGCATTTCATCAGCCGGCCCGCCGACCTCCCCCCGTCTGGCCGGGGGCGACGCGCTCGCCGTCCCGCTGGGCGGACAATGGAGCACTTGAGCGCCATCTGATGTCGCCGTGTTGTTTCTACACCAGGGATAGGGGAAACTACAACATGCGGAGGGCCGTGCCTGAGCCGATCGACCCCGGGGTGCATCGCGCTCTCGCCGGGCCGAGCAGGGTCCGTCTGCTGGTGCTGCTTCGTGAGCACGGCCGCCCGGTGACGGTCACGGACGTGACCGCGCAGGTCGACCTGCATCCCAACACTGTTCGCCTACATCTGGAGCAGCTGGCCCGGGCCGGTCTCGTGACGCGTGGGTTCGGGAAGCCTCAGGGGCCGGGCCGTCCTCCGGTCGTCTACACGGCGGCCGCCCAGGAGCCCGACGCCAGGGGTGACGGCTACGAGAACCTCGCCGACATCCTCGCCGGCCGTCTCGCCGGCCGCTTGGGCGGCGCCTCCGCGCAGTCCCAGGCGGGATCAGCGGCAGCCGGACGCGAGTGGGGCAGCACGTGGGCCCATGACGCGGTGGCTGGCTCACCGCCGGCACCCGGCCAGGCCCTGGAGCGCGTCGTAGGACTCCTCGACGACCTTGGCTTCGCCCCGCGGAAGGCGGAGGACGGCCGGACCATCGAGCTGCACCGCTGCCCGTTCCTCCAGGTGGCGCGCAGGTACCCCGAGGTGGTCTGCGCCGTGCACCTCGGGCTGCTGCAGGGCGCGCTCGCGGAGCTCCGTGCGCCGGTGCGTGCGACCCGACTTGAACCGTTCGTGTCGCCGAGCGTCTGTCTGGCCTGGCTCGAGCCGGTCGCCGAGGCCACCCCGGCCTGACGTGGCTACCGGTGCTTGGCGACCGTCAGCAGGACGGCGGACGCCTCCAGGGCCTCGAGGCTGTGACGAGCCTGGGGCACGATCAGCAGGTCCCCGGGCGACCCTTCCCATGACGTCTCTCCCGTCGCCAGCACCACGCGGCCCCGCAGGACGTGCACCGTTGCCTCGCCTGGGTTCTCGTGCTCGTCCAGCCGCTGACCGGCGGCCAAGGCGATGAGGGTCTGGCGCAGGACGTGCTCGTGGCCGCCGTAGACGGTGTGCGAGCTGCGACCACTCGACACGCGCTCGGCACGGTTCTGGTGCTCACGCGCAAGAGCGGTGAGTGAGGACTTCTCCATGTCGTGCGACTCCTTCGTCGGTGCGGACCACGCCCGGGCAGCATGCTGCCCGGCCGTCCGACCGTAGTCGTCACCGTCCGGTTTCGGTCCGTGCTCCCCGTGTGGTGATTGCCCACCGTTCGGCTCGGTCACCGGGGCACAACTGCTTCCTCCGCCGCTGGCAGCGCCCTTTGCTCGTCGTCAGAGCAGTGGGGCGATCCCGTGGCCGTCCTTCTGATGACCGCGGCACCTGCAGAGGTGTGCTGATCGGGGCCTGAGGGCTGGGCAGCAAGGACCTCTGCAGGTCTGGCGGTCGTCAGTCACGCTCGAGAGGGCTGCTGGGGCAGCCGGCCATCGGTCGGGACTCCCGGGATGGACCATGGCCAACCCCCGGCCATGACCTGCCGTCTGGGATTCTGGGCCACATGGCCAGTGGTGCTCGGCAGCTGAGGCTCGTCGTGGAGGCGGACGACTACGACGCCGCGGTCGTCTTCTACCGGGACATTCTCGGGCTCGTCCAGGAGGAGGCATACGACGACGGCGACGCGCGCGTCGTCATCCTCGGTGCCGGGCGCGCCACCCTGGAGATCGTCAACGCGCAGCAGAAGGCACTGATCGACGACGTAGAGGTCGGGCGTCCGGTCGCCCCGCGCCTACGGGTGGCCTTCGAGGTGTCGGACACTCCGGCGGTCACGCAGGACCTGGCCGATGGCGGCGCGCAGGTGGTCGCACCTCCCACGACCACTCCGTGGAATTCGGTCAACGCCCGCCTCGACGCACCGGCGGGCCTGCACATCACCGTCTTCCAGGAGCTGGACGCCGACGCGTAGGGCAGGGTCGGTCACCCAGCTCACGACCCGGGCCAGTGCGCTGGCCGCCGCCTGTCCGGCGGCAGGTGGGTCCGCGCGTCCCCCTGGGCGGAGTCCAGCTGCGCCTGCGTGAGGAAGAGGCTGGAGGACAGGTCGCTTCCGGCGAGCCGGGCGCCCCTGAAGTCCGCTCCGGTCACATCCGCCCAGCGCAGGTCCGCGTCCCTGAGGTCGGCCCCGACCAGCAGCGCACCGCGCAGGCTGGCGCCCCGCAGGTCAGCCCCCTTGAGGCTACGGCCCACCAGACTCGCTCCGCGAAGGTCCACCGCGTGCTGCGGCTTCGTGGCACGGGCAAGGTCGCTGGCCTGCAGCAGAAGGGCGTTGACGTTCCGGCGGTGGGCGGTCACGTCCGTGCCGGCCAGGACGTCCGCGTCCGCCAGCGTCAACGCCTCTGTCGTGTCGAGCGCGGCCCTCAGCTCGTTGTGCACCGACCGCGCAGGTTCGAGCTTCAGCGCCTCCACGAGGTACCAGAGCAGCTCGTGCAGCACCCGGACGACGCCGAACACGGCGAACATCCGGTCAGCCAGGTCGGGCGACCGGCGCCAGTCCATGCCGCCGAAGGACGACTGGGTGACCTTCTGCCCGGCACCGAAGCAGTCGAACACCGTGCAGCCCGCGAACCCACGCCCTCGAAGGTTGTCGTGGATCGTGCACCGGAACCGAGCGCCGAGGTGCGGGCACGGCTGCCCGGCGGGCTTGTCGATCGCGAAGTCCGCGGAGGCCGCGAACGCCGGCGCCACGCAGCACAACCCGACGCATCGGGAGCAGTCCGCCCGAAGGTCCAGGCGGTCGACGTCCGACCGTTCCTGCCATTCCTCCACGTGACCTCCCGTGCCGCACCGACGCTACTCGAACCCGGATCATGGCGGTGGACGCCGGTCGTCCCGGGGCCGCCACTAGAATCTGCTGTCGCCGCAGGTGATGCGGCGCAGGGGCAGTAGCTCAGCCGGTCAGAGCAAGGGACTCATAATCCCTGGGTCGTGGGTTCGAGCCCCACCTGCCCCACCCGACGCCAGGGCAGCGACAGCATGGTCTCCTCCAACGTCACGGCGGCCAGCTCGTCGCCGTTGACGTCGACGAGCTCCGGCTCCACGTCCGCAGTGCACCCGGCCCGGCCGGTCGCGTAGCTGAGGGTCAGTGGGCTCGCCGGGGTGCCGAGGGGTCTGCGGCGGTGTGCCATTGCCCGCGGGCGATCAGCGCGTCGCGCAGCAGGTGGGTGTGGTCGGTGATGATCCCGTCGATGCCGTCGTCCAGCAGTCGGTGCACCTGACGCGTGTCGTCCACACCCCAGACCAGCAGGCGCAGGCCGCGCTCGCGGGCCCGCGCCAGGAGGCGGGGGGTGGGCAGGTGAACGGAGCCGAAGCGCAGCGGGACGTGCGCGAAGGTGGCCGCGGTGGGGGTGTTCGGGCGCGGATCCGTCGCCGTGATGAGTCGGGCGAGCTCGCGCCAGCCGACGGTGGTGGCCACCTGGTGACCCAGGAGCTCACGGGCGCGGGCCATGTGCGCATCCCAGGCGCCGGCCAGGCAGACCCGATCGGTGGCCCGTGCCTCCCGGACGATCTCGGCGAGGGTGGGCAGGGCCGACGGCTGCTTGATGTCGAGGATCCACCGCGCGTGAGGCCACGCCCGCAGCAGCTCCTCCAGGCGCGGAACCCGGCCGGAGCCGAGCACGGTGACCTGCTGCGCCTCACGCCACGTCAGGGCGTCGATGGTGCCACGGGTGCCGGTGACGCGGCTCAGGTCGCGGTCGTGGAACGCAACACAGACGCCGTCCGAGGTCATCCGGACATCGGTCTCCAGGTACCGGAACCCCATGTCCACGGCACGCTGGAAGGCCTGCACGGTGTTCTCCGCCCCCAGTGCGGCACCCCCGCGGTGAGCCACGGCCATGAACCCGGCTGCATCCCCGTAGCGCCCGCCGGGCGTCACAGGCCTACCTGTCCGTGCTTCAGATCCCCGGTCGTGCGTGCGCATGGCCCGTCCACGCGCGCCGGCACCGATCCCGTGCCTGCATCCTGGTGGACGGCGAGCATCGACTCGACCGTGCGGTGCCAGGGGAACGACTCGGCGCGGCGGCGGGCAGCCCGCCTGCGGATGCTCGACGGTTCGGACAGGGCTGCGCGGACGGCACCGGCGAGGCTTGCGGCGTTCGGAGCGGCTCGTCGCCCTCCGCCGCCGTCGACGAGCTCGGCCACCGCGGACGTGCCGGCCGCGACCACCGGTGTCCCGCAGGCCATCGCCTCCAGAGCCGCCAGACCGAAGGTCTCGATGGGCCCAGGCGCCAGCAGCACATCCGCGGAACCGAGCAGCCGCGCGAGCTCGCGACGGTCCTGCACGTGCCCGGTGAACGTCACCGGCAGGCCCCGGCTGCGGCGGCGAAGGTCGCCCAGCATGGGTCCCTCGCCGGCGATGACCAGCTGTGCCAGAGTTCCGGAGGCGCGCAGGGCACCCAGAGCTGCGACAGCGAGGTCGGGGCGCTTCTCGCGGGACAGCCGGCTGCACAGCACCAGGAGCGCGCCGGTCCGCGAGACGCCGCTGCCCGCCGGTGCGGGTCGGAAGGCCTCCAGGTCCACGCCCAACGGAACGTGCGCGGTGGCGATGCCGATGCGATCGAACTCCTCGCCCGCGAACCGCGTGGTCGTCACGACGCGGTCGAAGATCCCTGCCGTTCTGCCGTTGTGGCGGTCAGCGATACTTCGGGCCAGGCTGGGGCCCAGATGCAGGTGCGCGTCCAGGACGCCGTCGAGACGCTCGTGGGCGATCATCACGGCTGGGACACCTGCGGCTTGCGCCCATGCACCGAGGCTTGTCAGGGTGGCGCGGTCGGACACCTCGATGCGGTCCGGCTCAAGACGATCCAGCGATGAGCGGACCCGGCCAAGGTTCAGGAGCACCCGGTAGCCGCCGGACCAGGGCACCCGCCGACCCGGAAGAGTGACCTGCGTGCCCCACGGTCGCTGATCGGTCCGGGTGACCTTGCCCGGCGCGATCAGCACGAACTCGTGGCCACGAGCGCGGTACCCGGCGCCCAACGCGTGGACCATCGTGCGGATGCCCCCACTCCTGGGGGTGTAAGCATTCGCGAGATGAACGATGCGCACCCCGGCTATCCCGACACCGGCACGCCGGTGCTGCAGCGGGCGTCGGCATAGTGTCCGAGCAGCTGTTCGCACACCACGGGCCACGTTCGCCGGTGAACCGAGGCGTGTGCAGCCCGGCCCATCGCAGCCCGCTTGGCGGCGTCGCCGGCCAGGTCCTGGACCATCGCCCGGAGGCTGAGCAGATCCCCCGCCGGATACAGCCAGCCGGTGCGGCTGGAGTCGACCAGCTCGGCGACCCCACCGGCCCGGACGGCGACGACCGGCACGCTGCTGGCCATCGCCTCCTGAGCTGCCTGACAGAAGGTCTCGTGCGGGCCGGGGTGCACCGCGATGTCCAGGCTGGCGACCGTGCGGGACAACGCGTCACCGGTCTGCAGCCCCAGGAACACCGCCTCCGGAAGGGCCCGGCGCAAGGTCTCACCTTCCGGCCCCTCGCCGATGACCACGACACGGACCCCTGGCAGGCCGTGCAGTGCCCTCAGGTCCTCGACCCGCTTCTCGGCGGCCAGCCGGCCGACGAACCCGACCAGCACCTCACCTGCGGGCGCGAGCAGGCGACGCATCCCAACATCCCTGTGGGTGCGTGAGAAGGCGGTCGTGTCGACCCCGCGGGGCCACAACCGGACCCGCGGGATGCCGTGCGACTGCAGTTCCTCCACCGTCACGGCCGAGGGCGCCAGGGTCAAAGCAGCTCGCTCGTGGATGAAGCGCAGTCTGCGCCAGGCGGCGTCCGATGCGGTGGTCGCGCCGTACCGGGTGGCGAAACCGGCGACATCGGTCTGGTACACCGCCACCACCGGCACCCCGAGCCTGGCAGCAGCCCGCACTGCCGCGCCGCCCAGGGCGAATGGCGATGCCAGGTGCAGGATGTCCGGGCTGAAGCGCGACAGCTCCGCGGCCACCGAGCGAGCCGTCGTCATGGGAACCCGCACCTGGGGGTAGCCGGGGAACCGCACCGACGGGAGGCGCACGACCCGGGCCCCCTCGCACCATGCGGGGGGATCACCGGGAGCCAGGACCAACGCCTCGTGCCCTCCATCGCGCAGGTGCCGCAGCACCTGGACCACCGAGCCGCTGACCCCATTGACATGGGGCAGGAACGACTCAGCAGCAATCGCAACCCGCATGAGCGCAGGCAACCAGCCCAACGGTCGGCCACGGCGACTCATGGGTGACGCGTCGGCGGACAGCGGCGAAACACTCGACACCACCGAGGCTGTTTGAAACGGCCGGACCCCAAGGCCGAAGCGGGACTCTGTCCATCACATCTCCGCACGTCCGTCGACGGCGATGTCGCCAAGCGTCCGGCTCTCCTCGACCGTCAGTTGCGGCACGCGGTGAGCCCCCCCGTCCTGACCGGGGGAGCGCAAGACGGTCCCGCCCGTCACATGGCAGGGGAGTGCGGAAGCGGGCTGCGCAGCGCTGTGCGCCCGGACCGCCATGCCGAAAGGACGGCGTCCGCTCCCAGGGACTCCAGCTGCTTGCAGGTGTTGGCGCCGAAGAGGACGTCGTTCGCCAGGTGTGGTTCCTGTTCCACGAGGCTGCCGCACAGGTCGTGCGTCGCGATCTGCTCGTGCACGGCGTCGGCCTCGACGTGCTCATCGAAGAACTCCACGGCGTCCTGGCCCAGGCCCAGCCGCTGGAGGCCTGCGACCCAACGCTTCGAGGGCAGCGACGACGTCATCTCGACCATGGCGAGGTGACCGCACAGCGCGCCTCGGAGCCGTCGATGCAGCGCGAAGAGGGACACGACGTTGGACGCGGCTAACCATGCGGCCGGCACGTGGTCGAGGTACGCGTTCGGCACGTCGTCGAGGTTGAGGCTGCGCATACAGCGGGCGAAGAGCTCGGAGTGCATGCGATCGGCACGCCCGCCGCCGTACTCGTCGAACTGGATCTCCACGAGCGCGGCCTTCGCCCGACCCGCGAGGCGAGGGATGGCAAAGGTCTGGGGGTCAGCCTCCTTCAGCTGGTAGGTCGATCGCAGCACCAGCATCTCGGCCACCTGAGCACGAGTCGCGTGGCGGGCGACGAAGCCCGAGACCGAGCCGCCTGGCGGGCCGGGCCGGGCGGCCAGGTCGAACAGCCGTCGAGGGGTGCCGGCAGGGGCGCCGTCCAGGACCGACGGTGTCGGGAACCGGCGGCGCAGCTCAGCCTCCAAGGCTTGCTCGACCACGGCCCGAGCCGCCAGCAACGGGAGCGACCACTCGAG
>Ga0136634_10001022_pt1 | contig 10994 bp, 8 predicted proteins | sample AntDrymUQ8332106_2_FD_104654 | JGI IMG/M metagenome (GOLD analysis project Ga0136634, IMG submission 104654) | Polar desert sand microbial communities from Dry Valleys, Antarctica - metaG UQ833 (21.06) | ecosystem: Environmental > Terrestrial > Soil > Desert | place: Antarctica: Dry Valley... | reverse complement strand
GAAACCACCAATCCAACGTTACAGGTTGCGTTAAAGAATATTGATATTGCCAATCTTACTTTGAAAGAAAGACGGGCCGAAAGATGGCCAACCATTTCTTTCAATTCTGCATACAATTTTTCAAACTCGAATAACCAGGCAGTAATTAATACATTCACTCCGTTGTTCAACCAGAACAAAGGATACAATTTCGGGTTCTCTGCTTCGGTTCCAATTTTAAATGGTTTTAATACGAGAAGGTTGATTAAGCAGGCTGAACTCGATATTCAATACCAGCATTTATTTTTCGAAAACCAGCGAAGCCTGATCAACACAGGCATCAGCAATGCTTTCAAGGATTATGAATACCAGAAAAGAGCATTGATCCTGGAAGAAGAAAATATTCAGCTCGCCAAGGAAAATGTTGCGATTGCTTTAGAGCGTTTCAGGCAGGGTGTATCTACCAACCTTGAATTGCGGGAAGCCCAGATTAGTTTGCAGGTTGCATACAATCGCCTGATCGCCGCCCGGTACAATACTAAATTGGCTGAAATTGAATTACTCCGATTGAAGGGCGATATCATTCGATAGACAAGAATGGCGCTTCAGTGGTCTACAACTAAAATTACATTCAACTCCCGCAAAACTGATAAGGTCTTGTAAGTATGTTCCCACATGCAGCAGTCTGATAAAAAGACCTTATAGGTTTTTGTAAAAGATGATTGACATTTTTTAAGATATTTCTAAAACACGATCACACTTTCACTTGTTCAATCCTCCGCAAGAGTAGAGTTAACCGGTAAACTCACGAAATAGTTTAGTTTGGTTTTTTATCTTTTCTTTGCTTTTCAATCAATTACATGGCGGCTCAGGTAGGTATCATCATGGGTAGCGACAGTGATCTTTCTGTCATGGAAGCTGCAGCAGCGATTTTAAAAGAATTTCAAATAGAATTTGAATTGACGGTAGTGTCCGCCCATAGAACACCATTGCGGATGATCGAATATGCAACTACTGCACGTGATCGCGGTTTAAAGGTCATCATAGCAGGGGCCGGTGGAGCTGCTCATCTACCAGGTATGATTGCTTCCATTACATCACTTCCTGTCATCGGAGTTCCTATTAAATCTTCCAACTCCATAGATGGATGGGATTCGATTTTATCCATCTTGCAGATGCCAAATGGTATTCCCGTTGCCACGGTCGCCTTAAATGGAGCTAAAAATGCAGGAATCCTGGCTGCAACCATTCTGGGCGCTTTCGAAAAAAAGATCGGGGAAGCCATTATCGCCTACAAAAGCAACCTGGAGGCGGAGGTCTTGAATAAGGTAGCGAAAATGAAAAAGGATGGCTGGATGAATACTTTCGACTAGCAACTCAAATAATATCAAAGAGATAATATCGTTACATACATCCCAATATGAAAATTAAGCTTCTTGATTCTAGAAAAATAAAAGATTTCCCCTCCGGTTCCGGAATGGAGTATTTCAATGACCAGGTTTACCTGGCTGGCGATGATGCTGCTGATATTCTTGTAATGGATAAAAGATGGAGAGAAGTCAATAGAATTAAAATTTTTGATAATAGTGAACTCCGTATTTCAAAAAAAGAAAAATCTGACCTGGAAGCTACAACGGTTATCGAAATCAATGACATTCCATACTTACTCGTGCTCGGTTCTGGCTCAAGAGAACAGCACCGTAACAAAGCGATTTTGGTAAACCTGGATAGCTGTAATTTTACCGAGTACAATCTGGATGTATTTTACAGACGTTTGAAAGAATCCGGTATCCAGGATTTAAATATTGAATCTGCTGCGGTTGTTGAAGATCTTTTAATCCTTGGTAACCGGGGAAATAAAAGTAATCACGGCAATCAAATTATTATTACCCAACCGGAATTTTGGAACAATCAACAAGATGCTGAAATCAGGATCATTCCAATTGAAATAGAAAATGAATTTGCAGGGCTATCTGGTCTGGCCTATTCAATAAAAAACGATTCGCTTCTTTTTACCTCTTCCACTGAAAATACAGACAACTCTTATGAGGACGGACAAATAGGTGAAAGTTGTTTCGGCATTATAGAAAACGCATACCGAAAATTATATAGAAAACGGGTACGGTTAAACGAGCTGGTAAATTTATCAGAAGTAGATACAAGCTTTAAGGACCACAAAATTGAATCCGTCTGTATTCAGTCAGAAAAAAGAGGACGGTTTAAATTACATTTTGTGTCAGACAACGATGAAGGTGGAAGTTATTTGTTTAAAGTGCAGGTACGGTTATAATCATCATTCACTCTCCGACAAGATAGCAAACTCCTGTTCCAGCGTTAAAGAATAATTGAAAATAATATTCAAAAATGACTTTCCCCATTTTGCATAATAAGGCATAAAGTTATCTATGCGTTCCTGCAGATTGTTCTGTGGAAATAATGCAGACTTAATATCCAGTATTTGCCGGTGCTGACTATCATATTTCTTTTTCTCAGCCCGGAGCATTTTCTTCTCCAGTGTGAATAGAGATTTTAATGCTTTTGTTTGCAATGCAGCCACATGGGTTACCAGGGTTTCATCGATATTACCCGCAATGCTTTTAAGATGGCCATAATATTCGTCGGCATTGTTCACTTCTTCAAGTAAGGTTAACTGTTGTTGCGACTCGCGTTTTACCAATTCATTTACCAAAAGTTCGCGGGTTTTAAATATATCCTTTTCGGTAAACCCTGTCCTTTCAATTTTTTCTTTTCGTTTTCTTTCGACCAACAAAAAGGAATTGCGAAGAATCAACACCGGATAAGGCACGTTGTAATGTGCGAATAAATCTTTCAGTTCAAGCCAGTAAGCCAGCTCCCCACCTCCACCGATAAAAGCGATATTGGGTAACAGCGTTTCCTGGAACAAACCGCGCAAAATCACATTCGGGCTAAACCGTTCAGGATGGTTATATAATTCTTGCCTTAGTTCATTTTCGGAAAAACTGATATCGGTACCTACTACTTTCCATGAATCCTGCTCGCGCTCAAAACGCTCACGGATATTGTCCTTTAAATAAAAAAGGTTGATCTCCCTGGGATTCGCCTGCACCTTGTACTCCTTCGATAGGCGATCAATACTTTGTTCCACAATGGAAGAAGGTTTTCGATGAAAAAGATCTTCTTCGAAGACCGGCAACATCATCTTTTTGAAATGGGTGTTATCCGGCAGAAAAACAACCAGCCCATATTCAGCAAACAAGGCATGAACCATTTTGAAGGTTGCAGAAGTAATATTGGAACTGCTGAGATAACAATCTTTCAAAAGTTGTATCAGTTCCTTACCGAAAGGAAGCACAGAAAGTTCACCCTCTATCCGGTAAAGCAGTCCATCCAACCCTTTTGTGTTCATCCTCCCAACGGCACCCGATTGTGTAGTTTGCCAGGAAAGCTGCTCTCCACTCAACCATACTGTTCCCAATTCATCCAAATCGGCATCCTCGCTTCCCATATAATATACCGGAACAAAATTGTATTGAGGCATCGCCATTTTCAGGTGTTGAGCCAGTTTGATGGCGTGTAGAATTTTATAAATAAAAAACAGGCTACCCGTGAAAATGCAGGGCTGGTGAGCGGTGCAGATCGTGAAGGTATTATCTTGTAATAATTTTTCTAGATTCTGCTTAACCAACTCATGAGCTGGCAGTGAAGCATACTGATTCTGTAATTCCTGCACCAGTAATGGCCGGTTTCCTGAAAATTGTTGCCGGGCAGCAATGGAAGCAGTAATTCCTTCCATCGTCACAGGATATTTATAAAAAGAATCTAAGGACGGCTCCTGATTAATATAATCCACAACAATTTTTGAAAAATATCCTGTCTGTCCGTAAGGTAGAGTAGTAGAAGTACATTCCATAAACGGTAAAAATAAAAACTCTAAGATAGTCTGATTAATCCTGTCTTAAATTTAACGTTCTGTTGTCAGGTTGCAAGTAGAAAAATAAATAAGAGAAGTTGAGACCCGGTAGAAACATCGTGTTTGTAGAAAACCAAACAAAGGGTGTCCGACTCCGTAGGTGTCATGTATCATGGAGTGCAATCTAAAGCTTAGTACAAGTTAGATATGGTTTTAGCAATTCTATAAACGCGTAGAGCTTGTCACAAAAGCATAATGGCCACGAAGGCCCCAAAGTCACTAAGTAAAGCGAAGTTGAAAATTCAAGCCTTTGGGCCTTTCGTGGGAATATTGAATTAAACAGTTTGAGACAGCTTTTAATAATTCTCTTTATGTTTCTGGCGAACAACTATTCTTTACCAAAAATAAAAAGCCTGCCGTTACTCACGGCAGGCCTTTGGATGAATATTCTATATAACTTAATTGGTACTTGTAATGGATCGAATCACTTCAATTTCTTTTGGATCATAAGGTGTACCATCTTTTCTGAAAATATCATGAAACCAAACTGTTGGTTCAGGTGTACCTTCCTGTGATCCCCATGGGAAGATAGTATTTGTCTTTCCTGCAACCAAACCCCAGTTAATCGCACCAACATTATATTTTTTGAATATAGGCAAATGGGTCTCAAAAAAACTTTCTGAAGTCCGGGCCATATACTCAGTACAAATAATGGGTCTTTCGAAATTTTGAAGGTATTGAATTTCTGCCACCAGGTTTTCAACGTCCTTGTAATTATGGAAAGTAATTACGTCGGAATGTTTATGTTTGAAATCATTCAGTGTCTTTAGTTCTCCGTTCCAACTGGCAGCCGTTAGTGGCTGTGAAGGACGAACCTGCCAGGCCCACTGGAAAACAGCCTCCAGCAAATGCATGGATTGATCACCCAGGCCCTCATTACCTGGTTCATTATAAAGATCCCAGATAATGATACGATCATCATTTCGAAACGTGGTAAGAATATCCTTGGTATAGGCTTCCAAATGCTCCCAACCAATTTTGTCGATAATTCTTTGCCGTCCGGGGCTTGCAGCCCAGCCTGAATTGTGTACCCCTGGCTTTGGGGGAGGTTGCTGACCTGGAATACAGTCGTGGTTCCAGCAATCATCAAACAACACCAGCATGGTTTTAATGTTATACTCCGCGGAAATATTTAAAAAAGTATTGATACGGTCTTTAAATCCGTTTGCATCTGTTTCCCAGAGTAGATTGTGAAGATATACCCTGATGACATTGAAGCCAAGTCCGCGAGCGAGTTCTAGTTCCTGCCGTATGGTTGGAATATCAAAAGTTTCAGGTTGCCACATTTCTAATTGATTGATGGCAGTACTCGGTGCAAAATTACATCCAACCAGCCAGGGCTGCTTTTTATGCCAGTCCCAGGCCTTTTTTGAAGTCCATTGTTGAGATTTCATTTTTACAGAATTCGTGAAAGTAATTTGTGACATAGGAGGAAATTTTGGATTGTGGTTTTACAAGGTTATCGGCTTATTTCTTTTTTTGATTTTTTTCCAAACGGAGTTGTTCATCAGATTTGTACCAGGTATTTACCGGACGTACAGATGTTGTTTGTATGCCAAATTTATTTAAGGTTGTTACAAGCGTTACATACTGCTTTTTATTGCTTACGATGGTTGTTGTTGTTGTCCACATTTTAGTAAAGGATGTCTTTATTCTATGACTCATTACTGGCAAAATGGATTGACTGGGTTTAGTTAAATAAAGCGTAATGTCTTTGAAATAATTATTGGCAGATTGTTGGATACTGAATAGGATACCCTTCCGTGAAAAGCAGGTACAGGATGTAAGCGCATAACCCATAAAATGGAAAGGGAGTGTTTGAAATCCTTGTGACAGGACTGTAACCGAAGTAAGCGGCAAAAAGGCAATACTGAAACTTTTCATATTACATAGGTCGGGATACATATCTGAACGATACTTATACTGAATTATTTTACGAAACCTTTTAAAATTCAATCGTTTGATAAAATATCCGGTTACCCTTTTATTATTCTTATCGCGCAAATGATGATGTAATAACATCATTTACCCCATGTCTTATATATAGACTGATCTTGTTATAAAAAACATTAAGCATTTATATGTATTCCTTTTCAGTATTCTTATTTAAGATCCTACCAATCTTGAATTTTGCTATCTGACAGAGAATTTATAGATGGTGGTTTCATGAAACTTTTCTCCTGGTTTTAAAATCGTATTGGGAAAAGAAGGCTGATTGGGAGAGTCAGGAAAGTGTTGCGTTTCGAGGCACAAGCCCGAATGCCGGACATATTTTTTTCCACCCTTTCCGGTGAGTGATCCATTTAAGAAATTACCGGTATAAAACTGAACACCCGGTTGCGTTGTGAATACTTCCATGAACCTGCCACTGCCTTCGTGATACAACGTTGCTGCTAAATTAATACTATCGCCATTCTTAGACAATACCCAATTGTGGTCATATCCCTCGGCAACCTTGGCTATATCGGTTCCTACGCTTGTCGGTTTTGTGAAATCCATGGCAGTGGCTTTTACGGCGGGTAATTCGCCAGTGGGAATCAGATTGGCATCAACAGCGGTGTACCTTTCGGCATTCAGCATTAACTGATGGCCTAATATAGTGGAATCTTCGCCGCCTGATAAATTAAAATAAGAGTGATTGGTAAGATTTATGGGTGTCGCTTTATCGGTGTCTGCTGTATATTCTATTTTTAATTCATTGGTTGGTGTTAATGTATAAATTACCTGAACGTTTAATGTTCCAGGATATCCTTCTTCTCCATCTTTACTCGTATAATTTAACCGGATGCTGCCATCACCAAGCTTTTGTGCTGCCCATACTACTTTGGCAAATCCTTTGATACCACCATGTAATGAATTGCCATTGTTGTTAGCGGCAAGCTGGTAAGTCTGCCCGTCCAATACAAATTTTGCCTTGGCAATCCGGTTCGCATATCGCCCAACAATGCAGCCCATAGACGGATTGCCTTGTTGCAGGTATCCTGAAAGGGAATCAAAACCCAATACGACATCTTCTTTAATTCCTTGTTTGTTGGGTACAATAATATTTGTTACATAGCCTCCATAGTTAATGATTTTTACCACCACACCATTGGCATTGGTCAATGTATATTGCTTTACTTCCTGGCCTTCGAAGGTTCCGTAGGTTTGTACGTTTTCCGAAGAATCATTTTGTGTGTACACAGTTTCAGATTTGGTTTCAGAAATTTTGTCGGGAGAATTCTTACACGATATCAAGGTCAAAAGAAAAACGGAAAAGATCATCGGGTGATGTATTGCATGCATATTATTATAATTACTTGCTGATATTTATGACAAATAAAATCTCTCTGTTCACGTCATACTTCTTAGCTATCATAAATGTAATATGCAGAAGGAGAAGGAAGTTCACCGAAATGACATATTTATTAACGGATTCTACACATTTGAAAGGCTGAATTAAAGTGGTTTCTTTGTTATCTCGAACGAAACGACTTTGCTTCTTATGATTTTTATATATTCAGTGAAGGGAGATGTTCTGAAAACTATGCGGTTTGTAATATGTTTTCTGCCCTGGTTATTGATTGCATTCCGACTATCAAGGTTTCTCTATCAAGATGACAAAAAATGTGCTTAATGTGTTGCGGATAGAGACAATAAGTGCTAAAAAAGCTCGAATAAACAAAAATCTGAAGCATGGCCTATATAGAATTTGCACTACCAGTCTATACTTCTAAAGTCTATACTTCTAATCAATATCATAACCTTTGTTTAATTCGAAAGGGGCGTATATTTATGCATTAGTGGTCACGGTAAAAGGCCCTATAAAATCAACCAATAAAAGATAATGACCCCGGAACAATATCCAAGGATGTATTTTATACAGGCGAATTGTTCAGGCAAACCTTTTAATTGACAATCACGACGCAGACAACATTGACATCAATAATATCGCAGACGAAGCATACTTTTCAAAATTCCATTTCATCCGTCTATATAAAAAAATATACAGCAAGACTCCTCACCAATATCTGACATCGGTTCGAATTGAGAACAACGGCAACAAATCAAAACACAAATTTTAAAGACTCCCCTAAAATTCGTTCCGGGTTGTTATGCACACCAAAACGGCTGGTTAAAATGGTAAGTTCAGAGAAGTGATTGTGAATTCATCACTGACCTTCATTTCAATACCGACCATATCTCCGGCGATTGAGTTGCCAGAATAACTTAACATGTCAAAAAAGTTATTGACTATTAAATATTACAACAGGGTGATCTGTAGAACGATTTCTATTCATATACTTTATATCTTTAAGGCGCATGTTGTTGCCTTGATGAACCGCGCTACGGCAGGAAGTCATTTTATTCATGGGCATAAACAATCTGGTTTTTAGCAGCCTCCTTTACGACGCTGAACATTCTAACCCCCACGCCATGACACGCTTAATGAATGCTTCTCGCTTATTGTTTTTCTTTCTTCCATTTTTTTCTTTGGCACAAACAAACATATCAGGTTTGGTGATGAATAAAAACAGGCAGCCTCTTACGGGTGCCAATGTTTTATTGTTGAAAGCCGCTGATTCATCCCTGGTAAAAGGATCCGGTACTGCAAAGGATGGATCATTTTCTTTTGAAAATGTAAAAGCCGGACATTACCTGGTTATGGCAACCCATGTCGGGTTTTCAAATGTGTACCATCCGGCCATTAATATTGCTCATGCACAATCCGATCTGGATCTGAAAATCATCCAGCTTATTGAAGAATCAATGGAGCTGCAGGAGGTTAATGTGCAGGCACGCAAGCCCCTGATTGAACAGAAGATTGATCGCATGGTCATCAATGTAAAGAATAGCATCACCGCAGCCGGATCTACGGCATTGGATGTACTGGAACGTTCTCCCGGGGTCATTGTGAACCGCCAGGCAAATTCAATTTCAATGAGTGGCAAAGAAGGAGTCATGGTGATGATCAATGGCAAGATCAATTATATGCCGGTATCTGCCCTGGTGCAAATGCTTGCTGGCATGAATGCAGGCAATATTGACCGGATAGAGCTGATTACCACACCGCCTTCCAGTCTCGATGCCCAGGGGAATGCCGGCTATATTAATATAGTACTGATCAACAACCCCGATTTCGGTTTCAATGGTTCCCTCTCAGCAACGATGGGTTACGGGCGGGGCGAAACACCGGCCGCCAGCATCAATTTTAATTATAGAAAGGATAAGATCAATTTCTTTGGTGACTATTCTTTTGCCATAGACAAACGAAGACCCGTGTTTAATAATTACCGGCGTGTAACAAAGCCGGGAGAGACAAGAGAATTCTATACTGAAATTGACAGATTTCCTACCCGTCTTAATCACAACGCCAGGCTGGGTCTCGATTATCAATTAAGCAAAAAGACAATGGTAGGGGTTTTACTATCTGCCTATATCAATCGCTATAGTATGAATGAAAACACGACCAGTCGCCAATTCAAAAATTTACAACCCGATACACTTATCATTACAAAAAATACAGAGGTAAACAATTGGCGACATGTCATGGGGAATATCAATTTGCAGCATACCATCAAACCGGGCGAAGCAATAGCCTTTGATATCGATTATCTTTCTTATTATAATAAGCAGCCTTTTGACTATAACAATAATTATTACAATGGACAGGAACAATTTCTGTTTACCGAAAATGTTCGCACCAGAAAGAAAACTCCCATAAAATTTGTGGTGGGAAAAATAGACTATACAAAAAAACTTGGCGCAAAGGTTTCCATGGAAGCTGGCATAAAAGCCACTGTATCCACGTTTGACAATGATGTGAGTGTCGAACGTTCGCAAATTAATAGCTGGACAATTGACCCGGAGTATACTTCGTACGCCACACTCAAAGAAAATATTTTAGCGGCGTACACGGCTTATAGTATCAATCCTGATGACAAAACAAATATGAAACTGGGCTTACGATACGAGTACACCAACTCCAACCTGGGAACCATATTGGTAAAAGATATAGTAGACCGGCATTATGGACGACTGTTTCCCAGTTTTTTTAGTACCAGGAAGATAAATGAAAATCAAACGATTAATTTCTCGTACAGCAGGCGAATCAATCGACCTACCTTCAATGACATGGCACCCTTCATTTTTTTCTTTGATCCAAATACATTTGTCAGCGGTAATGCAGCCTTACAGCCCGCAATCAGTGCAAATATTAAAACTGATTTTACTTTTAAAAAAATGCTCGTTTCCCTTGCTTATAGTTATGATGATAATTCAATTGCCGGCTTTCAAAGCAGGATCGATCACAAAACCAACAAACAAATCATTTTTGCAGAAAATCTCGATTATCTCCAGACGATTTCCCTGGTGGTGGCTTTGCCTTTTGATATCAACCAATGGTGGAGCATGCAAAATAATATCATCAGTACCTGGCAACAAGCCAGTACAACTCATAACAATGCGCCCATAAAAATACAAATGGCCAATCTAAATCTTAGAACTACACAGAATTTTCAGTTGCCGAAAAATTACTTGCTGGAACTCACCGCCTTTTATCAAACAGCATCTCTATTTGGGCGATATAAAGTGGAGCCCTATGGCAAAGTTGATATTGGTTTACAAAAGAAATTTAAAAATAACAATGAACGGTTACGCCTGGCGGTATCAGATGTATTCTCAACTTTCAAATGGGTTTGGGTAACCAATATTGAAAGTGATCAATTTGCAAAAACAACGCTGCAGTTTGCCAGAGCCACCATTAACCTGACTTATTCACGCAATTTTGGGCGCAATACGGTTAAAGCTGCAAGGGACAGAAATACCGGTTCTATAGAAGAACGTGGAAGAGTACAATAATCAGCTATTATGGCTGCTTCAAAACGCTGCCTTCTGCCATTCAATCGTAATCTTTCTTGAAATATGATTACCATTGATAATCTTCCCAATGGTGCAAACCAGGTTAGCAAAATGCAAGTCCGAGTGTGTCCTTTTTAAGACTATATTCTATTTTATTTTGCACTCTCTACAAACCGATGCAGGATGTTGATTGAAAATTTTACCCATACACTACTTGTTTGGG
>Ga0136634_10001021_pt1 | contig 11018 bp, 9 predicted proteins | sample AntDrymUQ8332106_2_FD_104654 | JGI IMG/M metagenome (GOLD analysis project Ga0136634, IMG submission 104654) | Polar desert sand microbial communities from Dry Valleys, Antarctica - metaG UQ833 (21.06) | ecosystem: Environmental > Terrestrial > Soil > Desert | place: Antarctica: Dry Valley... | reverse complement strand
TGACCTTCGACCGGCTGTCCTCGGTTTTCCTCTCTGGCACCAATCACGAGGAGGACCAGCCCGTGCATCTGGTGCTCGCCGACCCCGGCATCCCTATCCGCGAGAACCTGCCGGTCTACGCCGAGCCGGCGCAGCGTTATTGCCCGGCAGCGGTGTATGAGGTGATCGCGGACGGCAACGCGCCGCGTTTCCAGATCAACGCGCAGAACTGCGTTCATTGCAAGACCTGCGACATCAAGGACCCCGCGCAGAACATCACCTGGGTGACGCCGGAAGGCGGCGGCGGCCCGAATTACGCCGGGCTGTAAGGGGCTCTTGGGCCGCTCTGGCACGCCGTCCCATCCGCGCCGCAGCGCAAATCGTGGATCAGCCCGCGATCCAGGCCATAAACCCAGCCATGCAAAGTGAGATCCTGTCCCGCCTCCCAGGCGCGCCGCACGACCGGGGAATGCGCGACATTGCGCACCTGGGCGCGGACATTGGCGTCGCAAAGATAATTGGCGCGCGCATCGTCGTGAGGCAGCGCCTGCAAATCGGCGGCATGGTTGCGTGCGAGTTCCTTGATCGGCTCTAGCCAATGGTCGATGAGGCCGTCGCTGGTGCCCTCGAATGCGGCGCGGACGCCGCCGCAGCCATAATGGCCGCAGACGATGATGTGCTTCACGCCCAGCGCCTCCACCGCATATTGCAGCACCGACATGCAATTCAGATCGGCGGTATAGACCATATTGGCCACGTTCCGGTGCACGAAGACCTCGCCGGGCTCCAGGCCGGAAATGACGTTCGCGGGAACGCGGCTATCGGAGCAGCCGATCCACAAGAGTTCGGGAGCCTGCAGCGTCGCCAGCCGGGCGAAATAATGCGGATCGGCCTCGGTACGCTCGCGCGCCCAATCGGCGTTGCGCTCCAGGATGTGGGACAGTGAGCTCATTTTTGCCGGTATGATGGTTTATGGGGATGGTTACCGCAGTGTCGCCGCGTGTTGAGCAAATGTCGAGATGTGTTTGCAGCACCCCTCGCGCGCCCGAGCGAACCCGACATTGACCTGGTAGACGAGGCTGGCCATAGTAGCCTCCAAATTCTACAATTGGAGACAAGGTGGGAGACCGCCGGTGCATAAATTCATGAGCATGCGTCACACCAGCCTGGCCCGGAACCTTCGCCGCGCGGGCACTTGGCTTGCGCTTTCGGGGCTGGTTTTGTTCGCCGGCGGGGCCGACGCGCAGCGCTTCGACAGCCGCCAAGAACGCTGTCAGGATTTGGAGCGTCAGCTTGTAAGCGATTGGCAGCTCAGCAATAATCCCGCCAACGCCACCGGGCGCCTCGACCAGCAGCTCGCTGAACTGGATCGCACCTACCGACGCGCTCAGGTGGAAGCGGACCGGCGCGATTGCTATGAGGACATGTTCATTTTCGGGCGGTCGCTGCGCCGCACGCCGACATGCATCCAGCTCGACAACGAAATCGAATCGGCGCGGCGCAACATCGCCAACCTCCGCCAGCAACGCGATGCCATCAATAGTTCCGCGACCCGCCGCGTTCGCCGCGACGATCTTGTGGCGGAGCTGGCGCGCAATGGTTGCGGCGAGAATTACGCGCGGGAATACGAATCGCGCCGGCGCAGGTCATCCTCGATCTTCTCGTTCTGGGAGGATGAGGACAGCGACGGCGACCGCGGCTATGCCAATCCGTTGCCCCAACGGAGCTTGCCATTCGCCTCTTACCGGACGATGTGCGTGCGCAGCTGTGACGGGTATTTTTTCCCGGTCAGTTTCTCCACGCTTTCCAGCCGCTTCAAGGAGGATGAGGCAAAGTGCCGTGATCAATGCGCGGCGCCCGCCGATCTCTACACCTACAGAAACCCCGGCGAAGAGGTGGAGCAGATGGTCTCGCTCGATGGCCGGCCCTACGCGCAGCTGCGAAATGCCTTCAAGCACCGCAAGGTGTATGTGAAAGGCTGTTCCTGCAAGCCGGAGGAATACTCTCTTCAGGATATCAGCCAGTCCGAGCAATCGCCGGCAAAATCGGCCGAAGCAAAGTCCACCGGGCCTATCTCGACGGAGAAGGCCGCTCCACAGTCACTGGATGCGCTGACCGGTGCGCCGCCACGCCAGTAGCATGGCGAAAAAGCCTCGTATGGGCCGCCCTTTGGACCGTTGAGCTGCACCGCCGCAGCGGGCGAACGCAGAGCTAATTTGCGGGCAATGTCTTGGGCATGACCCCATTCAAGAGCTGAATTGCGTCTCTCGCATTCGCTTCTCTGGCGTAGTCCAAAGGGGTTCGGCCATTGCCAAGGCGTCTGGCGGGATCGGCGCCGAGCTCGACCAGGAGCTTGATCAGTTCGGGCTGATTGTGCGCGGCCGCCATTGCGAGAACGGTCGCCCCATTGCTGTCGGTGATGTTTATATCCGCGCCCAAGCGAACCAAGATGCGCACGATGAGCCCTGCCGCCGCCTTGTCGGCGCTTTCAAGGTAGTTCTCGACGGCGCATAACAGTGGCGTGTCACGCGATGCACTATCCGCCCGCGCATTCACGTCGGAGCCTGCCCTCACCAAAAGCGGTATGATCGAGATACCCTCGCGCATTTTGACGGCGTGGTGGAGGGGCGTGTTCCCAAGGCGATCCCGGGCGCGGGGATCGGCGCCGGCCTCGAGCAAGGTCCAGGCGATAGGAAGTGTGTCGGCCGCCATCAGCGGCGTCATCAACGACAGCTCATCCGGCTTGTTCGGGTTGACGCCGCGCTTCAGCAATTGGCGCAGCTGCTCGGTGTCCTCAAAGGCGAGGGCCGTCCATAAGGCTTGGTCTTGCGACAACTCCAACGCATCGGTTGCCGTGTTCTGCGAGGCGTTCTTGTCCGCCAGACGGGGGTGGGTGAAGAATTTGTCGATGCCTTGGGCAGAGGCGGAAACGACCAGCGTGATCGGAGCGCAAGCGAGCGGCAGGGCAAGAGCACAGGCGTGGGCAGTCCGGCGACCTAAGACGGCCATCGTCAAGCGGCACCGATGAATACGACTATTGCCCATGTGCTTCCACAAGACCGCACCGGCCCGTTGCAAATTCGCCGCGTGAACAACATCCACACCGGCACAGCGGAGCCACATACGCACGGCAGCCCCCCAGCCACTGGACAGCATCATAAACCAAGATTAAGCGTCTGTCCCGATCTGAGAACGGAAAGGGTCGTTCAATTTTCTTCAAACACCTGGTCAAATAAAGAGGCTTTCTCGCAACTAAGCACAAGATATAGGAAATTGGGGAGAATTCATCTTTAGGCGCGCCGTCCCTCTAGCCGGGCGGCCACCTTTTCTCGGCCGATGAGGGGCAGAAGGCTTTTTAGCTCCGGCCCATAGAGTAAGCCGGTCAGCGCGAGCCGCAAGGGCTGAAATAGAGCCTTGCCCTTTGCCCCCGTTGCGGATTTCACGGCGTCTGTCCACTCGTTCCATGTCGCGGCGCTCCAAGGCTCCGGAGGAAGCACGTCGCGTGCGGCCTTTAAGAGGTCGGCCGAGCTGATTTCAGGATCGATCGGACCTGCTACGACCCGCCACCAGGCCGCTGCGTCGGCGAAGACCCCCAGGTTTGGGCGCACCGCTTTCCAAAACGCGTCATCTCCGGAAATTTCGAGCAGACGAAGCCGGCTTTCCACGTCTTTATAATCGAGCTCTTGCAGCAATTTTGCGTTAAGACTGCGCAACTCTTCGATGTCGAATCGGGCTGGCGCACGCGAAAGTTTGCCCAAATCGAACAGTGCCGCAAGTGCGGTCAAACTCTTATAGGGCGCGACGGAATGCGCTGTTCCGATGGTTGCGGAATGGCTCAAAACCGCAGGCGGCTCGAACCCTTCCTCTTGGAAGGACCGGATCGACAGCGAACCGAGACGTTTCGAAAGCGCCTGCCCATCGGCCCCGATGAGCAGATTGTGATGCGCAAAGATCGGCGGTTTGGCCCCGAGCGCTTCAAAAATTTGCATCTGCACGCCGGTATTGGCCACATGATCCTCGCCGCGGATGATGTGGCTGACGCCGAACGCAATATCGTCGGCAACGCTGGGCAGCGTGTAGAGATAAGTTCCGTCCTCGCGGATGAGCACAGGGTCGGAAAGCGACGCGGCCTCGATGGTTTGCGGCCCGCGTATGGCGTCTTCCCAAGCCATGGTGCGGTCCTCAAGGTGGAAGCGCCAATGCGGTTGCCGTCCGCTTTCCTCCAAAGAGGCGCGTTCGGCTTCGCTCAGCTTAAGGCTGGCGCGGTCGTAGACCGGCGGCATGCCGCGCGCGAGTTGGCGTTTGCGCCGCCGCTCCAGTTCATCGGCGGTCTCAGAACAGGGGTAAAGGCGCCCAGCGGCTTTGAGTTTTGCGACCGCCGCGGCGTAAACATCGAACCGCTCGGACTGCCGGGCCTCGACATCCCAATCGAGGCCCAACCAACGCAGATCCTGGCGAATGCCGTCCACGAATTCCTCGCGCGAACGCTCAAGGTCGGTATCGTCGAAGCGCAACAGAAACGTCCCGCCCTCACGGCGCGCGAACAGCCAATTCAGAAGCGCGGGGCGCAAATTGCCGATGTGAAGGAGCCCCGTGGGGCTGGGCGCAAAGCGGACGACGGGGTTCATGTGGTCTCGCGAAACCTATTGGTGATGGGATAGCGCCGATCCCTGCCGAAATTCCGGTCGGTGATCTTTACCCCTGGGGCGGCTTGGCGCCGCTTATACTCGGCGAGATAGAGGAGACGCTCAACTTTGCTGACCGTTTCCGCGGGGTGGCCGCGTCTTACGATCTCGGTGAGCGGCATTTCCTTTTCCACGAGGCATTCGAGAATATCGTCCAAAACCTCATAAGGCGGCAGCGAGTCCTGATCTTTTTGGTTCTCCCGCAATTCCGCGGTCGGCGCCTTGGCGATGATGTTTTCCGGAATGACAACGCCGCCCGGCCCGCGCGAGCCGTGCGGACGTTCGGCATTGCGGTAGCGGGAGAGCGCGTAGACCTGCATCTTGTACAGATCCTTGATGGGGTTAAAACCGCCGTTCATGTCGCCGTAAAGCGTCGCATAGCCGACCGACACCTCGGATTTGTTTCCGGTCGTCACGACCATCGGGCCGAACTTGTTGGAGATGGCCATCAGCAGCGTGCCGCGCACGCGCGATTGCAGGTTTTCCTCGGTGATGTTGCGGGGCTGCCCGGTGAAAAGCGGCCCGGCGCTGGTCTCCAGCCCCTCCACGGCGGCATGGATGGGCAGAATGTCGTAGCGCACGCCGAGTGCCTGGGCGCAGGCAGCGGCATCGCTGAGGGACTCATTCCCGGTAAAGCGGTACGGCATCATGATGCAATGCACGCGCTCCGGCCCGAGCGCATCCACGGCCATAGCCGCCGTCAGCGCTGAATCGATGCCGCCGGAAAGCCCCAGCACCACGCCGGGGAAGCCGTTCTTTTCCACATAGTCCTTCAAGCCAAGCACGCAGGCGCGATAGATGGCGGCGTCGCCCTCTTCGATGCGCGCGCGCTCGCCCGGCTCGCAGCGCCAGCCGGCAGTGTCCCTTGTCCACGCGCTTAGGGTCACCGCCGTATCCCAAGCCGGCATTTGCAGGGCCATCGCGCCGCCCCGGTTCAGAACGAAAGAGGCGCCGTCGAAGACAAGCTCATCCTGACCGCCAACCTGGTTGACATAGGCCAGCGGCAGGCCGGTTTCCATCACGCGCGCGACGGTGCGCGCCATGCGGGTGTCGATCTTCGTCCGGGTATAGGGCGAGCCGTTTGGCACAATGAGAATTTCGCTGCCGGTTTCAGCGAGACATTCGCAGATGTCCTCGCCCCAAATGTCCTCGCAGATCGGAAGGCCAATCCGCACATCGCGAAAATTGACCGGCCCCGGAAGAGGGCCAGGCGCAAACACGCGTTTCTCGTCGAACACGCCGTAATTGGGCAGGTCAACTTTGTGGCGCACGGCCTGAACCGCCCCTTCATGCAGAAGAACGACGGAATTGTGAGGCATATTTTCGCCCGGCCAGGGCGTGCCCAAAATCATCGCCGGCCCGGCATCCGCCGTCTCCGCGGCCAGCATCTCGGCGGCCTCCCGCGCGGCGCGGACGAAAGCCGGTTTCAGAATGAGATCTTCCGGCGGATAGCCGACGAGGAACAGCTCGGGCAAGATCACCAGATCAGCGCCGAGCGCGGCGGCCTCGGCCCTGGCGTTGCGGGCCAGCACGGCATTGCCGCCAATATCGCCAACAGTGGGATTGAGCTGCGCAAGCGCGATGCGAAGTGAGTTGACAGGCATGGAGTTAAGCCGAGCTGCTATGGCGCGTAGGTGGAGCGTTGTTCCGTGTTGATTTTATCGAACAGCGTATGGACTTCATCATCGCTGGAGACTTTATGCGCCAGACCGCCATAGATCAGATATTTCCATTGCAGCCGCTTGCTTGATGCCAACTCAAGCGGTTTAACCGCCATGAGATCTTCCATGGACGATTGCGGCGACACCCAGGGCGCGAAAAACACGTCGCCGCAGGCGCGCTCCGCGTCATCGACGGGCAGGATGCCCCGCTCCACGGCCGAGCGGACCATATCCATATAGGCAAACTGGACGAATCCCGAACAGATGAACTCCACCGGGGCGAATTGCCGGCTGCGTTTGAGGAAATCGCCGATCGTTGGCGAGCTTCCAAACAATTTGTCGCGCATACGGAATAAAAACTTCGATTTGTTGGAAGCCAGCGCCGCAAGCAGCGAGAAATTATAATCGTCATCCTTGATGAACCGAAGCATGCGGCCGCCCACCATGGGGCGCATGCTTGGCGTAAACCAATCCGCTTCGAGACGCTTGATGCCCACGACATAGCGGGGCTTGTCTTTCGTGTCGGCGTAGACCTTCGACGGCGCAACGATTTCGGAGAAGGAGCCGAGATCGACGCCGCCAAAGGTCGCCTCGATGAGGTAGGAGCGATCCACGCCCGGATAGTGGCGGGGTGTCACGAAGGTCAACGCCGCATGGGCAAAGCGGCTGTCATCGAAGCGCTTTACCAGGAAGGAGAAAAAGCTCTCCAGCCGCGTCGAGAGAACGATATCCCCCGGCTCGAGAAAATGACCGTATTGAAATTCAGCGACTGGCATCGGCCACACGGCATTGTCGGGAGGCGCCGCTGCGATTATGGGCTGCGGTCCATCCCAGGCGCCGCTTTCGCCCTTCTCGGGGTGCGGGGACCTATTGGTGACGGCTTCGACGACCGCCTGCTCGACGGTCTTGCTCAGATCCCGCGGCAGGAACTTCTTGAATGCGGACGTTTTGAGCGACTGGGCCATACCGGTTTCCCACGCTGATCGGAACAAAACGTTCCCATGCGGATGATGTGTGGCCACTCCTACACAGGTGGCAGGAGAGGCGCAAGCTGGAGCCCTCGGCAGGCCTTTTTAGAAATGCATCGCCGTCGCCGGCACGGCCGGCATGATGCGGTCACGCCGCAACCTCTCCGCGACCAGGAAAGCCAATTCGAGGGCTTGGCTGGCGTTGAGGCGGGGATCGCAATAGGTGTGGTAACGGTCGGACAAATCCATATCCGTGATGAGCTGCGCGCCGCCGGTGCATTCGGTGACGTCCTTGCCGGTCATCTCGACATGGAGGCCGCCGGGATAGCTGCCCTCGGCGCGGTGGACGTCGAAGAAGCCCTCGACCTCCTTCAGCACCATTTCGAAAGGCCGGGTCTTGTAGCCGCTCGCTGCCTTGATGGTGTTGCCGTGCATGGGGTCGCAGGCCCAAACCACGCTTCTGCCCTCGCGCTGCACGGCGCGAATGAGCGCCGGCAGGTATTCGCCCACTTTGTCGGCGCCGAACCGGGTGATCAGCGTCAGCCGGCCCGCCTCGTTCTTTGGATTGAGGATATCGATAAGCCGCAGCAGCTCGTCCGCTTTGAGCGAGGGTCCGCATTTCAGCCCGATCGGATTGTGCACGCCGCGCAAAAACTCGACATGGGCATGGTCCGGCTGGCGCGTGCGGTCGCCAATCCAAAGGAAATGACCCGATGTCGCATACCAGCCGCCGCTGGTAGAATCGACGCGGGTCATCGCCTGTTCGAAGCCGAGCAGCAACGCTTCATGGCTGGTGTAGAACGCCGTCGTCCGCAGCTCCGTTATTTTTTCCGGCGTGACGCCGCAGGCGCGCATGAAGGTGAGGCTGTCGCTGATGCGGGACGCGAGTTCTTGATAGCGGTCGCCGGCGGGACTGTCCTTTAAAAAGCCGAGCGTCCATTGATGCACGCGCTCCAAATCCGCAAAGCCGCCTTGAGCAAAGGCGCGCAGTAGGTTCAGCGTCGCGGCGGACTGGCGATAGGCCTTGAGCAGCCGCTGCGGATCGGGCTGGCGGGCATCGTGCGTGAAGGCGATGTCATTGATGTTGTCGCCGCGATAGCTCGGCAATTCGACATCGCCTTGCGTCTCGGTCGGGGTGGAGCGCGGCTTGGCGAACTGCCCGGCGATGCGGCCGACCTTCACCACCGGACAGCCGCCAGCATAGGTGAGCACCACCGCCATCTGCAGGAAAACGCGAAAGAAGTCGCGGATGGTGTCGCCGCCATGCTCGGCAAAACTCTCCGCGCAGTCTCCGCCCTGCAGCATGAAGGCCCGCCCGGCGGCGGCGTCGGCAAGATCGCGCTTCAATTCGCGGGCCTCGCCCGCAAACACCAGCGGCGGAAAGGTGCTGAGTTCGGCCTCCACGGTTCGCAAAGCGCTTTCATCCGCGTAAAACGGGCTCTGCTCGATCGGTCTGTGGCGCCAACTTTCCGGGGTCCATGGACTGGGCATGGTTCCGTCTCCTAACCTCGCCTGTGAAAATACCGTCCCGGCACGCAATCATCGAGCGCGCTTCGCGGGACCGTGAAGCCAGGCTGGTTATATTCTATCGGCCCGCCACTGGCTAGGGGAGGCGCGCTTGCATTGCCGATGGTTGCAGCCTTCGTCATAGAAGGGCTCTGACCGTCCGGCTACTCTTGATGGAAAGCCGCAACCCTAGCGATTTCGGGGAACAGTGCGATCCCCGGCCCGTTCACCTCCAACAACGAATTGCCCCGCCATGGATATCCGGCTCGAACACAGCCACGATCCCGAGCATATCGCTGAGCGCCTTGCTCTTGGGCCGGCGCCCAGCTATTTGCGCGATTGGATCTATGGCGGCATCGACGGGGCCATCACCACATTCGCCATCGTCTCCGGCGTGGTCGGCGCCGACATGCCCGGCCGCGCGGTGCTCATTCTCGGCATCGTCAACATTCTCGCCGATGGTTTCTCCATGGCCGCCGCCAATTTCTCCAGCACCCGCACCGAGATCGAAGAATATGAACACATGCGGCGCATGGAAGAGCGGCATGTGGAACTGCACCCGGAGGGTGAGCGCGAGGAGGTCCGGCAGATTTTCGAGGCGAAAGGTTTTCGCGGGCGCGATCTCGACCAGGCGGTGAACGTGATCACGTCCGAGCGGGAGCGCTGGGTGCTGACCATGATGACGGAGGAGCATGGACTGCCGCCGATCGCCCGCTCGCCGTGGAAATCCGCCTTCATCACCTTCCTGGCATTTGTGCTGTGCGGAATGGTTCCCATCATGCCGTTCGCCATCGGGATGGGGAGCGCGGTCACTTTATCGGCTGGCATGACAGCGCTGGTCTTCTTCGCCATCGGCTCGGTCCGGTCGCGCTGGTCGCCCAAACTTTGGTGGTATGCCGGTCTGGAAACGATGGTCATTGGCCTTGCCGCGGCGGGCGTGGCTTACCTCGCCGGTGATTTGTTGCAAAAACTGCTCTAAGATAAATGCGTCGTTTTACTCTGGGCGTGAACAGCCGCTTAAACCTGCAGGTCACATGGGTCTTAAAGAACCGAGTTTTACCTTGGGCATCGAGGAAGAGTACCTCCTCGTCGATACATCCAGCCGCGATCTCGTTTCGGATCCACCAGAGAGCCTGCTGCACGAATGTCAGGACGCGTTGCGTGCTTTCGGCGGACAGGTCACCCCGGAGTTTATGCGCTCGCAGATCGAGGTCGGCACCAAGGTTTGTCGTTCTGTCGCCGAGGCGCGGGACCAGCTCGCGCATATGCGCGCCACGATCGCGCATTGTGGAGCGCAGTACGGAATTGCTCCGATTGCCGCCTCGACGCACCCGTTCGCGAAATGGGCGGCCCAGCAGCACACCGACAAGGAGCGTTATCACGTCATCGCCGCCGATTTGCAGATGATCGCGCGGCGGATGCTCATCAGCGGCATGCATGTGCATGTCGCCATCGAGGATGCCGATCTGCGCATCGACATCATGAACCAGGCGAGCTACTTCTTGCCGCATTTGCTCGCTCTATCAACCTCATCGCCTTTGTGGCAGGGCCGGCTTACGGGACTGAAATCCTACCGGCTCTCGATTTTCGACGAGTTGCCGCGCACGGGCCTTCCGGAGCATTTCGACAGCTATCCCGAATATGAGCGCACGATAGCGGTGATGGTCAACGCCGGGTTGATCGAAGACGCCACGAAAATCTGGTGGGATTTGCGCCCGTCGGGGCGCTTTCCGACACTGGAAATGCGGATCACCGACATTTGCACCTATCTCGATGACGCGGTGGCGGTTGCCGCCCTCTATCTTTGCCTTTGCCGGATGCTGTTCCGTCTGCGTCGCAAAAATCAGCGTTGGCGCTCCTATGCGCAGTGTTTGATCATGGAAAATCGCTGGCGCGCCCAGCGCTACGGGATCGACGAGTCTCTGGTCGATTTCGGGCGTGGCAAACTCGTGCCGTTCGCAAGTCTTGCGGAAGAGCTGCTGTCTCTCACCAGTGAGGATGCGGAGGCTCTTGGCTGCGGCAAGGAAATCGCCCATGTGCGCACCATCGTCGCGCGCGGCACCAGCGCCGACCGTCAACTTGCCGTTTATCACGACGCTCTGAACAGAGGTGCCGACGAGCACAAAGCTATGTGCGCGGTTGTTGACGCATTGGTGGCGGAAACGGTTTCTGATCTCGGCGTACCGGCTCTGGGTGGCGCAAAGCCCGTGCCCGCCGGG
>Ga0136634_10001020_pt1 | contig 11027 bp, 9 predicted proteins | sample AntDrymUQ8332106_2_FD_104654 | JGI IMG/M metagenome (GOLD analysis project Ga0136634, IMG submission 104654) | Polar desert sand microbial communities from Dry Valleys, Antarctica - metaG UQ833 (21.06) | ecosystem: Environmental > Terrestrial > Soil > Desert | place: Antarctica: Dry Valley... | reverse complement strand
GGCACGCACCGCGCATCCCGCTTCAGGCGTGGCATGTGATCCGACAGAAGACGGTGCGCAGCGAGTCGGGCACACAATGATCGACTGGGCGGGCAAAGGCGCATACGACCCCGTGACTCGCCGCATGATGTTCGCCGGTTGCGGCGCCGGCAACAACGTCGCCGGAGGGCACCGCTACAACACGCATGCAATTTATTCCGAAGCGAGCAATACGTGGAGCGCCGTGCGCGGCTTTCGGGGTTCCAATCAGTCGTCCAATACGCCCGGTCTCGTGCACGTCTACGACAACAACTGCATCAGCCTGAAGGCGCGCCGGTTCTACAAAAAGCAGTTTACGGCTGACGATTTCTCGCGCCATGGACCGATACATCAGTACGACCTCGATACGAATTCGTGGGGGCCTGCGTTCGACGGCCCCCAGGAAGTGGCCGCATACATGGGCAACGGCGCGATGGACGCGGTGGAAACGCGCGGCACGCGCGGATCGCTCTGGTACATGGACAAGCCGAGCGGGAGCGAACAGTACGCAATTTGGGAATACGACATTGCTCTTCGTTCATGGACCAAGATCATCCGCGAAGGTGCGTTCCCTGCACTGTCCGTAGACAGCAACGGACCTCTACTGAGCGTCAACCCGCGCGCGTTCAACGGCGCCGGCGGAGTGCTGGTGGCTGCCGGCAATAATCGCGCGTACACAGTGCGGATCGACACGTTCGCGGTAAACGCCGTCGCCGGCGCGGCGCCCACTGCGATCGATGTTCGAGTCGATGGTCATTTGTGCCGTGACCCTGCAGGCAGCGGTTGGTTGCTGTTTTCGGCCACTGGCTATGTCTATCGCAGCGACGGTTCAGGCTGGTCACAACGTGCCCCGCTGCCGACACCCATCAACTCACAGCTCGGTACGAGCCCGATGATGACGATACCGGTCGACGCCTACGGAGTCGTCCATCTGATCACCGATGCCGGCGCAAGCCCGAACCGTGCGTGGATCTATCGGGGATAGCCGAGAGCCACTCAGGCCTTTGCCTTCAGCCTCGCTCGCCTCCTCTGCCTTATCCACGTCATCAATTTATGCTTCGCAGCGACGACCAGGATCACTGCGATTGTTCTTAGCGCCACCGCTGCGGGCGCGATGTCGTGTCGGTCGAAAATCGCAAACTGCCGACGACCGCGGACAATCGAAATCGCGTGCGCCAACGGAGCTTTCCCTGCCAGGCCGCGCACCAGATGCAGCGCAAAATCAACGTCGGCAACCCAGCGGACGTGTTCGTCCCGCTGCTTCATCGCACGCACCGGCAAGCCCACGGCAAGCCGGTACGCGGCCTCCGACAAATTCACTCCGACGGCGGTGCCCAGCCCATGCTGATCCCAATGGCGCGGATTGATTTCGATCAGGTACGGCTGGCCATCATGTTCGCCGATCTTGTATTCGATTTCCGACAATCCAAAATGGCCGAGCTCGCGAAGTAAATCTAGGCTGGGATCGATGATGTCAGGCAGCGGCCGCGCTTCGACCACGATCCCGGTGCCGAGCAGCGGCGGATATTGCAGCAGCTTGCGAGCTGTAAAGAAAGCTGCAACGCTTGAGTCATGCCGCGCCACCGAACCGAAGACTTGCAAATTCTCCTCGGGTCCGGCAATACGCTCTTCGATGGTGACGACCGGATCAAGCGCTGCAAACTCTGCATACCGCTGCTTCAGTTCGTCGTGCGAATCGACGGCAATCACTTTGCGCCCGCCGACCGCTTGCCAGATTCCGGGCTTGCGCCATTGACTTGCGGAAAGCGGTTTGCACACACACGGGAATCGAAGCGCTCTCGCATCTGACAGATCACCTGACGATCGAACGGTCACGGCTGCCGGAACTCGCACGCCGCACGCCAGCGCGGCTTCTCGGCAACGCTGCTTATTCATAATGCGCTCAATGACGACGGGCGATGAAAATGGAATGCGAAACTCTGGCTCAAGCTGCGCACGATGGGCGTTAATGAAGTGGACGTCGTGATCGCGCGTAGGAAACAGCACCGGTTTGGCGCCGAGCGTTTGTGCAAGGTTCAACAAATACGACAACAATCCGGCAGGCGACTCGAGCGAGTCCGGTGCTAGTTGAAACTCCAGCCACCGCGACCGATTCCCCGCAAAGTGCCTGTTTGCTGACAGCCCTATAACGCGGACACCGAAGGCACCCAAGTCGCGCGCGATGGCAAGGCCGGAGTAATGAGTGTTCAACACAACCACTGGCGGCAAAGGTCCGGCTTGCAGCAAGTCTTCGGGACGGCTCGGCATCGGGCGGTCAATCAGGTCGATACGTCGCCGGGTGGCGTGCCGTGGGCGCGGCTACGCACGGCGGTGGACGCGGCGTGCAGTATCGAGTGCAATCTGCCTCGAATCGTTGGCCGCACAATGCGCAGACGCAAGTCATAAGTCGTGTCATTGCTCCACGTCTGTTTGTGGCGCGACGTTCCCGCGAGAAAGTCGTATTCGGACGCGCCCTCGTTCATCAGATGTTCCATCACGCGCGCCCGCAGAATGTTGCCGACGTTGTCCCGTGCATGCGCGTAATCGAAACCTTCTTGCAGCAGCATGACTGCCCGGTCCAGAGCGAAGCAGAATTCCTGGGCCACAATGGCGCCATCGAGCCTGAGAAAGTAAAAGCGCAGCCAACCTCTTTCCAGCAGCAACGGAGCGAGAATCCGGTAAAACTCACGCTTGTCGCGATCCTCGAACACACCGCGCTCACCCTTGGCCCGCCATCGGCTTGAGTGGTTACGGAATAACGTCTCCAGCGCATAGGGCAGTTCTTCTGCTGCACCGTGTGTCCCGAATTCGATTTGGTGATGCTCTTCCAACCTGCGTTTCGATGCGCGCAACGCCGTGCGAAATCGCGGCGCAAGTGTTTTGAGCAGAGCCGCATGATCGGACGGAAGGCGCGTACGTGGACACGGAACCTTTTCGACCGATCGCCGCCATAAGCGATTTTGCGACCATTGCATTACACAGGCCGTCACCGCTGATCGCTCAGGCATCTGATTTAGGCATGCAATGTCCCAACTCATTTGCTCGACGGCGCCGGACAATGCATTGCACACCGGTGCAACCGCGTCTTCGTGAATCAGAAAGCTCATGTGGTCGGTTTCCCAGCTTCCGTCGCCGATGAATCTGAGCACCCTGACCGGCACCCCCGCCTGCCTTTCCCGCGACAGCATCAACGGCGCGATGCCCAACGTGGTCCCTTCGGCTGATTCGACGATTGCGATGCGAAGCTCGGCGCGCGGTCTGTAAGCAACCCACCATGAGTGCAACCACTCGAAAGACATGAAAACATTGGCGCCGACCGAGCGTTGGAGCAGCGCCGACCATCGAGGTCGGGCATTCGCGAACGCATCAGATTCGCTCAAGAGGAAAACACGTAGATCCATCGTTGGCGAACGTGGTCGCCTGCCCGCGCTAGAGATATGCCAAGATACCAGTCCACCAGCATGTGTTGTCCGAATGCGGGCTCGCGCGTTAGCTACTTAAGGCTTCTACGGCCGGCTGCGCCGCCCGTTGCGTCAACGCTGACCAGCCACTCAATAGAGAGAATACGAGTCCCATGCCGCGGCAGAAGCTTTTAGGGTTCACGGGAACCGCCTACATACAAGCCGCGGCGGCGGTCGCGGCGAGTCTGCTTGCCTGCGCTGCCCAAGGCCAGATTAGCGCGTGCGGCGACATGTCGAATCAGTTTGGCCCACTTGACTATCGGACGGCGTCCGACGCCGACCGTATTATCGTGGAGCGGCGTCACTTCACGCCGAACGTTGAAAGTTTGACGAAAGGTGAAACATCGTCACTTGGCGGTGACCTCAGCTACACGCTGAAAGTCTTTCCCAATCACGTGCGCGCATTGTCATCGATGGCTCGGCTGGCGCGCCGGGAGAAGCGGTCGATGCCGACCGGGTCCGACTACTCAATCGATTGCTGGTTCGAGCGCGCCATACGATTTCAGCCGGGTGACCCGGCAGTGCGCATCATGATGGGAATCGAGTTGCTCCGCGATGACAAGTTCGATGCCGCGATCGAACAGTTAAAGATTGGCGAAGAGCTGACACCGGAAAGCGCAAATGTCCATTACAACCTGGGCCTCGCTTATTTCGACAAAGCAGACTTCGATCAATCGCTGCGCCATGCAAAACGCGCGTATGAACTTGGCTTTCCACTTCCCGGGCTGCGCGACAAGTTGCAGCGGGCAGGCAAGTGGCACCACTGATTCCGTGCGACGCCGATGACTCTAGATCGAGCGGGACGCCGACGCTGCCTCGGTATCGGCGCAGGCGTGCTGGCGCTCGGTGCCGGCGGTTTGGTGAGGACGCACGCGAGTACCGTGCCGCGCTCATCTCAGGGCCTCAGGCCGGCGCTGAACGTGGGTCCGACGCGCTCGATTCAAACGCTTAAAGATGCTGCATCGATCGCGCGCGACGGAGACGTGGTTTTGGTCGATGCAGCCGAATATCGCGGCGATGTCGCCGTTTGGTCGCAGCGACAACTGGTGATTCGCGGCGTAAGCGATCCGCAGGGTGCACCGCCGAAGGTGATCGCCGACGGCGCCAGCGCCGAGGGTAAAGGAATTTTTGTCATTCGCGGCGACGACGTGCGCGTCGAAAATATAGTTTTCACCGGCAGTCGCGTGCGCGAACGCAACGGAGCAGGTATCCGGCACGAGCGCGGACGTCTCACGGTTTACCGGTGCCGGTTCGAAGACAACGAAAACGGTATTCTGACTGCGAACGAGCCAACACTCGAGCTTTACGTGCTGGAGTCGACCTTTATCGGCAATGGGTCTGGAGACGGGTTCAGCCACAACCTGTACGCGGGCTCGATCAGCCGCCTGGAGGTCACCGGCAGCTACTTCGCGCGGACGCGCGTGGGTCACCTGCTGAAGAGCCGTGCGCGCAACACGGTCGTGCAATACAGCCGCCTTAGCGCAGAGGACGGTACATCAAGTTACGAACTCGACTTGCCGGCTGGAGGAGAAGCACTGATCATCGGAAACATGATTCAGCAAGGTCGCACGACCGAGAATTCCACGCTCGTGTCGTTCGGCGCAGAAGGCTATGCATGGCCGAGAAACGAGTTATTGATGGCTTTCAACACGCTGATCAATGATCGTCCGCAAGGCGGCGTTTTCGTCTCTGCCCGCGCCGGTAATGCGGAGGCCCGGTTAATGCACAACCTGCTAGTGGGCCGCGCAACCGTTGAAGTTCGCTCACCGTTGACGAGCATCGGTAACGTCGAGGCAGCGGCAAAGAGCTTTGCGGCTGCCTCGGATTTCGACTACAGGCTGCGGCTGAACGCGCGCGAAGTCGGCGGCGCCGGCAGTTACGGATCGATCGAGCCGCGATTGCGTCCGACGCGCAGTTACGTCCACCCCGCACGTTCCAGCGCGCTCGAGGCAATGACAGTGTTGACTCCGTTGTCTCCCGGCGCGTTTCAGCAACTCGCTCCATAGTGATCGACGTCCCGCGGTCGATGTCGCAACACGACCTGGGAAGCGCGCCAGCGCTTGCTCGTTTTTCAGGATGGATCGATCTAGACGGGTCGTCTGAGGGTCAAGACGACTCCCCTCGAGTGACTGCAGACGCCCGCAACGGCAATGTCGTAATCGAAGCAAACCGATTTCACCTGCGGTTGAACGCGCTCCATGCGGAATACCACGTAAGCGCAAGGCAGATCGTCGTTTGTATCGGCCTACCTCGGCTCGACGACCCAGCACGGGCCATCGACGCCCGCAGCCTAGCCGAGTCGGATTCGCTCTCACAGTCATCGTTCGTGCAGCGATTGCGGGGCCGATTCTCGATTCTCGCATTCGATCTCGCCGGGCCGACCGCGCAGTTCGTCACTGATCGCTTCGCGGTTCACCCGATCTGCTACTCAACCGATGGAAGGCGATTGGCATTTTCGGATCGCGCCGACTCGGTAGTGCTCGACCGGCCGAGCACAATCGATCCACAGGCGATCTTTGATTACCTCTACTTTCATGTGATTCCCGCGCCGCGGACGATTTTCCGAGACGTTCACCGTCTCGAAGCTGCGCGCTCCGCCGTGTTTGATCGCGGGGGAACGCGTATCGAGCCGACCTGGCTGCCGCGCTTTGATCAGCGAGTCACGCGCACTCTCGCAGAGCAACGTCAAGAGTTTCGCGGCATCCTCGATCGCGCAGTGGAGCGGCAGGTCATTGGCAATGATCGCGTCGGCTGCTTCCTGAGTGGCGGGACCGACAGCTCCACCGTGGTTGGTCTGCTGAGCCGGCGGCTCGGGCGTCCAGTGCCAACGGTCTCGATCGGCTTCGATGCAAAAGGCTACAACGAGCTCCAGTACGCGCGCATCGCGGCGCACGAATTTCGCACCGAGCACCATGAGCACACTATGACTCCCGAGGAGCTCGTTGCTGCGATTCCCCGGATTGCCGACTATTACGATCAGCCGTTCGGCAATTCGTCAGCTGCGCCAGCAGTGCTGTGCGCCGACATCGCGCGTCGGAGCGGTATCGGAAAACTGCTGGGTGGCGATGGTGGAGACGAACTGTTCGGCGGCAACACGCGCTATGTTAAGCAGAAGGTATTCGAGGCGTACTTTGGGTTACCGCAGTTTTTGCGCCGGGGCATCATTGAGCCGGCGCTGCTGCGCTTGCCAGTAATGAAGCGAATGCCATTGACGAGGAAAGCGGTCAGCTACGTTGAGCAGGCGCTACTACCGATGCCGGCTCGCAGCGAGTCATACAACTTGCTGCACCGAATGAATCCGAGGGATTTATTCTCCTCACAGTTTCTTGAGTCCGTCGATATGCTGGCGCCTGCGGCGTTACAGAGTCACGTTTATGGGGACTCCGATGCAATTCATATCGTTGACCGCATGCTCCACTACGACTGGCGCTTCACGCTGACCGACAACGACTTGCCCAAGGTCATCGGCGCCACGCGAATCGCAGGGATCGAAACGGGATTTCCATTGCTCGACGACGAGCTGGTCGATTTTGCTATCGGCCTTCCGCCGGGGTTGAAGGTCCGCGGTCTAACGCTGCGATATTTTTTCAAGCACTCGCTACGGGATCTACTGCCACCCGCAATCCTGCGAAAGCGCAAACATGGCTTCGGCCTGCCGGTCGGAGTGTGGCTGCAAGCCCATCCGGCCCTGCGAAACAGTGCCCGCGATTCTCTGCACCAGCTGGCAGGTCGAAGAATTCTGAAGGCCGACGCCGTTAGCTACATTATCGACGTCCGACTGCCGCAACACCCTGGGTTCTATGGAGAATTGGTGTGGATCCTGGTAATGCTTGCGGAGTGGCTGGCGGTGCACGCGCCTACCTTTACGCTGGCTAGCGAATCGGCCAGGAGCGCATGAATGGGTTTCAGAGATGTTTTGGTATTCGGCGCTGTGTTTATGGCGTTGCCTTTCATCGTCTGGCGACCATGGATCGGTGTGATGACCTGGGTCTGGCTCGGCTTGATGAATCCGCATCGGCTCGCGTTCGGTGCCGCCTACACATTTCCCTTTTCGTTCACCGTTGCCATCGCCACGGTGTTGGGAATGGTGTTCTCGGGTCAACAGATCCGTTTTAAGGGTGGTGCTCCGGCGTGGGTGTTGCTGGCTTTCCTGTCATGGACCTGCGTTACCACTGCATTGGCTCTCGACCCCGCGCGCGCAGTGCCGATGTTCGAGCGCGTGATGAAGATCCAGTCGTTCACGTTTGTCGCTTTGTTGGTGCTCGGAACCCAGAAACACCTTGTGTGGCTGGTATGGATCATTGTGCTTTCCATCGGATACTTCAGTGTCAAAGGGGGATTGTTCACGCTCTACCACCTGGGCGAATTCCGCGTCTGGGGTCCCGCCGACAGCTTCATTGCTGACAATAATGCGCTCGCGCTGGCGGTCATCATGACGATACCGCTGGCCATCTATCTGTTCGGGATCCATCGTAATCGCTGGGTACGCTCGTGCATTGCCATTGGCATCGTTCTCAGCACCGTGGCGGCGCTTGGCAGCTACTCGCGAGGGGCCTTTCTGGCGCTCGCGGCAATGGCCTTCTGGCTTCTGCTGCACGGCAAGCGGAAGGGCCTTCTCGCGACACTGGTCCTGACGATCGGCGTGTCGGTGGCGGCGTTCATGCCGGCGCAGTGGGAAGAGCGCATGCAAACCATCGTCGAATATCGGCAGGATCGATCTGCGCAGGGGCGACTCGATGCGTGGGCCATGTTGTACAACCTTGCCCTCGATCGACCGATCGTCGGTGGCGGGTTCGAGCCCTACTCTCAGGACATTTATCGCCGGTATCTTCCCGACTACGAGCAGGCGCTCGCGGCGCACAGCATTTACTTTCAGGTCCTCGGTGAGCATGGGTTCGTCGGGTTCGCCCTGTTTGCGCTGTTCTGGCTCCTGACTTGGCGCCTGGGATCGTCGCTCGAACGGAGAAGCCGGAACCGGCCAGGCTGTGAATGGGCTTTCTGGCTGGCGCGCATGGTGCAGGTCAGTCTGGTCGGGTATTTCGTCGGTGGGTTGTTTCTGAACTTGGCGTACTGGGACCTGCCGTATTACCTGATGGTGTTGCTGGCCGTCGCCTCATGGATCTTGCGCGAGGAGGAACTCGCCGATATTAGGGCCAACCGCAAGATACCTGCTCAGGCGACGGGGTTCGAGCCAATAACGCAGTTGGCCGGCGGCGCCAGGACGATCACTTGACGGTATCTATTACAAGGCGCTCATCTGGGCGCCTTACCCAGCACACTTTCCGCACGGCCGACAACCAGGCGCGCCAGTTCGAGGACGCGCTCGGCATTGCGCTCCCACGTCAGCTCGCCCTCGGAAATCGCCGCTAGCGCGGCCATCGACAACGCGTTGCGCGTCTGTGGCTCCGCGAGCAATTGTTCGATTGCGCGATGCATCGCACCGGGGTCGTTGGTATCGAACAGCCAGGCGTTGACGCGGTGCGTGAGTACTTCTCGCAAGTTGGGCTGGTCGGGCGCCAGCACAGCGCGACCGAGCGCCAGATACTCGAAGAGCTTCAGCGGGGAAGCATATGGATTGGCCGCCGGCTGCAATGCGATATCGAACGCGCTGATGAACGATGCCACTTCGTTGCGCGCGACGACACCGGTGAATATCACGCGGGCCGCGACGCCAGCGCGGTGCGCGCGGTGCTCAAGCGAAGCTCGCGCGGTCCCATCTCCGACAATCAGGAGCACGACGTCAGGTCGCAAGCGCGGCAACAGATCGATGATCTGCTCCAACCCGTTCCATTCGCGCACGAAACCGGTAAAGCCGAGGACGGTCTTGCCTTCGAGATGAAGCTTTCGCTTGGCGTCAGCGTCGATGCGATGGCTCCCGAACATTGCGCGATCAACACCGTTGGGCATCACTTCAATCAAGCTCGCCGACCCGATGGTGCTTGCGACAATATCTGCAAGCGCGCGGGTGACGACAACCACTGCGTCGGCGCGTCTCCACACCCAGCGTTCGCTGCAGCGCGCCACCGAAGTCAGTGCGATCCCACCATGCGCGGATCGCTCGAGAAAAAGCGGCGAGTTGACCTCTTCGATGATCGGTATGCGGGAGACGTATTTGGCAACGATCCCGGAAAGCAAATACAGATTGTTTCGTTCATAGATCACGTTTGGGCGATGGCGCACAATCGCCGCCTGCAGGCGCATCCATTCTGGAACGTTGTAAATCAGCTCGAGCACCTCGTGCAGCCAGCGCGGCATTCTCTGTCGCCATGCGGTTGAGTCGGTACGGATGACCACACTGCCGCGCCGTACCGTCGGCGGCTCGACCATCACGACCGTGACACCGAGCCGGCGCAGCGCAGACGACAAGCCTTCGATATGAACTGCACTTCCATCGCTGGCGGTGGTGCGATGGTGATAGAGAATCTTCATCTCGATACGACGCTTTCAGGGACCCGGTACCGAGCTGCCTTCGGGTCGCGCCACGAAGCGCGACGTTAATACGGCAAGATCATCCGGCCGATAGCCGGAAAACTTCCGGTCGATACTCAACTGCCGAAGGTCGCTCAGCGCACGGGTGTCAGGGGCAGACAGGTCGCACGTGACTCCAAATCCCGCGCGCTCCGCCAGCCGCAGGTAATCGCTGTGCCTGAGACGATTCTGAAAGTCGAGCGGATTGATCGCAAACCAGCGCCAGCGCGAATCCGAATACCGCAGGAAGTTGACTCGGCTGAGTCTGGCATCGACGTGCGACCAGTGGTCGGAGTTATCGACGATGTGACACATACCTCCGCTCGTTTTAACCACGCGCCGCAACTCGGCAAAGATGCGCGCGAGGACCGGCGCCGGAATGTGCTCGAGCACCGCGCGCGATATGGCCACGTCGATTGCACCGTCGTCCAGCAACAGCGCGGTCGCGTCAGCCGGCGCCAGATAGGACAAGCCGAAACCGTCCAGCAGGTCGTCGAGCGAGCCCTCGCGTGGACAGGCAAGCGTCGACTGCACGTGCACCACACCGACCGCGAGCCGAGCAGCGATCACATCGGCGCACTCCCGCAGCTTGTCTGCAATTCCACGCAGCAACGGTGCGTCGAGCAGACGTTGCGTATCGACTAGATAAACGCGCCGCGCGCCCGCGACGCGCATCAGAAGGGGAATGATGGGTCGCCAGCCGCTGCCGACCTCGAGCAACACGCGTCCACGCGGATGCAACCCTGCGCTGTCGAGCATCGCGATCATGTCGAATGCATTTTCGAGCGTTGCCGTATCCAGCTGCGCCGGATACGGCACAAATTTGCGCTTAACCGTACGCAGCCAGCTTCGTCCGGGTAGCAGGGCAAACGCCGAACTGCGCAGAAACTTTAGTTGCCAGGCAGGCATTCGCTTCAAGCCTGCAAGGCGTTACGCGCCAACCTCAAACCGAAGCGCAGGCGAGTGCGATCCCACGGGGTGAAGCGCGGCAGATCGAACAATGACGACCGCCGCGACGCCGCTCCGTGCATGGTGGAGAAAGCCGCATCGAAGCCCAGGGCACGAACCAGATCACGAGTG